>RCMZ01001015.1_pt1 | contig 9914 bp, 6 predicted proteins | sample 2041141 | NCBI WGS metagenome assembly RCMZ01 (sample SAMN09708263, study PRJNA481090) | Wastewater metagenome, whole genome shotgun sequencing project. | biome: sewage; isolation source: Davis station wastewater (DW) | place: Antarctica: Davis Station | collected 2010-03-01 | reverse complement strand
AGTGCCCGCACTGCGTCGCAGCGAGCGCCTTGCATAGCATCCGGTTCTGTTCGTCATAAATTCACACTAATTTCCCGAGGATTACTTAGCTGGCTGCATCTTTTCCGTTTTTCGTAAGGTGAAGGCCTGATAACGAAAGCAGCCGGCGCTTCCAGATTCTATGATGAATGATATTCATTCTCATTTAAAGCCTGGAAGGATTTACCGTATGTCACGCTCGCAGCCCCACCGTTTGCCGCGCCTTGCGCGCGCCGTTCCCCTTCCCCTTGTGCTGGTCCTGGCTTGCCGCGCCGCCTATGCCGCCGCAGCGCCTGATGCGCCGCAAGCCATGCAAGGCGTGACGATCGAAGCGCAGCGCCTGAAAATCGCCACGCAAAGCACGACGTCGAGCAAGACCGATACGGCGCTGATCGAAACGCCCGCTTCCGTTTCCGTCATCACGCGCGACCAGATGGATGCGCAGGGCATCCAGTCCGTCGGCGAGGCGCTGCGGTATTCGGCCGGCGTGCTGGCCAGTCCGTCGATGGCCGCTTCGCAGCGCTATGATCGTTTCGATAACGTCAAGATCCGCGGCTTCGACGTGGGCAGCAACGGCATGCTGCGCGACGGCTTGCGCGGCACCACCGTGCAAGCCTGGCCCAAGGTCGAGCCCTATGGCCTGGAAGCGGTGGAAGTGTTGCGGGGACCCAGTTCCGTGCTGTATGGCCAGAATTCGCCGGGCGGCATCGTCAACCAGATCAGCAAACAGCCGCTGTTCCAGCCCTACCGCGAACTGCAACTGCAGACGGGCAACTTCCACCGCAAGCAGGTGCAGGGCGATGTGAGTGGCCCCATGGGCGAGGGCAGCGACTGGGCGTACCGCATGACGGGCTTGCTGCGCGATAGCGATTCCCAATTTACCGGCGTGCCGGACGACAAGGTGTATATCGCGCCCGCCCTCAGCTGGCGCCCCAGCGCGGCCACCAGCCTGACCTTGCTGGCCGACTACACGCGCGACAAGTTCGGTCCGCCCGCCGTGGTGGCGCCCATCCAGGGCACCCTGTTGCCGAACCGCCATGGCCGCCTTCCCTACAACCAGATGCTCAACGAAAAGGGGCTGGACAATCACCGCGTGCAATATTCGCTCGCCTATCTGCTGGAGCACCGTATCGACGACGTGTGGAGCGTCCATTCCAAGGCCCGCTACGGGCGGGTCAACCTGATCACGGAAACCATCCAGGGCCGCCTGCTGGCCGACCAGCGCACCTTGCGCCGCACACCCTATTTCTTCGATATCGATGGCGAGAGCTGGTCGCTGGATAACAATGCCAAGGCCAGTTGGCGCAGCGGCGGCGCCGAATTCGAGACCCTGGTGGGGCTCGACTACCGTCACACGAAAGAAGATTATGTGCTCAATGGCGGTCCGGCCGGCGCCGAGATCGATATGTACCAGCCCGTCTACCTGGGCCATATGCTGCCCACGCCCGAGCGCTATGCGAGCACCGTGCAAAGCTCGGACCAGTACGGCCTGTACGCGCAGCAACAGATCAAGCTGGCGCGGCAATGGGTGCTCAGCGCGGGCGTGCGCAAGGATTGGTCGGACACGTCCACGCGGGACCGCCTGGACGGCGTCACGCCACCGTCGCAAAAGGATGATGCGCTGACGTGGAAGGCGGGCGCCGTCTATCTGGCCGAGAATGGCCTGGCACCTTACGTCAGCCTGATGACCTCGTTCAACCCCGTGCTGGGCAACGATTTCTACGGCAAATCCTACGACCCCACCAAGGGCAAGCAGGCGGAAGTGGGCGTGAAATACCAGCCACCCGGTTTCGATGGATTTTTCACGGCCTCCGTGTTTGACCTGCGCCAGGAAAACGTGCAGACCCTGGATCCGAACAATTCGCTGAACCGCTTGCAGACGGGCGAAATCAAATCGCATGGCGTGGAACTCGATGCGCTGGCCAATCTCACGCGCAATTTCAACGTGGCGGCCAACGTCACGTGGAACCGCCTGGAAGTGAGTAAAAGCAATAACGTCAATGAAGTGGGCAAGCGTCCCGTCGGCATGCCGGAGACCATGGCCAGCGTATGGGGCAAGTACAAACTGGTGCAAGGCCCGCTGGCGGGACTGGGCATCGGCCTGGGCTTGCGCTACACGGGCGCCACCAAGGCCGACTCCGCCAACCGTGTCGACGTGCCGTCCTACCTGCTGACGGACCTGGCGCTGGACGTCGATCTGCTGCGGCTGTCGCCGTCCCTGCGGGGCACGCAGCTGGCGCTGAACGTGACGAATCTGAGCAACAAGCATTACTACGACAGTTGTTCATCGAGCAATTGCAGCACGGGCGATGCGCGCCGCTTGCTGCTGACCGTCAAGCATGCGTGGTGATGCCATGAGAAAAATTTTATCCGTGCTGGCCGCCGCGCTGCTGTCCTGCATCAGTTTGTCAGTTGAGGCCGTCACCGTCACCGATCTGGCGGGACGCACGGTGAACGTACCCGACCAGGTGCAGCGCATCGTGCTGGGTGAAGGCCGCCTGATCTACACCTTGTCCATGCTGGAAGGAAAAAATCCCTTTGCCCGCCTGGCGGGCTGGCAGGGCGATTTCCGCCACCTCGATGTGCAGGGCTACGCGGCCTACCGCAAGGTCTTCCCGCAAGCGGAGCAGGTGCCCCTGGTGGGCGCCACCTCGGCCGACAGTTTCAGCGTGGAAAAAGCCCTGTCCTTGCGGCCCGACCTGGCCATCCTGGCCCTGTCGGGCGGCCATGGCCCTGCGCCGGGCAGTGACGCCGTGCGCCAGCTGGAAGCGGCCGGCGTGCCCGTGATCTTCGTCGATTTCAGCAACCATCCGCTGGCAAATACCGTGCCCAGCATGCGCCTGATGGGCAAGGCGCTGGACCGCCAGGCGCAGGCCGCCGCCTTCATCGCCTTTTACGAAGAGCAGGTGGGTAAAGTTGCGCGCGCCGTGCAAGCGGCGCAGGCCCGGCCCGGCTTTCGCCGCCCCAGCATCTTTGTCGACATGCTGGCGGGCTTGCAAGGCTGTTGCGGCTCTCCCGGCACGGGCAATTTCGGCGAGATGATTGCCCTGGCCGGTGGCGAGAATATCGGCGCCGGCAAGATCCCCGGCCCCATCGGCACCCTGAACCCGGAATACATCCTGTCACGCGATCCCGACGTGTATGTGGCGACGGGCGTGTTCGCCAGCGGGCAGGGGGGCGTGACCCTCGGTTACCAGGCCACCTTGGCGCAGGCGCGCAGCAGCCTGCGTGCCGTGGCCTCGCGCACGGAAACGGCCCAATTGAGCGCCGTGCGCGAAAAAAATGGCAGGCGCGCGCATGGTCTGTGGCATGTGTTCTACGACTCGCCCGAACACCTGGTGGCCGTGCAGGCGCTGGCCAAGTGGCTGCATCCGGCGCTGTTTGCGGACCTGGACCCGGCCCGCACGCGCCTGGAAATGTATCGCCGTTTCATGCCGATTCCCGCCACGGGCGTGCTGTTCGTGGACCTGCAGCCTTGAGCGCCGTGTTGACACAAGCGCTGCCTGCCATGGCGGCGGGCAGGGCGTACCGCCGGCGCCATGTGCGCCGCGTCATGCTGGTGGGCGCGCTGCTGTGCGCGCTGGCCGTCTCGCTGGCGGTCGATATCGCCACGGGACCGTCCGGCATGGGCATGTCCCGTTTGTTCCAGGTACTGCTGCATCCCGATGGCGTGCCGCGCATGGAGCAGGTCATCGTGTGGGATGTGCGCCTGCCATATGCGCTGATGGCCGTGCTGGTGGGCGCCGCGCTGGCGCTGGCGGGCGCCGAGATGCAGACCATCCTCGTCAATCCGCTGGCCAGCCCGTTCACCCTCGGCGTATCGGCCGCCGCCTCGTTCGGCGCCGCGCTGGCCATCGTCCTGAACTGGAGCGTGCCCGGGGTGCCGCCCCAGTACGTGGTGTCCGCGAATGCCTTCCTGTTCGCGTTTGCGTCCGTCGGCCTGCTGCACCTGCTGACGCGCTGGCGCGGCTTCGGCGTGGAAAGTCTGGTGCTGTTCGGCATTGCGCTGGTGTTTGCCTTCAATGCGCTGGTGGCACTGCTGCAGTTTGTCGCCAGCCAGGACAGCTTGCAACAGCTGGTGTTCTGGACCATGGGCAGCCTGTCGCGCTCTTCCTGGGACAAGATCGCCATCCTGGCCGCGGCGCTTGCCGTGATTGCGCCATGGGCCGTGCGCGACAGCTGGGCCATGACGGCGCTGACCATGGGCGAGGACCGCGCGCGCAGCTTCGGCGTCGATGTGCGCCGCTTGCGCATGCTGTCCCTGCTGCGTATCAGCCTGCTGTCGGCGCTGGCCGTGTCCTTTGTCGGTACCATCGGTTTCATCGGCCTGGTGGCGCCGCATATCGCGCGCCTGCTGGTGGGCGAGGATCATCGCCTGCTGTTGCCCGCGTCCGCGCTGGCCGGTGCGCTGATCCTGTCGCTGGCCTCGATTTGCAGCAAGACGCTGATCGACGGCGTGCTGATCCCCGTCGGCATCGTCACGGCGCTGGTCGGCATCCCGTTTTTCATGCTCATCGTCATGCGCCAGCGCGGAGGTGCGGCATGAGCGGCTTGCTGGTGCGCAATGCCTGCGTGGCGTATGGACGGCGCGAGGTGCTGCGCGGCGTCAGCCTGCCGCCCTTGTTGCCGGGCAGCGTGACTGCCCTGATCAGCCCGAACGGGGCCGGCAAGTCGACCCTGTTGCGCGGCATCGCCGGCTTGCAATCGATGCAGGGCGCCGTGCTGCTCGATGGCGTGGACCTGGCCTGCGGGCCGCAAGTCCTGCGCGCGCAGAGCATGGTGTACCTGCCGCAAAGCCTGCCCTCGCGCACGCGGCTGGGCGTGTTCGAGGCTGTGCTCAGCGCCGCGATGGCGGGGCGTAGCGACGGTTGGCTGGGCGCCAGGGTCGATGCGGCGGCAGTGGCCAGGGTGGAGGCCGTGCTGGCGCGAGTCGACTTGCTGCCCCTGGCCGGTCGCCAGGTCGAGGCGTTATCGGGCGGCCAGCGCCAACTGGTGGGCCTGGCCCAGGCGCTGGTGCGCCAGCCCAGAGTGCTGCTGCTGGACGAACCCACCAGCGCGCTGGACCTGTATCACCAGTTCCAGGTGATCGAGGCGATACGGCGCGCCACGCGCGAACATGCTTTGATTACCGTCATCGTCCTGCACGACATCAACCTGGCGCTGGGCTGCGCCGACCAGGTGATGGTGCTGCACGATGGCGTGCTGGCGGCGTCGGGCGCGCCGCATGCCGTGATTGACGCCGCCCTGATCGCGCGCGTCTACCGGGTACGCGCCAAGGTACGCCAGCTCGATACGGCTGCAGTCGTCTGCGTGGAGGGGACATTGTGAGCGACTGGCGCGATTTATCGGCCTTGCTGGCCCCCGTGCGTGGCCGTTTGCTGGGCGCTGGCGCGCTGCAGGCGCTGGCCGCCCTGTGCGGCGTACTGCCGTACATCGCCATGGCGCAATTGGGCGCCTTGCTATTGGCATCGGAGGTCGATGCTGGCCGGGCCTGGAATGTGCTGTGGCTGGCACTGGCGGCGCTGTGCCTGCGTCAACTGACGACGGCGCTGGGCCTGCACCTGACGCACCTGGCCGATGCAGACTTGCAGTGCCAGTTGCGCCTGCGACTGGCGCGCCAGTTGTCCAGAGTGCCGTTGGGCTGGTACGCGGGCAGCAATGCGGCCAAGGTCAACGAAATCGTGCAGCGTGACGTGGCGGCGCTGCACCGCCTGGTGGCGCATGCGCCGTCCGACCTGGCCGCCGTGGTCGTCGCGCCCGTGGCATGCCTGGCCTGGCTGCTGCAGACGGACTGGCGCATGACGGCCGTCACCCTGGTCGCGCCAGCCCTGGCCTGGTGGCGCTATCGGGGCATGGACGCAGCAGCCTTCCGCGAGGGACAGGCGCAGTTGCAGCGCACTGGCGGCGAACTGGCGGCGGCGATGGTGGAACTGGTGCAGGGCATGGCCGTCTTCAAGACGTATGCGCAGGAGACGCTGCCGCAAGCACGCTTCCATGCCGTGGCGGCGCGCCATGCGCGGCAGTTTTTGGCCTGGGTGCGGCGCTGGGGCGGCATGGGCGCGCTGGTCAATGTGCTGCTGTCGCCGCCCGTCGTGCTGGCTTTTGTCGTGAGTGGTGCCTGGCTGGGCGCGCAAACGGCGGCGATGGCGCCCGCGCAGATGCTGCCGTTTGCCTTGCTGGGCATGGCCTTGTGCGCGCCTGTCGCCGCGCTGGGGCACGGCGCCGATGACTTGAAGGGAGGCTTGGCGGCGGCGCGCAGGATGGGCGCCTTGCTGGCCGAGGCGCCCATGCCGCAGGCGGCGACGCCGTTGCTGCCGGCCGGCGACGATGTGCGTTATGAACAGGTGCGTTTTGCCTATCCGGGCGGTACCGATGTTTTGCACGGCATCGATTTATGCCTGCCTGCGGGCAGCGTGACAGCCCTGGTGGGGCCGTCGGGCGGCGGCAAGTCGACCCTGGCCATGCTGTTGCCGCGCCTGTGGGACGTGACGGCAGGCGCCGTGCGCATCGGCGGCGTCGACGTGCGCCAGATCGATCCCGCCGTGCTGTATGCGCGTGTGGGTTTTGTCTTGCAGCACACGCAAGTGCTGCGCCTGTCCGCGCGCGACAACATCCGCCTGGGACGGCCTGAGGCCAGCGACGCCCAGGTGGAAGCGGCGGCGCGCGCCGCGCACATCCATGACCGCATCACGGCCTTGCCGCAAGGGTATGACACCTTGCTGGGCGAAGGCTTGGCGCTGTCGGGCGGCGAGGCGCAGCGCCTGGCGATCGCCCGCACCCTGCTGGCCGATCCCCGTATCGTCGTGCTGGACGAGGCGATGGCGGCCCTCGATCCCGAGTCGGAAGCGCAGGTGCAGGCTGGCCTGTCGGCCTTGCTGGCGGGACGCACGGTGTTGGTGGTGGCGCACCGGCTGCAAACCATCGTGCAGGCCGACCAGATCGTACTGCTCGATGGCGGACGCCTACGCGAGCGCGGCACGCATGCGCAGCTGCTGGCAGCGCGGGGCGCGTATGCGGCCCTGTGGGCGGCGCAAAGCGGGGTTGACGAGGTGGCGCCATGATCGCCGCCGTGCGTTTGCTATTGCGCCTGCTTGATGGCGCGGCCGCCGGCAAGTTGCGCCTTGCGCTGGCGCTGATGGCGGCCAACAGCATCCTGGGTGCGCTGGCCCTGTGCATGCTGCTGCCGCTGCTGCGTGCCTGGCTGGCGCCGCAGCCGGGGCAAGCGGAAGGTGCATGGCTGGTTCTGTTTCTGCTGTCGGTAACGGCCAGCGCCGCGCTGCGCCATGTCACGCGATTGCAAGGCTATGCTGCCGGCGCCCACTGCGCGCATGCGCTGCATCGGCGCCTGGCCGATAAAATCGTGCGCCTGCCGCTGGCCTGGTGCACGCCGCGCCGCGCCGGCGATATGCGCCAGCTGGCCTCCGGCGGCGTGATGGCCGTGATGGGCGCGCCCGCGCACTTGCTGCAGCCCCTGTTCGATGCCGTGCTGGCGCCGCTGGTGGTAGGGCTGCTCTGGATGGCCGTCGACTGGCGCCTGGGTGCGGTGCTGTTGCTGGCGATGCCGCCCTTGTTATTCGTGTATCGCTGGGCGCTGGTCTGCGGCAGTCGGGCCGAGACGGCGCTGGCGGCCAGCAGCGCCGAAGCGAATGGCCGCGTGCTGGAATATATCGCGGCGCAACCCGTGCTGCGCGCCACGGGCCGGTCCGAGCTGGGCAGCGCCATGCTGGAACAGTCGCTGATGGAACAGCGCCAGGCGGAACGGCGCTCCCAGCATTTGCTGTTCCCCGCCGCCCTCGGTTTTACCGTGGCGGCGCAGCTGGCGTATGCACTCTTGCTGGCCATCGGCTTGCGCCAGGTGTTGGCCGGCACCCTGGATGTGCCGGCGCTGCTGGCGACATTGATCGTCGCCACCGTGCTGGCCGAGGCGATGGCTGCCGTCGTGCACACGGGCGCCGCCCTGCGGCAGGTGGCCCACACCCTGCGCCAGTTCGATGGCGTGCTGGCGGAGCGGGAATTGCCCATGCTGGCCTTGCCCGGCCGTGTGCCGGAACAGGGCGCGCCGGCCGTCGAGGCGCGCCATGTCTGCGTGCGGCGCGACGGACGCCCCATCGTCGATGCCGTCTCGCTGGAGATTGGTCAGCGTTCCCTGACGGTGCTGGCTGGCGCTTCCGGCTCGGGCAAGACGACCTTGCTGCAATTGCTGTGCCGCCAGCTGGATCCCGATAGCGGCGTGCTGCTGGCCAGCGGCGTCGATATGCGCACCAATGACGACGCCGCGCTGGCAAAACTGGCGACACCGATGTTCCAGCATACGTGGCTGCTGCCGGCCAGCTTGCGCGACAATCTGAGCCTGGGACGGCAGATCGTGGCGCAGGATCTGCTGGCGGCCCTGTCGGCGGCCGGTCTGGCAGCGCTGGCGCAGTCCTTGCCGCAGGGCCTGGACACGGTGGTAGGCGAAGGCGGCTGGGCCTTGTCGGGTGGGGAGCGCCAGCGGCTGGCGTTCGCCCGGGCGTTGTTGAAACCCGCGCCGCTGATGCTGTTCGACGAACCGCTGTCGGCGCTTGACGCCATCAGCGAACGGCGCGCTATCGCCACCCTGGTCGACCTGGCGCGTACCCATGCCGTGGTGGTCGCCACGCACCGGCTGGCGATTGCCGCGCAGGCAGACCAGATCCTGGTGATGCAATCGGGGCGCATCGTCGAACGGGGCACGCATGTGCAATTGCTGCGGCTGGGCGGCGTGTACAGCGGCATGCAGCGCCAGGCGGGCCAGGCACGGGGATGGCATCTGGGAGTATAGGTCTTTATTGAGAGTGAATTATCATTTACAATGCAATTCATTTGCATTTTATTCTCTTTCAGGGATTCCCCATGTGTCTCTTTTTACGGCGCCCGATGGCGCTGCTGCTGGCCGCTGCCAGTCCGCTGGCCCTGGCGGACGGACCCGTTGTGCCCGATGTCGTCACCGTCAGCGCCGAGCGCCAGCACTACCGCAGCCTGTCCGCCACGGGCGCCACCAAGACGGACGCTTTATTGATGGATTTGCCGCAAAGCGTGCGCGTGCTGACCGGCGACTTGCTGCGCGATGCGGGCGTGACGACCCTGGCTGGCGCGCTGGACCTGGCCAGCGGCATTGCAAAACAAAGTCCGCTGGGTGGCTTGTGGGATAGCTACGCCATGCGCGGCTTCACGGGCGACCCGAATTTCGGTTCCGACTACATGGTCAACGGTTTCAGTTCCAGCCGTGGCTACAACGGCTTGCGCGACGCCGGCAATACGCAGAATGTGGAAGTGCTGAAAGGCCCCGCTTCGGCCCTGTACGGCAGGGGCGAGCCGGGTGGCACGGTGAACATCACGACGAAAAAGCCGAAGTTCGTGCCGGAATACGGCGCCGATGTTTCCCTCGGCAGTTTCCAGACCCGCCGCGCCGCCGTCGATTTGACGGGGCCCTTGAGCGACAGCTTTGCCTACCGTTTGAACGCGGCGCATGAAGAAGGACACAGCTTCCGCGATACGGTAAAAGTCGAGCGCAGCCTGTTTTCTCCCTCGTTCCTGTGGCTGGCGGGCGAGCACACCACTGTCTCGTATGAAATCGAAGCGGTGCGGCAGCGCGCGCCGTTCGACCGCGGCGTGGTGGCCGTGAATGGCCAGTTGGGTCTTGTCCCCGTCGCGCGCTTCCTGGGCGAACCGGGCGACGGGCCCATGACGGTCAAGTCGCTGGGGCAGCAGTTATTTATCCATCACGCGCTGTCGGACGACTGGACGCTGCAGGCGGGTGCTTCCTACCGCGACAGCGAATTGACAGGCTATTCGACCGAGGCGAACAAGCTGCTGGCCGATGGCCGCACCCTGAACCGCCAGCGCCGCCACCGCGATTTCTCGGCCACCGACGTGTC
>RCMZ01001014.1_pt1 | contig 9923 bp, 9 predicted proteins | sample 2041141 | NCBI WGS metagenome assembly RCMZ01 (sample SAMN09708263, study PRJNA481090) | Wastewater metagenome, whole genome shotgun sequencing project. | biome: sewage; isolation source: Davis station wastewater (DW) | place: Antarctica: Davis Station | collected 2010-03-01 | reverse complement strand
CAGAGCATTTCTTCACGACTCAATAGAGCTTCATAAAGCTTTTCACCATGACGCGTACCGATAATGTTAATCGGGTGCTCTGGCTTACCGACAATCTCAGTCAATGCACGCGCTAAGGTCTCAACCGTAGCGGCAGGTGCTTTTTGTACAAACAGATCACCATTGTTGCCATGCTCAAAGGCATACAGCACTAAATCAACCGCATCAGCGAGGGTCATCATAAAGCGCGTCATATTAGGATCAGTGATGGTCAACGGCTGATCCGCACGAATTTGCTCAACAAATAAAGGAATAACCGATCCGCGTGAGGCCATGACGTTGCCATAGCGCGTGCCGCAAATAACAGTTTTGGTTTCATCCACATTACGTGACTTAGCCACCATGACTTTTTCCATCATGGCTTTAGAAATACCCATCGCATTAATTGGGTAAACAGCTTTATCAGTGCTTAGGCAAACCACACGCTTCACTTCGTTTTGGATCGCAGCTTCCAGAACATTCTCAGTACCGAGAATATTGGTCTTGACTGCCTCCATTGGGTGAAATTCGCACGAAGGCACTTGTTTCAATGCAGCCGCGTGAAAAATATAGTCCACACCACGCGTAGCATTGAGCACGCTCATATAGTCGCGCACATCACCGATATAGAACTTCAGTTTAGGACTGGAGAAGCGCTTGCGCATATCGTCTTGCTTTTTCTCATCGCGGCTGAAAATACGGATTTCAGCGATGCCGGACTCGAGAAAGCGCTTGAGTACAGCATTGCCGAAGGAGCCGGTACCGCCAGTAATTAAGAGAGTTTTTTGATTAAAAATCATATTTTAAACCTGAATTTATTAAATCTTATTAGCCAATCTATATGTTTTGAAAACACAGTACGAATACATTAAAAAAATAAGTCTTGCGCCAGGTGTTGCTGCAAAAAGGAAACCTTTTGTATTTAGAAAGAAGACAGAGAAAATGAAAACATATGCAAACCAAGATCGAAAACCCATATGAATTAAAATCCTTAATGAACACCAAATTAAAAATACAAATAAAATTGCAGCAAACATAATTCCAGCATAATTTAACTGCAGCACAAAACCAATATCTGACCCGCCACTACCAATCCCGTACAATGATTTTCCTGTTCCAAAAAGCAAAGATGACAATGACTCAGGGACAACCATCATTTCTATATATATATCTCCAAGCGTATTTTTAGAACCATCAACAGTCCCTGATAATTGATCAAAAAAACTAAGCCCCCAAGACATATACGACTCAACAAACACAGACAACTTACTATTAAATATAAAAAAAACAAAAATTGAAAACAAAATAACAAATACATACCTTATATTAAACCTAAAGAAAACAGAAAAAATCACGGAAAATAAAACAGGTATAAAACCAATACGAGCATTAAAGAAAACACCAACCAAAAGAATTAAAAAAACTATAAAATTGAAGATATTATTTCGTATCTTTAAAAAAGCATAGCCAGAAAAAACCCCTAACAAATAACCATATGTAAAACTTAGATTTTCTGCCACCCCATATGCTCTATATCTGAAATCAAAATCCTTATAAATATCGTAATAACCGTCAACTTGGATACTCTTATAAAACTTATCAAATCCAGGTAGCAGAATTAACAAAACGGTAATTACCCCAGCACAGATAACAACAAAGTATATTAAATTTATAAAAAACACAGACTTCAAAGAAACAGCATGAGTATTATATTTTTTTACAAAAAAAAGTATGAATCCCGGAAAAACAAGACATGTAAAAAACCAAACAAAAAACCTGTCCGCATACACAAGCTCTCCAGAATAAAAATCTCTTAGTGCAGCAATAAAAAAAAATAAAGCTCCTGTTAAAATCTCAACTTTAAAGATATTAAAATATCTTTCAACATACTTTTTATTTAGCATAGTAAAAACAATAAAAACAAAAAACCACATCCATAAATAATAAATTTTATCAAAAAAAGGCGGCTGAAATACATACATATATATAAATAAAAAAAATGTAAAAAAATGTAAAACGCTCTTATAGGAAAATAACAAATCATTCGAAATATTTAAATCTAAAATATCTTTTTTTATTATCATTAATTACCTTACACCTTAGGCTTATAAAGAAGCTTAACTAATAACTTAAACATAGACTTACTAAATACAACTCCAAAATGAGTCCTACAAGCTTTTAAGGCAAAGATCAATCCATTTAATTTGCTTTCAACTTGTAAATCATGTGCTTGAACCATCATTGAAGATGCAAGAATTCTATTAAAATCTTCTCTATCCTTATAATCTAATAATATTTTACTTACTTCCCCCCATATTATCGAGGATTTTTTTGACAAATTATCATCATGCCTACGATACTTAACAAGAGCCTCAGGCATAATATAAAATACTCCACCAGCGCTTGTTAGTTTTAATCGCATATAAAAATCCTCAACTTTAAAATTAGGATTAAAGCCACCAACCTCCAAAATCTTCTCTCTTATTACCAGAAAAGTAGGAGAAGGCAAAAACTCAGTTCTAAATGCCACCCCGTTAAAGTCACAAAAACCACCACTTCCCGCCTTATGCCCTTTACTCATTCCTTCATTATCTATAAATTCAACGCCAGAATAAATCGCTACTAAATTACTTTTAATTTTAACTTTTTCATTAAACGTGGCAATCTGTTTAGAAATTCTATCCGAAAACATAATATCATCAGAAGCAAACAATGAGAGATAAATACCAGAACACCATTCAATAGCTTCATTTAATGTTGCACACAAACCTTTGTTTGATCTATATCTGAATTCAAACCGTACAAATCGCTCTTGACACAATGGAATGACTTCTCTAATCATATCTACAGAATTATCTTCTGAACCGTCGTCAATAATTATCAACTCTATATTTTTGTAATCTTGATTTATAATGCTTTTTATACATTCTTGTACAAAATCAGAATGATTGTAACAAGCGATTACTATACTAACCAAAGAATTTTCATTGCATACAACGCTTCTCAAATTATCACTCCAAAAAATCATCAGAAGAGTCAAAAAAAATTATAAAACCACGCTAGCCGGATATTTTCTCATTTCCAGCAGGGACGCATTATATCGAAAACAATCATAATACATTTATTTTTATTCATGGAGCTATATCTTGCTCTACGTCACCCTTGACAAAACTACAAATAGCTTCTACGCCTATACTGTAATCATTTTAATTTTTTTTAATAAATTCGTTACCAATAAAAAAACTTATCACTGCCCAATAAATTGCGTAGTTCACTGCATGTGCCATAGTGACACCTTCTAATCCGTAAAAACCTGTTAATATATAAGTCCAAATATAAAAGCATGCAGAAAATATAACTTCTGTAGTTATAAAAAGCTTCACCATCGCTTTACCCAGCATTAGGTAAGCCAATATCCAGCTACCTATTTTCAAGGTATCGCCTATCATTTGCCAAGCAAACAATTCGCGCATAGGTATAAAATCCGGTGTAAATAACAGACTAATAATAAAGTCACGCAAAAAGTAAATAACAAATCCACAAGCTGCAGCTACTGGCAGAATGACTTTATAGCCTTGTATTATTTCTTTTTTAATTTCCGCAGGCTCTTTGAGCTCTGACAACCTAGGCAGGTAATACAAACTTAAAGTTGTTGTTACGAGCATTAAATATGCACTACTTAAGCGCCACATTGCTTCCCAATAACCAGCGGCGTCCATGCCAAAAGTATCACCAAGATATTTTCGAGCAAAAAGATGACTGACTGGTACGCAAGCAGCGCTCGTAAGCGCCATAGCGGTAAACTTAGACAGATTAAACAGTACTTTTTTATCTAAATCACCAAATAAATAAATAAATTTAAACCAGTCAGACTTGTAACAAAGGTATAAAGTTACAAAAAATGAAAAAGAAGGATAAACAGCTAATGCTGTCAATGCACCGAGCAATCCAAATTGAATTGCTAAGATGCTGGTTACAGCCAATGAAAATAAGCTACCAGCTATATTAGCCACTATATATCGGTGTATTTCCTTTTTACCATTTAATATAGCCAGCAGTAGCGTATTAAAGATAAAGAAAACCAGTGTGACGGAGAACCAAATAAAAACCGTGTTGTAGCTTTCGTCTTGCAAAAACCACTGCGCAATTTGCTGGCTAAAACTTGAAACAAGAACACCGGTAACTAAAGATCCAATTACAGCAATAGTACCGGCAGTGCGCCAGACTTGCCGTTGTTTTCCTTCATCATCATAGTATTCAGCCGTGTATTTCACCACGCCCGTATTAATCGCGCCGCTGGCAAATGTACTAATCATCTGCACAGCGTTTTGAAAGTTACCAATAGCAGCATAGCCTGCAGGGCCAACGTAAATTGCAAGTATTTTGTTAAGCCCAAGCATAGTAGCCATTTTAATGACCACTGCAATGGCGTTAAGCAGGCTAGTTTTTATCAGTGTCACTAATCTAAACCCCAGCTTTAAAGCTGTTGCATGCCAGTATAACTTGCGCAACTTGCTCATCCGTAACAGTCGATCCCATCGGCAAGCTCATGACCTGTTGATGAATCATTTCTGACATTGGATAGCTCTCAATATTCCGCTCTTTATACGCCTGCTGCTGATGCGGCGGGATTGGATAGTGGATTAAGGTTTGCACACCATGCTCTAGAAGGTGCTTTTGCAGTGCTTCGCGCTGTTCGCAACGAATCACAAATACATGCCATACGTGTGCTTCGCAAGATAATGATGACTGAATAGCAGGCAGAACAATTGCTGGACTGGTGATGCCACCCAGATAAGCTTGTGCAACTTTGCGACGATGGGCGATTTCGGTGTCGAGGTGTTTGAGCTTGACGCTGAGCATGGCGGCTTGGATTTCATCTAATCGGCTGTTAACACCTTTGAACAGGTTTTTATATTTTTCGTGTGAACCGTAGTTACGCAAAGCGCGTAAGGTTGCAGCCAGCTCGTCATCATTGGTCGTCACAGCGCCGGCATCGCCCAGTGCTCCGAGGTTTTTACCTGGGTAAAAACTAAAACCTGAAGCATCGCCCCAGTTGCCAGCTTTTTTACCGTTAATGCTTGCGCCGTGTGCTTGCGCAGAATCTTCGAGCACTAATAAGTTGTGGCGCTGAGCGATATCCATAATGGCCGGCATATAGGCTAACTGGCCGTAAAGATGCACAGGCAAAATGCCGCGCGTTTTTGAGGTAATGGCAGCAGCTGTTTTAACTGGGCACAGGTTGTAAGTTGCTAAGTCTGGCTCAACCAACACCGGCACTAATTCATTTGCGCTGATGGCAAGAATACTAGCTATGTAGGTGTTGGCAGGCACTATGACTTCGTCGCCGTCTTTGAGCTTGCCTAGTTCTTTCCAAGCGCGCAGCGTCAGAATAAGTGCATCAAGGCCATTGGCAACACCGATCGCGTGTTGCGTGCCGCAATAGTTGGCGAACTCTTGTTCAAACTGTGTCAATTCGTTACCGGTGATGTACCAGCCCGAATCAATCACACGGGTGCAGGCTTCTATAAGCTCATCACGGTATTGGGCGTTGATGGCTTTGAGGTCAAGGAATGGGATCATTTTAATTTCCATAAATTTCAATTAGTAACATAACTTTTAATAACTTTTGCTGGATTACCAGCTAGCAAAGACCCTGCAGGATAACTACCAGCTAAAACAACACTACCCGCAGCAACAATACAATTATCACCAATCTCAACACCCTTTAAGATTGTACAGTTCCATCCGATCCAAACATTATCACCAATCTTAATTGGTTTTTTTCCAACACTTGAAAAAGGAAATGGCTCTCCCCTAACTTGCTTTAATCTTAGGTCTGGATCCACCGGATGAAAATCAGTGTCTGAAATCATCGTAGATGATGCTATTTGACAATCGTTACCAATCTCGACTTTTTCGTATGAGACTACACACACGCCATTTAGCATAGTATTTTCACCTATACTTATAAATCCATCATAACCAGTAACAAATTTACAACGAAAAGTTAGAGCAGTGTTGGTATTTTTAAAATCAGAGTTAACAACCACATTTTCAGAAAACACAACCCTGCCATTTCTTGGCACTTTAAAATAAGGCAACAGCCCTAAAACTCTAATTTTATATTTTATAGATACGTTATTTTTATAAAGAAATCTTAAAAGCAGGATTTTAATATTATTTATCATTTCTACACATCTAACAATGTAACATTATTTATTATAGAATCAGGTTCATAACCTTTAAGTGCTGACTCTGACATAAACCCACTTAGTACAGCGCAAGTTTTAATTCCAAGCTGCTGCCCTGTTTTTATATCGTGACCTGTATCACCTACAAACCAATCATTTTCACTAAAAACCATACCACTATTGAGCAGCAGTTCAGTTTTTGTAGAACATTGTTCTGTTACAAAAATATCTTCAAAGAACTCTAAAATAGCAAGATTTTTTAGCTGAGCTTTTACTTGTACTACCGATTGTCTAGCAGTGCAGATATAAAGCTGATTATTTATACTTACTTTCTCTAGAAACTCTTGCAAGCCTTCTATGACTGTATCCATTTCTAAATAGTAGCTATCTTCTATTTTATCCATCCAGAGAGTAAAAAACTTGTTTATCTTTTCTTCTGGATAATCAAATACATTTTTCAGAATATCTTGGTTGCTACATCCACTGAACTTAAATTCCCAATAATCGCTAAAACTTAACTCCCTACTATTTATTAAGTCACAAAAAAGCTCATAAAGCCTCTTTTTTGAGCAAATCAAAGTTCCATCAAGATCAAATATTATTTTCATGTTTATTTTTCATATAATCATATTCGATTCTCAAGCCTTGCATTAAATCTGTCTCTTCTTTTAACAGTATTTTTAATAGCAAGCTGTTATCAAAAACTAAATCCCTTTTTTTATGATTAGACGCTCTTTTAAGCAGCTGAACCTGCTTGCCACTCACTTCAGTTATCTTATGCAACAAATCATGTATTGAAACTGAAATTCCAGAAACAACATTTATGTCTAAATTTTCTTCAGATGCTTCCAATGAGTTCAAAATAGACTCAATAACATCTTCAACGAAAATAAAGCTTCTTAAGTCACTACCATCACCCCAAAGCTCTACAGGATTATCTTCAAGGATATTTTGAATCGCAATCGGAAGCACCTTTTTATATTTTTCTTCGCCTGGTCCGTAGACATGCCCAATACGCAGATTCATATAGCTGACATTTCTCTGCGCCGAAAATGCTTTCACCATTTTCTCACAGTAAAGTTTAGATGCACCATATAAACTTATAGGTTCGACTTTTGAGTTTTCTGACAGTTTTTCTTCAGTTGGAGCATATACATCTAATGTACTTAAGTTAACAAATTTTATTAATTTAATAAAATCATAAGAAAGAAACAACTTAGTGTAATTTATATTGCTAAAAGACAGTTCAATATCATCAACCTGACTATTATCTTTAGGTGTAAAGGCTCCAGCATGAATGATATGAGTAATTTCATTAAAACAATCACTATCTAACCCGAAATCACTAAATGATTTGTAGACTACACAGTTAACATCATTTATTTTTTTAGAGGTCAACGTAACAACGGCATTGCTACCATATTTATCTATCAATGCATTAAGTAACTGTCCGCCGATAAACCCTGATGCGCCGGTTAATAATATTTTCATTAAAAAAAGATCTCTGTTTCTATGCTTTCTTTAACAATTAATAGTGGCTCCGTATCCATGCCTCGTACCCACATCAATCCATCCGCTAAAGGGTTAATAACTCCTTTAGACATATTGGTTTTTTCACCAAGCGCTAACTGTTTAAAAATCTCAGGAAAGTTAACACCGGCTTCAGTAAAGAACCTTACAGTGGTAAAGAATCGAGATATATTAATTTCAGTTGGGTTTGGAACTCCATTTTTATCATATGCCATATCTACGCCAAATATACCGTGTGGCTTATCGCTGACGGCTTTAACTGTATTAATAGCAACTTGGGTTATTTGCTCGTCCGAAACCGTTACACCTACTTTAGTCACACCTGTCACGCCAGAAATAGCTCTATTGCCGTGTGTCCAGCCTTCTCTGGCACGAGTTTGCGCGACAACCAACTCACCCTCATGCCAAATCGACAGCCAAGTCACTGTTTTAGGCGTTAACATTTCTGCTGCGATAAAATCACCCCAACCGTCATAGTGATCAATCCATGACTTTGCTAACGCATAATCGCTGGTAGGTAGTGCGCCTTTGCCACCACCACCAATACCACTATCTCTTAGCCAAATTTTACCATCAGAATCGCCAAGTTCTTTAAAGGCACTTTTCAAATCTTCTTCGGTATTTATTTCTATATTTTCTGGAACCACAACACCGGCTTTTTTGAAAGCTAGGTAAGACTTATATTTATGTACACAGGTATCAATGACAGAGTGCTCAGGCATAAAAATTTTAGTACCTGTTGCCTCAATATCTTCGCGTATTAAAGATGCATGATAAATTTCTAAATCATTTTGAAAATGAACAAGGTCTGGTTTCTCTGAATTTAAGATACTCAGTAATTTATTTTTATATTCAGGGGTATTAGCATAGGGTACGTAATATTTTTTATGCGACTTAGATAGAATTAAATCTGTTGGTTCAGATCCCATACCAATAATGTAGTTATTAGGGTTCTTTAGTAATGAGAAAATCACACCTTCAGTTGGAGCACCGCCAGCGCCAGCTATTAATATTTTATTCATTAACCTACAATCTCCAAAAACTCTTGATAATCACGAATATAGTCAGCTTCATCATAGTGTTCGCTGGCCAGCACTAGCAGTACGCAGTCTTCACTGAAGTCATGCATTTCACCCCAAATCAAGGCATCTTGAAATAAACCAATATGAGGCTGATTTAATTCATAGGTATTTTTTTCCCGCCCATTATCCAGCGTTACCTTACAACTACCTTTTACTGCTATTAAGTATTGCTTAATAGCATGGTGTGAATGTTGACCTCGTGGAATGCTAGCTTGTGTTCCAAAAATATAAAAAATCCGCTTAATTTCAAAAGGGATATCTATACCTGACTCTAATGCTACGAGCTTACCCCGATGATCACCTAAAACCTTATGCTCTTGGGTCGACATTTATACACTCACTAATTCTAATAAGTACTGGCCATAACTGTTTTTGCTTAGTTGCTGGCCTATACGTTGTAGATCTTCTTTGCTGAGCCAGCCATTGTTAAAACCAATCTCTTCTAAGCACGCAATCTTGAAGCCTTGGCGCTTTTCAATGGTTTCCACAAACATACCCGCTTCAAGCAAGCTCTCATGCGTACCGGTATCTAACCAAGCAAAGCCACGCCCCAGCAACTCAACATCCAAATCACCGCGCTCTAAATAAGTTTGGTTGATGCTGGTAATTTCTAACTCGCCTCGCTCAGAGGGCTGCACTTGCTTGGCGATTTTCACGACATCGTTATCGTAAAAATACAGGCCGGTCACTGCATAGTGTGATTTTGGTTTCAGTGGCTTTTCTTCTAAGGAGATAGCACGTTGATTTTCATCAAACTCAACCACGCCAAAACGCTCGGGGTCTTTAACTTGATAGCCAAATACCGAGGCACCGCTTGGCTTAGCCGCTGCTTTACGCAACATGGGGCCAAAGCCTTGACCATAGAAAATATTATCACCCAGCACTAAGCACACATTGCTATCGCCAATAAACTCTTCACCGATAATAAAAGCTTGGGCTAAACCATCGGGACTGGGTTGTTCAGCGTAGGTAAGATTAATCCCAAACTCACTGCCGTCACCTAATAAGCGCTGATAACCGCTGATATCTTCTGGGGTACTGATCAATAAAATATCGCGAATGCCAGCAAGCATAAGTACTGACAAAGGATAATAAATCA
>RCMZ01001273.1_pt1 | contig 9935 bp, 9 predicted proteins | sample 2041141 | NCBI WGS metagenome assembly RCMZ01 (sample SAMN09708263, study PRJNA481090) | Wastewater metagenome, whole genome shotgun sequencing project. | biome: sewage; isolation source: Davis station wastewater (DW) | place: Antarctica: Davis Station | collected 2010-03-01 | reverse complement strand
CTGTTCATCGATGTGAACCTGTTCGCGGCCAGTTCCCTGAAACTGTTCCACGGCGGCTGGTTCCCGCTGTTGCTGGGCGCCGTCCTGTTCATCATCATGCTGACCTGGAAACGGGGCCGCCAACTGGTGTTCCAGAACCTGGAAAAGCACGCGATCCCGCTCAACGAATTCCTCTCGTCGCTGTTCATCGCGCCGCCGCTGCGCGTGCCCGGCACGGCCATCTTCCTGCGCGGCGAAACGGATGGCGTGCCGCATGCGCTGCTGCATAACTTGCTGCACAACAAGGTGCTGCATGAGCGCGTCATTTTCCTCACCGTCTTCATGCATGAAGAGCCGTGGGTGTTGCCATCCGAGCGCGTGCGCGTGGTGGAGCTGGGCCACCAGTGCTACCAGGTGAATGTGCATTACGGCTTCAAGGATGAACCGGACATTCCGGCGGCGCTGGCGCAATGCGCCGAACAGGGACTCGATTTCGAGATGATGGAAACGTCGTTCTTCATCGCGCGCCAGACCATCATCTCGACGCCGGGGGCCGGCATGATGCCATGGCGCGAGCACCTGTTCGTCACCATGTCGCGCAATGCGCGCACGGCGGCCGATTACTATCAGATCCCGAGCAACCGGGTGATCGAACTGGGCACGCAGGTGGAAATCTAGATATTGTGGCCATTTTGGCAGCGTTGCATCGGCGCACCATTCAGCGTCGTGCTTACGTCTGCTTACAAATGGGCCCGGCGACACCTGTTAAACTCCAGCCCGTCGGTCCGCACCGTACGGGCCCCAGTCACACACCAATATTTAAAGGGAAACCATGAAATCGGTATTTCAATTGATCGCCACGCTCGCTTGTGCAGTGGCCCTGACTGCCTGCGGCGCCGCCGCAAACACCGAGAAGCCGGTGGTGCTCGACCCGAATACGCAAGTGAAGGAGCTCAGCTTCACCGACCCGGTCGTAGGAACCGGCGCGACGGCGGCGGCGGGCGATAATTTGCTGGTGACCTACACTGGCTGGCTGTATGACGCTAGCAAGCCGGACAACAAGGGCGCGCAGTTCGATGCGACGCCGACGGCTGCCGGTTTCAAGCTCACCCTGGGCATCGGCCAGGTCATCCTGGGCTGGGACCGCGGCCTGGTCGGCATGAAGGAGGGCGGCACGCGCATCCTGTCCATTCCGTATGACCTGGGCTATGGCAAGGCAGGCAGCCCGCCGAAGATTCCTGGCTATGCGGGCTTGCTGTTTGAAGTCAAGCTGGTGGCCGTGACGAAAAAGTAAGCACGCGCACGGTGGCAGAAAAAAGGGCGATTCCACGGAATCGCCCTTTTTGCTTTGAGGGCCCTCAGGCCGGTGCCAGTTCCTGGAAGTAATACGTGGCGCCACCCAGATTGGCCGGCGCATCGTATTGCAGCACCTGCGTGCGGCGCAGCGCGACGGGGGCGCGGAAGGCGGGACCGTCATAGACGAAGGTGTGGAATTCGCCATTTTCGCCGCAGGCGTCGACGCCGGGCGGCAGGTCGGCCAAAAAGGCGGCGTTGAACTCGCGCCCGCAAAATTCGCGCGGCAGATGCTGGCCATTGATGCACACGACGATGGCCTTGAAGCCGGCGGCGAGAAATTCATCGACCAGCGCGCGCCGCGCTTCGCCCCACAGGGGCAGGTGCGCCGTCAGGCCGGCACTGGCGCAGACCTTTTCTTCCCAGTCGCGGTGCGGCTGCAGGTCGATGTCGCCAAAGATGGCGTGGGCGATGCCTTCTGCTTTCGCCGCGCGCAGCATGGCGATGAATTTCTCTTCATAAGTGGCCCAGCTGGCGTGATAGCGCTGCAGGCGCGCGCCCAGGCTGGCCGCCTGCGCTTCGAGCAATTCCGGCGGCACGCCGTGCGAGCGCGACTTGCGGCCATCTTCATCCATGGCCGTGATCAGCAGCGGCACGGCCATGCCGGCGGCGCGCGCGCGCCACAGCGCCAGGCAGGAATCCTTGCCGCCGCTCCAGGAAATCAGTGCCGTCGTCATGCCGCTTGCTCCGCGCGCAGCATGTCGACATGCTGGATGCCGTCTTCGTCGTACGGGGCGCTGACGGTGACGAAGCCGAAGGACTGGTAGAAGCGTTCCAGGTAGTGCTGGGCGCCGATGCGGATGGCGTGGCCCGGATGCTGGCGCTCGGCGCGCGCGATGCCTTCGAGCAGCAGCTGCTTGCCGGCGCCGCTGCTGCGCGCCTCGGGCGCCGTCAGCACGCGGCCCAGCGACATTTCCACATACTTGGCACCCGGCGCCAGCACGCGCAGGTAGGCGGCCAGCCGGCGCTGGCCATCGGCCGTCTGCCAGCCCAGCAGATGCATGGCCTGCTGGTCATGGCCATCGAGGTCCGGGTAAATGCACTGCTGTTCGATGACGAACACGCGCTGGCGCAAGGCCAGCACCTGGTACAAATCGTGGGGGCCGAGTTCGTCGAACGTGTTCCATTGCCAGCTGATCATGGGTCATCCTTGATTGAGAGTGGTCGTGATTTTACCGGCTTCACGCCGCCGGCGTGGGATAGCGCTGCGCATACCACTGCTTCAGGTGCTCGATGCAGCGCGTCACGCGCGGCGCCACCAGCTGGCGCGACGGGTAGATGGCGAACAGCGCCAGGCTGGGGCGCTCGACGTCGGGGAACAGCTCGACCAGGGCGCCGCTGGCCAGTTCCTCGCGGCAGACAAAGGTGGGCAGGATGCCGATCCCGAGGCCGCGCAGGATCAGGCCGCGCATGAACAGCGTGTTGTTGGTGCGCACCCAGTTCGGCACTTCGATGTCGCTGTGCGGCCCCGCGTGGCGCAGCGGCCAGCGGCTGCCGAACAGGGCGTGGCTGTAGATGAAGCAGCGCTGGCGCGTCAGGTCCGTCGGTGCCAGCACGGGGCCGTGGCGCGCCAGGTAGGCGGGCGCGCAGCAGATGTGCAGGCGGTAGTCGTGGATGTGGCGCGCCACGTAGCTCGAATCGGTCAGCGCCGTGGTGACGCGAAAGCCCAGGTCGTAGTTGGCGGCCGCCAGGTCCACGTATTCATCCTTCAGGTCGACATCGAGGCGCAGCGCGGGCCACTCGGCCATGAAGTCGGCCAGGCCCTCGGCCAGCTCGCCCACGCCCAGCGACAGCGGCGCGTTGATGCGCAGGCGGCCCGTCACGTGCGCCGTGGAGTGGGCCACCATGTCCTCGGCCTGCGCCAGTTCGTCGAGCATTTTGCGGCAGTGCTCGAGGTAGGCGGCGCCCGTTTCCGTCAGGGCCAGCTGGCGCGTGGTGCGCGTCATCAGGCGCCCGCCCAGTTCCTGCTCCAGCTGGCCGATGCGCCGGCTCACATACGAGGCGGACAAGTCCAGTTCATCGGCCGCGCGGCGAAAGCTGCCCAGCTCGGCCACGCGGCGAAACAGCTGCATCGCCTGCAATTTATCCATGTCGGTTCCCTTCCGCGTCTGCATTCAGACCTATTACGCATCAGTGCCATGCATTATTCATCATTTTTCCACATTTTGATTCGCAATATGCTGGTGTCCTCTCTACAGAAAGGCCACACCATGAAAAAATTAGTCATCAGCAGCCTGCTGCTCGCCGCCCTGTCCAGCGCCCAGGCGGCCGAGGTCCTCGTCGTGCTGTCGGATGCGAACCACCTCGACCTGCGCGACGGCAAGGTTTTCCAGACGGGCTTTTACCTGAATGAACTCATGCAGCCCGTGAAAAAGCTGCTCGACGCGGGCCACACGGTGACGTTCGCCACGCCGCAGGGCCAGGCGCCGACCCTGGACGCCAGCTCCGATACGGACGCGTATTTTGGCGGCGACGCGGCCGCCCATGCGGCGCACAAGGCCTTGCTGGAGCAGCTGGCGCTGACGGTGCCGGGCCGCTCGCCCGTGATCAGCCTGCAACGGGTGGCGCAGATCGGCTATGGCCACTATGCGGCCGTGCTGGTGCCGGGCGGCCACGCGCCCATGCAGGATCTGTTGAAGGATGCCAGCCTGGGCGCGCTGCTGCGCCAGTTCCACGCGGACGGCAAGCCGACGGCGCTGCTGTGCCATGGCCCCATCGCCCTGCTGTCGGCCCTGCCGCAGGCGCAGGCATTTGCGGCCGCGCTGGAAGCGGGCCGGACACCGGCCAAGCCGGCGGACTGGATCTACAGCGGCTACCGCATGACGGTGATCAGCAATGAGGAAGAGGCGGCGGCGCAGGGCGCCTTGAAGGGCGGATTGATGAAGTTTTATCCGCAGTCGGGCTTGCAGGCGGCCGGTGCGCAATATGTGCAGAACCAGGCGCCGTGGACCAGCAACGTGGTGGTCGACCGCGAATTGATCACGGGACAGAATCCCGCCTCGGCGCCGGCCCTGGCGGAGCAGTTGCTGCGCGCGCTGCGCTAAAAAAATCCCCGGCGGCGCCAAGGCGCGGCCGGGGAGTGACAGTGGGTGCAGCGGGGATTACACGATCGTCAGGGTCACGTCGATGTTGCCGCGCGTGGCGTTCGAGTACGGGCAGACGATGTGGGCGGCGGCGACCAGCGCTTCGGCGGCGGCGCGCTCCATGCCCGGCAGCGAGATCTTCAGTTCCACTTCGATGCCGAAGCCCGTCTCGATGGCGCCGATGCCGACGTTGCCTTCGATCGACAGGTCCGCCGGCACGGCGATCTTGTCGCGGCCGCCGACGAATTTCATGGCGCCGATGAAGCAGGCCGAGTAGCCGGCGGCGAACAGCTGTTCCGGATTGGTGCCTTCGGCGCCGTTGCCGCCCAGTTCCTTCGGCGTGGTCAGTTTCACGTCGAGCACCTTGTCGGAGGACACGGCACGGCCTTCGCGGCCTCCGGTGGCGGTAGCTTGGGCGCGGTACAGGACTTGTTTGATCGACATGATGGTTTCCTTTAGGTAGATAAATAGGTGACTACTAAATAGTGTGCTACTTGTTTCGCGGGCCGTGGCCCCAGGATGCCCGTCTGAAGAAGTAATCCGGCGTCCATGTGTGCAATATATATCGTGCGCTATTTAATTGCAAGCGATTTTATTCATGCAGTCACGGCACCGGGCACAACCGTTGCGCGCGGAAGGGAGACGCGGAACCGTCCTTTCAGGACGGTGAGCATCGCAGGCCACCGATACCGACGCGCAGCAGGTCTGGTCAGGTGTCTTGAACCTTTATTTTGATGCCTTTGTCGCCATTACCGGGCTTCCATCGCATAATGGCCACCGCCGCCGGGGCCGATGGTTATGCTGGGCCCACTTCAATAGCCGAGGAAAAAATCATGACCAGTCTCTTCTTTATCCTGCGCATCACCTTGGCGACGATGATCACGTACATCATCGCCACCGCCATCCTGGTCGAGAATTTCCTGCGCTATATCTTCGGGCAGACGGAAGGCTTTTTTGTCATCGTCGGCGCGCTGCTGGCCAGCGCCGTCATCACGAATGCGTTTTCGCATGTGCGGCGCGTGCGCCTGATCGCCGGCGCCGTCAACGCCGGCACCCTGTCGAGCCGCCAGCGGCGCCAGATCGAGATTCCGTTCGAGGCGGGCGAAGCGTTCGACATGATCGATGCGGCCATCCGCGAACTGCCCGGCAGCGAAGTGGTCGAGAGCGCGCGCGACAGCCTGCAGGTGCAGGCGCGCGTGCGCCGCGCGGCGCCGTACACGCACACGGGCTTGCCGCGCATGCGCGTGCTGGGTTTCCTCGAGCCGCGGCCGAACCAGATCCTCGCCACCGTCACGCCGAACGGCGAGGCGGGCAGCGTGACCCTGATCTGCGAACCGGCGCGCAATGCGTGGACGGACTGGTTCCTCGTCGACCATGGCAGCAACCTGGAAAATGCGGAAGCGGTGACGCGGGCGCTCACGCGCCGGGTAGCGCAGCGCCGCCGCGGCGAGCAGGCCGAGGCGCGCCAGACGGTGACGGAAAAGGAACTGACGGTGGCCAAACTGAGCCTGCTGCATGCGCAGGTGGAGCCGCACTTCCTGTACAACACCCTGGCCAGCGCGCAGCTGCTCACGCGCAGCGACCCGGCGCGCGCCGACGAGATGCTGGGCAACCTGATCCTGTACCTGCGCCATTCGCTGCCGCGCACCGAGCAAGCCATGTCGACCCTGGGCACGGAACTGGAACGGGCGCGCGCCTATCTCGATATTTTGAAGATCCGCATGGGCGCGCGCCTGAACCTGCAGATCGAGGTGCCGGCATACCTGCGCCAGGTGGAACTGCCGCCGATGATGCTGCAAACGCTGGTGGAAAACGCCATCAAGCATGGACTGGAGCCGAAGAGCGGCGGCGGCACCATCTGGATCATGGCGCGCAGCGGCAACGGCACGGTGATCGTCACGGTGGCCGACGATGGCAAGGGCTTCAGCGACGATGGCGCCGGCACGGGCATTGGTTTACGCAACGTGCGCGAGCGCCTGCGCCTGACCTACGGCAATGCCGCCGCGTTTTCCATCCTGGCCAATTTTCCCGATGGCGTGACGGCCACCATCACGGTGCCCGACAGCACGGCGCAAGGAGTGTCGTATGCATCCGCTTGAACTGACCTGCGTCATCGCCGAAGATGAAACCCTCCTGCGCGATGCGCTGGTCGCAATGCTGGGCGAACTGTGGCCAGCCTTGCGCATCGTCGCCGCCTGCGATGATGGCGGCACGGCGCTCGACGCCATCGCCACCCTGCGTCCCGACGTGGCATTTCTGGACATCCGCATGCCGGGCCTGACGGGCCTGGAAGTGGCGGCCGGCGCGCTGGTGGCGAGTCCCGCCACGCAGGTGGTGTTCGTCACGGCCTACGACCAGTATGCGATCGACGCGTTCGACAAGGGCGCCGTCGATTACCTGCTGAAACCGATCTCGCGCGAGCGCCTGCAGGCCACCTTGCAGCGCCTGCAGGCGCGCGCCGGCAAGGCGAAGGGGCACGACAGCGCGCTGGCCGGCCTGCTGCAGCAATTGAACAGCGCCTTGCCGGCGGCCGCCAAGTCGCCGCCGCTGGTGTGGCTGACGGCCAGCAGCGGCAAGGATACGCGGCTGATCATGGTGGAAGACATCGCCTATTTTCAGTCCGACACCAAGTACACGGCCGTCATGACGGCGGAGGGCGAGGCGCTGCTGCGCAAGCCGATCCGCGAACTGCTCGACGTGCTCGATCCGGCCATCTTCAAGCAGATCCACCGCTCCACCATCGTCAACATGAAGATGGTGGCCGCCGTCACGCGCGACGAGGTGGGACGCGGCGTCCTGCGCCTGAAGACGCGGCCGGAAACCCTGGCCGTGAGCCAGCCGTTCATGGCGCTGTTCCGCAATATGTAGGCCGGCTTAATCAGCCGTCTCGAAGCCTTCGAGTACGTTCACCACATTGATGCCGATTTCCTTGACCGCATAGCCCCCTTCGAGGATGAAGGCGGTGGGCAGGTCCAAATGGGCCAGGCGTTCGCCCACGCGCAGGTAGTCGCCGCTTTGCAGGGCGAAGTGCGAGAGGGGATCGCCGACGAAGGTGTCGACACCCAGCGAGACCACCAGCGCGTCGGGCGCGTACATGCTGATGCGCAGGCAGGCCGTTTCCAGCGCGGCGAACCAGCTGGGCGTGCTGCTGCCGGCCGGCAGCGGCAGGTTGAGGTTGTAGCCGGTGCCGGCGCCGCTGCCCGTCTCGTCGGCGTGGCCCAGGTAAAACGGATATTCGCTGCGCGGGTCGGCGTGGATGGAGGCGAACAGCACGTCATCGCGCGCATAGAAAATGCTCTGCGTGCCGTTGCCGTGGTGGTAGTCGATGTCGAGGATGGCGACCTTGCGCGCGCCGTCGTCGAGCAGGTGCTGCGCGGCCAGGGCCGCGTTGTTCAGGTAGCAGTAGCCGCCAAAGAAATCGCTGCCCGCATGGTGGCCCGGGGGCCGCGTCAGGGCGAACGTGGCCCGTTCTCCCAGGCGCAGCGCGTGCGCCGCGTTGACGGCGCAGTCGGCGCCCGTCTTGGCCGCCGTCCACGTGCCGGCCGTCAGCGGCGTGCCATTGTCCATCGAGTACAGGCCCAGCCTGGCCGCGAAGTTGTCCGGCTCGATATCGCTGCGCAAGGTGCGCACGGGCCATACGGATGGCAGCGCATCCTTGCCGGCGTTGTCGGGATCGAGCGCCAGCCACTCGTGCCAGGCGTGGCGCAAAAAATGCAGGTAGCGCGGCGTGTGGATGCGTTCCAGTGACGTCAGCGGCACGCCGTGCGGCGTGACGATGCGGCCCAGGTTGCGCCGTCCCAGTTCGGCCACCACCATGTCGGCCCGTTCCGGCGTCTCGAAGCAGGGCACCATCTCGCCGCGAAACCATTCGAAGCGGCCCCGGTGCTGGCTGTGCAATTCATTGTAGAAGGTCAGCATGGGGCGCGCGGCAGTCTCAGGTGTGCGAGCACAGGGTGCTGGCGCGGTAGGCGGCGACGAAATCGTCGAAGCTGCCGGCGGGCGCCGCTTCCATGGCGCGCTGCTCGGCCAGCGAACTCTCGGCCAGCTGGTCGAAGTACGCGCTTTGCTCGGGCGTGGGCGGGTGCGCGCGGAACCAGGCGGCGTGGCGCTCGCTCTGGCGCAGGCCGAAGGCGGCAAACGAGCCGCCGTTGGCGCGCAGTTCGGCCAGCACCTTGGCCGACGGCGTCGCGTCCGGATCGGCCAGTTTGACGGCTTGCGCCGCCAGGCTGTCCGCGTGCGCCGTGCCGCCTTGGCGCGCGTCGAGCAAGGCCGCCACGGGGGCGATGCGCGCCAGCAATTCCTCGCCCCACGCTTGCAAGCCGATCTCTTCGCCATCGCGGCGCAGGGTCAGGCCCGGCGTGCGGCCTTCCTTCACCGTGCGGGCAAAATTGCTGGTGTAGCAGGCGCTTTGCTCGGCCGAGATGGGACCGCTGTCGTCGAGCGCGCAGAACAGCAGGAAGGCGTCGAGGAAGCGGCCCGTCTCCAGGCTGATGCCCACCGGCTCGAACGGATCGACGTCCATGCAGCGCACCTCGATGTATTGCACGCCGCGCAGGCACAGGGCCTGGATCGGGCGCTCGCCCGTGCGGATCACGCGCTTCGGCCGGATGGTCGAATAGTATTCATTTTCGATCTGCAGCACATTGGTGGAGAGCTGGATCCACTCGCCATCCTTTTTCGTGCCCAGTGCCTCGTACGGCGCATATGGATCGTTGACGGCGTGCGTCAGCGCGTTGACGTAGTCGTCCAGGCTGTTTTCGTGCGGACGCAGGCCCGACTGGGCATCGTTCTGGTAGCCCAGGTCGCTCATGCGCAGGCTGGTGGCGTACGGCAGGAACAGGGTGTCGTCGGACAAGGTGTCGAGCTTGTGCGCGCGGCCGCGCAGGAAACCGCTGGATAAGGCCGGCGAGGCGCCGAACAGGTACATCAGCAGCCAGCTGTAGCGGCGGAAATTGCGGATCGTCGCCAGGTAGCTTTCCGACTGCACATCCTTGGCCGAGGCCGTCGCGTGCGCGGGGCTGGCGCTGGTGTCTGCCTGGCTGGCCAGCACTTGCCACAGCTGTTCGTCGAGCGAGTAGTTGTAGTGGATGCCGGCGATGCATTGCATGGCCTTGCCGTAGCGCAGGGCCAGGCCGCGCCGGTAGACGTGCTTGAGCATGCCCATGTTCGAGCTGCCGTAGTTGGCGATGGCGATCTCCTCCTCGGGCGGCAGCTGGCATGGCATCGACTGGCTCCACAGCAGCTCGTTGCCGAGGCGGCTGTAGGCATGGCGGTGCACGGTGTCGAGCTTGTCCAGGGTGATGGCAATGTCGGCTTCGGCCGGCGTGATGAATTCGAGCAGCGCTTCGGCGTAGTCGGTGGTGATCTCAGGGTGCGTCAGCGCCGAGCCCAGGGCGACGGGATGGGGCGTGGAAGCCAGATGGCCGGCGGCGTCGACGCGCAGGGTTTCACGCTCGATGCCGCGCAAGCCGCCCAGCAGCGCGCGGTTGGCATCTTCGGTCAGCAATGCCAGGCGGCGAG
>RCMZ01001013.1_pt1 | contig 9935 bp, 8 predicted proteins | sample 2041141 | NCBI WGS metagenome assembly RCMZ01 (sample SAMN09708263, study PRJNA481090) | Wastewater metagenome, whole genome shotgun sequencing project. | biome: sewage; isolation source: Davis station wastewater (DW) | place: Antarctica: Davis Station | collected 2010-03-01 | reverse complement strand
GAATAACGGTAGCCTTTGCTCATGTTTAACCCCTTATGGTTGTTCATCTTTTTACCATAAAAAGTGTCGGGGTTAGTCAGGCCTTATCAATTTGATTCAGATAAGTTAATGACGGAATTGGCAGACATCGTGATACTTCTTGATGATTCCAGGTATTCTTCCTGCAACCTAAATATGTTAATTGTTGGAATACCCAATGGGGTTCTTCACTACTTCAGAGAAACAAAAAATGCTGAATCGGTTGCGAACAGAATTTCAGAGATAGATAAGGTCTCAGGTCTAGACTCCGGACAAGTTCAATCGATTGTATCAAAAGGCTTTCAACAACTTAGAGTTCCCTTGACAGGAACTTCGCTAAAAGAAATATCAGACCATGTGTGGAACGTCACGCTTGGCACCGCCCAAAGAGTGCATGAGTATTGCGAGTTATTAGCGTATGGAATAGAAGAAAATGAATGGAAGTTCGAAAGTGAACTACTAAAGCGAGCTGATAAGGAGTGGCTACTTGGAGGGCTAAGACATAGCTATCAAGTGGTGGAGGGGCATTTAAATAGCAGAGAAACTGCTGTGGCAAGAAAAAACCAAGTCATTTATTGCATTTCAAGAATTAAAGTTCACCAGTTCGATTCAAACATAATCGATCAGCAAATACGAAAGGATTTTTCGGAAACAATTCCTGAGACAAATATGGGTATTGGCACCATCTTGAGTGAGTTGTCAAAAGGTCAAACTCCGCTTCTAAATAAGAATACAAAAACAAACCATTTCTCAATTCGAGATCCACGTTATTTGATGTGCATAAGGTTGATGCTATACAAAGATTCAGCAACCCAGAAAGTCGTAAAAAGAAACTTCTCAAGGTGACGTAACTAACAAGCGGCTCCACGCAGACGCCCAAACCTACGTGGCTTTTGTGGGTTTCGCTGCGCTACATTTTATTACCACAAACGCCTCTCCGGTTCGGGCGCTGGTGAGCCGGGCGTTATGTGCTTCGGAACACTGGCATCTTTAATTGACGAATGGCGAAAGGGATTTAAATGTTAGAAAGAATACATAGAATAAAAGGTATAGGGCTTTTACATGATGCTGATGCAAGATCTCATGGGCTACAGAAAGCCAGCTTTATCTATGCAGATAATGGACGAGGTAAATCAACACTAGCTTCATTATTCCGTTCTTGTTCGACGAATAAACCTGAACTCCTCTTAAACCGCCGAACTATTGATGGTAATAACGAACCAGAAGCAATTCTTCAATTTTCTAATGGGCAGCGTTCTACCTTTCAAAATGGTAGTTGGGATGTTGTGCGCCCAGAGCTTTTAGTATTTGATGCCGATTTCGTTGAACAAAATGTTTATGCAGGTGGACAAGTTACAGCCGACCAACGAAAAAACTTATTACAATTTGCACTTGGCGAAAATGCTGTTGTGGCGCAACAAGAATATGATCTCGCAGATGATAATGCGAGAACAGCAGCCAATTCTATACGAGAAACAGGTAATCAATTAGAAGTGCTGCATAGAGGTTTGACGCAAACTCAATTTCAAAGAATCGCCGAAGTTGTAGATGCCGATGATCAAATATCCGCTCTTAACGGCAAAATCGTTGAAGCCCAAAATATAGGTCTTATTCAAGCTAAGGCATTGCCTCAGCAGTTAGCATTGCCGACACTTAATGTGGATGATATTTTTAATATTTTGGGTACATCCCTCGAAAATATTGATTTAGCAGCAGAGAAGCAAGTTAAAGAACACTTAAATACTCACAACAAAAATCGTTTAGAGAAATGGATAAGTGATGGGAATGCATACGGTGAAGAAGGTAATTGCTTGTATTGCAACCAACCTCTCGATGGTGTCGAATTAATACAAGCATATCGCAGTTATTTTAATCAAGATTATAATCAGCTTAAGTCGGATGTTTCTCGGTTGACAGGCCTCATTAACGCGAGCTGCTCTAATGAGATCATTAACAGATTAAAGTCACGGTTTGAAACTGCCAGTGCAGTCATTGATGGTTGGCAGGAGCATGTTGAGGTAATACCTCCAACATTCGATGAAAATTCCGCAAGAGATGCTCTTTCTAATATTGAAACTTTGTTAAACGCTTTGAGAGAGAGCAAAGAAGTTAATTTGCTCGACGCTGTTGGCTCTGAAGATAATAAAAATGAAGTTGCTAGAAGCTGGAAGGAAGTTATAGAGATTGTTGTTGCATGTAACAATTCAATTTCAAATGCTACAGCTGTTATAACAAACTACAAAAACAGTTTGGCAGCTCTAAGTATTGATAATTTGCAAAACCAAATCCGTGATTTAGAGTGGGTTAAAATACGTTACAGGCAAGATGTTGTAGATTTATTTTCACAGCTCGCTTTGGAAAAAAGTCAGGACGAAACTGCAAAATCTGAAAAACAAACAAAAAAAGATGCTTTGAATCAAATCATGCAGGCAACTCTAGAAAGCTATAAAGATCGTATTAATGAGCTTTTGCGCGGTTTTGGTGCTCAGTTTCTGATTCCGAATATTGATTTTAATTATCGGGGTGGATTGAGAAGTGATTATGTATTGCAAATGCGCGGTGCGAACATTGCTTTAAGTGGTGGTGTACCAGATTTTAAGACTTCTCTGAGTGAGGGTGATAAACGCACATTAGCATTTGCTTTCTTCATAGCCTCTGCTGAATCTGATCCTGATTTAGCCAACAAGATTATTGTAATAGATGACCCAATGTGTAGCTTAGACCTTAATAGAAAGCAGCAAACACGTACTGTTTTGAAGAGGTTGCATGACAGCTGCAAGCAAATAATTGTTCTTGCTCATGATGTTCACTTTCTTCGTAATCTTCGTGATGATGTGTTGCGAACAGGAAGCCCGAACGAAATTAAATGTTTAAAGTTAAAATCAGTCATTAATCGCTATAGTGACTTTGATGTAATAAATCTTGATCAAGAATGTGAAAGTTCATATTTCAAATGCCACCGCATGCTTGATGAATATTTAGTTGGGAATGCTCAGAGCAGTATGGAAATAGCTAGATCAATTCGGCCAATGCTTGAAGGGTATCTACATAGACGTTTTCCCAACTTGATAAATGGCGGCGTTTTGTTTGGGCAAGTTATTGACTTGATAAGTAATGCGCAACCACCAAGTCCTTTAGTTAATGCTCAAAACATTACTAACGAACTAAATGAGATAAATCGCTACGCCGGACAGTTTCATCACGATACTAATCCAGCGGCAGACCAAGTTCAAATTACAGATGGCGAGCTTTTAAGCTTTGTAGAAAGGTCGCTAGCTGTGATTTATGCTGGATAAACATATTAGTAATCAGCGCATAACAAGGCCATAAAGTCGGATTCGTAACAGTTGGCTCGGTTCCGCTTCGCTACACATTTTAGCCAACTGTTACTCACCGCTTATGGCGGCGTTAGGCGCGTACAATCATCCGGCGACCACAATCGCCATTGACAAATTGAAAGGGGAAAAATAATGGGTATCCTCGATTTTCTGACAAGCTCCACGTATGCCGCACAGGTTGAACGTGCCGTGGCCAAGCGGCTTGGCATCTTGCCAATCCAGATCACGAAGCGCCAAAAAAATACAATCATCGAGGCGGCTACCACCGGCAAGGCAATGGGTTGGAGTGCCGATAAAACCGCAGAGATGTGCCTTGAAAGCGTCAAGGCTATGGGTGTTCTGGACAATCTGAAGTAAGACTTCATCTGGGGTGCCAAATGCCAAAGAATGCTGATTGGCAAGATACCTACTCTCCGACGTGAGTTGCTGCCTAATCTAGCAAATATCCGTCAGAATATTCAGAGCAGTTATGACCCTTCTGAGGAGCCAGACGAACACATGCAAACTTTGCTCGAATCACTCTGCATACTTAAGAATCAATTTACCGAAAATGAAAGCGCGGTCAACATCATTGAACGCGAACTAGAGCTTGTAAATGAGTGGATTGCCGAATCTGATCCCCCTACTCCGAAAGTTGACCCTCGACCCTTCGAAAGAGGATCTCTCCCTGAAGAAAAACATGGCACCAGAAGCATCTTTGATGATATTGATGATTAAAATGTCCGTAAGCGCCCAGTAAATCCTGCTCTCTACTGATTATCTTTACTAGGCAACGACTCGGATAGCTGCTCAATACTTATGCCAAAGCGCGAAGCATTATAAAGCCACACATGGAATTGCTCCAGCAGCTGCTGATTCTCTCGCTCTAACCGCCCAATGGCTCTCTGCTGCCTCTCTATGCGCCCAGCAGCAACTTTCAAGCTTGGCGGCAAACTTACCTTGCTTGTAGGAGCTTTGCCCGCCAGCAGCACCTTGACCTCATTAAACGCCATTTTAATTCTGGCTTGCTTCTGCAATGTCTGGCGTGTAGTTCGGTACTTGTATTCATGTTCAACAGCATCAACCAGCCTATCCCATGAAAGCTTGGAATCGGTTGGCCAATCATCCAGAATATCGACTACATTTGATATGTCTTTATCCGTCAAATGCCGAGCCATTAGTCTTCTCCATCTAGCATGTAATCAAGATCATCCAAGTCATCTAGATCGTCGAACATATCCATGCCAACACTAGCTAACTCCTCACGATCTTTACCAATAAGAGCATTAATCGAAACAGATTCAATTCGTTTATAATTAATTATTTCGGGGAGGCGCTTTTTACCATTGGCCTCCAGCGCTCGATCCAACTGAGTAACATCCTCAACATTGGCAAGCTTGATTAAAGCACCATCTTGGATATTAGGGTCTTCCATCATGGCCAGCAGTTGCGCACAGCGATCTGTTGTTAACTTTCGTCGCTGATACCATTGCTCCGCACCTTGCACACCATCATCAACCGCTTTCTTATCTTGCTTAAGAAGCTTTTTTTCGCGCTCTAGCCTCTGACGTATACGCTCGCATTTACCATCATCACCTTTGATGCACACATGCTCATTGCAGTTGATGCAATCCCGGTACTTGGTGCAAGGTTCACTCAAGTAAGAGGTTATACACATACCAAACTCAGTAGTGTGGGCAGAGAGTGAAGCCTTGGTATTTAGCTCTTGAATCGTTCGTGGAGTAGCAATCTGAACCTGTATCTGTGTGCTAGATGATTGCTCTTGTGTTGCAAGTTCATTCTCACGGTCTTCGATGAAGTCCGCACCATACTCCTCGGGCGTTGTATGGTCATAGTAGCGATTATGTTTTGGATCGGAGCGTTGCGCCCACTTGGCTCGCATTTCTCCATCCATTCCATTTACCGCAGCCATGGTGTCAAGCATGTGCCGCAACTGATGCGAGGTCATAGATAAATCACCGTAGCCCCAACGCTGAAACACTGACAGGGCCCCTGCGCTGGGCTCTCCTGTTACTCTATTAACCTTTTTACTGGGCGCCAAATCTTCGTTTAGCGTATTTATGGTCGCCATCGATAGCTCGGTATAAATAGAAGCTTTTTTGGAGTCCAGCTGGTTTGCAAATCCTGCATACAGAGCTTGTGACCACTTAAGCTTGACTTTTCCCTCGCCTTTTTTGAAAGGAACAAATGGAAAGCCTTCAGGTAAATCCCTACGAACCACTTTATTCAGATCTCGTAGACTTACAGCGTAATCCTTACACTCAACTTTCTTTCGTTTTAGAAGTTGATTTCTACTAGTGCTTTTTTGAGCTTTTTTTTCATAAGTTGATAAATCCAACCCTAACGCTAAAGCAGCTTCATCCATCGTTAACAGTTCATCCTCGGTGACATCAGGGCAAAGCTTATGGCGTGGGAAGTCCGAGCTGTTTTCTAACAGCTTAGCAAAGGCACGAGCATCAGAAGATTGCGCCTGAAGCCGCTCAACGGCAGTGACAACCGAATCAATCATCACTGTAGGCAACCATTTATTTCCATGCCCATAGCTTTTTCCAGAAAACCAGCGAAGGCCTTTTAAAACGATTTCTTCATCAAAATCAAACTTAAAGTACGCATCATCATCGGCACTTGACTGCTTACTTAAGAGGTGTTCAATATCTTCTTTTACGAGTCCCAACTCCAAAGCTCGATTCGCTTTCATTTTCTCTGAGTGCAAACAATCGGCACTTAAATAGTACGGCTCAGAACCGCGAGCTGGGGCGCTAAATAACAAGGTCATTGTTGATACTGTGAATATGTCACGAGGAGACAAATCCTCGGTTTTTGCTGCGGATATTTTAGCAAGCGCCATGAGCGCATTATCATCAGGCATTTTCTGTTGCCTACGTTTATCAGCTTCATCACCTACAGGATTATCCTTGGGTTTTCTGATCGGATTTTTCCAAACAAATGGACTAATCATTTTGTTGTCTATCAGAAACCCAAGCAGATTCTTAAGCGCTGCACCCGCTTGGTATGCAGCCCCAGCACCAAGAGAAGCCTTTGCTATTTGCGCTGCATTATCAAAGTCCACTCCTGTCAGCTTGGTAACGTCTACGGAGCCATATTGCTTAACACATGCAGCGTTTATTGCTCTCATTGCATAAAATTTTGAGCTTATTCCTGACTTGGTGCTGCCTCCGTAAACTATATATGCTTTGGCAAACGGTAGTAATGACGCATTCAGTACGTTGGCAGGATCTCGATCCTGATTAGACACACCGAAATTGGTAAAATTGCCTACGCCTGCCCAGTAGTTACTGTGATAATCATATTTTTCATTTAACAGTGGCAGCTTGTTAACCAGCTCAATGAACTCGCCTAAGTTTTTGTCATGGTTAAGCTCATGACGGGGAGTAAAAGTAAAAACATTAGTCATTACTACGCTCCTGACACAGCTTGATAACTTGGCCTACAGCAATAATGGCACGGTCATTGATCGTTACAATGCACATATCTCCGCCAGTATCTAGCTTTAATCGTTCCCGCTCTTCCATTAACCACTGCAAAACAAGATGATGTGGCGCATTAGCCCACGGTCTAAACTTTGGGCATAAATAGCATGCAATAGGTGCGTAATCTTGGCAAAAAGCATTTGATCCACACGATCCGACATCGCAATCTTTTTCTCGTAAAGGTATACGGGTAGCTCCAGGATTTTCCTTGTTAGCTTCACCCTCATCGTCCACTAATACCCCAGCAAATGCGGCTGCATAGCGGGCCAAGGGCTGATTCATAATTTTGGATATTTCAATTGCAAATTCAGGAACATTCTTGACGTATACGCCTACTTGCTGGGTATCTGAATGATCAAGCAGCGTAGCGATAGTAAGCACGCCAGCACCCTCAATGGCAGCACGAGTACCAAGCGTATAACGGAAGCGATACGGATTAACGTGCATTAGCTGCCCTGTACGTTCCGATACAATCTTAAGTTTATTCGCGGCACTAATAAGCTTGTTACGAAGTGCCACACTTGATAAATGTGCAAGTTCAGAAGTCAAGAATATTAACGCATCTTCTTCAGACAAGCCTTTTATAGCTCTGATGGTCTTAATGTTCAGAAATAGTGGCAACTGTTTTTGCTCTAATGCCGTCAATTTACGGCCTAAAACTGCCTGCACATCAAGAATGGATTCATTGATATGCTGCTCAATAATCTGCGCAACTGACTTAACTAAACCAAAAGCCTTAAGGCTAGAGCGAAACCGACCACCCCGCTGTTTAGCTCTAGGTATGTTAACTACATAAACCTGACTACCATTATGTACTCTAGCTATAGAGCAATCTTTAATCTTGAGCGAAGCTAGCTGCTCGGTACGCCTACCTGTCGCCTTAAACAGTTGTAAGATGGCGTAATCCTCTGTAGACAACACTCCTTCGGCATACTTGTGGGCAGCAGTAAGTCCGACAGCCTCGAACTCAAAAGAGCTAAAGGGGCCAATCTCAGGATCAAACGATAGAACTGCAGCACCTTTATCATTACCAGATAAGCGCCATTGGTCTGTTAACTTATAAACGTTATCGTCAATGCTACTATCCAGCCCAAGGTAGCGCATTTGCCGAACAAACCCTCTAACCACTGACAGCTTGTACTCACCATCCCCTGATAGGGAGTTTTTAAAAGCGAGGAACCCTAGCTCTGAAAAACAGTTTGTCTCACTAACCTCCAAGTACAGTCTCAGTTGTTTAGACAGATTACTAGTGTGGTGTGAGGAAAGATTTTCAGCAAAATACACTAAAGTTTCACGTACATCTCTGGCTGTAGCCTCATTGAACTGCGCAAGAAAATTCAAGCAAAGCGTAATGTTACGACTAAGCACCCATGTATTTTCAAGGCAATCAAACTCAAATCCGCTATAGGAAATCGCAAGCTTAGCCCTGCCTTGCTGCTCAGCTTGCCTAGCAGAAATAGGCACGCTGTTTTTATCAGTCAATATTTTCGTCATAAGCACCAACTATTGCTTCAATTTCAACACTACCTTTTTCCTGTAGCTCCATACCAACATCAAAAGCACGTTTATCAGCATGGCGCTTGCTGTATTTTTCAGCCATTTTAGAGCCTTCTGCCCAGCCCATTAACTTTTGGCGATCACTTTCAGATTTAGCCTCAGCGACTACACCTTCATCAATTCGCTGATCCGCATCCTTACTGAACTTATCATTCCAAGAGTGCCTGAATGCGTGCGGATGCACTCTAAAACCAACAATTCGAGAGATTTCACGGCATATTTTATTGACAGCAGATGTAGAAAGCGCTGTGTTTTTTGAAGTCCGATGATTATGAGTAACAAACAGATAAGGGATAAACTCCGCACCATTGGCATTGCTTCGATGGTGTATCAAGTAATTGTCATACATTTCGCTTAAACGCTTATCTACTGGCACATGACGCCCTAATGTCTTAGCTTCAGGTCTATCCAAACGGCTATCGTCAAGATCAACCCTTGATCGAATCGTTAGATAGCGCCGCCCGTTCTTTGGACTAGTTTTAACATCTGTGGTGCGAACTTTAAGCAACTCTCCTCGCCGACAGCCTATCGCCTCAAGCATATTTATAAGAAGCTGATTTCTAAATCTAAGTGATTTATTTTTCCACGGATTTTCTGTTGAATCTGGACGCACAACATCAAGTACCCTTAGAACTTGATCAGCAGTCAGCGACTTATAATCACTATCAATATCCTCTTGCTCGTCCTGTTGACGAAATTTGCTAGGACGAAGAGACTTCAATAGTTGTGTGGCTTTTGAGTTTTTTGAAGGAAAAAGCTCTGTTTCGAGCCAGCCAATGTATTCAGCAAACGTGGTCAAACGGTTATAAGCAGTTACAGGAGCGATGTCTCCTTCGTGATTGACGATGATGATGGCTCTTGCAGTTTCTAGCTTTTTACGAGCAGGCACAAAAGAAACAACATTTGTTGTTTTTTGCTTTGCGACATGCTCTCGAAATGTGCTCACCGTCCGCTTTGCCCACTTAACTAGAGTTTCCATTTCCGGCTTAGATAAAAAATTTCCAGTTATGCACCGCTGGATAATATCGATATTGAGAAAATCACAAATCTCATAAAAGTATCGAAGATGCTCGAAAGCTGCATAGCAGGTATTACTGGAATCAGATCTATTACGATGGTGCACCGTAACAAACAAGTTGGGGTACGGCAGAGGCAGACCGCTATCGTCAAGCAGCACTGAATACATTTCGCCACTTGTCATTCTTATTCTTTCTATTCTCATAACAATGCTCACATCAGCTAAGCAATACGTTACAAGAACGCAAGGTACAGCACAACATAAAATAACCACAAAAAAAAGCTTACAGAAATCTCACTTAATAACTGCAAGCTTTTTATAAGTGACTGTTTTTAAAAAATTAAATAGCAATACTTAACAAAAACATATCTTTGATCCGCCTCAGAACGGGATGTCATCATCAAAACTATCGTAGTCCGGTGCCGGTTGTGCATCATGCTGAGTGCTTGGCGCAGGACGCTGTTGTGCTTGCGGCGCTTGCTGCTGTTGCGGCTGAGACTGTGGTTGACGCGG
>RCMZ01001012.1_pt1 | contig 9938 bp, 10 predicted proteins | sample 2041141 | NCBI WGS metagenome assembly RCMZ01 (sample SAMN09708263, study PRJNA481090) | Wastewater metagenome, whole genome shotgun sequencing project. | biome: sewage; isolation source: Davis station wastewater (DW) | place: Antarctica: Davis Station | collected 2010-03-01 | reverse complement strand
GTAGCGTACATAATACGAAAATTTAACAAATCAACATAACAAGTCGCTGCAGTCGACGCGCTAAAACGCGCGGCTGAGCTTCAGCGTTAAGTGGCTAGGCTAAGCTTGGTTATTAAATCAAAATTATCAAAAAGGAATCCGTTCTATGGACGAAAATTTATCGCTTCTTATAAAGTCACTTGAGTCACTAAAAGATACTGTTGATAACGCTTCTATTAATGAAGCTGGTTTTCAAGCCCATGGCTGGAACCAAGTTCATTTGACTAAAGAACAAATTTCAAATTTTTTATATAACCAAATTTCAAAACTTGAATCCTACGGTGATAAAGACGTTACGGAGGGGTTTAGTACTACAATAAATACCCATATTGAAAAAATAGATCTATTAAATACAAACTCAAAAACCTATTTTACTGATCATGCGCAACACTTAATGCATTCAGTGCCGGGAATTTTAAATACGCTTCAAGTTATATTTAGTGATGTAGACTATGAGCTATTTTCATATGAGAACATTCAAGATAAAAAGCTTTTGCCAAGAGGGTTAGCTGTTCGTTTGAGGAGCACTAGTACTAATTTAGACAAAATCGATGAATCGAGTGATGATCTAAAAAGTAAAATTGATATTATAAATCAAGCACACGAAGCTGCTGAATCTTTACCAACTGATTTAGCAAGCTTACAAGAAGCTAAAAAAGAATTATCGCGTTTAATCACTAATGCAACTAAAGAACTTTCTACGGCTAAAAAAGATCTATCTATTTTAAAAGAAGAAACTACCGTATTAAGAAATGAGGCACAAAAAGCAAACGAAGAAACTGAATTATCAAAAAAGAAAGCGGCAGCATCAGCTGAAGCGGCAGCTAAATTAGTTAATGAATGTGATGATGCTCTTCAGATTACTACTACACAAGGATTGGCTGCAGGCTTTGATCAAAAAGCTAAAGAACTTAAAAATTCTATTTGGGTTTGGATTATTGGGCTCTTAATTGCGTTAATAGCTGGAGCATGGATTGGAAGTGAAAGAGTCGATGCATTTACTCAAGCATTGAGTAATGAACTAACAGCAGGGCAAGCAATTTTACATAGCATTATGTCTATTTTCTCTATTGGTGGACCATTGTGGTTAGCATGGATTTCAACTCAGCAAATAAACCAACGGTTTAAGTTATCAGAGGACTACTCTTATAAAGCTACTGTAGCTAAGGCGTTTACTGGTTTTAAGAAGCTTGCCGAACGTTTTGATCAAAAAACAGAAGAACGATTATTTAATTCCACTTTGGATCGCTTGGATGAAATGCCTTTAAGGTTGATCGAAGGTAAAGATTACAATAGCCCATGGCATGAGTTTGTCGATTCTGAATCTTTTAAAAAAGCTATGGCTATGTTTCCTACATTAGCTCAAGAAGCAGGTAAGTTTGCTAATAAAACATCTTTAAAAAGCAAGCCAAAACAACAAAAGAAAAAATCTGAAACTGCGAGTATTCAACACGAAGTAGAAGATGTGGAGTAGCCACTTAACAAGCAAATTAACTAGGACTAAAAACAGTTGGCCACTGCTCGTGCCTCGCTGATTTTAGCCAACAATTTTCAGCCTGTTATTTGGGCGTTAGCAGTCAATTTAATCATCCGAATATTCGGCAATAGAGGGAATAGTAATGTCTGAAGAAAATAATGAAATAACTCCATTCACAGAAATCCAACAGTCGGGAACAAATATTGATTTAGCCGTTCAGCAAGCACAGAAAATGACGGAAATTCTCGACTCAATGAATATCGAGAAAGCTACTTTTAAAACAGGTGCCACTTTCCATCGAGATCCTAAAACAAACGTAGCAACATTAGCTACAGATGGGCTAATGGTTCAACAGGGGGAGCACACTACAACAGTTACATTGAGAAACCCAGGTAGTACAGATAAGCAAGCTATTGAAGAGCTACAAAGCCCAAAACCTTTGACACAAGAAACGCAGGGCTCTTTTTCTGGTAAATCTCAACCTTGGGCTTCTAATACGCTTGCTCAGCTAGATAGCGACAAAAAAGACAGCTAACAAGGCAATTAAACGGAAAATTTACAGTTGGCTTTTTCCGCTTCGCTACAAATTTTAGCCAACTATAAATTTCCGCTTATTGCGGCGTTAGCACTATATATCTACCATTAGGTTTAAAAATGAAATTTTATGACTGGCTTAATCAAGCAAATCGAAATATAGATAATACACTGGTTAGCTGTATCAATAACTCTCATATTGATGCTTGGAGTGAGAATCACATAACTACTCAGGTATTAGAATCACTAGAAACTTTAGGATTAGATCTTGACTGGGAAGATAAACCTCAGAAAGTGAAATGGGAAGGCTTTAAGCTCAAAGGTAAAGTAGAAACTGCATTTGGCGATATTGCTTTAATAGTAAAGGTCTGGATTACCAGCGATAGGTACATTGAAGGTGTTGCTTTTTATGAAGCAAAAAGACAATTTTTCGACGAAAAATTGAAAGTAATAGGCTTTACTTCGATTAAACAAGATCAATTGTCTAGAATTAACTCTAATACTTACGCAAGCAATGTATTACTTTATGATGTCGACATTGAAGAAGGTCGAGCCCGAGCTACGTCTGTTCCTATTGCGTTTGTCGATGAATTGGCCAAAGCTAAATTGGCATCAAGCTCAGGCCGTTTATTACATCAATATGGTGATCTGTGGGTTAAGGCTATAGGTAATAACTTTCTTGGCATGAACTTAGATTTTCAAAAAGAGTCTGTCGATAAAGTTCGTGAATCAATGAATACCGAAGATAGACCTTTCGTAATACTTAATGCTGCTGTAGCAATGACAAGCCTTTTGGAACCTAAGCTAGATGATAGTTTCATAAACAAAGCAGACTATGAAAAATGGATTAAACCTGATGAGCCAAAGCCTGAAATAAAAAATAAACCACGAGATAATGGACCGAGTACCGGCATGTAAGTGCTAACAAGGCATTTAAAACGGAACTAAAACAGTGGGTTAAGTTTCGCTACGCTACACAATATAATCCACTATTTTAGTCCGCTTAATGCGGCGTTACATAACCATAAACAATTAACGGAGTAATACCATGAGTATTGAAAACTACGAAGACCCTTGTCATTTTAAAGCGGGATTTCATCCAAAATGCCCTCACTGCAAGCAATCAGATATTAAAGTCTCTTTGAGCGAACATCTTTGGGGTCCCGCTAACGGATAATACGAAGTGATTTATTGCGCAAATGACCAATGCCACGCATTTTTAGGTGCTACACCTGTATTGCTTCAAAACTTATACAAAGGAATCAAAGAGGAAGACAAAATAGAATACCCAACAACCGGTGGTAACTAATCTTCCTTTTTTGCAAATTATCGGGTAGTAGTTAAAGCCAAGCGGCGCCTCGAAAACTTCGGGCGCTGTTTTTACAGAGAAAACTTTTTGCTTTGTTCAAGCTACAAATAAATACAATTTTATGTAACAAGTCGTTGCAGCATCAGTCGCTACGCTCCTTGGACAGTTTTTAAGTTGCAGTTTTGTGGTTTTGCTGCGCAAAAATATTCCACAAAACTGCAACTTAAAAACTGCCGCTGAACTCGGCGTTAGAAATCCCTTACATCAGGAAATGTATACTTAATGAAAATTGAAAAGCTAGAGATTAGAAATTTCAGAACACTTGAAAATGTTACTTTAAACTTTGGCGGATACTTCGCATCAATTAGCGGTAAAAATAATGCTGGTAAAACATCCGTAATTAAGTGTATTCGGTCTCTTTTTAAAGGACAAGAAAGGGAGTTCCCGTTTTTTGATGATGAAGATTCCTTGTTTTATACAACAGCCAAAACTCAATGGGCAAACAACGGTGTAGCAATAGAATTTAGCTATTTTCTAACCGCTTCAAAAGAGGCCGATCCTGGGCTTTATAGCTTTGTTAAAAAAATTGCTGAAATTGACGATCTTGCTGAAAACTTTACGCTGAAGGTGGAGGTGAAGATTAAAGAGAAAGAAGAAAAAGAAATATCCCTGTTCGTAAATGGGAACGAACTTGAAAAATATGAAACTGGCGAAATATATCAGAGACTCTCTTCTTCAAATATAGTGTTCCTACACAATTCGACGGGTGGGGGAAATAAGATTTATCACCCGTCTGGAGCTAGAAGCTTCCATAAAATGATGCTCTCAAAAGATGAGCAGGAGGAGTTAAAAAGAGAGCAAGAAAGAATTAAGAAGAAAGTAAAGAAATTTGCATCAGAACATCGAGGAGAACTTTCTGGTCTTTTAGGTAAATTAGAAGACAAATATGAAGTTGAGCTTACTGTTTTCGATGGGCTTTTCAGGAATTCGATACCTTTAGGGATAAATCTAAAAGATAAAGGATTGGAAGTACCTTTGGATGATTGGGGAGCCGGAACACAAAACCGGACTCAAATTATGATGTCTATCCTTTCAGCTAGTCGGGTTAAGCAACAATCCAATGATGAGAATCGGGTCACTCCTATTATCATCATAGAGGAGCCAGAAAGCTTCCTACATCCTTCTGCTCAAGCGGAGTTTGGAAGAGTTATAAGAGGGCTCGCAAGAGATCTTGAAATACAAATAATTATCACTACACATAGCCCCTATATGCTTTGTCAAGAACAGCCTGAATCTAACGTTCTTCTCGATAGAAAAATATTCAGAAACAGGTTAAAAGAAACTGTTGTTGTCGATGTTTCATGTGAGAAGTGGATGGAACCATTTGGTGAAATATTAGGCTTAAACCATGAGTCAGTTGAGCCTTGGGGAGATGTCGTTAAAGCATCTAAAGATAACGCAGTATTAGTTGAAGGGACGATAGACAAAGAGTATTTGGAGTATATTTCATCACTACAAATTAAAGGCTTTACCATACCGGAAGGTGTTGAAATTATTGCATATGGAGGAAAGGATGCCTTAAAAAATTCTATAATGCTTAAGTTTGTTATTGAGAAATTTCATCGTGTTTTTATTACATATGATTTGGATGCGCAAAATGAGTTGCAAAAGGTTATGGCGCAACTTAGCTTGGAGAATGATCGTGATCATATGGCTGTGGGGTTAAATGAGGCCGGTAAAGATTGTATCGAAGGGCTTTTACCACAAGGAATACTATCCAATGTATATGGAAATAATACTGATACTGTTATGAAGTTGACATCTACAGACACTAAGGCTAGGAAATCTGCTAAAAACGAACTTAAAGGCAAACTACTTGAAGAGATCAAAAAAGCTAAGAATATTTCCTCTACTGACCTTAAAGGCTTTAAACCTCTTTTTACCAATATCACTAAAGCATTTAACACATAATTTCTAACAAAGTATTCCAGCGGACAAGCCGCTGAATACGGCGTTAGGCAAGGAGGATACTTGTTCATTCGTGCTATCAATAAGGCTTTAGAAAAGCCAGCGCCTGATCGAATTCCTCTCAGTGCGCCAGGTTCTCTGGAAAATGACTTTTGTTCGGTCACACTACAAAATTCTGAGTCAAGTACACGTATTCTGCTCCGAAAGCGTTGTGAAGTCGGTTATAAAGCATTGGTTTGGAGGGGAGAGCAGGGTGGCATCGAAGAAACTCTGACAGTAGAAGATATCGAGCCGTCGAAATTCCATCTGAGGATTGCGCGCTACTATCAAGGTTATCAATTCGATTTTACTGATCCGAAGGCATTTCTCCTTGCTGATGCTTGCCAGTGGCATAAATTGGTAAAGATTCGGGATCGAGTTAGCCAATCGATTTACAACAAACGACGCTTGGTTAGAGAAGAAAGAATTGATCTGCTTCGGTACCTTGTGGAGCGTAAGATTGAAAACCCAAGAGATGAGATTTATCCACTTATGTTGGCGGTTCAACGACACTCGCGTAAGTGGCTTTATCATCCCGACAAAGACAGGCATAAAGCTCATCTAGAGCTGGTCCTTGATTCGTTTTTAGATTCCGGTGACTTGGTTAAAAAAAGTTCAAACTATGTTGTAACCGGAAAGGCACTCGTTACTTTGTCGGAATATGAGCTTAGCGTTCAAAGACACAAGGATCAGATTAGCACCGCTAAGGTCGGTAATAAGCTGACTTGGGCGATAATTATTGTCGGCGTTGCGGGAATATTATCTCAAGTGTGCATGTGGGCTATTGAGCGAGGCTTGATATGATGCCTAGCAATCGCAGGCACAGGGACAAAGTCTCCACTACGCTACAACTTTTCCCGTGCTGCAGGCGTTAGCATTAACTCAATAGGTATATCTCAATGAAACATGGTCCAAATATACTATTCATATCTCATGGAGGTGGGCCAATGCCACTTCTAGGCGATGAAGGGCACAAAGAGATGGTGAATTGTTTACAAGACATTGCTACTAAAATAATTAAGCCATCGGCTATCATCGTGATTAGTGCACATTGGGAGGAAACCATACCGACCATTACTTCCGGGGATAAGCCAAGTTTAATTTACGATTATTACGGGTTTCCACAAGAATCGTACAATATTGAATACCCTTGTATGGGGGAGCCTCAGCTAGCGGAGCAGATTTATAACTTGCTCGAAAGCGAAGGAATTGACGCTAATCTCAATGAGAAACGGGGTTTCGATCATGGCCTTTTTGTGCCGTTAAAAATAATGTACCCAAATGCGGATATTCCATGCGTTCAGCTGTCCCTTGTTAACAGTCTTGACCCCGATCAGCACTTAAACATAGGGCAGGCACTTCAAAACTTGGATTATAAAGATTTACTTGTTATTGGTTCGGGATTTTCATTTCATAACATGAAGGCTTTTTTTGAATCAGATACCAACGAATCAAAAGCAAAGAATGAAGCCTTTGAGACTTGGCTTCTAGAGACATGCTCTAATTCAGGTTTCAGTGAAAAGGAAAGGAGGGCCAGGCTATCTCAATGGGCTACAGCCCCTGCTGCCCGTTATTGTCATCCCAGAGAAGAGCATTTGTTACCGTTACACGTCTGCTATGGAATTGCTCAACGAAGTTGTTCGGAATCTTTTGAATTGAAGATACTAAACAAGAAGTCGAGCATGTATCTTTGGTCAACAAAATGCTAACAAAGCGTTGCACCGGACAAGCCGGTGAACGCGGCGTTAGTGTAAATCATGGAACAAGCACTTAATTTAATTAGAAGCATTTCAGAAAGCGAGCTTGAATTTATTTCAAAGGCTGATTACGGGCAGGAATTTTTACGTCATAAAAAAGCTTTGAAAAAATTAATATTTGAGCAAAATGGTATTGTTAACGCTGACCAATATTGGTTTCCATATGAAGTTATTGAGCTTTCACGCTGGTCTTGCAAAGAAGGTCACGAACGTGAATTTGCAATTTCCAATGTAATCATTGCACTTTCAATCTTGGCTGACGCTGACGGTAGTAATTCGGTTGAATATATGTTTGAGCAGCTATCAAATGAATATGAAAGTCTATCATCAGAGTTAAAGGAAATTGTTACAGGTATTTTGTTTCTCGCAAATGAACATCAAGAGCAAAAGCAACACTAACAAGTCGTTGCAGCACCAGTCGCTGCGCTCCTTGGACAGTTTTTAAGTCGCGGTTTTATGGTTTTGCTGCGCAAAAGTGTTCCACAAAACCACAACTTAAAAACTGCCGCTGAACTCGGCGTTATATCGGAGATGAGCTTGGCAACAACCATGGAAGACATCTACTATGATGAAATGATTAGTGAATTTCATCATGAAGCTGTAATGAAAAATGCAGCCTTGGATCAATGTATTTATATCTTTGTTGAAGGTGAGTCCGAAGAGGCAACATTTCAAATGCTATTGGAAGATAAACTTTGTGGCTTAAATTTCGAAGAGCACGGAGTTGTAGTTGCAAACTATAATGGCATTGGAAATTTGCAACATGCAGTCCGATTACTGAGAAAAACGCTTAGTCATAATAGACCCATTGTCGTTACCTATGATGATGACCTAGAAGGAAAAGCCAAATTAAAGCACTTAAATGACCCTCTTATAACACCGTTCAAAATCCCACAAACTCCTGTTGTAGAATTTCGAGATGGTAGTTTAGGAGGTTCATTCGAAGAAGCATTTTCACCAGATTGTTTTTTAAAGTCATGCTTCGAAGGAAATGTGTTACCAAGTGGATTTAAAGGATCTCCGGAAGATTTTTCTTCTGGTTTTGATAAAACAAAGCCTTGGATCCCGCAGCTAGCAAAATATGCGAGTTCAAATGGTTGCCATCCAGCTTCTATTAACAAAGTATTATTGGCTGAAAATATGGCGCACAATTGCGAACCTGTACCAGATGCTTTTGTAAAGCTAGCTAAGACAGTTTTGGACTTAAGAAAACACAACCCTGTTAAACATCCAGATGATGTAAAGCTTCCGATATAACAAGGCATTAAAGTCGATTCGTAACAGCTTGCTTGGTTCCACTTCGTTTCACATTTTAGCAAGCTATTACTCACCGCTTAATACGGCGTTAGGCATTCCATGACCAAGAATATGTTACTAGAAAATCTAAATCAGCCTGAAGTTCTGGAAGAGGCTTATCATAATTCGCCGCAAGAATTTGAGGCGCAGCTTAAAGAAGCGCTTGAAAACACCTCTGACTCAGAGACTCTAAGGGTCTGGAATGCTAGATTGTCGTATTTTCCACCTGTGTCACCGCAACGAATTTCTGTCGGTTTACTAGTCCTTTTTTGTCTTGTTGCAGTCTACTTAGCTAAAATACCGTCTTTTCTACCGGTCAATGGCGATTGGTTTTACCCGCGGTTTATTCCAGTAATCGTTATTAGCGCTGTGATTTCATATTTTATTAAAACAACCGAATCGAGTGGTAAGGTTTTTAAGGTCGTCATACTTGGAGTAGCGGCTAGTACTATTTATTTAATTATTCTTCCTGATAGTAAAGATTCTGCCTCTATAACAATGGCATTAGTTCACTTGCCGATGTTTTCTTTATCTCTAATGGCTGCTAGTTTCATGGGTGATAATTGGAGAAATGTGGAATCTAGGTTAAATTTCATCCGGTACTTAGGTGAAATGGGAATATATTCAATTTTAATTTTATTGGGTGGTATGGTTTTAACCGGAATTACATTAGCCTTGTTCTCTTTAATAGGGTTATCCATAGAGAAGTGGTACATGGAATATGTGGTTGTACTTGGCCTTGTTTCTACGCCTTTAGTTGCAACATACCTATTTGACTCAATTCAAAAGAGACACAGTAAATTCGCATCAATATTATCAAATGTGTTTTCACCACTTTTCTTAATAACTGTTCTCGTATACCTGTTAGCTACCCTATATCAGGGTAAAAGCCCATTCACAGATAGAGATTTTCTTATTACCTTTAATGGACTTCTTATTGTTATTTTGGCTATGACGATTTTTTCAATATCGGGAAAAAAGAGAGCTGTGGGGGTAACTAGATCTGATTATATTAATGTCTCGCTAATTGGCGCCACTCTTTTAGTCAATGTCGTAGCATTGTCAGCGATATTATTTAGATGGGCAGAGTATGGAGTAACTGTAAATAGAGTGGTGGTGACAGGTGCGAATATTCTTATATTTTTCCACCTTATATTATTATTAAAAGAGTACGTCTCTCATATTAGACAGGGAAATAGTTTGGGTAAGCTTGAATCTATAATAGCAAAATATCTTCCTATTTATACGCTATGGTCACTTATAGTAGCGGTGTTTTTACCTATAGTATTTGGGTTTAAGTAAGTAGCCTAACAAGCGTTTGCATTTGAGCGCTTTTAATTCCGGCCCAAAAAGACTGGCCGCCATTAAAATCGCCACATGAAACGGGCGTTAGGCTTTTATGAGAGAAATCGAGGAACTGGAAATACGCGTGGCGATTCAAATAGCCTCGCTCGGAATGATTAGCTCTGACATCCGGTCGATATCCTTCGACTTTCTGGAAGAATTTAAGCTGCTAAAA
>RCMZ01001011.1_pt1 | contig 9945 bp, 6 predicted proteins | sample 2041141 | NCBI WGS metagenome assembly RCMZ01 (sample SAMN09708263, study PRJNA481090) | Wastewater metagenome, whole genome shotgun sequencing project. | biome: sewage; isolation source: Davis station wastewater (DW) | place: Antarctica: Davis Station | collected 2010-03-01 | reverse complement strand
CCAAACTTGTTCTTCGGTGCATCACTTAGCGAGAGGCGGTGCAGCATGGGCAGGGTGAACGCAGCGGTCTTGCCGGTGCCGGTCTGCGCGCCGGCCAGCAGGTCGTGGCCTGCAAGAACGGCAGGGATCGCCTGGGCCTGAATCGGTGTAGGGGTTTCGTAGCCCGTTTCGTGCACGGCCTTCAGGATGGCAGGAGCCAGGTTCAGTTCGTCAAATGTCATGTCGTTGATTGCGCCCGTCCGGGGCGCTGGGTATCTGCCTGTCGTGCAACCGGGGGGTTGCCGAGCCAGTCTCAGGCTGATGAGGTTCAGGATTGGGAGCCCGGAAGCTTTGCTTCTTTCGTCCCCAGCAGTGTGCTGATGTGACGGGCAACTGGAGCCCGCTACGATGGATATTGTCGCATGGCCCGATAATCTCGGTTTGAACGCAGAATTTCTGCCCACTTTTGCAGGTTTGACACTCAATGGCCCAATACGTTTTCTCCATGAATCGCGTCGGAAAGATCGTGCCGCCCAAGCGGCAGATCTTGAAAGATATTTCTTTGAGCTTTTTCCCTGGTGCCAAGATTGGCGTGCTGGGTACCAACGGCTCTGGCAAGTCCACGCTGTTGAAAATCATGGCGGGCATTGACAAGGAAATCGAAGGCGAAGCCATCCCTATGGCTGGTTTGAACATTGGTTACCTTCCCCAAGAGCCCCAACTGGACCCTACGCAAACCGTGCGGGAAAGCGTGGAAGCTGGCATGGGCAAGTTGTTTGCGGCCAAAGCGCGCCTTGAAGAGGTTTACACCGCCTACGGTGCTGAAGATGCTGACTTTGACGCTCTGGCCGCTGAGCAGGCCGAGCTCGAAGCCATCATCGCCACCGCCGGTACCGATTCTGAGCACCAGCTGGAAATCGCGGCGGATGCCCTGCGCCTGCCCCCATGGGATGCCAATATCGGCGTACTGTCGGGTGGTGAAAAGCGCCGCGTTGCGCTCTGCCGCCTGTTGCTCTCCAAGCCCGACATGCTGTTGCTTGACGAACCTACCAACCACTTGGATGCTGAGTCGGTGGACTGGCTTGAGCAGTTCTTGCAGCGCTATTCAGGCACCGTGGTGGCCATTACCCACGATCGTTATTTCCTGGACAACGCGGCTGAATGGATTCTGGAGCTGGACCGTGGCTCCGGCATTCCGTACAAGGGCAATTACTCCGACTGGCTGACCCAAAAGGGCGCACGCCTGGAGGCAGAGCAAAAGGGTGAAGAAGCCCGTGCGAAGGCGTTGAAGAAGGAGCTGGAGTGGTCGCGCCAGAACCCCAAAGCCCGCCAGGCCAAGAGTAAGGCCCGTTTGGCTCGCTTTGAGGAGCTGAGCGACTACGAATACCAGAAACGCAACGAAACGAACGAGATATTCATCCCTGTTGCTGACCGCTTGGGCAGCCAGGTGATCGAGTTCAAGAACGTGACCAAGTCCTTCGGCGACCGTGTGCTGATCGACAACCTCAGCTTCAATATTCCCGCAGGCGCCATCGTTGGCATCATCGGGCCCAACGGCGCCGGTAAGTCCACGCTGTTCAAGCTGATTGCCGGCAAGGAGCAGCCGGATTCAGGGGAGGTCGTCATCGGGTCCACTGTGAAGATGGCCTTTGTGGATCAGCACCGTGATGACCTGTCCAACGACAAGACGGTGTGGGAGGACGTGTCCGGCGGACTCGACATCCTCAATGTCGGCAAGTTTCAGATGGCCAGCCGCGCCTACTGCGGTCGTTTCAACTTCAATGGCGGTGACCAGCAAAAGAAAGTTGGGATGCTCTCCGGTGGTGAGCGAGGCCGTTTGCACCTGGCCAAGACCCTCATTGCGGGTGGTAACGTGCTGATGCTCGATGAACCATCCAACGATCTGGATGTGGAAACCTTGCGCGCTCTCGAAGATGCTCTTCTGGAGTTTGCCGGCACCATGTTGGTTATCAGCCACGATCGATGGTTCCTGGACCGGATTGCCACACATATTTTGGCCGCCGAAGGCGATAGCCAGTGGACGTTCTTTGATGGCAACTACCAAGAGTACGAGGCTGACAAGAAAAAGCGCCTGGGTGAGGAAGGCGCGAAACCCAAACGAATGCGTTACAAGGCCCTTAAATAACGCGTTGGTTCAAGTAGGATTGCAATTGGAAACCTGCTCGACCTCTCCCCACCATGTCCCAACCCGCGTCTCGTCCGAGAACTGTTTTCCGTGCCTGTGTTGTCAACGCCGTGCGCGGGGGCGAGGTACTCATGGGCAAACTCATCAAAGTCACGCAAGGGGCGTTGGCCGAAGAGGAGTCGGGTAGTCGCAATATTCAGCAGCGCAATCTGATCAGTGACAGTTTGCGTCTGCTGAATCAGCATGAGGCGGCCCTCTCCAAGGGGTATCCGATGGCCTTGCTGGAGATTTTTGCAGAAGGCCCGGCCCTTTCCAAAGGCCGGGCCGTTGAAGACACTGGCATGGACTTTGGGGAGCTTTCGCTCTTGGATGAGAACGAAATGCTCGCTCAGGTTGAGCTTTCCAAGGCGCAACAATCGGCTCTGCACGCGACGGACGCGGTATTGGCAGAGCTCAACACCCTGGTCAGTTCTGCTCAGGGTTTGCGGAGTGTGCAGCCCGAGCGCAACCCCCTTCGCCCTGAGAGTTATATCCGCGCGCTGCAGCAGGTCGTGAGCGAAACCGGCGTGTCGTCTGAAGTCCGGCAAATGTGGATGCAGCATATGCGCGATCTGCTGGGCAAGCTGCTGGTGGATGAGTACAAGAGCGCAGCGGATAGCTTGCGAGAGCACGGTGTGCAGCCCGTGGGATACGCGGTCTTGGGCGCTCCGGGTGGTGGTGTTGGTCGTGGTGGTCCTGGGACTGGGTATGGCGCTACGGGATATGGAGGCACTGGACATGGCGCTGGGTACGGAGGCCCACGCACTGGGTATGGCAGCAGCTACGAGGGTTACGGCCATTCGATGAATGCCCCCATGGGGGCAGACTATGGCAATACCGGGTACGGGCGTGGCATGGGGCCGGCGACGGGGTGGAGCGGTGAATCCCAGCAAGGCAGCATGGCTCCGGCTGCAGAAGAGGCACTGCTCACCGTGGGTATTCTTCGCCAGATGCTGGCGGGCGGTGGCGATCCATTCGATCCTCGCGCCTATGGTGGTGCACCCATGCAGCCGGTGGTTGTTCAGTCGGGGGCGGTGCCGGCGGGTTGGGTGGACCCTCGTGTTGGTGCGGCGAGTTCCCCGTCTTCATTGGCAGGAGATTATTTTCCATCGGGAGCTGCCGCCGAGGCGATGGAAGACATGGCTCAGCTGGAGCGGCTGGTGGGACGGCTCGCCAATGCGGGCGGAGCCCATCGAGAGGCCTCACTTCCCGTTCCTTTGGCGAGTGCACGCTCAGGCAGCATCGCGCCGTTAATTTATACCGCCATGCCTATGGAGGCAGCTGCACGATCGCCCGCCTTGGCCGTCGAGGTCGTGCGTCGCATGATGGAAAACATCTCGCAGGATGCTCGTTTGCTCGCGCCTGTGCAGTTGGCGGTGAAGAGTCTTGAGCCTTCACTCAAGCAGTTGGTGCGACATGATGGTCGGTTCTTTACTGACGATAGCCATCCGGCTCGCCGTTTGCTGGATGAGCTAACCCAGCGCAGCTTGGCCTACACCGCTGAGACCGCGCCGGGTTTCAGCCGCTTTATGCGGCTGATCACGGAAGCGGTAGGGCACTTGTCCGCAAATGAGATCAAGGACTCAGGCCCTTTCGACACAGTACTCAAGGCGTTGCAATCTGCCTGGGATGCGCAAGAGAAAAAATCCAAAGAGAAGGAGGACGCCGAGCGCAAAGCCCAGCTTCATTCCGAGCAGCGCGAGATGCTGGCCGAAAAAATGGCGGCCGATATTCGCAAGCTGCCTGATCTAGAGCGGGTTCCGGCCGATATTCTCGATTTCGCAGCGGGGCCTTGGGCAGACGTGGTGGCCCTTGCTCAGGTGATGAAAGCGGAGGATGACGCGAATGACGACCCAGGTGGTTATCTGGCACTGGTTCCGTTGCTGCTGTGGACTGCGCAGCCTGACCTGACGCGGCAGGAGCCGGAGCGGCTCAATGAGGCGATTCCGGGGCTTCTGGCCAAATTGCGCAAAGGCCTCAAGACCATCAACCACCCGGCGGTACAAACCAGTGCCTTTTTACAAAGGTTGGTGGCTTTGCACCAAGCGGCGTTTGAGCCCAGTGGCCCATCGCACCAGGTTTCTGCGTCCGAGACAGCGGACGATACGGCGTTCCCGGCGCCAGACGAATCCTCCATGTCGTCGCTGGCTCCGCAAGAGAGCGAGCAAGCTCAGATCGATAGCCCGGATCCGTATGCCCACTTCAAGATTGGCGTTTGGGTTGAGCTGGTCACGAATGGGCGCTTGGTCCGCACGCAGCTGACCTGGACCAGTCCCCACGGCACACTTTTTCTGTTCACTGCGCCCGACGCCAGCACGCAATCCATGACTCGGCGCATGCGTGACAAGCTCGCCGCACAAGGTTTGCTGCGGTTAGCCCCCGCACTCTCTCCCTCATCCAGCGTTACAACGCGGTCTGCCGATCTTGTTGCGATTGAACCGGCACGTGCCAAATCGGTGGGGTCGAAAACGTCGGCTGCACCACTGTCTGGGGCCTCCCGTTCAGGGAAAACACGCTGATTTTGGTTGGGTTGTGGCTGCGCAGCCCATCAGGTGTAGCGTTCAGCGCTGAACGCTTTAAAAGCCAGCTTGGCGGGCCTCGCCTGGTTTTTTTCTACTGGCCTTGTCACGCTCGCAGCAGTTTTTTGCGCACCAAGTGGATATGGTTGCGCAACGCATACAACTCGTCGGCATACGACAGCGGTACGGCGACCTTCTCGGCCTGCGCTTCAAGCGCGTCCAGCGCCTTGATGAGTTCTGGGGGCTTTGCATTCCCCTTTTCCATGTCGATCTCGATCTCCCGCAGCCGTCCATACCAGCGGAACACGCGTGAGCGCACGCGGAACTGATAAAGCGGGGGCACGATGCGCGACAGGGGCAGCATGATGGCCAGCAAGATGCCCAGCACCAGCCACATGCGCTCAATCAGATTGGCCAGCCAGAACGGCAGGTAGCGCTGCAGCATCGGCACCGGCTCGTTCATTGCCCGGTCACCCTCCTTGGCGATGGGCAGCTCGCTGCCGCGCGTGTTGGGGAATTCGCGCGCCCGGTTGAACCAACCAGCTCCGCCATGCAGCTTTTGCGCGTTCTGCGCGAATAGCGTCAAGAGCGCCGGGTGCGTGTTTTCACGCGCCAACAGCGAGGTGGTGGGCGCCACCAGTCGGACATCCCGTGCGGGCACGTTGGTTGCCAGGTCCACCACCCCGCGCGGCAGCGTGACGGGGGTGAGAAACGGAAACCGCCGCGTATAGGCTTCGTGCTGCGCAAAATCCAAAAGCTGCACACCAGGCGTCTGCAGCAGCATCTGCACCATCAGCGATTCGGGGGCAGAGGCGAAGACGATCGCGTCTAGCTTGCCCGCCAAAAAGTCCACGGTGGCTGGCGTCTGCTCCAAGCGGGAGAGCTGCACGGCACCGGACTCCACTTTGTTTGCCTCCAGCAGGCGCTCCATCAAAGTGGGCACGCCACTGCCTTCTGACCCCACATTCACCCGCCAGCCTCGCAGCTGCCGCAAGCTGTCGAGGCGGTGGACTTTGTGGCCAAGCAGTGCTGCGTCCGTGCGGTAGAAAATCCACAGCGGCTCCACAAAAAGGCTGCCCAACGACACCAGCTCGTCGCGATCGTCCGGCATCAGCTCAGCAGTGCCGCCTTGAACAAATGCCACATCAGCTTGGCCGTCGCGCAACAACTGCAGATTGGCCGACGATCCCTCGCTGGGCAACAGCTTCACGTCAATGCCTTCCGACGCCAGTGCCTTCTGATAGCGCTTGCCAAATTCTTCGTACGCGCTCTGTGCAGGGCCCGTGGCAAGTGTCACGGACTTGGGCGGGTTGGGGTTGAGCCACCAGTAGGCAAGCACCAGCAACGCCCCGCCCAAAAAAGCGAGTGGGCCGGCAGACAGGATCAAATCGCGGAAAGAAAGCAGGGTGTTGCGCAAGGCCTGGGACATGGAAGAGCGGGTGAATAAGTCTGTTCAGATGTCGTGTGGACGAACGACGCAGCGAAGGGTAGACCTGCGTATTGCGCTTGTGTTGTGCGAATCCCGGTGGCCCGGCTCGCCGAGGCCGCCGGGCGGATGCTGCAAGGCACTTGATTATCCTTGCACGGGCTGCACCACGCGGCGGGCGTCGCGGCGCAACACGTATCGAATGGTGAGTGGAGAGGTCAAGACGTGAGTCGGTGTCCGATAGTGATGTTGTTGGCCGAAGACCCCGCAAAAAAGGATGGCGGCGAAGCCAGTTTGTGTGGAGCGCTCTGTTTTATGGATGCACGATGCCTCACGGCTTTGAGGGCTTGGATGCACGAGGGCCTGCCTCACGGCGGCGGTTGCCAGATCGCAGGCGGCAGGTCCGATGGTCTGCTTCTGATGCGCCAATGGTCTGCTGCCGATCCATCAAAAATGGCAGTGATTGGAATTCCATCAAGGAACCACGGCAGTGCTGCTCGCTTGCACGCAGGCTGTGTCATGGAGTGGGCCGCCGCGCCGCCGTTGGTGAGCTAGATTCAGCGTGAACCCGCCGCCCTGTGATGCTGCTTCAGAAGCGGTCTGCGCATTTATTTGAGCAAGAGCGCGTGCCCTGAGTCCTCGATTCTGAATACCGCCACCGCGCCGACCAGATCACCGGCCTGCCCACGAAGGCTCGATGCGGCGGCTGCCATTTCTTCTACCAGGGCCGCGTTCTGTTGCGTGGTGTTGTCCATCAGTGTGACCGCCTCGCCCATCTGAGAGACACCCGAGCTTTGCTCGGAGCTGGCGGCGCTGATTTCGCCCATGATGTGGGTCACGTTGCGGATGCTGGCGACAACCTCATTCATCGTGTGGCCAGCCTTGTCGACCAGCGTTGTCCCATGTTCCACGCGCCCCACGCTTTCTGTGATCAGTTGCTTGATCTCCTTGGCCGCAGAAGCGCTGCGTTGGGCAAGGCCACGCACCTCACTCGCCACGACGGCAAAGCCACGGCCTTGCTCGCCCGCGCGCGCGGCTTCCACCGCCGCATTGAGTGCGAGGATATTGGTCTGGAATGCAATGCCGTCGATCACGCTGATGATGTCGTTGATCTTGCGGCTGGAATCATTGATGTCCCTCATCGTGGCAACCACCTGAGACACCACTTCGCCGCCTTGCTGGGCAATGGCTGACGCGGAATGCGCCAGCTTGTTGGCGTTCACAGCGTTGTCTGCGTTTTGCTTCACGGTGGCCCCCAGCTGCTCCATCGAAGCGGCTGTTTGCTGCAGTGCGCTGGCTTGCTGTTCGGTGCGGACGGACAGGCTGTGGTTTCCCTGCGCGATCTCCGCGCTGGCTGCCGACACGCTCTCGGACCCCTGGCGCACACCGGCAACCAGGGTCGAAAGGCTTTGCCGCATGGACTCCATCGAGGCGACCACCGAGGCAATCTCATCCTTGCCGTGGGCTACCAGCGCAGTGGCCAGGTTGCCGCGTGCAAACTCCAGCGTGGCTTGGTTGGCCTCTCCGAGTGGCTTGGTAATGGAGTGTGTGGTGGCCCAGCCCAGCACACAGGCAAATATCACCACCGCCACGCTGAGCGCCACCAACTGCATGCGCAGCGACTCGAACTGGCGCATTGATTGATCGCTGGCGCGCTGGCTGACGGCATCGCTCTCTTCCAGAAATGCGTCAATATTGCCCACCAGCTTGGCCAGTAGTGGCCTGCATTCCGCGTTGATCTTCTTGATCGCCTCGTCCTTTTCCCCCAGGCTGCCCAGTCGGGTGATCTCCAGAGCGACCGGCCCATACGCAGCCTCGGTGTCTTTGATCTGTGCCAGCAGCTTTTGGAGAGACGCCGTTTCTGGGGGGGCTTTTGCGAGCGCTTGTTCCAGGCTTTTGAGCGTGGCCGCCATTTTTTCGTGAGCCACGCCAATGTGTTTGGTCTCAGCGTCAGCGTCTTCCTTGGAGCTTGACACCACCAAGTTGCGCGCAAAGATCGCCCTTGCGTTGGCGGCATCCAGAACGCTGTTGCCCAGGGCCTTGATCACGTTCAACTGATTGACCTGGGTGTCGAGGTTTTTTTGGGTCAGCGACTGCCCACGTATGCCCATGATGGCCACCAAAATCAAGGCGGCGGTCAGAACGGTGTAACCGATGCCAAGACGCGCTTTGATGCTCATTTTCTGCAGGATATTCATCAGAAAGCTCCTCCACACGGGCTTGCGCGGCGGTGCTGATTGCATCACCGAATAAAAACATTCTGATACCTTTGCCTCGTTGGGGCAATCCTCCAAGCGGCAGTGGTGGTGGCTTCGCCGCTTCTCATGGGCGTGGCCTTGACGCCATTTGGCTGGCGCGGTTGATGGCGTGGTTTAGGGCGCCTGTTCCCTGTCTGGCTGCAGATCGGGAAAAGGTTTATGCCAACTCGCCCGCCCACGGCAGATACAAACCCTCCGCGGTCGTGATCGACCGTGCTGCCCGCACGGCGCGCGCGGTGGCCATGGCCGTGGCCTCTGCTGCCATGGTGGCCAGCACCATCATCCCCAAAGTTTTCCCAGTGTGGCCGGTGCCCAGGCTGAACATCGTGTCGCCGTCCGAGAGGGTGTGCACGGGGTTGATGCTTCGGGCCAGGCCGTCGTGTGCGGCCATGGCCAGCCTTTGGGCCTGCACTTTGGTGATGACGGCATCCGTGGCCACGACGCCGATGGTGGTGTTCGTGCCCGCCAGCAAAGGCCGGGGAGGCTCGCCACGCAACAGCGCGCGGCGTGTGTCGCGCAGGCGCAGGCCATCGCTGGTGCGCGCGCCTGCGATCACTTGGGCGGTGTCCGGGTCGATCACATCGCCGAGGGCGTTGCAGGCGATCAGGGCGCCCACGGTGATGCCGTCGACCGTGACGGAGGCCGTGCCGATACCGCCTTTCATGGCGCACTGGATGCCAAAGATCTTGCCCACCGCGGCACCGGTGCCTGCGCCCACATTGCCTTCGGCAGGATCTGCGGTGGATGCGGCTTCACACGCCGCATAGCCTGCTGCGGCATCGGGGCGGATGCGCATGTCGCCCACCAGCAGGTCAAACAGAACGGCCGCTGGCACGATGGGCACGCGGCCCACGGCCACGTCCAGGCCGATGCCACGCTCCTCAAGCCAGCGCATGGCGCCCGTGGCGGCATCCAGCCCCCAGGCGCTGCCGCCAGCCAGCATGATGGCGTGCACTTTGTCCACCAGGTTGGAAGGGTTGAGCAGGTCGGTCTCGCGCGTGCCGGGCGCGGCGCCGCGCACATCGACGCCACCCACGGCACCCTCACGGGTCATGATGACGGTGCAGCCGGTGGGCCGGCGGGTTTCCGTGAAGTGGCCCACCTCGATACCCGCCACGCGGGTGATGCTGCCAGCGCTGTCAGCCAGAATGTTTTGAGAACTCATGGCCGGTGATTATGGTGCGGGGGCCGGGCTGTGCAGCGCGTCCCCGGGGGGGTTATGTACCCTCTGCAAGAATCACCGCACCATGTTCCTATGCGGATTCGGGCGGTCTGCGTCGTTGCAAATAAGCGCAAGAGCGACCGCTATGGCTGTGTGTTGCGCCTGCTAGCCCACTGCGATCCGCCCCGCACGCTTTCCGCTCGATTTTTGTGACGGGTCCCTAGCGTGCGACTTCGATGTGGGTCACGAAGTACCCCGCAACTTCCTGCTCCACATGAAAGCGCACCTTGTCGCCGGGCTGGAAGGCCGCGAGAAGGCTGGCGTTGTGGACGCGGAACACCATCGTCATGGGAGGCATGCCCAGGTTTTTGATGTCTCCGTGGCGCAACGTGACCTTGAGTGTGCGCGGGTCCCAG
>RCMZ01001010.1_pt1 | contig 9946 bp, 7 predicted proteins | sample 2041141 | NCBI WGS metagenome assembly RCMZ01 (sample SAMN09708263, study PRJNA481090) | Wastewater metagenome, whole genome shotgun sequencing project. | biome: sewage; isolation source: Davis station wastewater (DW) | place: Antarctica: Davis Station | collected 2010-03-01 | reverse complement strand
TCGATCGATTCAAGGCCAAGGCCAGCAAGGCCAAGCAGGCGCAAAGCCGGGTCAAGCAACTCGAACGCATGGAGAAGATTGGCCCCGTTCTGGCAGAGGCCGACTTCACGTTCGAATTCAAGGAGCCCGCCAACCTGCCGAACCCGATGCTGGCCATCAGCGATGCGTCGTTTGGTTATGTGGACGATGACGGCGTGCCGACAACCATTCTTTCGGGCGTCAACCGATCGGTGCTGGCGGGCCAGCGCATCGGTATTCTGGGCGCCAACGGCCAAGGCAAGTCCACCCTGGTCAAGACCATTGCGCGCACCATGAAAGCTCTGGGCGGTAGCGTGACCGAGGGCAAGGGCCTGAACATCGGCTACTTTGCCCAGCAGGAACTCGACGTGCTCCGCCCCGCAGAGAACCCGCTAGAGCACATGATCCGACTGGCAAAAGAACTCGGCCCGGATGCCAAGCAGCCTAGTCGCGAACAAGACCTGCGCAGCTACCTGGGTACCTTCAACTTCACTGGCGACATGGTCAAGCAGGCCGTCGGCACCATGAGCGGCGGCGAGAAAGCCCGCCTGGTCCTGGCCATGATCGTCTGGCAGCGCCCCAACCTGCTGCTGCTGGATGAGCCTACCAACCACCTGGATCTGGCGACACGCGAAGCGCTGGCTATGGCCATCAACGATTTCGATGGCACCGTGATGCTGGTCAGCCATGACCGTTCGTTGTTGCGTTCTGTCTGCGAGGACTTCTGGATGGTGGGGCGGGGCGTTGTGGGCCCATTTGACGGCGATCTGGACGACTACCAGCGCTACCTGCTGGAAGAATCCAAGCGGCTGCGCGAAGAGGCTAGGCAAGCCGAGCAGGCCCAAACCTCCCAGGCAGCCAGCGCCGGTAAGGCAACCGCTGCCACAGGCACACCAGCGCCCACACCTGCAGCGGCCCCTGTTGCCGCCTCTGCAGCCCCTGCTTCATCAGCCACCATCCCTGTGCGAGATGGGCGCGAGCAGCGCAAACTGGACGCGCAGGCGCGGCAACAACTGGCAGAAAAGACCCGTCCACTCAAAAAAGAGCTGGAACAGATTGATCAACGCATGGGCAAACTAGCGGCCGAACGCACCAATTTGGAGCAAAAACTTACCGAATCCCTGCCGCCAGCGGAGATTGCCGAGTGTGGAAAACGTCTCAAAGCCGTTACAGACGAGACCACAAAACTTGAGGAGCGCTGGCTGGAAATTTCTTCTGAGATGGAAGAAATATCGACTGCCACCTCCCTCTAAGGGTGTAATTTTTTGCAACCTCCAAGGCGATATTTCGGCTCTATCGCTTATGTATAAAACACAAATAGCTATTAATTTGATAGCTATTTTTTACTCAAACCGAAGGTCAGTGCAGTTGCATTTTTTTGCAGAACGCTGTCAACGGACTGTGCAGACACCGCGTTGTTGGTACATCACAGGAGTTTTTCAGTATGAATACCACCGTAACCTTGAATGCTTGGCCCGAAGACGAACGCGATCGCAAACGCGCACCAGCCCGTTTTTGAAGGTGCGGCAGCCAGCCTTTTTTCTTGACGTCTGATCACAATGCCCGCCAACAGTGCAACGCATCGGCGCAGCCCTCAAAGGCATCGCAGCGTGCGAACTAAGAGGGATATTTCATAGACGCATCAAGAAAAACGAGATTTAGACAGCAGGCAGCCCTTCCGTTTCCCAAGCTTCTTTCTGACTCTTTCAATAAAAAACCCCGCATTGCGGGGTTTTTTACTTCTGGATCTCCCTTTGCGGACATCCCCAATGGGGCATCAGCCCATGTGCAGACCGCCGTTCACAGAGAAATCGGCCCCCGTGGCGTAGCCACCTTCTTCCGATGCCAGCCAGGCAATGATTGAAGCGATTTCGCTGGGCTCACCCAACCGCTTGACCGGCACCGTTGCGACGATTTTTTCCAGCACATCAGAGCGGATCGCCTTGACCATGTCGGTGCCAATATAGCCAGGGCTGACGGTGTTGACAGTCACGCCCTTCGTTGCGAGCTCTTGCGCCAGGGCCATAGAGAAACCATGCATGCCGGCCTTGGCAGCGGAGTAGTTGGTTTGCCCTGCCTGCCCCTTCTCGCCGTTCACCGAGCTGATGTTGATGATGCGGCCCCAACCTTTTTCAACCATGTCGGCCACCACTTGTTTGGTGACGTTGAACATGCTGTTCAGGTTGGTTTCGATCACGGCGTCCCAGTCTTCGCGGGACATCTTGAGGAACATGCGGTCGCGCGTAATGCCCGCGTTATTCACCAGCACATCAATGCTGCCATGCTCGGACTTTGACTTGCCAAATGCATCCACCGTCGAATCCCAGTCGCCCACATTGCCCACTGATGCGTAAAACATGAAGCCCTGGGCCTTTTGCTCTGCAAGCCATTTGGCATGGTCACGTGTAGGGCCACAACCGGCGATGACCTTGAACCCGTCTTTGTGAAGGCGCTGGCAAATAGCGGTGCCAATCCCCCCCATCCCCCCGGTAACGTACGCAACTTTCTGGCTCATGTCATTTCTCCTTGTCATTAATGCGATCACCGCCAACTCTACCGAAGAATTTGAGCCGCGCCGTGAAGGTAAACACTGAAGCCGTTTCCTTTTTCGCATATTGGGATGCGGCAATCGCCTGGCAGTGCGTGTTTTTGACGCATTCGCGTAGACGCTATTTGACCGAGGGCAACACCATGACAAAACGGCCCTGTGATTTCACTGCGATAGACACATACCGAGGAGCGGAAGAGAGGATAAATATCAACGTGTCGTTACAAAAAATGAGCCCTTCCGGCAAGGAATACAGCACAAACGAGACGTCTTCAGCTGCACCAAAGCCATCAAAGCCAGCATGTGGTCGCGCTGTCAACGGGGGACGGCGACATCCTTGAAACAGCCTTTTCGCAGAAGCAAATGCGTCAACTGGAAAGAAGAGGAATCAGGCCAATAAAAAAGGCCACTGTTGTCAGTGGCCTATTTGAGAATTACACGAAGTGAGCATGCAACCCGATCGCTTGGCAGCGAGGCCTTATCGCCGCAATCGCATCAGCATAGGCAACACAACCCCCGCCCAGCGGACAAGGCGGCGAGGGCCGGCGACTGCAGCTACGCCCACGACTGCCAGAACTGCCAAAGGATGCTCGCGTGCGGACCCTGCAGCCCGCAACGCGAATGACTCATCGATGCCGCCCATGGCTGGCTTGCTTTGCGCGATGGCACTGGATTGGGCGCGCGCCAAGCGGCGTGCATGTATACGCTCCCGCTGCATTGCAATGCGATCCAGCACATGTTGTTGCTCTGATGAAGGCCGGAACACTACAGCTGGTTGAGCCTGTTGAGCCGGCGATGAAGCGCAAGCGTTAGAAGAAGACGTGCTCACAAGCGCTCCTTGATATCGCGCCAGTCATGTGCCAACTCACGGCGGGTCAGCGCAAAACCGCTGCCAGCACGTTGGCTGACGGACACCAGCGTGGCCAGCATTGCGGCCCACACAATCACCCAACCGCCTGCAATCAGCCATCCCACTGTGATGCGTTGGGGGGTGTCCCAAAAATGGACCAGTATGGCAAATGACAGCATGACCAAGGCGACCACGGTCAGCCCGCCCACGACAACCGTCAATACAAGCAACTGCTGCAAGCGTCGCTTGAGATCATCCCATTCGAGCCGCGCAAGGTCCATCCGATCTTCCGCAGCAATAGCCGCTTCGATCACGTTGGCTCGCCAACGCGCGACAAACCCTTCCAGCCCCAACAAAGAGAACCAGTTCATGCGTGGTGTCCTTGGTCTTCGGTCATTCGCTCAACGGCGGATTAACGGCGTGCGAGCAAAAAACCAACCAATGCGCCAACAGCCAGTGCCGCACCGGCCACACGCCATGGCTCGTCGTGCGCGTAACGGTCTGCGGCCAGGGCCGCATCTTTGGCTTGCCGTGCGGCATCTTGTGCGGCACGGACGGCCGACTCGCGGACGTTGTGCATGCCGTCGTCAAGGCGCTGGCGCAGCAGCTTGATCTCAGGCACGGCGTCCAGGTCTTTATTGGCCAGCAGGCCACGCAGGTCGGTGACCAACTTTTCGAGTTCGCCTTGGGTCGTGGAGGTTTCTGAAGACGTCATATATGCCTTTCGGTTAATCAACAAAATGTCGGTGGCTAACGAAACAGTATTGGAACCCATCTTAGCCACATGGTCAGAGACCCCTCGTAGGACGAGGGCGACAGCGGCTAGGGATTGCCGATGGCTTGCTGCACATCAAACAAGCGCAGCGACGTGCTCGCCAATCGCAAGGGCACTGGTGAGTCCAGGCGATTCGATCCCAAAAAGGTTCACCAAACCCGTCACGCCATGGACCGACGGCCCCTGGATCACAAAATCTGCGGCAGGGGTCTCCGCGCCATGAATCTTGGGGCGTATGCCTGCATAAGCGGGCGCCAGCGCGCCGTCACGCAGAGCCGGCCAGTATTTGCGCACCTCCGCGTAAAAAGCGTCGCCGCGAGCGGGGTCCACCAACAGGTCGTCGGGAGAATCCACCCACTGCACGTCGGGCCCGAATTTGGCCTGACCTCCCAAGTCCAGGGTCAGGTGCACACCCAGCCCGGCGGCTTCTGGCACGGGGTAAATCAGGCGAGTGAAAGGGGTCTTTCCCGTCAAGGTGAAATAGCTGCCTTTGGCGTAGTGGGCAACAGGGATGTGCGCGCGATCAAGGCCCGCAAACTGGCCCGCCAGAGACGGTGCCACCAACCCCGCCGCATTCACCACGGTGTTCGCTAGAAGGCGGGTGCCATCTTTTGCTATTAATTCGATAGCTGATGATGCAATATCTGCATGCGCTAGAGGCGAATTCAATGCAACGATCCCCCCCGCGTTTTCCAGATCACCTTGCAGTGCGAGCATCAAGGCATGGCTGTCCACAATGCCCGTGCTGGGCGAATGCAGCGCGCCCACACACTCCAAAGCAGGTTCCAGTGCCAGCGCTTGCGAGCGGCTGAGCCATTCCAAGTCAGTCACCCCATTCGCCCGCGCCCGTTGCTCAATCGATTCGAGGCTTGCGAGTTGGGTGGCGGAAGTGGCGACCAACAACTTTCCGCAGCGCCGGTGGGCAACGCCACGCTCCGCGCAGTAGGCGTAAAGCAGCGCTTTGCCTTGCACACACAAACGGGCCTTCAAAGAGCCTTGGGGGTAGTAAATGCCCGCGTGTATCACCTCGCTGTTGCGCGAGCTGGTGCCTGTGCCGATGGCATTGGCAGCCTCCAGCACGATCACCTCGCGTCCGCGTAAAGCCAGAGCACGGGCCACGGCAAGTCCTACCACCCCTGCCCCAATCACCACACAATCAACGGCTTCAGTCATGGTAATTTTTCCGTCAAAACTGTTCAAAACCGTCTATCACATTGACCGCGTTGGTCCCCAGTTCTGCCGCGGCATAGCCCCCCTCCAGCACAAAAACTGAAGGTAGCCCCAGCTGGGCGAGGCGTTCTCCAAGGCGGGTGAAATCGGACGTCGCCAGCGCGAAACGCGAGATTGGATCGCCTTCGAACGTGTCAAGGCCCAGAGACACCACCAACCCATCTGCACCAAAAGCGGTGATGCGCTTGCAGGCAGCTTCGAGTGCTTCAAACCAGGTGTGTGCATTGGTGCCCGCTGGCAGTGGCAGATTCAGATTGAACCCGTCGCCCTCCCCCTCCCCGGTCTCATCGGCATGGCCCAGATAAAAAGGGTATTCGGTGCGCGGATCGCCATGCACGCTGATGAAGAGCACGTCATTGCGCTGGTAGAAGATGCTTTGCGTGCCATTGCCGTGGTGGTAGTCCACATCCAGCACCACCACGCGTTGGGCGCCCCGTTCCCGCAGCGTTTGCGCTGCAACGGCCGCATTGTTCAAAAAGCAGTAGCCGCCCATAAAGTCGGCCCCCGCGTGGTGGCCTGGTGGTCGCGTGCAGCAAAAGGCGGCACGCGCGCCACCGGCCACGTGGTCGGCGGCGCTGGCAGCAGCGTCGGCGCCCGCTTTGGCTGCCGCCCACGTACCGGCGGCCATGGGCGTGCCGTTGTCCATGGAGTACAGACCCAGTCGGGCCACGAAGTTGTCGGGCTCAATGTCACTGCGCAGGGTGCGCACGGGCCACACGGACGGAAAAGGTTGCAGCTGCGCGTTGGCGGGATCAAGCTCGACCCATTGCTGCCACGCACCTTGCAAAAAAGCGAGGTAGCGCTCGGTGTGTACCTGCGCGAGCACCGACATGCTGTCTACATCGGGCGCGCGCAACGGGTGGCTGTGTGCGCGAAGCGCCTGCTCCACGTAGTCCACGCGCGTGGGTGTCTCGAAACAGGGGACTCGCTCTCCACGGTAAAACTCGTGGGCAGGCGCATGCCCGTGGTGCAAGGGGTTGTGAAAAGCGATCATGGGACGGAGTGACGGTGAACCAATACGAGGATGGGGGTGAGCGCAGCCATTTGGCATCGCGACTTTAGCGCGTCCGAAGATGCGCTGGCCGCCCACATCCACATCGCGGAGCATCCACCAGCACACGAACACATCCGTCATGGGCAACGGCCGCGCCACGTGATGGGCTGCGGTGACGTGAAGTGGCCCCTCATGCATCCTCTGCTTCCGAATCCGCTTGCCCTGCGCGTGTGCTGAGATGAGCACCGCCGCATTGGGTATAGCCGGACTGGTGGCCTTTTTTTCCGTTGTGCTTGAGCAAACCCGCCTGTGCAAGCTCCCGCAATTGCCGAACCACGGTGCCCAAACTGACGGGGGTGCCTCGCAAATACAGCTGCCGATATACCTCGTGCGCTGGCAGGGGGATTGCCTCGGCCGACTCAACCACCTGCATCAGCCCGATGCGTGCCATGGTGGGGCGCAGCCCAGCGGCGCGCAGCCGTTGCATGACCGTCAACTCGCTCGCGTGCACGGCGCTGTTTCGTCTCATGGGCCAACCCATGCTGTGAGGCGCGGTTGCAAGGCTACTCCCCCGACAGCGCCCGCACGGGGTCGAGCCGCGCGGCGGTTCTGGCGGGCATGTAGCCAAATACCAGCCCGGTGATGACGGCACAGGCAAACGCCCCCAGCATGGCCGTGATCGAAAACACCACGGGCACACCCGCGAGTATCAAGACCACCCCCAGCAGCAAGCCCGCGAACAAACCCAAGATGCCGCCCACGAGTGTCACAAGGCTGGCCTCCGTCAAAAACTGCCGCAGGATGTCGCGCTGGCGGGCGCCCACCGCCATGCGGATGCCAATTTCGCGCGTGCGCTCCTTCACCGTCATCAGCATCACGTTCATCACACCAATACCGCCCACCACCAGCGACACGGCTGCAATCAGGCCCAGCATCTTGGTCATGGCACCCCGCGTTTCGGCTTCGGCCTGCAGCTTGGCGGCGGCGTTGCTGATGCCGAAGTCTTCACGGCCATGGCGGGCCAGCAGCAGCTTGTGCACGGCGGCTTCAGCGGCCTGCACCTGCTCGGGCGCAATGGCGTTGACCACGGTGTAGTCGGGCTGCGTCTGGGCCTGGTACACCCGGGCGCGGCCCGCCTGGTAGGGGATAAACACCATGTCGTCGTAGTTCTGCGCGCCCGAATCTGCGCCACGTTCGGCCATCACACCAATCACCTCAAAGGGCGAGTTCCCGATCAGCAGAAACTGCCCGAGCGGGTTGGCCGTGTCCGGAAAGAAGTGCCTGAAAGCGCCGTGGCCCAGTACCACCAGCGGAGCCAGGTCGTGGTCTTCCGCGTCGGTGAAATAGCGGCCTTGCGCCAGCCTCCAGTGGTGCACTTCGGGCATGTCCTTGCTGCTGGCAAACACGTACCCCTGCCGGTCCGCACGCCCAAACCGCACGGTGATGGGGTCGCCGATGATGGGCATCACGTGGCGCACCTCGGGCAGCTGCGTAATGGCCGCCAGGTCGTCGGCGGTCAGCGACCCCGATGGCCCGCCCGTGGTGGGTGCGCGGCTGCCCACGTACATGATGGTGGTGCCGAGCGTGCCCATTTGTTGCACCACCCGCTGCTCGGTGCCTGCCCCCACGGCCAGCATCACGATCACCGATGCCACACCAATGATGATGCCCAGCAACGTGAGCGCTGTGCGCGATCGGTTCAGCCGCATACCGCGCCAGGCGGTGCGCGCGGCTTCCCGCAGGTCGGTCCACAGGCTGGCGTGCTGGTCATCCTGCGGAGGCGCTCCATCACTACGTTTTTGATAGCTGTCAGCGCTTGATGAATAAGCGCTAGCGGTCAATTTGACCTGAATATCTGCAATTGACTCGCCACTGTCGGCCACGATCTGCCCGTCGTGGATCTCGACCACACGGCGCGCCTGCCTGGCCACATTGCGGTCGTGGGTGATGAGGATGATGGTGTGGCCCGCGTCCGCCAAGCGGTGCAGCAAGGCCATCACCTCGGCGCCACTGTGGCTGTCGAGGGCACCGGTGGGCTCGTCCGCCAGGATGATGCGCCCGCCGTTCATCAGCGCCCGCGCAATCGACACCCGTTGCTGCTGCCCGCCCGACAGTTGGCTGGGCCGGTTGTCCAGCCGCTCGCCCAGGCCCAGATCGGTCAGCAACCGCGTCGCACGCGCGGCCCGCTCGGCTTCTGGCATGCCGGCGTAGATGGCGGGCACCTCGACGTTTTCCTGCGCGGATGCGCTGGGCACGAGGTGATAGCCCTGAAAAACAAACCCAAAGGCCTCGCGTCGCAACCAGGCCAGATGGTCGGCATCCATCGTCGCGACGTCTTGCCCATCAAAGTGATAGGTGCCTGCGCTCGGGCGATCCAGGCAGCCCAAGAGATTCATCAGGGTGGATTTGCCCGACCCCGACGCACCAACGATGGCCACAAACTCGCCCGCACGAATGTCGAGCGACAGGCCATGCAGCACCTCCACAGCCGGTGCGCCGCCCTGCCCGCCATACGACCGGCGAATGCCGCGCAACGAGATCAGTGGGGGCGCGGCGGCGCCTTCGGCCTCGCTGGCAGATGTCGCTCCGGATGCCGATGCCGATGGCCACGGGGGAAGCGAGGGCAAAGCTGCTTCTGGCGCCGATTCTGCGGGGGCCATCCCCTGTGCCGCCGTCAAAACCGGAACCTCGACGGGCCGCTGTTGTTCACCCGTTCGCCAATCACCAGCTGCTCCCCCTCTTGCAGCCCCTGGCGCACTTCGGCCATGTGCCGGTTGCGCACGGCCACCTCTACCTCGCGGGTTTCGATGCGGCCGTCAGGGCGCAGCACCCGGGCGGTGTAGCGTGGGCCGTCGGCCACGGGTTTGTCAGCGCTCTGCGGCTGAGGCGGCACCTGCTGCAGTGCCGTCAGCGGCGCGGCCACCACGTCGTGCGCCTGCGCCGTGATGAAGCTGGTCTGTGCCGTCATCTGCGGCATGAGTTCGCCATCGGTGTTTTCCACGTCGAACAGCACGGTGTAGACCACGGCCTTGACCGCAGCAGGGGCCGCCGGGTTGCCGCCACTGCCCTGGGCTTCCGCCACGGGCGGCGAAGGCAGCACCTGGCGCACCGTGGTCGACCAACGCCGGGGGGCTTGTGCATCGTGATTGCCCAGCGTGGTGAAGTACACCGGCATCCCTGGCTTCACACGCCGCACATCGGCCTCTGACACCTCGGTCCATACCGTCATGGCAGACAGATCTGCCACCCGCAGGATGTTGGGCGTCTGGTAGGTCGCATTCAGTGTCTGCCCTTCGCGGGCGTCCAGCGACACCACCGTGCCCGCCATGGGCGCAAAAATGCGGGTGTAGCCCAGGCGCGCTTCGTCGGCCTTGAGCGTGGCCAGGGTCTGGTCGATCTGCGCGCGCAGCTGGTCCACCCGGGCGCCCGCCGACGCCTGCGCGGCTTCGGCGATTTGAACGTCTTCAGGGCGTGTGGCGTTGGCCCCCGCCAACAGCTGCTGGCGGGCGTATTGCAACTGCGTCAATCGAT
>RCMZ01001009.1_pt1 | contig 9947 bp, 7 predicted proteins | sample 2041141 | NCBI WGS metagenome assembly RCMZ01 (sample SAMN09708263, study PRJNA481090) | Wastewater metagenome, whole genome shotgun sequencing project. | biome: sewage; isolation source: Davis station wastewater (DW) | place: Antarctica: Davis Station | collected 2010-03-01 | reverse complement strand
CACGGCCGCCGCCGGCGCACACGCGGCAGCCATCGCCGCCGACGCCCTGGCCGTCAGCACGGCAACGGCGGCAGCCGCCGCGCAAGCCGCCGCCACGGCGGCGCAAAATGACGATAACGCCGCAGCGGCAGCGGCCGCCCAGGCCGCCATCTCGCTGGCGGCGGCACAAGCGGCACAGGCCGACGATGCGGCGGCAGCGGCTGCCACCCTGAACGCCAACAATGCGGCGGCAGCGGCGCTTGCCGCCCACGCGGCCGATGCCGCCGTGCCGCTGGCCCAGGCACAGGCCGCCGCTTCGCTGCTGGCCCTACAGGCGGCGCAAGCGGACGACGCGGCCGCGGCCAGCGCGGCGGCGGCGGCGGCGCAGGCGCACGCCAATGCGAATGCCGCCCAGGCAGATGACGCGGCAGCGGCCCAGGCGCATGCGAATGCGCAGGCGGCCGATGCGGCCCTGGCGCAAGCCAATGCCCAGGCCGCGCTGACCGATGCCAATGCACTGGCAGCGGTGTCGAGCGCGGACGCCGCCCACGCCGCCGCCGTGCAAGCCATCGCCGACCAGACCGATGCCGTGGCACTCACCCAGGCTGCCGATGCGGCCGCCGCGGCAGCGCTGGCAGCGTCGCAAACGGCCGACCTGACGGACGCCAACGCCCTGCACCTGGCGGCCGATGCGGCAGCGGCCGCCGCGGCCCAGGCACAGGCCCAGGCGGACCTGACGGATGCCGCCTCGCTGACGGCAACGGCGAACGCCGATGCGGCGGCGGCTGCGGCGGCCCAGGCCCAGGCCGACCTGACGGACGCGAGCCAGCTGTTCGTGCTGAGCCAGAATGCCCTGCACAATCCGCTGACGGTGGCCGACTTCCATACCGGCCTGCCGGCCGCCGGCGGCGACGTGATCGACATGTCGGCCATCGCCCACCTGACGGCATCGGTGGCGGTGGGCGTCACCCTCGGCACGGACTTTGGCGCCGACAACCTGTTCATCTTCGACAGCACGGCCGTGTCGATCCATGATGCCGCCAATGCCATCGCGGCCGACAACAGCGTGCTGTCGGGACAGGGCTACATCGTCATCGCCGATGCGCAAAACAGCGGCGCCGTGACGGTCTATCACTCGAGTGACCTGAGCAACGCCAACGCCATCGACACGGCGCTGGTGCTGCTGAGCGGCGTGAACATCACGCAGCTGACGGCGGCGAACTTCCATGTCTGAGGCGCTGAGCATGGAACAGTAAGCGGCATGGCCACAGGGGCGCGCACGCCATCGCGCCGCGCCCCTGCGGTTCCAGCGACACCCACGAAGACCTTCAGGCCGCGTGGCCGGAAAAACACGGGATGAGATTACGCAGTTATCCAGTATCGCAAGCTGCCCGGCGCTCCTGGCCCGGCATCCTGCCCTGCCTCGCGGCCGTACTGGCGGCCGTGGCCATGGCAAGCGTGACCCCGGTTGCCGGCGCCCAGAGCGCCACCGCCTGGAGCTTCGACCAGGTCTTGCAGCAGGCGCTGCAAAGCCATCCCACCATCGCCGGCAAGCGCTCGGCGCAAGCGGCCGCGCGGGCCGACCTCGATGGCGCGCAATGGCAGCGCTTCCCCAGCCTGTCGGCGGAAGTCCCCACCGGTTCGCAGGAAACGGGCGGCGTGGTGCGCATCGACCAGCCCCTGTGGAGCGGCGGGCGCATCGACGCCGGCATCGACGCGGCGGGCAGCCGGCTCGACGCGGCCGGCGCGGCCATCGAGGAAGAACGCCTGAACCTGTCCTTGCGCGTCATCGCCGCCTACACGGAAGCGCTGCGCCAGGCGGCCCGCGCACGCTCTGCCGAAGAGGGCCTGGCCGAACACCAGCGCCTGCTGCAGATGATCCAGCGCCGCGTGCTGCAGTCGGTCAGCTCGCAAACGGACCAGCGCCTGGCCGAATCGCGCGCCTACCAGGCGGCCAACGACGTGTCGAATGCGCGCCAGGCCCTGGAGAACGCGCTGGCGCAGCTGTCGCAGCTGGCCGGCAAGCCCGTGCGGCTGGTCAGCAACACCGGCATCGGCGTGGGCGAACCGCTGCCCGACGCCAGCCTGGAGCGCGTCATGCCCCTGGCCATCGCCTACTCCCCCACCCTGCAGCGCCTCGATTTCGAGGCGCAGGCGGCCGACTCCGACATCACGCTGCAGCGTTCGGCCTACCTGCCGAAGGTGCTGCTGCGCGTGGAAAAACCCACGGGCGGCATCAACGCCGACAACCGCACGCGCGCCATGCTGGTGCTGCAGGCGCAGCCGGGCGCCGGCCTGTCCGCCAAGGCTGGCGTGGATGCGGCCGTCGCCAAGCGCGAAGGCGCGCGCGCCGCGCACGACGCGGCCGAACGCGAGGTGCGCGAGCGTTTCACCCTGGACTGGAACGAGGCCGAGGCGAGCCGCCAGCGCCTGGGCAACGCGGGCGAGGCCAGCACCACATCGACGCAGGTGTTCGAATCGTATGCGCGCCAGTACGTCATCGGGCGCAAGAGCTGGAACGATGTGCTCAACGCCGTGCGCGAAGCCACCCAGGCGCAGTTCACGCTGGAAGACACGCGCGCGCAGGCCATCGCCGCCAGCCTGCGCCTGGCCGCGCAGACGGGCACCCTGGCCGGGCGCACGGCGCCCGCTTCACCGATGCGCGCACATTGAGCGCCACAGAATAGCGACAGGAGAGAGCATGGATACCTCCATCAAACACGGCTTGCTGACCCTCATCGACCGCGCCGCGCGGCTGACGGGCCAGCACCTGGCTGGCGCCCGCCTGGCCGATTTGCAGCGCCAGCTGGAAGACATCGACGACAACGGCGCGCCCGTCAGCGTCCTCACCACGGTGTGGCAGGCGGCCGGGCTGGAAGGCACGGCACGCCCGCTGCACGAACCGACGCCGGGCGAATTGCCGTTCGCCGTCTACAGCGCCAGCACGGGCTGGGGCTTGCTGCAGTCGCGCGGCGCGGACGGTGCCTGGCGCGGCGAAGGCATCGATGGGCGCGCCCTGCAACTGGCCTCGCTGGCCGGCCTGGCCTGCGTGGGACTGCCGCGCCGGCCCGAACAGAGCGCGGCGCGCCCCGGCGCCCTGGGCCTGGTGCGCGACGCGCTGTGGCTGAAGAAAAGCGTGTTTGTCGACGCCGTGCTGGCCACCGCCCTGGTGACGCTGCTGACCATGGCCACCTCGCTGTTTTCCATGCAGGTGTACGACCGCGTGATTCCCAACCAGAGCTTCAGCACCTTGTGGGTGCTGGTGGTGGGCGTGGCCCTGTCGATCGGCCTGGAATTCATCCTCAAGCAGGTGCGCAGCCGCATCGTCGACCACTCGTGCAACGACGTCGACCATGAACTGTCCGAATGGTTTTTCCAGCGCATGCTGGGCATCCGCATGGAAGCGCGTCCCGCCTCCGTCGGCACCCTGGCGGCGCAGGTGAAAGGCTTTGAAATGGTGCGCGGCGTGCTCACCTCGACGTCCCTGTTCGTGCTGACGGACGTGCCCTTCGCGCTGATCTTCCTGGCCATGATCACCATCATCGGCGGCTGGCTGGTGGTGGTGCCGCTGGTGGCCCTGCCGCTGGCCCTGGTGTGCGGCCTGATGTTCCAGCGCGCCATCCAGGCGCACACGCGCAAGAACCTCAATGCCAGCAACCGCAAGGCGGGCTTGCTGGTCGAAGCCGTCGATGGCGTGGAAACCCTCAAGGGCAGCAGCGCCGAATGGATGATGCAGGCGCGCTGGGCCGAGCTGGTGGCCGAGACCAGCCACGCGGAACAGAATATCCGCGACTACGCGGCCCTGTCGCAGAACATCACGGCCGCCTTCCAGCAGCTGACCAACGTGGCGCTGATCTCCATGGGCGCCTGGTTCGTGGCGGAAAACCAGATGACCATGGGCGCCCTGATGGCCTGCACCATCATCAGCAACCGCGCCCTGATGCCCATCGTGCAGCTGCCCGCCGTGATGGTGCAGTGGGCGCATGCGCGCGCCTCGATCGACGGCCTGGAACAAGTCATCAGCCTGCCCAACGAGGCCGATAACGCCCAGTTCGCGCTGACGCCGCGCAGCCTCGATACGGGCCTGCGCTTCGAACGCATCCGCTTTACGTATGGCGGCGCGCAGAAAGTGGCGCTGGAAGTGGAAAACCTCGCCTTCCGGCCCGGCGAACGGGTGGGCCTGGTGGGCGCCATCGGCTCGGGCAAGAGCACCCTGCTGAAACTGGCCTCGGGCCTGTACCAGCCAGCCGAGGGCAAGGTGTACCTGGGCGACGTCGACGTGGCCCTGCTGGCGCCGCCCGTGGTGCGCGAAATGGTCGGCTACCTGCCGCAGGAAACGCGGCTGTTCAGCGGCAGCCTGCGCGACAACCTGCTGCTGGGCCTGGCCGATCCGGGCGAGGAAGCGATCCTGGCGGCGGCCAAACGCACGGGCCTGATCGAGCTGATACTGGGCCAGCCGCGGGGACTGGCGCTGGCCATCACCGAGGGCGGACGCGGTGTCTCGGGCGGCCAGCGCCAGCTGATCGCCGTCACGCGCCTGCTGCTGGCCAAGCCGCGCATCTGGCTGCTCGATGAACCGACGGGCGCCATGGATGCGAAGACGGAGTCGCGCATCGTGGCTCTCTTGGGCGAACTGGCGGCCGAAGGCGTGACCATGGTCGCCACCACGCACAAGAACGCCCTGCTGCCCCTGCTCGACCGCCTGGTGGTGCTGCAGGCGGGCCGCGTGCTGCTCGATGGCCCGCGCGATGCCGTGCTGGCCAAGCTGTCGGGCAAGCCGCAGGCCGTGCCGACGCCGGCACCGCAGCCGGCCTCCGCCCCCGTGGCGCAGGGAGCCGTCGCATGAAGCTCGCCAAAGTCGAAACGAAAGAGGAAGCGAAACGGGGCCGGGTACTGATCTGGAGCTGCACGGCGGCGCTGGCGGGCGTCATCGCCTGGGCCTCGTGGGCGGAGCTGGACCAGGTGACGCGCGCCAATGGCCAGGTGATCGCCAGTTCGCGCAACCAGATCATCCAGGTGGCCGACGGCGGCGTGCTCAGCGAGTTGCGCGTGCATGAAGGCAGCGTCGTGAAAAAAGGCGAACTGCTGGCGCGCTTCGACCGCACGCGCGCCGAAACGAGCTACCTGGAAAGCACGGCCAAGGCGGCGGGCTTGAAGGCGACCGTGGCGCGCCTGCAGGCGGAGGTGTTTGGCGGCACGCCGACATTCCCGCCCGAACTGCAGGCCTTTCCCGAGTTCCGCGCCAACCAGATGACGCTGTTCACCAAGCGCCAGGGCGCCGTGCAGGCGGAAGTGGGCGCGCTGGACAGCGCCATGAAGCTGATCAAGGAAGAGCTGGAAATGAATTTGCCGCTGCTGGAGACGGGCGATGTGAGCCGCGCCGAGGTGCTGAAACTGCGCCGGCAAGTGGTCGACATCCAGGCGCAGATCACCAACCGGCGCAACAAATACCTGCAGGACAGCCAGACGGACCTGGTGAAAGCCCAGGAAGACCTGGCCGGCGTGCTGCAGACGGTGACGCAGCGCAAGGAGCAGCTCGGTTCGACGGACATCTACGCGCCCACGGACGGCATCGTGCGCAACGTGCGCCTCACCACCCTGGGCGGCGTGGCCAAGCCGGGCGAGGAAATCCTGCAGATCGTGCCCACGGACGATGACCTGATCATCGAGGCGAAAGTGAAACCGGCCGACATCGCCTTCATCAAGCCGGGCCTGCCCACGGCCGTGAAACTGGACGCCTACGACTACGGCATCTACGGCCGCCTGCGCGGCACGGTCAGCTACATCAGCGCCGACACCTTAAGTGAAGACAACAAGGGCAACGAACAGCCCTACTACCGCGTGCAGATCAAGACCAGCGGACGCAACCTGGTTGGCAAGAACGGCGAGCCGATCCTGATCCAGCCCGGCATGACGGCCACCGTGGAAATCAACACGGGGCGCAAGACGGTCTTGCGCTATCTGACGAAACCGATCACCAAGACGTTTTCGGAGTCGCTGGGGGAGCGGTGACGGCGCGTCGTCCCCGGCGAGCGCCGTGCGGTGAAAACGGCGGCGCCTGGTGTGCGCGGCCGGCTTGGGTGCAGGCGGCATGCGCGCCCCGTCCGTACCGCCTTGACGCGTGCGCCCCCTGGCCTCGACAAACTGCCACGCCGCCGCCGGCGTATCGACATCATGATGCATTTCAGCGGGCAGCTTGCCCAGCATCGCACTGCGTCACGCCCGGCGGGTGATCCGCCGGCCCCAGTTTGATACTTGCAGTCAACAAAGATGGGCTACACTTGTCCTGGAGAGCGCTAAAATAGCGCCCCTCTGTTCAATCTGCTAATCCGGGCAATCTCACGCCCCTCCTGACGCATGGCACTCGATCCTTCCACCATCCTCATCCTCACGACCGCCCTGGCGGCCGCCGCCGCGCTGTACCTGGCCGTGGAATGGCGCAGCGTGCGCGAGCAATCGCTGCTGCTCTGGAGCGCAGGCTTTGCCGTCATCACCGTCGGCTGCGTGCTGGCCCTGCTGCGCAGCAGCGGCTTTTTGCTGATCGGAATCTGGTTTGCCAATGGCTTGCTGATCGGCGCGCACTGGCTGTTCCTGGCAGGCGTCGCCAGATTCACGGACATGCGATTGTCGCGCGCGTGGACTCTGCTTGCCCTCGTCTGGCTGGCCATGCTGCTGCTGCCGGGCGGCCCCTGGTGGTCCAAGCTGATGTTCGTCACGCAATCATTGCTCATCGGCGGCATCAGCCTGCACGCCAGCTTCCTGCTGCGCCCGCATGGCGTTTCCCTCAGCGTGGGCGCCGTTCAGCTACGCTATGTCCTGCTGCTGCATGGCCTCTTCTACTGCGCCAAGGCCGCCTCCATCGTTGCACTCGATACCTTCGTCGACCTGGCCTCCTTCCGTGGCGAAGTGATCCAGATTTCACTGGTGGAAGGCGCCATGGCGATCATGCTGATCGCCTTGTCCATGACGGGCACGGAACGCCACCGCCGCGAGGAACGCATCGAGCAGCTGGCCGCGCGCGATCCGCTCACCGCCCTGTACAACCGCCGCGCCCTGGAGCAGCGCGCCCCCGGGCTCCTGGAACAGGCCTCGCCGCACACCCCCGGCGCCCTGCTGCTGATCGATATCGACAACTTCAAGCAGGTCAATGACTTGCACGGCCACAGCGCCGGCGACAAACTGCTGGTGGCCCTCAGCGAAATGATCTGCAATACGCTGTCGCAGGGCGCCGTCGCCGCCAGGCTGGGTGGGGATGAATTCGTGATTTTGCTGCGCGGCGCCAGCAGCGAAAGCGTGGTGACGCTGGGTAATGCCTTGCGCGGCATGTTCGGCCAGATGGCGCAACAGGCGTTTGCCACGCCCAAGGCGGTGACGCTGAGCGTGGGCGGCACGCTGTTCGAACGGCCACCGGCCAGTTTATCCGCGCTGCTCGAACTGGGCGACGCCGCCTTGTACGCATCCAAGCGCGAGGGCCGCAACAGCGTGCGGATGGTGCGGGGCGCCTGATGTTTGCCGGTCCCGCGAAATCATGGGGACACTTGCACAAGAACTGGCGCAGTCACTGGCCGCCATGCACCAGCCGCGCATACAGCTCGGCCACTCTGTCGGCCGAGATGCCCTCGCGCTGCTCCACGGCTAGCGGGTGGTCCGTCGGCTCGAGTTCGATGGATGGACGCAGGCCGTCGTCGCGCAGGTGCACGCGGGTTTTCAGGTTCAGGGTGTCGGGATAGGCAGGCAGGCGCGTGCTGAGCCAGCCGAAGAAGGGGCCGATGTGGGCCCGTTTGGCATCGTGGAAGCAGGCATCCCAGGCGTCGAAGCTGTCGCCGCCCAGGGATACCCACACGCCCCAGCTGAACGGCTCAGCCGCGCCATGCACGGGGATGTCGATGGTGGCGCGCACGAAGCAGTATTCTTCGTCGACGATGCAGGCATCGCTGTCGTGCTGGCAGCGCGCCGCCCGTTCGGCCGGCGTCATCTGTTCATACAGCCACGGCGCATCGGCGCCGAAGGCGGGCATGCCCGTGTGGGTTTCGCCGCAGGCGCGGCACAGGAAGGAAAATGTCACGCGCGAAGGACGCCTTACTCGAATTGCCTGCGGAACGCCTCGAACTGCGCCGCCAGGCCGTCGAAATCGCTGCGCAATTGCAGCACTTCCTGTTCCAGCTGGGCCACCCGGCTGCCCTGCTGCGGCGCGCTGACGGCGCCGGCAAAGCCTGCCGCCGTCTCACTCTGCGCCAGCGCTTCCTCGCCGCCCAGCAAGTGGCCGTAACGCGGTTCCTTGGCGCCGGGCGCGACGGCCAGCTTGGCCACCAGCGGCGGATATTTGTCGATCAGAAATTGCAGGCCCGCTTCCACTTCCGCCACGGACTTGAAGTCATGCACCCTGCCGCTGCGGCTGCGGATTTCGCCCGCCGTCTGCAGGCCGCGCAGCATCAGGATCGTCAGGATGGCCAGTTTATCCTGCTCGAGCGACCATTTGATGCGCATGCGGTGCTCGTACTTGGCGACCCGCGCGCCCGCCTGCGTGATGCCGTTGACGAACTTGCGCTGCATCAGTCGCTGCAGCACGTCGTACACGGTTTCCTCGGAGAGGGCCATGACGGGGTCGCGGCTGGAGAGCTGGTTGCAGCCGTTCGTCAGGGCGTTCAGGGAGAGCGGATAGCTGTCCGGCGTCAGCGCTTCCTTTTCGGCCAGCACGGCCAGCACGCGGATCTCGAAGGGGTCGAGCAGATTGGGATTGTCGCTGCTTTTATCAGCTGCCGTCACATCAGTATTCATGCATAAATCCTTAATCGACCAGTTTGTTCATTTGCTCGGAATCAAATTTATCACATTCAGGCACGGCCTGGCAGCAAATGCCCGCCGCCTTCAGGGTGGCGAGGATGGTTTCGATGCGCTGCTCCTGCGCCACGGCGTGCGTGATCAGGCCCTGCAGGGCCTTCGACAGGGGATCGTCGCCGTTCGGCGTGACGCCGTACGCGGCGAACAGATGCGCGGTGCTGCCTTCGCGCAGGGCGTTGACATCCTTTTGCACGATGTGCGCGGGGTTGCCCACGGCCGTGCCGCCAGCCGGCACGGGTTTCAGCAGCACCGCGTTCGAGCCCACCTTGGCGTACTCGCCCACCGTGAAGTTGCCCAGCACCTGCGCGCCGGCGCCGACGATGACGCCGCGCTCCAGCGTCGGATGGCGCTTGCTGCCGCTGTGCAGCGAGGTGCCGCCCAACGTGACCCCCTGGTAGATGGTGCAGTCGTCGCCGACGACGGCCGTCTCGCCGATCACCACGCCGAAGCCGTGGTCGATGAAGACGCGGCGGCCGATGGTGGCGCCCGGGTGGATCTCGATGCCCGTGATGATGCGGCCGATATACGAAATGAAGCGCCCTACCCACTTCATGCGCCGCGTCCAGCACCAGTGCGCCCAGCCGTGCATAACGATGGCGTGCAAGCCCGGATAGCAGGTCAGCACCTCCCAGCCGTTGCGGGCGGCGGGGTCACGTTCGATGATGCTGTTGATGTCTTCGCGCAAGTGGTGGAACATAAGACGGATTTCTGAATAGGTAAGAGACAAGACGCAAATGGTAGCGTATTCGGTGGCATGCTGCCGGAGAGGCAGATAAACAAGCGCCGCCTCGAGGGCGGCGGCTGATCAAAGACACTCAACCCAATGGCGAAAGTGCCGGGGTCGTACCCTGAGGGTACGACCCCAGGATTTGCTTTTGGGGTAACAATAGATCAAGCAAACGGCACGCCAAGTACCTGCCCGCTTATTTTGGTTCCAGCGCGATGCGCTGGCGGCGGGCTTCGTACAGGCACACGCCGGAGGCGACCGATACGTTCAGGCTCTCGACGGAGCCGAACATCGGGATGCTGACGAGCATGTCGCAGGTGTCGCGCGTCAAACGGCGCATGCCTTCGCCTTCGGAACCCATGACGAGGGCCGTCGGGCCCGTGAAATCGGCTTCGTACAA
>RCMZ01001008.1_pt1 | contig 9961 bp, 10 predicted proteins | sample 2041141 | NCBI WGS metagenome assembly RCMZ01 (sample SAMN09708263, study PRJNA481090) | Wastewater metagenome, whole genome shotgun sequencing project. | biome: sewage; isolation source: Davis station wastewater (DW) | place: Antarctica: Davis Station | collected 2010-03-01 | reverse complement strand
GTCCATCCAGCCCCCAGAAGAGCTTGCCGTCAACCTCGAACGCAGGCACTCCAAACACGCCAGCAGACTGAGCAGCTTCGGTGTTGGTGCGCAGCAACCGTTTGGGCAAATCGCTGCTGGCGTCTTGGCCAGGGCGTTGTTGCTCAGACAGCTCCGCAGCCAACTGGGTCAGGCGCTCCGCATCCAGCGCGTCCAGCCCGCCTTGCCACACATGGCGCAACACAACGCCCGCCACAAAACGATTGACGCGCCCATCGTCGCTGCACGCGAGAGACTGGCGCAGCAACGGCAAAGGATTGAACGGGTGGCGCGCAGGCATTTGCAGCGGCGTGCCCTGTGCGTGCCCCAGCCAAGTCACGTGGCGGTAGGTCCAGTCGCGTTTGGGGGCGATGCCTGCCGGCCCTGGGTTGCCATGCTGCTGCAGCAAGGCGCCCAACAACACGGGCCGGTAGGCCACGCTGTAGTTCAGGCCCGCGAGCACATCAGGCAGGCGCTCAAATGCGAGCCAGGCATAGGGCGAAATGAAATCCAAATAGAACGTGATGTGTTTCATGGCAATGTCACGGTGGGCAAGGTAGGGAGCACTGGCGCACGAGCCCGCTGTAGCACGCGCGCCCACACCACGCGCCGCGCAGAGGTATCGAGCGCCGACCAGCGACGGATCTCATCAAGGCTGCGAAAGCACCCCTCGCACATGCTGCCGTCTTGCGCCATACGACAGACCGATACACAAGGCGAAGGCACCACTTCGTCGGAATCATGATCAAAATAGCCCGCAGCGCTCAATCTAGCTGCGTGAGCAGCTATTGTTTGCATAGCATTCACAGTGATGCAGAAGATTCGTTCACCGATTCTGTGACGTCGGCCAGCGGAGCACCCGTGAGGCGCTCCAGATCTGCAGGGGCGAGCGGAAACACCGCGTGTGGATGCCCCGCAGCGGCCCAAAGCACCTCAAAGCGCAGCAGCTCCCGATCAATCAACACCACACCGGGCATGGCGTGGGCCAGCGGCGCCACGCCACCAATCGAAAAACCGGTGTGCGCCTTCACAAACTCAGCGTCGGCCCGGCCGATCTTGCCCACCTGGGCCTCGACTTTTTTCTCATCCACACGACGGTCACCCGACGTGATGACCAACACGGCAGCATCGTCGCTTTTGCGTCGAAAGATGATGCTTTTGGCTACTTGGCCCACTTCAATACCCAGCGCGTCGGCCGCCTGTTGCGCCGTGCGCGCAGCGCCGTCGAGCATCTGTGGAGCGTGAGGGTGGCCAAGGGCCTGTAAGTGTGCGGCGACACGCTGCACGGTTTCTGGCAAGGGCTGCATGGGGTATTGACGGAAATAGACGGGGGAATGGAACAAGCGGTTGAAAGGCGAAGCTCGGTGCGGGCCAGGGCTTTTGACTTTTGGCTTCGAATCACACCGTTTTACCGGATTTTCCGACACTTGGCTAAACACCGGAAAAATCCGGCCCCACAATGCAGAAAGCCTCGCCCCCCTAAAAGGGGTGCGAGGCTTTTTTCTTCGGATTTAACTCTCAGCCCACCAGGTTGCTGAGATCAAACTTCCATTAGAAGTTGTGGCGAATGCCCACTGCCACGGAGCTGAAGTCAGCGCCTGCGACGTTGGACATGTAAGCAGCATTGCGGCTGTTGTTCACGTGGGTGTAGTAACCATAAACCTTCGTGCGCTTGCTCAGGTTGTAGTTGTAGCCCAGTGTGTACTGCGTTGCGTCGCTGTCGTTCACGTTCTTGTAATCGCCAGCACGGCCGACGTTCACGTGGAATTCAGAAGCGCCCATGTTGTAGGCACCAGCCAGGCGGAACGTGTTGCGCTTGCCACCATTCACCACATAGGCGTCTTCGTCACGTTGGATGTAACCACCCACAGCAAACGCGCCAAACGTGTACAGAGCGCGCACTGCGAACTGGTTCACGTCGCCTTGCTTGGAGTAACCAGCGCCCAGAGCCAGAGGGCCCATGTTGTAGTTGGCGGCAAAGTCAGTGGCGTTTTTCACGCCCACTGCGTTCTCATGCAAAGCAACAGCCGCGTCAATCGTCAGGCCACCGAAGTCAGGCGTGCGGTAAGCGATCTTGTTGGCATCGGGCATCACGTAGGCGTAGAACGCGTCGGACGACGAACCGGTGTCATGGTTGTGCATGCTGACGTAGTCAGCGGTTGCGTAGTAGGACTCAGCAGTGAAGCGGCCCAGGCGCACAGCACCAAAGTTGCCCGACAGGTTCACTTCGCTTTGACGACCAAAGAAGGTCGTAGCCGAAGCGCCGGTGTCAGAGTTGAAACCGCTTTCCAGTTGGAACCCAGCCTTCAGGCCACCGCCCAGGTCTTCAGTGCCCTTGAAGCCGAAACGCGAAGAGTTGTTGTACAGACCCGTGGTCTTGACGTCGCCCACTTCTTGGCGTTCCACCGTGGTGTTCACGCGGCCATACAGCGTGACGCTGCTTTGAGCCAACGCAGCGGTGCTGCCCAGGAGAGCCAGCACAGCCAGTGCCAAACGATTCGTCTTTTGCATGAGATTTCCTTTTATGCTTTTATCTATCAAGGGGGTGGTGGTATCGGTATGGTCAGGGTACTGTCCCACGCCGACACAAACCTGACCGAATTTTATGGTAGCAGTGGCAAAAACCCGCTAGTTGAATCGCATCAGGCGGCCCGGATTTATGCACAAAAGCAACACCATCAGCTGACCTCCGACCCTCAGTAACGCTGCTAATGGATGGCTGAGCCACCGATGAAACGCGCCACCGACCCAACAATCGCCAGGCGCTGTGCACATTTCCCGCGAGGCGTACATAAGCAGTCCGTCATCCATCCACTGTCACAAGGCTGCCGGTACCGGGACAAGAATCTGGGCAGCCCGAACTTCGAGCCCTATGCCCCGGCCAACCGCTCAACCCGCGCGTTTGGCCAGCAATGCGTTCGCCGCGCGCGAGTTCGGCTTGCGCCCTAAAAAATCGCTGATATAGGCTCCCGCATCAATGAGCTTGTCCAGGTCAATGCCTGTCTCGATGCCCATGCCCTGCAGCAGGTAGACTACATCTTCGGTCGCCACATTGCCCGTGGCACCCTTGGCATAGGGGCAGCCGCCGAGCCCGGCCACTGACGACTGGAAATTCCACACCCCCAGCTCCAATGCAGCGAGCGTGTTGGACAGTGCTTGTCCATAGGTGTCGTGAAAATGGCCCGAGACCGCATCCATGTCAAAGTACTGCAAGGTCGCTTCCAGGGCGTGCTGCACCTTGCGCGGCGTGCCCACGCCAATCGTATCGGCCACATCCACGCGCTGCACGCCAATACCCTTGAGTAGGCCGGCCAGGTAGGCCACACGCTCAGGAGCGATATCGCCCTCGTAAGGACAGCCCACGGTACAGCTCATGGCACCCCGCACACGAATGCCTGCGGCCCGTGCCGCCTGCACCACGGGTGCAAAACGCTCAATGCTCTCGGCAATGCTGCAGTTGATGTTGCGCTGGCTGAAGGCCTCACTGGCAGAGCCGAACACCACGATTTCGTCGGGTTGATCAACCACCGCCGCCTCAAAGCCCTTGAGGTTGGGAGTGAGCACCGAATACGCAACATCCGGCTGGCGTGCGATGCCCTCCATCACCTCGTGGTTGTCGGCCATCTGCGGCACCCACTTCGGAGAGACATAACTGGTGACCTCGATCTCCTGCAACCCCGCCGCCTGCAGGCGGTGTACCAACTCGATCTTGACGGCGGCGGGCACGGGCGCCTTTTCGTTCTGCAGGCCGTCGCGGGGGCCGACATCGATGAGTTTGACGCGGGAAGGAATGCTCATGGGCGGGCAATCTGAAAGAAGATGAAGGAGAGAGTGAACAGCCAAATCCTTTTGGCGACCACCGCCGGATGCGGCGGGCGATGCATGGGGCACTGAGCGCTATTGTCCTGACTTAGCGCGAGCGGCACCACCTCATATCCTGCCAGACCATTCGCCGCACCTGCCACATCGACCTCCGCAACGGTCAGACACACATGACTCATGGCTACGCGCCGCTTTTCATCTCCTGCCGCAGAAGCGCCACCATCTCTACCGCCGCCAGCGACATGCGCCGCCCACGCAGCGTGACCAGCCCGATGGGGCGACGCAACAAAGGCTGCTTGAGTGGCCGGGTGATGACCTCATGCCGTTGCACTACCTGGGCTGCCAGTTCAGGCAACGCACTGACGCCCAGCTGCGCCGCCACCATGGCCGCGATGGTCGCCAGGTGCTCCACCTCGTACTGCGGCGCAAAGCGGATGCGATGGGTGAGCATTGCTTCGTCGGCGTACTGGCGAACGCTAGTGCCCGCGGGCATGGAGATGTGCGGCAGGTCTGCCACATCGGCCCATGCCAGCGCGCCGCGCCCGCGCGCCAGTGCGTGGGATCGGCCTATCAACAGCACGAAGCGGTCAGATGCCAGGGGGGTGTAGTCCAAATCGGCATAGGCGGGGTTGGCAGCCGTGAGCGCGAAGTCCACGCGCCCCGCGCGCACCATGTCAAACGCCGGGCCCGCCAGGCTGTCAAACAGCTCCAGGTGCACACCCGGGTGGTCCGCCGCAAAGCGCGCCAATGCGCGGGGCACGGCACCCGCCGCTAAAGATGGCAATGCCGCCAAGGCCAGCCGCCCCACCTGCACCTGAGCAACGGCCTGTACACGGCGCACGGTTTCCTCCATCTGGTGGCGCAAAAACCGGGCTTGCTCGGCAAACACCTCCCCTGCCTGCGTGAGTTGCACCGTGCGGGTGGTGCGGTCAAACAGGCGCGCACCCAGCATTTCCTCCAACCTGGCCAACGTACCGGACACCGCCGATTGAGACAGGTGCATTTGCAGCGCCGTGCGCCGAAAACTCAGCGTGTCGGCCAGCGCCAGAAATACATCGACCTCACGGGTGGACCAATTGATCTTCATGGGTGATCAGTCTATCGAAAATAACGTCTGGACCGCGCAATAGAAGCTGCCTAGACTGCCTGCGAGATACACGTTTTATAGGCCAACGTGGCCTTATTTCTGAGTTCAGCAAGGAGACACAACATGGACAACAGTTCGCCGCGCAACGCTCGCACGGTGGTCATCGGTGGCGGAACCATGGGGGCGGACGTGGCGGTCGTTCTGGCCCGAGGAGGCGCCCACGTGACCGTGGTAGACCCGCACATCGCGCGCCGCGAACAACTGCTGCCCCACATTGCCGCAGAGCTGCAGGCTACAGGCCTGGCGGCCACGGCAGGCGATGTGCAGGTATGCGCCACCTTGCAGGAAGTGGACTGGAGCGGGGTCGTGCTGGTGGTGGAGTGCATCACCGAGCAACTGGCCCCCAAGCAGCAACTGTTTGCCGAACTGGAGACCGTCGCGCCCGCGCAAGCGGTGCTGGCGAGCAACAGTTCGGGGTTTCCCATCAGCGCCATTGCCCAGGGGCTGGATACGGCGCAGCGCATGCTGGGCCTGCACTTTTTCATGCCCGCGCACTTGGTGCCGCTGGTAGAGGTGGTACTGGGCGAACGCAGCGACCCGGCACTGGGGCAATGGCTGCACAGCTTCATGCGCCGCTGCGGCAGCGTACCGGTGCTGGTCAAGAAGGACAAGCCAGGGTTTCTGGCCAACCGCATGCAGCACGCCCTCTCGCGCGAGGCCTTTGCCTTGATTGACGAAGGCATTGCGTCGCCTGAAGACGTGGACGCCGCCGTGCGCTTCGGCTTTGGTTTTCGCTTTCTGGCTGCAGGCCCTGTGCTGCAGCGCGACCACGCGGGCATCGAGGTGCATTGCGCCGCCGCAGCCACCATGTATCCCACGCTGTCGAACACCGATGTGCCTGCCAAGGCACTGCGCGACCGCGTGGAACAAGGCCATCTGGGCATGAAAACCGGCAAGGGCTTTTTCGACTGGCCTGAAGACCGCAAGCGTGAAGAACGCACCCGCTACGACACGCTGCTGCGCCAGGGCTTGGCGCTGCTGGCCAGCGAGCTGCCCACCATTGAACCCGTCGTCGCCGTCGCTGCTGCAACCTCCGCCAGAGCCCCGCAATGAGCAACCCCCAACCGATGCCCAGCCAGTGGGCAGACCCGCTGATCGTGACCGTAGCGCCCAACGGCGCCTATAAGCAGCCCGCCGACCACCCGGCCGTGCCCATCACGCCCGCCACATTGGCTACCACGGCCAAGGCCTGCCTGGACGCTGGCGCAGCCATGCTGCACATGCACATCCGCGACCCCCAGGGCCGACACAGCCTGGATATAGAGGGCTACCGCGAGGCGCAGCGCGTGGTGCGCAACGCCGTCGGCGATGCCATGGTGATCCAGATCACCAGCGAGGCCGCCGGGGTGTACCACGCCCCCGCCCAGATCGCCATGGTCGAGGCGCTGCGGCCCGAAGCCGTTTCTATCGGCCTGCGCGAAATCGACAAGCCCGAGATCGGCGAGGCAGGGCTACAGCGTTTCTTCACGGGGCTGGCACAGCAGCGAACCATGGTGCAGGTCATCCTGTATGACGTGGCCGATCTGCACCGCTGGCAGGCGCTGCGCGCCAACGGCGTAGTGCCCGAGGCGCCCTGGTTTTTGCTTTTCGTATTGGGCCGCTACAGCGCAGGCCAGACGTCCAGCCCGCGCGACTTGCTGCCATTTTTGGCTGCTCATGACGGCCCCGAGCCCTGGGCGGTGTGCGCTTTTGGTGCCGCTGAAAACACGTGCATCACCGCCGCGGCCTTGTTTGGCGGGCATGCGCGCGTTGGCTTTGAAAACAACCTGCTGTGCAAGGACGGAATCGTTGCGCCCGACAACACAGCGCTGGTCAAGCAGGCCTCGGAGGCGGCCAGTGCATTGGGACGCCCCCTCGCTACCGCAGACGACATACGCCAACGCTTCGGCGGCCGCTGAAACACAGCGGCTGCACAACCAAAACCCGCACAAGACGGGCCCCTAACCCACGAAAAACAGGAGACATTTATGCACAAACGACAAACACTTCGCGCCATGGCGGCCATCCCTTTGAGCTTGACACTCGGCCTTGGTTTGGCCGGGCTGGCCCAAGCCCAGGCCGCTGCCGCATACCCCAGCAAGACCATTCGCTTTGTGGTTCCCTACCCTCCCGGTGGGCCGACAGATTTGATGGCTCGGCTGTTGCAACCGGAGTTGCAGTCCCGCCTGGGCGTGACCGTGGTGGTCGATAACCGCAGCGGCGCCGGCGGCAATCTCGGCAGTGGCGAGGTTGCCAAGCAGGCCCCAGCCGACGGCCATACGCTGTTGCTGGCCGCGAGTGGCCCAATGGCTGTCAACCCATCGCTCTACAACAGCATGCCGTTCAACCCCATGACCGATCTGGCGCCTGTGATCCAGCTGTCCGCCTTTCCGCTGATTCTGGAGGTCCACCCCTCGGTTGGCGTGAAAACGGTGGCCGAGCTGATTGCGATGGCGAAGGCTGATCCCACCAAACTCAGCTTCGCATCGGCGGGCAACGGAACGCCCCAGCACCTCGCAGGCGAACTATTCAACACCGCAGCGCATGTCAAGGTGGCGCACATTCCCTATCGCGGCGCAGGTCCGGCGCTCAACGATCTGCTGGGTGGCCAAGTCAATGTCATGTTTGACATTCTGGGAAGCTCGCTGCAATACATCCAGGCAGGCAAGCTCGTCCCGCTGGCCATCACATCCTCCGAGCGCAGCAAGCTATTGCCCAACGTGCCCACCATGGCCGAGGCAGGACTGCCGGGCTACCAGATCACCGGCTGGCACGGCATTGCCGTACGCGCCGGTACGTCCAAAGACATCATCGAGAAACTGAACACCACCGTGAACGCCATCTTCAAAGACCCAGCATTCCGTGCCAAATGGGAGGCCATCGGCACGCCGGCAGTGGGCGGCACGGCGGCTGAGTTCGGCACGCTGATCGCCAATGACGCGCAACGCCTTGGCAAAGTGGTGCGTGACGCGGGCGTGAAGATGGACTGATCCAACTCCCTACGGCCAGGCCCTGTCCGGCCTGCGCCGCCAGGTATTTTTTCAGTAACCCCGCGCGGGCTCCACCACACCGGCTATCGCCTCACCGCGCTGCAGCGCTGCCATCTTGCGCGCGATCTGGGCAATGCTCTCTTCGCGCAGCGTGCGCGCGGATGTGTGGGGGGTGATGGTGATGCGCGGGTGGTTCCAGAACGCATGGCCTGCGGGCAATGGCTCCGTGCGGAACACATCCAGGGTGGAGCCAGCCACATGGCCGCTGTCGATGGCGGCCAGCAGGTCTTCCTCCACCAGATGCGCGCCGCGTGCCACGTTGATGACATAGGCGCCGGGCAACAAGCGGCCCAGCGTGTCTTTGTTGATGACGTTGGCCGTGTCGGTTGTGAGCGGCAGCAGGTTCACCAGCACACGGCTGGCGGCCAGAAAATCGTTGAACTGCTCTGCGCCCGTGAAGGCGCGCACGCCGTCAATGGCCTTGGGGCTGCGACTCCAGCCGTTGATGGGAAAGTCAAACTGCGCCAGCGCCTTGGCAACACGCTCGCCCAAAACGCCCAGGCCCATCACGCCGATAGGGTAGTCGCTGCGCATGCGGGGCTTGCGGTAGCCCCAGCGCCCGGCCGCCATGTCGGCCTCGTAGCCATCAAATTCCCGAAAGTGGCGAATGACCGCATGGCACACGTACTCGGCCATCTGCACGGCCATGCCCGCGTCGTCCAGCCGCACCACCAGCGCGTCAGCCGGCAGGCGCAGCTTGAGCAGCGCGTCCACCCCTGCGCCAATGTTGAACAGCGCCTTGAGGCCTGGTTGCTCATCCATGAACTGCTGGGGCGGCGCCCAGACCACGGCGTAGTCGGCCTGAGGGGCGCCGGGTTGCCACTCGGAAATGTCAGCGCCGGGCAGCGCAGCAGCCAGGCCCTGCAACCAGGGCTCGGCCTTGGTGTTGGTACAGCAAAAGGTGATTTTCATGGCGTGCAAGGGTAACGGGATTGCGCTCTGCGTGCTGTCACGCGGCGCATCGCCCTCCCTTTCGCTCTGCACCGGTCGGAAGGCGTTGTGACATAGCGCCCGGGCATTGGCGGGCACAGCCCGAACGGGTGGTGTGGGAACTGTGACGCGTTCAAAACGCGCCCATTTCCATCACACCTTTTCGGCCACCACCAGCTTGAGCAATTCAGCCCCTTCCGTCACCTGATCGCCAGGGGCGTACAGCAGCTCGGCCACCACTCCATCGGCCGGGGCGGCAATGGTGTGCTCCATCTTCATGGCTTCCATCACGGCCAGCGATTGACCCTTGGTCACGGCATCTCCCGCCTTCACCGCAAACGACACCACCTTGCCGGGCATGGGTGCTGTCAGGCGCCCGCCTTCTGCGGCGGCTTCGCCCGCGTGAGCCAAGAGGTCGATGGCGGTGATCTGCGTGGCGCCCAATGGGGTGAAAACATGGTCCACCTCGCCCAGGGCGTACACAGAGGCGCGCGTGCGCTGGCCGGCGAACTGCAAGCTGATGCCGTCTGCCTGCGCAGCAAACACCAGCGGCCCGGCCACGGCTACATCGCCTTCGCCGACTGCCAGATGCAGGCTACCGCCGCGCTCGTAGGTCAGCCAGGCCTTGGCATGTTCGCCACCAAACTCAAACTCAAAGCGGCGCTGCACCACGCCATGCGTATGGAACCCATCGCGGCGGCTGAACGGGTCTACGCCCTCGCTGGCGCGCTCGCGCAGCAGGGTCTGGGCCACGGCGGCCGCAGCGGCCAGGGGCAGGCCCACGGGCTCCTGGTGGAACAAAACAGCCTGCTCGCGCGGTATCAGCGCGGTATCTAGCTGGGCGTTGGCAAATGCATCGGTGCGGGCTACGCGGCGCAGAAACTGCACATTGGTCGCCAGGCCCACGATGTGGGTCTGGGCCAGGGCTTCATCCAGCCGCGCCAGCGCCTGCTCACGCGTGTCGCCATGCACGATGAGCTTGGCCACCATGGAGTCGTAGAACGGGCTGATCGCG
>RCMZ01001005.1_pt1 | contig 10011 bp, 8 predicted proteins | sample 2041141 | NCBI WGS metagenome assembly RCMZ01 (sample SAMN09708263, study PRJNA481090) | Wastewater metagenome, whole genome shotgun sequencing project. | biome: sewage; isolation source: Davis station wastewater (DW) | place: Antarctica: Davis Station | collected 2010-03-01 | reverse complement strand
TCAGCGCAATGCCGGTGGCAAACAGGCGGCTCCACAGGTCGGTGTGAAAGCCGGTGACATAGGCGCCCAGCATCCAGCCCTGCGCAAGGGTGGTGACCAACGAACCTGCGGCAAAGAGGTGGTTCCAGGCGGCCTTGTGTGTGTCACGCGCCTTCACGCGAAAATCGAACGCCACGCCGCGCACGATCAGGCCAATCAACATCGCCGTCACGGGCAGGTAGAGCGCCGACAGCACCATCCCGTGGGCCGCCGGAAAACAGATCAGCAACACGCCCACGCCCAGCACCAGCCAGGTTTCGTTGGCGTCCCAAAACGGGCCGATGCTGGAGACCATCACGTCTTTTTCTGCCGGCGTTGCGAGAGGCAGCAACATGCCCACGCCCAGGTCGTAGCCATCGAGCACGACATACGCCAATAACGCCAGGCCCGTCACGGCCATGAACACGAGGGGAAGGGCGGTGGCCCAGGTCAATGTTTCCATCATGGGACTCTTTTCAAACGGCCTGGGGGGCGGGTGGTGCCACGGCGGCGGTGGGCATGGTCGCGTGTTCGGCCATGTATTTGATGACGCCGACATAGGCGAGCAACAACAGCACATAGACCGCCAGATAGGCCGCCAGAGTGCCTGCCACCATGGACGGAGGGTGCTGCGCTACGGCCTCGGAGGTGCGAAACAGCCCGTAGACCAAAAAAGGCTGGCGGCCGATTTCCGTCACGTACCAGCCGGCCAGTGTGGCCACCCAGCCTGAGAACGTCATGCCCACCAGCAGGTAAAGCATGGGCCTGGGCAACGGTGCCAGCGGCTGCGCGCGGCGCCGGTACAGCAGCACGGCACCCGTCCACGCCACCGCCAGCATCAATATGCCCATACCCACCATCACCCGAAAGCCCCAGAACACGGGCGCCACCGGGGGGTGAGCGCCTGCAAACTCGTTCAGGCCCTTGAGCTCGGCATCCCAGTTGTGTGCGAGCACCAGGCTGGCCGCTTTGGGGATCTGAATCGCATAGTCGGTGCGGCCCTCTTTCTCGTTGGGCAGGCCAAACAGCGTGAGCGGGGCGCCCTTTTCGGTGTGCCAGATGCCTTCGATGGCGGCAATCTTGGCGGGCTGGTGCTCCAGCGTGTTGAGCCCGTGCAGGTCGCCCATGAAAATTTGCAGCGGGATGGCCACGGCCACCGCCACCACGGCAGCGCGCAGCGCCTGGCGAGTGCCCTGGGTGGCCGTGCCTTTGATGAGTTGCCACGCACTCACCCCGGCGATCAGAAAACCCGCCGTGAGGGCCGACGCCAGCAGCATGTGCCCCAGGCGGTAAGGAAACGACGGGTTGAACACAATCGCCAGCCAGTCCGTTGCGTGGAACTTGCCATCGATGATTTCGTAGCCCGCCGGGGTCTGCATCCACGAGTTCAGGCTCAGTATCCAGAACGCCGACAGCGTGGTGCCCAAGGCCACCATCCAGGTGGCGACCATGTGCGTGCGGTTGGAGACGCGGCTGCGGCCAAACAGCATGATGCCCAGGAAGGTCGCCTCCAGGAAAAACGCCGTCAGAACCTCATACCCCAACAAAGGCCCGGCAATGTTGCCCGCGCGTTCCATGAAGCCGGGCCAGTTGGTGCCGAACTGAAAACTCATGGTGATGCCCGAGACCACGCCCATGGCAAAGGTCAGCGCAAACACCTTGGTCCAGAAGTAATAGGCCTGCTCCCACCCCGCAGCGGCTGGTGTGCCCCGCGTGGCGGCGTGGCGCAGGCGAAAAAACACCAGAAACCAGCACAAAGCGATCGTGATGGTGGGAAACAGGATGTGAAAGCTGATGTTGGCGCCGAACTGGATGCGCGAGAGCGTGAAGGTGTCCATGGCCTCAGCCCTCCCTGCTTTGGTTGCCGACACTGGCTGCATTGGCCGCGCTCGCCGAACTGGCGGAAGGCCCCTTGCCCGTGAGCCGGTCCTTGAATTCGAGCACCCGTGTCACTGCGGCGCCCATGCCCATCAGTTGCATGGCGGTTTCAGGCGCCAGGCGCTGCACGTCGTCAAACCAGGTCATCAGCCGGTCGATCAGGTCGTGCATCTCGCGCATGCGCTCCTGGGCGTAGCGCTCATCGGGAGATGCGGCCTCTTCCAGCAGCGCCATGCGCAGCATCGACAGCGTGGGTTCGATCTCACGGCGGCGGCGTTCTTCGGCCAACACGCGAAAAATCTCCCACACATCCTTGGGCGCTTCGAAATACTCGCGGCGGTCGCCAGGCTGGTGGCTGAGCTTGACCAGCCGCCACGACTGCAGCTCTTTGAGCCCCATGCTCACGTTGGAGCGCGAGAACTCCAGCGTCTCGGCGATCTCGTCGGCATGGACGGGGCGCGGCGACAGAAAAATCAGCGCATAGATTTGTCCGACGGTGCGGTTGACGCCCCAGCGGCTGCCCATTTCACCGAAATGGGCCACGAATTGACGGTTCAATTGCGGAAGAGGGGTTTTGACTTGGGTCATGGGTTCGTATTGTGCATCAAATTGCTGAATTTTCAGTAAATACTGAAAATTGAGAAAATCTCAATCCGGAGCATGCGCACCTGCCACTTGCGCGACCCGTGCGTGGCCAGAAGGCCCTGCAAAACCCCATCGAAAAGCGCACAATATCGGGTTTTCCCGGGGGCAATGACCGCCGGGTGCTTTTCTCCTGCGACCCATGTCCTCCTCCTCTTCCCGCACGCCGTTGATCGACATGGTCAAGGGCTTGGCGTGTGCGACCATCGTCTGGCACCACTTGGCTTTTTATGGGCCGATGTCGGACATCGCCCAACCGCTGGCTCCCGCACTCATGGCGTGGTTGTCTTACTACGGCCGGATGGCGGTGCAGGTGTTTTTGGTGTTAGGGGGGTATCTCGCTGCGTCGAGCCTGGCGCCGCAGGGTTTGGCGCGTTTCGATCACGCTGGCAATGCCATCACCAAGCGGTTTGTGCGGTTGGTGGTGCCGTATGCGGTGGCATTGATGCTGTCGGTGCTGGTCTCAGCGCTGGTGCGCCCGGGGATGGATCACCCCTCGGTGCCCGATGCGCCCAGCTTGTCCCAGTTGATTTCCAACGCACTGCTGCTGCAAGACATTGTGGGCAAAGGCGCCCTGTCTGCAGGCGTGTGGTATGTGGCCATCGATTTTCAGCTTTTTGCGCTGGCGGTGCTGCTGCTGGCGGCGATTCGCGCGTTGCCCGGTGACTGGGCAACGCGCCATGCGGCCAGTCTGGCCAAGGTGAGTGTGGCGGTGGGGGCGGCTGCGTCCCTGTGGGTCTTCAATCGCATCGGTTGGCTCGATATGTGGGCGCTCTACTTCATGGGCTCTTATGGGATGGGCGTGCTCGCGTGCTGGGCGGTGCGTGCGCGTGACCCCCGGGGATGGTTGTTGGCGATAGCCTTGTTGGGTGGTGTGGGCCTGGTGCTGGACTTTCGGGGGCGGATTGCGGTGGCCGTGTTCACGGCGCTGGCGTTGGTCATTGTTTTGCGATCCGCACGCGTACAAGCCTGGAAGGGGTTCACGCCGCTTGTGTGGCTGGGGCAAATGTCTTACTCGGTGTTTCTGGTCCACTTTTCGGTGTGCCTGCTGGTCAACGCGGTGGTGAGCAGCGTGTGGCCAGACGCACCCCTGCCCAATGCATTGGGAATGGCGCTTGCTTTTGCCCTGTCACTGGCGGCTGGGCGGGTGCTTTATCTGCGGGTGGAGCGGCACGTGCCCTCGTGGACCACGGCATTGCGCTGGCAACTGGGTCTGGTGGGGGCGGGCATGCTGGTGGTGATGACAAGCCATTGGGCCACCTGACCAGTGGCCCCTGTGCTGGGCGGCACGGGGCATATTGACACGACGGCCTGCACCGCAGCCACGGCAACACAGCGTGCTGGCCGCCCCGCCGCAGGCCATTCTTAGCGGTGCAGTTCGCCTGCGCTTTCGGGTTGGTACAGGATTTCCTTAACCCGCACGGTCATGGATTTGCCGCCCGGCCCTGGCCATGCGAGTTCTTCTCCCACAGAGAGACCCAGCAGCGCGCTGCCCACTGGGGCAAAAATCGAGAGCTTGTCGGCACTGCCGTCCATGTCGCGGGGGTAGACCAGCGTGAGGCAAAACTCCTTGCCAGTCTCCAGAATGGAGAACTGCACGGTGGAGTTCATCGTGACGACATGGGGCGGAATCTCTTCGGGCGCCACGACATCGGCGCGGTCAAGTTCTGCCTGAAGCTCCGCCTTGCCAGGGAACACACTGGCCGGGATGGCCGCCAGCAGGGCTTCAATGCGGTCCACGTCCAGAGACGAGAGAATGATCTGGGGTTTGCGCGCCATGGCGATACCTCGGTGGATGGTTACAAAGGGCGGGACTGTAGACGATCGCGAATCTCGCACTGCCACGCGCGGTCAATTGATCATGGGCCGTGCATGGGATGCAACGGTGCTTGCGGTGCGATCGGATCGTGTGCAATTTCCGTTAAATAACTGTACATTCATACAGTTATGAAGCCAGCTATTTCCGACACGGGCGCGTTGCATCGCCTCCGAGATGCACCCGCATCACCCGAAGAGGTGCGCATACCCCTTCAGGCCATTCGTGGCCGTGGCGCTGCCACTGCCATGGCCCATCGTTTTGAGCGGGTGGCGCGCGAACCGGTGGACGATGGCTGGGGCCCGGACAACCTGGCGGTGCACGGCGGCGATGCGCCCACCGCACCCGCCACCCGCGTGCATCTGGAAACCGCACGCAGTGCCATTTGCGCCAATGATTCTCCAGACATCTTTTTTGAACGCTCGGTCAATCCTTACCGGGGCTGTGAGCATGGCTGCATTTATTGTTACGCACGGCCTACCCACAGTTACCTCAACTTTTCGCCGGGCCTGGATTTTGAAACGCAGATTGTTGCCAAACACAATATTGCGCAGGTGCTGCGGCATGAGCTTTCGCGCACCCGCTATGAGCCGCGGCTGATCAACATCGGTTCAGCCACCGATTGCTATCAACCGGTAGAGCGTGAACTGAAGCTCACACGCGCGCTGATGGAGGTCCTGCAGGAGTCACGGCATCCGTTTTCTCTCATCACCAAATCCAGCGGTGTAGAGCGCGACCTAGACCTATTGGCACCGCTGGCTGCGCAGCGCCTGGCGGCGGTGTACGTGACCATCACGACGCTCGATCCGTTACTGGCCCGCCGCATGGAGCCGCGCGCCGCTGCGCCCCATCGGCGCCTGCGCACTATCCGTGCGTTGGCCGACGCGGGGGTGCCCGTGGGCGTGAGTGTTGCGCCCCAAATCCCGTTCATCACCGAAGACATGGAACAGGTGTTGCACGCTGCGCACGAGGCCGGTGCCCGCAGCGCGTTCTACACGGTGTTGCGTTTGCCCTGGGAACTCGATGCGTTGTTTCGCGAGTGGCTGGCCGCGCACTACCCGCAGCGTGCCGCGCGGGTGATGGCGCGTGTGCAGGATCTGCACCACATGGGCAGCGCACAACGTGGCCAAGGCAAGGTCTATGACAGCGACTACGCCACGCGCATGAAGGGCAGTGGCCTGTGGGCGGATTTGTTGCGCCAGCGGTTTGCCGGCACATGCCGCAGGCTGGGCCTCAATCGCGAGCGCGTGGAGCTGGATCTTTCGCTGTTCCGGCCGGGGCCGGTGCATGGCCAAGGGGTGCTTTTTTAGGAGGATTTTGAATAGATACCGCGGTCTTTGGATGGCCGAGCATCGCGGCAACACAGCGCAATCCTGCACTACGCCAGCGTCAGCGCCAGCGTTTGCCCATATTTGCTGGCACTACTGGGCCGCGTTAAGCCAGTCGCCTTTGGTGCTATCAGCCCTGCGATTTGCAGGCGCCAAACATGTCCAGTGCCGGGTTGTAGGCATTGGTTTTTACGTCCATCAACCCCAGCACGGAATGGAAGTAGTTGTCATGGGAAATGCGCCGGTCAGCAAGGTCCTTTTGCAGGCATGCGGTGGTGAGATGCGTGCGTGCCTGCATGGCGGGCGAGAGCCAGGTGATCCAGGGCACATGCTTTTGCACGTCTGGCGCAATGCTGTAGGGCAGGCCATGCAGGTAGAGATTGTTCTCGCCCAGCGATTCGCCATGATCTGCTACATAAACCATAGCTGTCTGCGCTTTATCTTCATGCGCTACGAGCCATTTGAGCACTGAATCGAGGAAGAAGTCCGTCTCGACGATGCTGTTGTCGTAGGCGTTGACGACTTGCTGGCGCTCGCACTCTTGCAGGGATGTGGAGGTGCATTCAGGCAGGAACTTCTTGTTGTCTTGGGCCGACCGTTTGTAGTACGCAGGGCCATGGCTGCCCATCTGGTGCAGCACCACCACGGTGCCGCGCTGGCGTTGTTCGGCGGGCAGGGCTGCGATGCGGTTGTCCAGGTCTTGCAGCATCACGCGGTCCAGGCACTCGGTGCCAGCGCACAGGTCGGTGTTGGCGATCAGGTCTTTTTGCTTGCTGGTGATGGTCTCGCCCACACGGTCGCACACGCCTTTGCAGCCGGACTGGTTGTCCATCCACAGCACGGCAAGTCCCGCGTGGTGCAGCACGTCCACCAGACTTTCATAATTGGCGGAGCGCCCCTCGTAGCCACTGCGGCCCAGGTGCGAGAACATGCAGGGCACCGATGCGGCGGTGCTTGTGCCGCACGACCATGCATTGCGGGCACTTGCCAGGTCTTTGCGTGCGGCCATCAGGGGCGTTGTGTTGCGCTCGTAACCATTGATGCCGAAATTGCCGCTGCGGCCGGTTTCGCCCAGCACCAGCACCAACAGGGGCGGCTTGGTCTGGCCTGTGTAGCTGGCGCCCAATTGGGCGTCGCGGCCCAATGGCAGCAGCGTGCTGGTGTCCATGCGCAGGGGTTTGGTGGCAATGGTGCCCAGTGCGTACACGCTGTTGAGAGGGTTGATCAAATAGCGCAGCTTGGTGTGATTGCGCATGGTGGAGGCAAAGTCCTGAAACACCAGCAGCAGGCACACCACAATGACGGTGATGGAGCCCACCAGCAGCAGCCCATTGTGTGCCACGTGGCGCAAGGCCGTCAGACGTTGCACGCGGCAGCGTTGCAGCCACAGCAGCGGCGGCACGGCTAGCGCCAGCACAGTGGCCAGCATGCGCCAGTTGAGCAGATCGCCCGTTTCATGCAGATCGGTTTGCAGCACGTTGACAAGCATGCTCGCATCAATGGCGATGCCGTAGGCCAGCATGAAGTACGCCCCGAACGCGGCCATCACCACCAGCAAGGCGGCTGCAGGCTTGAGTGTCCAGCGCCAGGCCAGCAGGCTCAACAGCGCGGCATTGCCCGCGGCAACGATGAGTGCAAAGGCGATGGCGAAACCCCAGCCACGCAAGCTGCCCTGGCCGGGCAGTTGCGACACCTCGCGCCAGAGCGGTATGTTGCAGGCGGTGGCCAACCAAATACTGATAAGTACGACCACCCAGGCGGGGTGCGAGTGGCGGGCAGTGTCTTGGGGTTGTGCGCTGGGCACTCGGTTGGGCGCAAGGGTGAAAGGCAGCAGGCGCCGAAGGGTCGTGGGCATGCCGCGCAGTCTGCCCTGAATTACTTAAGTCGGCATTAATAATTCAGTGATGGGCTTTCCAAATAGGGAAAACCCGGAGGCTCCCGGTGCCCCGGCGTTCTTCTGCATACCGCCTGGATCAGGCGGCAGCCGTGGCGCCGGCTCGCGTTAGCCAACGGTTGCGCGGTTTAGATTGCCTGGGCCAGCCCCTGGGCGTGGTGCGTCAGGTGGTCTGCCATGAAGGTCTGCACAAAGTAGTAGCCGTGGTCATACCCGGCATGGCGGCGCAGGGTGAGGGGTTGGCCGATGTGTGAGCAGGCGGCTTCCAGCCGATGGGGGTGCAGTTGCTCGGCCAAAAACTTGTCGCCCAGGCCCTGGTCGATGAGGATGCCGGCTGGGTAGGGCGCCACGGGCTGGTTCTCCATCAGCACGGTGGCGTCGTACTCTTGCCAGGCCGTGCGGTCTGCGCCCAGGTAGCCGGTGAAGGCTTTTTCGCCCCAGGGGCACTGGGTGGGCGCGCAAATGGGCGCAAAGGCCGACACGGTTTTGAACCGACCCGGGTGCCGCAGGGCCAGGGTCAGCGCCCCATGCCCGCCCATGGAATGGCCGAAGACGCCCAGGCGTTGCGCGTCGATGGGCAGGTGCTGCGCCACCAGCGGCAACAGCTCGCGCACGAGGTAGCTCTCCATGCGCCAGTGGGTGCGCCAAGGCGCTTGTGTGGCGTCCAGGTAAAAGCCTGCTCCCACACCAAAGTCCCAGCTGGCGGTGGCGCCTTCCAGTGATTCCGCCGCTGCGCCGCGCGGGCTGGTGTCGGGTGCGATGAGGGCCAGGCCCAGCTCGGCGGCCAGGCGCTGGGCACCGGCTTTGACCACAAAAGTCTCTTCATTGCAGGTCAGGCCGGCCAGATACAGCACCGCAGGCACGGGGCCTTGTGCGGCCTGGGGCGGCAGGTAGATCGAGAACTTCATCGGCAAGCCGATCTCGGTCGACGCGTGCTGGTAAAAGCGCTGCTCGCCGCCGAAGCAGGCGTGGGTGCTGAGCAGGTCCAGGGATGTGGTCATGATGAATGCTCTTTAATTAATAGCTATCAGCGCTTGTTGCATAAGCGCTGGGGGCCATTTTTGCTTCAATGAATAGGGCGCCAGACGGGACCCGTTCGCCATGGGCCAGCGGGCCAGCTGAAGGGGCACGGCGTGCCATGGCTGGGGCAGGCGCCGCCAGAACGGGCTGCGGATGGGGTAGGCATCTGAACGGGCATCTCAAGCCCGGCGTCTGCCGGCCCGTGTGCTGGCACCGCGGGCTGCGCAAACCGATCAGGCCACCGCGTACTTGACCACGGAGCGGATCGACTTGCCTTCGTGCATCAGGTCAAACGCCTCGTTGATGTCTTTGAGGCCCATGGTGTGGGTCACAAACGGTTCGAGCTGGATCTTGCCGGCCATGGCATCTTCGACCATGCCGGGCAGCTCGCTGCGGCCCTTGACGCCGCCAAACGCTGTGCCCAGCCACTTGCGGCCGGTGACGAGCTGGAAGGGGCGGGTCGAGATTTCTTGCCCTGCGCCTGCCACGCCGATGATGACCGACTGGCCCCAGCCACGGTGCGCGCATTCCAGTGCGGCGCGCATGACATTCACGTTGCCAATGCACTCGAAGCTGTGGTCCACACCCCATGTGGTCATCTCGACGATCACTTGCTGGATCGGCTTGTCGAAGTCCTTGGGATTCACGCAGTCGGTGGCGCCAAAGGTGCGGGCCAGGTCGAACTTAGAGGGGTTGGTGTCCACGGCGATGATGCGGCCGGCCTTGGCGATCTTGGCGCCCTGGATCACGGCAAGACCGATGCCACCCAGGCCGAAAACGGCCACGGTGTCGCCCTCTTGCACCTTCGCGGTGTTCTTCACGGCGCCCAGGCCGGTGGTCACGCCGCAGCCCAGCAGGCAGACCTGTTCGGGGTTGGCTTCGGGGTTGACTTTGGCGAGCGACACCTCGGCCACCACGGTGTATTCGCTGAAGGTGCTGCAGCCCATGTAGTGGTAAATGGGCTGGCCGTTGTAGGAAAAGCGCGTGGTGCCGTCGGGCATCACACCCTTGCCCTGCGTGGCGCGCACCGCGACGCACAGGTTGGTCTTGCCGCTCTTGCAGAACAGGCACTCGCCACATTCGGCGGTGTAGAGCGGGATCACGTGGTCGCCGGGCTTCACGCTGGTCACGCCTTCGCCCACTTCCACCACGATGCCCGCGCCTTCGTGGCCCAGCACGACGGGGAACAGGCCTTCGGGGTCCTCACCGCTGAGCGTGAAGGCGTCGGTGTGGCACACACCGGTGTCGGTGATGCGGATCAGCACTTCGCCTTTTTGGGGCGGCGCGACGTCGATTTCGACGATCTGCAGGGGTTCTCCGGCTTTGAAGGCTACGGCGGCACGGGATTTCATGGGGTGGTCCTTTCAGTCAATCGGTAGGGGGGGGTGTCTGTGGGTGTTTGGGGGGGCTTTGGG
>RCMZ01001492.1_pt1 | contig 10013 bp, 16 predicted proteins | sample 2041141 | NCBI WGS metagenome assembly RCMZ01 (sample SAMN09708263, study PRJNA481090) | Wastewater metagenome, whole genome shotgun sequencing project. | biome: sewage; isolation source: Davis station wastewater (DW) | place: Antarctica: Davis Station | collected 2010-03-01 | reverse complement strand
ATATTGTGCGCTACCTTGTTACTGTCGCTGCTGGCAGCGCCGTTGGGATCGGGCATTGATGCGATGATCTGGCTTGCCGCCATTATCTGGGGCGGCGCGGGCGGCGCGATTTATACGCTGACGATGATCCATGTAGGCCGCTCGTTTCGCGGGCAGTCGCTGGCGGTATCGATCGTCATCGCGGCCTATACCGTCGGCGGGGCGATCGCGCCTGCGCTGGGTGGCCTTGGCCTTGGCTTGTCGACTCAATGGGGGTTAGCATGGGCGCTGGGGCCGCTGCTGTTGCTGGCATGGCCTTTGGCGCGCCTGCGCCCGAATTTGCCGCGTGGCGATCACGGCGGCACCCAATGACGCCGGAAACAAAATAATGTCGTTATTCCAGTCGATTATGAAGCTGACCCGCCGCAGCGATCCGACAACCACGCTGCTGGCGCTTGACCCCGCCAATGCTGAAGAACGGCCCGCGGTTCTTGCGGCGCGCGCCGCGTGGCTGCTCTACGCGCTCGCCCCGCTCATCACCTATATAACCCCGGTTTATCTTGCGCTGCTGGCACAGCGGGTGCCGCTGACCGAGCGCGAAATCGGTCTGCTCGCTGGTGCAGAGTCACTGGGCGGTGTGATCGCCGCGCTCACCGCGCGCTGGTGGATAACCCGCTTCAACTGGCGGGCAGCCGCGCTGGCGGCGTTGCTGGTGATGATCGCCGGGATCGTGGCGACGGCGTTTACCCTCTCACCTGACGTCTTGCTTATCATCCGCGCGACAGCCAGCATATTCGGCGGCGGTCCGTTGATCGTCATTGCGATCGTTGTGCTGTCCGAAAGCGCCGCACCTGATCGCAATTTTGCTTATGCTTTTACGGCACAGTTGGTGATCGGTTTGGTGGTGCTGTTGCTGTTACCGGTCGCTGGCGATGCGCTTGGCTGGACCGGCGTTATCATATTGCTCGCAGGATGCTTCGTCACAGCGCTGCCGTTAGTGGGCTTGCTGCCAAAGAGGTCAGCAAACCCGGCGGCGTTGGTGGTACCGGCTGCCAGTCTCACCCGGCCAAGCTGGTTGCTGTTGCTGTCCATTGCGCTGCTCTCGGCATCCACGCAGGCATCATGGGCTTTTTCCGAAGTGCTCGGCAGCGATGTCGGCATGTCATTGTCGGGAATGAGCCAGTTGCTGGTGGGATCGACTGTGCTTGCAGTGATCGGCAGCCTCGCGGCTGCACCGATTGGCCAACGGATCGGGCGTCTACCCGCCTTTATCGGCGGAACGGCGATCATCCTGCTGTGCGTGTCCCCGCTCTACCTTGTGCTTGGCCCAACGACTTACGTCAGCTATTATCTGATCGGGGCCTGCGCTAGTGCCTTTATCGCGCCATTTCAATTGGGCGCGCTAGCCGGACAAAAAGATGCTTCGGCGGCGGCATCGCTCATGCCTGCGGTACAGGCGGCGGGCATGATGGCGGGGCCAGCGGCGGTTGGCCTGACGGCCGATATATCGCACGGGCCGCTGTGGTCAGTGAGCATCGCCGTCGCGTTTCTGTTGCTTGCAGCCCCGGCATTCGCCGCTGCTGCATGGTCACGCAACCTTAACGGGGTACCTCCACCGCAATCCTGAATGCCAAGGACTTGACCATATCCTCAATGCCGGCAAGGTCAGCGTCGGTCGGCCTGCCTTCCCCCACCACCGATCCAATCCCGTCGATCATGCTGCTGAGCGCCGCTGCCAAGCGAAGGGCTTCCCGTTCGGAGAGCGCGCTATTGACCCGGCGGATCAGCAGCGCAAACAACGAGCGATAGAGCGTCATAAACTGCGTCAGTGCGGCGCTGACGTCGGCGTCGAGATCGGCAAGGGACCAGACATAATTCCAGAATGCGCGGCCGCGCAGCGCGAGCGACTCAACCATCAGAAAATCCAGATAATCGCGCATGGCTGCTGCTGGATCAGCCGACTGACCCGTCAGTTTGGTAATCAGGCGGTCATGATAATCATCGATCCAATATTCGATCATTGCGCGCACCAGTGCCGCGCGGGTCGGAAAATAATATTGTACCGAAGCCAGCTTCAGGCCCGAACGTTCCGCCACCTTGTGCGCCGAAAAATTTTCTGCGCCCACTTCTTCGACCAGCGCCACAGCGGCATCCAAGATTTCACACGCTGTAGCGGTATGCGCCGGGCGCGGTCCGCGAATGCCAGATATCGCCTCTTGCAGGCTAACGCCCCCGTCAATCGTAATATGAGAATTGGCATTTTGCATAAGCGACGCTCTGGAATTGACAGCCTGTCAGCTGACAGGTAAAGTGTACTTATCTGAGGTAGAACACAGGACGCCATCATGCAACAGATCCATCCCCTCTCCCCGCTGCTGCGCGAGGCCACCCCGTCGCTGCCGCCGTCGCGCTATATCGATGGGAACGTTTATGCCGATGAATTGCACAATATATGGAAAAAAGGCTGGAATTATGTCGGGCCGCTGTCGGATATAGCCCCTGGCACGATGCGCCGGGTGGATGTGGCAGGCACCAATATCCTGCTGGTTCGAGCCAAAGACGGCGATGTCCGCGCCTATCACAATGTCTGTCCGCATCGCGGATCCGAACTGTGCACCGCCGACGAACAACCTTTGCGCGGCGGACGGATATTATGTCCCTATCATGCGTGGAGCTTTAACGCCGACGGCACACTGGCAAGAACCGCTGCGGCCAGTCACGCGCCCGATTTCGACAAAGCGGATCATGGTCTGCGCAGCGTTGGTCTGATCGACTGGAATGGGCTGCTGTTTGTCCGCCCGGTGGAAAGCAGCGATGATTTTGGCGCAGACAATGCCTTTGGCCTGCATGACCTTGATAACTGGCCAATGCGCGAGCTGGTAACCGCAAGCCGCGAAACCCATCTGGTTGAATGCAACTGGAAAATTCTGTGGGAAAATTTCCACGAATGCCTGCATTGTCCGGGTGTTCATCCATCGCTATGCGACCTCATTCCAATCCATAGAAAAGGGCTGGGCACTTATTCTGATGCGCCCGATTGGACCCCCGACAGCATGGAACCCGAACATGGCTTGCGTGATGGCGCACGCAGCTGGACGTTAAGCGGAGCGGCCGCCACCGCCGAATTTCCTGGATTGACAGAGGACCAGCGCAACGCTGGCCAGGTCTATTGTGTGATCTGGCCAACATTGTTCATCGTCGCGCATGTCGATTATATCAGCATCGTGTCCTATCGCCCCAAGGGGCCGGAACAGACCGAAGTCACCGGCGAGGTGCTGGTGGCGCCAGCGGCTTTGGCCGACCCCAATTTCGATCTGCACCAGATTGTTGCGTTCAATCAACAGGTGCAAAATGAAGATGAAGAAGTGTGCGAATTGAACCAGCGCGGTCTGCGCACCAGTCCGTTTAAGGCTGGCGTCCTGATGCCAGAAGAACATAGGGTGAAAACGTTTCACGATTGGATCGCGCGGAAAATGGCCGGGGCGGATGCCGCATGACCGTTGACGAGCTGATCGGGCAAATGGCCGAAAACCGCGCGTGGATTGCGGGAGCGCGGGTGGCTATTGATTTTGGCGATGATGGCGCAGTCTCGGTATCGCGCAAGGCGTCCGGTGCGCGGAACTGGGGGAGCCAGCAGACACACATATCGCCGTTAGCTGGACCGACTGGCTGGCGCTGACGCGCGGCTCGCTTGACCCACGCCGGGCTATCAACAACGGCAAGATTGTCATCACTGGCGATATGAACAACGTCGCCAAATTGATCGAGCTGGGGCACCGCATGTTTTGATGGGAGATATTTCATAGGAGCATCACGGGTCACCGATTGCTGCACTGTATCGGCAACCTTACTCTGGCCACGCCCGGCTATAACTCGACTTTGAGTAATTGTGCCTTTGCCGAGAAGCGCCCAGAAATCGCAGCAAACAGCAGTTTGATGCTGAACAGCTATTTCCAATTGCTGACCGATCAAGACGTGTGGGATGAGGCCGTCCTGCAAAAGCGAGCGCAAGGTTTATTGCCCTTGGCAATCCAGCTGTGGCCTCGTCCTGCGAGCATTCCGTAGGTTTCAAATCACTTTATTGCGCCACTCTGAATTCGCCAGCGGCGTAGCGGCGACAACTGCGACGAAGACGCGGGCAAAGGGGTGCTTGAGGCTCGGCGCGCCTATTTCCGTTGCCCGCTTGGCCCATGTCCCGATCAAGTGCGCCAGCGGCGCATCGGGATACGGGCGGAAAGGCTTGCATGGCAGGTCGCATTGAAGCTCGATGCGCCATAGGTCTGCAAAGCAATCTGCACCGATCTGCTTAACCAAGAATGCCAGCGGCATGTCGGCGACCGGCGATAGGAGCCCACGCGGCGCATCGCAGCGCGACGCTGTTAGGGCGCGGCCTGATAGGAAGGTGATTTACTGCCGTGGCGTTCGCGCCCGGTGAGTTGGCGTCGCGAGCCGTGCCTTTGCCCCTGCCGATGCGCGGGCCGTGCCGCCACTGTCTGCCGGATCGCTTATCATCGGCTCCCATCCACTCATGCCCTGCAAAACACGGTCGGCATGTTTGATGGTGTTCACATGCCCATAATACTGCTCGATCATCTTGACCGACGTGCCCATCTGCTCGGCAAGGATATAGACATCGACACCTTCGCTAAGCCGGAAGGTGGTATAGGTATGCCGGAAGCAATAGGTTGAACGCGGAGTGCCGTTCGGCCCGATTTTGAGTTCAGCCTCGGTCAGCAGTTTCTCAACGGCGTCTTCATACAGGAATTTGACGGGTTTGCCGGTAATGGTGGTGAATACCGGATCATCGGGTAGCGTGGCTTTTGAGATGGCGCGAATACGGTCGAGATAATCACCCACGCTCTTCGGCGCGACCAGCTTGCGCGACTTGCCCTTGCCCTGGACGAATAGGACGACGATTTCTTTGCCGTCACGATCCTTGGCAACCATGATGTCGCGCCAGCGCAAGTTCTTCGCCTCGGGTGGACGCATCCCGGTGTTGCACATTATCAGCATGAAATTGTAGCACATGGTGCGCGCCCATGCGCTCGGCGCTTTTGTGGCCTTGGCAATCCATGCGCGCCCAACCGCATGCAGCTTGCGATATTCTTCCAACGTGAATTCGTCGCGGCGCATGGTTTTGAGCTTTGGCTTACCCTCGAAGCGTTGGCTGGCGGGAACATAGCGTTTGCTAATTGCGAAGTTCATGGCGGCGTTGAACGCGCCCATCTCGAACTGAAATCCTTGGCACCGAGGCCTCCATCGAACACGGCCACGACGAGCGATTTGTCCAGAGCATCCTCGTCTGGCAAACGAGGGGTCTCGCCAATGATTCGTTGGCGGATCACGGGGCGATTCAGCCGCAACGTCGGCAATCGGCGGACGGCACGCAGGGCCGAAAACTGTGCAAATTGTTCCAATGCCACGCGGGGAACGCGACCGGGCATGAAGATGAGGCCAGGGACCGCAAGCATTTTTTCCCTCGATACCATTGCGCCACAGTGCATGGCGTAGGCGTCGAAAGCGTCAAGCAGAGCGCCGTCGGATTCCTGCCCATGCAAGACAATTTCGATCGGGACATCCGGGTCGTGGCCGTCCAGATGCAGCAATCGTTCGGAAGCGGTCAGGAATCGAACGGCTTCCAGCTTGCAGAACTGTTGCTGAAGTCCCTTGCCGGTAGAAGGCGACATCAGCATGTCCAGCAAATTCCGGTACGCCGCTTCTGTTCCAGAAATATAGATCTCGGCAGTCGGCTGCTCACCCTCCGGTGCGTAAGCGCGAGCGTCATACTCTGGGGCCACCATGGCGGGCTTGCTTCCGACAGCGCTGAGACCTGCCCGACTGAAGATGTCGACAGGCATCGTCGTTTTGGCCAGGAACGCCGGGTGAACCGTGATCAAGGTCGTGGCCTGTCCATAGGGCTTCGCACGATCGGAAAGCGCTTCGGTAGATGCAACGATCGCTATGTGTAGCGGCTTGCAATCGAAAACAGCCGTGCTCGCAATCAACGCAATTTTCGGCTCAAATTAACTGCGACTGACGGAGCCGTCTGGCTCAGATTAATTGCGAGCGAGCTTGCATTCAGCCGCATCGGCTTGCATTCCATCGCCTCCGGCTCACATTAACTGCAACTGACCAGTTTGAGGTTGTAAGCCGGAACCGCCGAAATTTCTGTCAGCCAATCAACATGGCTTGTCTCGTGCTTGGTCGATGCGCACCTGCATCGCCTGCATGACTTCTTCATGGGTATACGACTTGGCGTTGGGGTCGTCGGCCTCACGGAGAGCTTCCCCGATCTCGCGGGTCATCCGTTCATATTCTTCCGGCCACAACACTTGCTCCATGCGCAGCGACGCCTGCCCCAGTAGGTGCAGCAGGCCGAACAGGCGCATGTCATTGGTGGCGACGATGTGTTCTCGAATCCGCTCCTGGATCACCTCGCAGGCCCGATGTGTATCCGGCGTTGCTGTACCCTCGTAGTGGGCTGGGAGTTTTGCTTCCTCGGCGATCTGCACCCAAGCGCTGGCCAGCGCCTCGATGGTGGGTAGGTTCATTTGCTCATCCACTTGCGCAACAGCCGCTTTTTCAAGGAGGCACGCTCTTGCGGATTGCGTCCCTTGCGGCTGGCAATGCGCTCTGCCGTGGCGGCCTGGCACTTGATGGCCCAGTAGGAGCGGCCATCCTTGCCCATCGACCAGACGTTGCTGACCTGGTTTTCCAGCAGAGGTAGATAGGCACTTAGAGCTTCCGGCGACGCACCGGCCAGCGCGGTACGTTCGCGGGTTCGCCAGCGCTGATGCCAAAGCTTCTTGTCCTTGCGCTCGCTGCGGCAGGTTGTGTGTCCCACGATGGGCGTTTTGCGGCGGCTGCGGCTCATGATGTCGTTGTCTCCGAGAACATTCAGGATAGGCTTTCTGGATAGAGCACCAGTTCTTACACTTGTTCCGGTGGGGTCATCAGGCGGTGCACCTGGTCTTCCAGATCAACGGCGAACTCGAACAGATCGGCTACTTGGCTGCGCGATCCTTCGTTGAACACGGCCATTGCCGGTTGATGTAACTTCAACAGATCAGTGCGCAGTTGCGGCGGGCCGCCGTCATTGCTGTCGCCCCATTCGTCGCGGTGATGCTGATTGTCATGCCGCGGTCCTTTCGTTGTTCTGAGCATCGCCCGGCGTTTACAGGCCAAGCTCGCTATGCGACCCGAGGCGCACGAGTTGCAGCACGGCGTCATCCGGCTTACGGTAAATCAGTACCAGGTCGGGCTTGATGTGGCAGTCCCGGTGATCTTTCCAGTCGCCGGTGAGTGCATGGTCGCGGTGCTTCTCGACCAGCGATTGGTCATTCGCCAGGGCTGTGATGACAGCAACGAAGTCACTCGCCAGCGTCTGACGATGCGGGCCTTTGGCTTCGCGCTTGTAGTCGCGTTTGAACCGGCCGGTCTGTTCAATCGTCCGCATTCAGGTCCGCCATCAAGTCCTCGACGGTAGCGAACGACTTCAAGCCGCCACGGCGGGCTTCCTTCATCGCCTCAATGGTGGTGGCGTTCGGCACCAATGGCTCGAAGGGCAAGGCTTTCTCGCGGGCGACGCGAGTCAACAGGATACGGAAGGCATCGGATACGGTTAGTCCCATCGCTGCGAGCACGACGGTTGCTTCTTCCTTGATGTGCTCGTCAATACGCGCACGGACTACAGCATTTGCGGACATAGGTTGATCCTCTAGATTAATGAGCCACATTGTAGCTCACGGAAAGATGTCTATCAAACGTAGGTTTGTTGGACATCAGGTTGAGATGAGGTCGTCTGTCGTTTTCAGAAGGCGACTGCACCAGTTCACTGGGCTGGCCGCCGTGTGTGCATAGAACTTCTGACCGGGAACGGTCAGAAGTTCTATGCACGAAGCGCCGCGAGAGATCGGAATTGCTCAGAACTCTTGTGCACGGCGCGACAAAGCCGGAACCGCCGAAAATTCCGGCGATCAACCGGCAAGCTGCTTGATGCGCTCGGCCAGGCGGCCGAAAGCCTCGTTCACGTATTCCAGCACCTTGGGTTCTGCGCCCTGCGTGCGCAGCGAGTCTTTGAAGGCTTCCAGGTCGGACAGCCATTGCCGATGCAGGCGGCCCAGCTCGTCGAGCTGAGGCCGGAAGTCTTGGAGACTGCCGCTCGCACGAAACGCCTGGTAGCCACGCTCAAGCGTGGCCGCCGTGGTCAGCAGTTGCGCGCCCATTTGCTTGTGCTGTTCGGAGAACTCGGCCATGCCGTCATAGGGCCGCGAAGCCTTGCGGCGCTCGGCTTCGGATGCCTCTTCCATGATGCGGGCGTAGCGGTAGAACCCTGGGAACTCGCGGGACAGCGCCATGAGCTGCTGATCGGATGTGCCGACCCAAATCCTGTGCAGGTCAGGCCCGTACCCCATCATGCGATTGATGATGGCATGGGCCTCGCTGACACCCTGGGCGGCAAGCTGCTGCATGTGTTGGTCGATCTTCGCGGCCAGTCGGCGGAATTCGTTCATGCTCATGTCCGTCACAAAAGGCGCGTTGATTGCCCTTGCGCCGTGAGAAGTGCCACCGCCTTCTTATCGAAGGAAACGAAGGTTTCCCCGCCAAGCCAGTTGCCTTCGTAGGCAATGACGCCATCGGCAAAGTCTCCGCCCGCGTCGAGCACCAGCAAGCCAGCCTCCACGGCAGGCCGGTTCACTTCCACATTCGCGGCGGCCAGTAGTGCCCGGATCGCGCTGGCCGCGTCGGCTTGCTGGAAGCCGTAGACACGCAGCAGCACCCAAACAAATTCGCATAGGCACGGCAGCGCGACCGCGATCAACTCGGCGTCGGTCAAGACTGCGGCGGCAACGTCCGCTTGTGCGGGATCGTCACGCACAACCGCACGCACAAGGACGTTGGTATCGACTGCGACCTTCATTGCTTACCTGCCCAGCCTTGCGCCGCCGCCTCGTTGATTTCTTCGATGGTGGCAACCTTCTGCGTCTTGCCCGCGAGCAGGCCGACAAAGCTGGCTATCGTCCCTGCGGGCCGTGCCGCCTTGAGCACGCCCCGACCGTCTGGCAACAAGTCCAGCTCGATCTTGTCGCCTGGCCTGATGCCGAGGTGTTGCAGTACGTCCTTCCGAAACGTCACTTGTCCCCGTGCGGTAACGGTCAATGTGGTCATGGTGGTTTGCCCTCGCAATCAAGGTTGATGCTTCACATAGTAATGCAAAAATGCCTTACCGTCAATGTCCGTCAAACGATCATTAGTCGGCCATGCCGGACACTGTCCAGCAAAGTTATTGCACAACGGGTTGTCGGACATTAAGATAGGCGGACGGAATGACGGACAAGAGAGGCGGCAAATGGCACTGATCGGCTATGCGCGGGTATCGACGGCGGAACAGGACACCGCCTTGCAGACGGATGCGCTACGCAAGGCAGGCTGCGAGCGCGTTTTCGAGGACACGGCTTCCGGGGCCAAGGCCGACCGCCCCGGCTTGGCTGATGCGCTGGCCTACCTGCGCGACGGCGACGTGCTGGCCGTCTGGCGGCTGGATCGGCTCGGGCGCTCTATGCCGCACCTAATCGAAACGATAGGCGCGCTGGAAGCGCGAGGCGTCGGCTTCCGTTCTCTGACGGAAGCCATCGACACCACCACGCCAGGCGGGCGGCTCATCTTCCACGTGTTCGGCGCGCTGGGCCAGTTCGAGCGCGACTTGATCCGCGAGCGCACCAAGGCCGGGTTGACTGCCGCCGCCGCTCGTGGGAGGAAGGGCGGGCGAAAGCCGGTTGTCACCGCCGACAAGTTGCAGCGAGCGCGGGAGCACATCGCCAACGGGCTTAATGTCCGAGAGGCCGCTACACGGCTCAAGGTGAGCAAGACGGCCCTGTACACCGCGCTGCAATCCACCAGTGCAGCCGACTCCTGATATTCCGTGCAGTCGTCTTCTGAAAATGACAGGAAGGACCGTAAACATCCGAAAAGCGGTTCGATAAACTCGTTTCGACAATCAGAGTTCTCCAATCAACAGTCACATACGAGTAAAG
>RCMZ01001003.1_pt1 | contig 10049 bp, 3 predicted proteins | sample 2041141 | NCBI WGS metagenome assembly RCMZ01 (sample SAMN09708263, study PRJNA481090) | Wastewater metagenome, whole genome shotgun sequencing project. | biome: sewage; isolation source: Davis station wastewater (DW) | place: Antarctica: Davis Station | collected 2010-03-01 | reverse complement strand
CAAGGGTTAACTCAGTAGACACGGCTAAGCATGTAGAACCGACAGCGGAGTACTGGCGGACGGGGGTTCAAATCCCCCCGGCTCCACCAAATACCGCCTGAAACCCGTCTAAAACGCGGGTTTCAGGCACGATTTGATGGCTTTGGATTTCACACAGTCCTTCTGTGAATCCAAATAGGTACGCCATCATGTCCAAGCGTCAAAGCAAAACCGGTGTTCAGCACCTCGTCTACCAAGCCAAAACCGGCTTTCAGTTTTACTTCACCTTCCCCAGCGATATCGGCTCACACCCCAAGCTGCCCGCACAGATTCGCTGGTCGCTGGGCCACGATGAAGCCCTCGCCCGCGATCTTGCCAAACACCTGAACTCACGCATTCAGGATTTACTCCAGTACTTCAAAAACCCGCTCAAAGAACTCATCCCGGAGCTCTTCCTGTCCAGGCTTGATCTCGTACAAGCTGAAATCAGGCGCTTTGTCGACAGCCAGCAGAAAATCTGGGCACTCCGCCCCACCCCCACCGCACTTGCCAATGCCGACCTGAGCGCCGGGCACGAGCGCTTGCTTAAAGAGTGCCAGGAACACACAGTGCTTTATTGCAATGAACCGGGTAGTGAAATCCACTTCGCCCTGTTTCCGAGCGAAGCCTTGCGCCGCGCCCTCAAGTTCGGCTTCACTCGCTTCGACTGGCCCCTTGGCACCAACGATCCAGTCATCGCCAACGCGGCTGCCGCTTACATCTACAGCGCCATCACGGTGCTGGAAACCACCCCGATGGCCAAGAACATCCACAAAGCCGGCCACCCACTCATCACGATGCTGTCGCTCTACGAGTACCTGTGCTTTGCCCGGCCCGACCAGGGCCGCAACCTGCTGCATATTCCGCCAGGATTGCCGCAGTCGGCACATAGCACGATGTTTCACTTGAGCCGGATTTCCGGACAGACCGACCGCTTCGTGCTCTGCCACAACTTTCAGATTCTGCAAGAAGAAAGCGGGCTCTATACCGTCTTGATTCCCCTAGGCGATCCAAGCCTGAAACGTGACCCTAACCGCCCCGAGAAGATGCGCATCGAGCTGCTGACCAGCTCCCCCATCCTCGCGTCGATTTTGCTGCACTTTAGCCTGGGGCAGATCGACAAGATCCTGGTGAAAAGCTTCATTGAAGCCCCTTCAGCGGACGCCTATGAACGCGCCCTACAGGAAATTCAGGACCTCATCCGGCGGATGCTCGGCCCGACTCCGCCCGCCGAACCGATGTACACCCTGCCGGACATGAGCGCGGCCAACGACGCAATCACAGCACCGCAGGACGCCGGCACTCTCGCATTACTTAATGCACTAGGGAGCATGTTGCCATCTACGCAGCAAGCCAAGCTGAAAGCACTGTTTGAAGCGCCGGCAGCAAATGACGGCCTGATCCAGCCTCAAACAACTGGCGCCCCCACTCTTCACTTCGGCACCCTCGCCAGGGAGTTCGAAGAGCGCCAGGTGCGTGATGGTGCCTGGCAGAACCCACGCACGCGTATCACCATGCATGCACGACTAGAAGGCCTGGCCGAGCTCATCGGCGGGCATCGCCCACTCGACACCCTAACCAGGGCGGACTTTAATGCGTTGCGCGATCAGTTGCGCGGCTATCCGAAAAACCGTCACCGCCTGCGCGCCACCCGCTATCAGCCCCTGAGCCAGATTATTCAGGGCGGCAAGTACGAGCCCATCCATGCACGCACGGCGAAGAAGTTTTTCGAGCTGGCACGAGCTCTCATCAGCTACGCGCACGACCAGGGGTATTTGAAAGAGAATCTGGCCGCGGGCCTGACGTTCAGTACCAAGGGCGCGAGCTCGCCGCGCAAGCGCACCTACACCTCTCGGCAGATTGAGCTACTGCTTAATGGCCCGGTGTACACGCTCAAAGCGCCGCCACGCTGGCGTCTAGATGACTACCGTTTTTGGCTGCCACTGCTCGGCCTCTACACCGGCGCACGCCTGAGCGAGCTTTGCCAGCTTCGGCTCGGGGATATTCGTGAAGAGCTAGGCGTCTGGGTTATCAGCATCAGCAGCTCCGGGGCGCGACAGTTGAAAACCGTCGACTCTGAACGCCTCGTACCTCTGCACAAAGCCATCCTTGAGGCTGGATTCTTAGCGTTTCATCAGCAGCGTCTAGACGCGACTGACGGAAATCTGTCGGCCACGCTCTTTGAGAATCTGCGCGTATATGGCGACCTTTCCCCCGGGCACACTGCCAGCCGCTGGTTCCGAGGCTCGGACAAAGATGACAAGGGCTATCTGGGACTATGCGGACTCGGGGATGACGAGCTGACCTTTCACGGCCTAAGACATACGCTCATTAATCAGTTTCGCCGACAGAAGCTGGACATGCTGATCGGCAAAGCCCTGGTCGGCCATGCCGACCGCAGCACCACCGGCGGCTATGGTGACTGCTATCCGAGCTATGTGCTGAAAGAGGAGCTCGACAAGATCGACTTTGAAACATCGACCACCCATATCCTCTACAACGACTACAAGGTGCTACAAGCCCAACAGGGAGCCTTCCGCATCGGACGCCCAGCTGGAGGCACCAAAGCAACAGCCGCTAATAGAGCAGAGAAACGTCATTGGCGATCCCGCATCACCCAATAGCTGGGCTGGCGCTAGGGGAAAAACGCCCCTAGCGCCAAAAAAAAAGCATTGACAAAGTGTCAATGGAGTAGAATAATTGGAGAATTAATCAAAATTCAATTGACTGGCTAATCATACAGTATTATTTTGGAACCTCATTAACTAGTGAGGTCTACATGAATGCTGTAATTAACCCCCACCTATCTGCTCCTATCCTTCAAGGCTTGACCCTCGTAGCCGCTCCCGGCCATGAAAAAAGCCTAGAACTGGCATTGCCGTATCTCGCCAGCATTGCCAGCGCAATTCATCGATTTCATCACTCCCCCCTCATCAGCGAGTTTCTGGATACCGTGCGGCTTCGTTTCCTTCGCGAAAACGAGTACGCACCCAAGACGGCCTACATGCTCCAAGCGAGGATGGCAAAGCTGAAGACAGCACTCACCGAGCAAAACCCTCAACGCCGGGTGGCTGAACTGGGTAGTGCTGACATTCAAGCGATTCGGGACTTACTCCCGACATTGCTACAAAAGGGCACCACCGCTTACGGTCAAGGCGCAAACCTTCAAGCCTACTACCAACTTTTCAATCGCATGATTGATGAGGCGGTTAAGGATCTGTGGATTGATGATAAAGCCCTAAAGATCACAGGCTCTAAAACCACCAAATCGAATGTGACTAAATCCTTTCTGGACTCCAACCTAGTCAGCCTCTTCGCCAGTTGGCCCTATCGAGCCTACGTGCCGGACCTCCCCAAAAACCAGGTACTTCAAGATGCTCACAGCTACTGTTTTTGGCTGATGCCTCTGGGGCTCTTTACCGGAGCTAGGCTCAACGAACTCTGCCAGCTACGCGTTCACGATGTATTCCACGACGCCCATGGCGTCCCTCTGATCAGCATCAACGACAACGGCTTCAACAAGTCACTCAAAAATGAACAGTCGAAGCGAGAGATCCCGATTTGCTCGAAGCTGATCGCAATGGGCTTTCTGGATTTCCTGGAGGAGCGGCGCCAGGCTGGAGGCCCAGATGCTCTGCTTTTTTCAGAGCTGCGCTTTGACGAAAAACATCTCTACTCTCGCGCCGCGAGCCGTTTTTTCTGCGGCCCCGTGACAGGAACCGGATTCATCGGACAATACTGCGCAGTGGCACTGGATGGCGGTTTTAACTTTAAAAGCTTCCGCCGCACTTTCGCCACCCGGCTTCAGCAGTCTGGAGTGCCAGCGACCACCATCGCACACCTACTAGGCCATACTGACGCCAAGCTCGAAGTCACCAACGCGCACTATCTCGAAAAGCCGCCGTCCGTGATCTTGCTGGATACCCTGGAGCGCAACTTGAGTTACAACCTACCCTTGGACGCAATCAACTGGCAGCACTTCAAACACTTGATGAGCAGTCAGGCAGGACGCAGCAAGCGAGGCCGGAAAGCCAAGAAAACGCTGCACTAGCCCCTTCACACCAGAAGGGCACCATCATCAGTTGGAGATGATGCAGTGAAGGATCAATAGGGGCCGCCGTTAGTGCGGCCTTTTTGCATTTAGGACTGTCGCAAGCCAGTGCTGCGATACACCTGTCATGTCGCATACGCTAGTTGCGACACAACCTGAGTATCTCAACCGGGGAATGCGATACCCAGCGCCTGTCGCATGCGTTAGCTGCGATACCTCCACCATGTCGCAACAGCGGCTGCGACAATCATGGAGTATCGCAAGACACCGGTGCGACATACCAAGGCTGTCGCAAACTCACACCGCGATACACTTGCTGTGCCGTAAGCGGCATCAAGACTGCCTGCTTGGGCACCCAAAACGGCCAATACAGACACGAAAACTGCCACTTTGGGCATGAAGAGCGCCCGAACTGGCACTACTTTTATCGGTTATATATCGATATTAAAACAATATAAATCAACAACTTATCGAAATTTTTTATAACCAACCGGCTACCATTAGTCCAGCTTTTTGCAGTCGCGAAGATCAATCATCGTCGGCATAGTCGCCTTTTCAGCACGGCCTGCCGGGCTGGCTACGCTTTGACAACAAACACCAGGGAGGGGGCGTACTTGAAGCAGTCGTCCAGGCGATTCTTCAAGTACGCCCCTTCCCCCCATACTTGAAGCCTTCAAGTATGGGGCAGTTGGGCGTTTTGATCGTTTGTGAGGTCAGCGTAACGAATGTGAAGCGAAACCGAGCAAAGGAGCAAAATGGTCAACTGCCTTCGCGAAGCGGCTGCCTTTGTTGTCAAAAAATAGCTTTTTCATTCGCCGTAGGGGAATGGCTGGCTGGTCATTCGATGCGGAGCATGGCTATCTGGGTAATCGCAAAAGTCATATAACAGAACCCGCTATGCCTGCAGCAGAGCCGCCCGCACCTTTGCCCGAGTCATTGCTACGTACACCAACCGAGGATCAATCCCCATATTTTCGTCCAGCAGGGCATCGGCCACGACAATCACATGATCGAATTCCAAGCCTTTAGCTCGATGCATTGTGGCAAAGCGAATGTTCTCCACAGGTGCGGTATCTGCTGCTGTGGCGTCCAACACACTGATAGCAAAACCTTTGCTGGCAAAGTGCTGGGCTAACGCATCTCGCAGTTTTTGGGAGCCTGCCATTACACAGGTCGTGGCTAAATTATTACTATCCGCTTGCTGCCCACTACCCCATACATTCACGACTTCCACTGCCTTAGACAAAGCTTGCTCAAGACCAGAGAAGCTCTCAAGTATCGGTGCTGGGCCATGTGACAGCGACTTGTAGCGACTGTTGTCGTCTTTGCCGTCATCGAGGTCATCGATCTCGCAGCCCTCAAGTAAAGCCACTGCCTGCTTACGAATCTCATCGGTCGTGCGGTAGTTAAGGTATAGCTTGCGCGAACGGCCACGGATATTGATGCCGCAGCGACTCATCGAAGCAGTGTTACGTTTGTAGATGCGCTGATGGCCATCGCCAACAAAGAACAAATCGTTCTCTCCCGGAGCTACCATTGCACGAATCAATCGCAAGGCTTGTGGGCCAAAATCCTGGGTTTCATCAACGATTACCGATGAGTACAAACTTTCTGGTTTTTCCTCTAGCAAGCGAGCTGCATCGCGGTAGGCATCGTCCACCTCCTTCAATTGTCGACTGGACAACTGAGATCGGTACTCCTCAAATACCGGCCAGATAGCATCTCGTTTGCTACGGCTCAAAATAACCTTACGGCCAGCCCGTCGAGCAGCTCGGTAGTCATCCAAGTTATCGATGCCTTGTGCCAGCACGACATCTTCCAACTCGCGCTCGTAAAAGCCTTCATCCAGCCCTAGCTCATCGGGCTTGATTGCCATTGCGCACGCCCATGCATCGGCGCCTTCTTTCTTGCGGTTATAGAGAATTTTGTGTTCGTAGCGATGATGACGCAGGAAGCCATGTACCCAAGCATCCAAGTTTTTCACCTCGATACGCTCAAGCACTGACAGCGGGCAGAACGATTTAAGGTTGCTCTCGATGTCGAAGGCCAGATTTCGCGTAAACGTGGTGAACAATACCTTTCTGTTGGCCGCAGCCGGCTGCTCCGCCAACCACTTGGCCCGGTGCATGGCCAGCACCGTTTTGCCGGTACCTGCACCACCCAACACCCGCATTGGGCCGGAGCGCGGCCCCATACTCAACTTGCGCTGAGTGGGATGCAGAAACACCCGCCATTGCGCCAACGGCGCGTTAAGAATGGCCGCCATACTGTCATCACTATCGACAAGCACAAAGCGTGAAAGCGACTCGGCGCGCTTGATTGCTTCGATGAAGTCGCTGGTATCAATTACCTGATCGACACGGGTTTCACGCGACATCAGAATTTGATTAAGCGTGTCCCCTGCTGCCAGCAAGAAAAGTCCCTCGTAGGCCTCAACTGGAAGCTCCGCCTGAACAGCATCAAGCTCATCGGCATTAACCAGCTTGCGCACGGTTAACAGCAGGTCCTCAGGCACCCCCAAACTCATCAGCTCATGATCAGAGTATTGGACGTATAACCCAACAACTTGGACGGCCTGGGCCGGAGCAGGAACACTGACGTGCTCAACCACATTCTCAAGGCAAACAATCTGCATCGCACCTGTTACTGGGTTAATCGCCATCTTGCGGTGACTAGCCCAGTGGTAAGCATCATCGTGATGATCAACGTAGAGCAGAACATACAGATCACCAACCTGCGGTTTGAACACGATGCCGCGCCAATCTTGGTCGATGCGTACTGAGCGCAAATTAGGGTCCGCTGCGGCATTAATGGTTTCGTAATTGATCCCGTTGCCTTTAGGGTCCGCCTGAAACTTTATAGCCCACTTAAGAATTTTTGCCTGCACCTGACTCGGCAGGCGGCTGAGGTTGCGTAGGAAGTCCTGCGACAATGCCACTCTAGGTTGAATACTCACCAACAACTCCTTTTTAAGCATTAATCAGGGCAGCTAACTGCTCAGGCCATTCTTCACCAGCGGCAATTACGCACTGCCAGCCGTGTGTCTGCCACTCTGGCGCGTAGTCATCCTGATTCTCCAGCAGCAGCACTAAGCGTTTCTCGACCCAGGCTAGCTCGGCCTCTGCCAGAACATCACCATCTAGGCTAGGCAACTCATAGCCGACAGCATCCGGCGGTACCACACCCAGCGTAACTAACTGCTCAAGCCCCGGTTTAACTGATTTGACCACTTGATTAAATATTGCCTGCCAAGCTGAGTCCTCACCCTGCCCAGGTGTTGCAGGCTTACCCCCTAGCGTTTTGCTAAGGGCAGAGAAATCACCACTGGCCAAGCTTTTACTAGTTGCCAGCAGCATTCCTGGTAAGACCTGGAGGTGGTTGTACCAACTTAGCCAATGACGCCATTGCGTATGTAACTGTTTGTCATCTGTGTTGCTGTCATTCAAAACAAATAGCCCAGTAGACTGCTCTGCTGGCGACCCTGCTGATGCCCAACTGTGCGGCCAATACAACCGAATACGGGGTTCAGCCTCAAATGGTGAGCCAGCAACACTTGCCCGCTGTGGTTTTTCCTGCAGGGCCGAAGGCAAAAACTGCCAAAGCTTGCCCAGTTCTGCGGTCATTGCCGACAGCTTTTCCGCATCTGTCGGCAGGCATACCAACTGGGTTGCTAGGCCCTGCATATTAATGAGCTGGCGCCCCATAAAAGCATCCACCCCATTAGGTGTAGGGCTAGCTAACCAATGGAGTAACAGAGCAATGGAGTGCTGCAGCAGCAGGGTTTTATCCACGGTCATGTTCGGTGGCAAATTGTTTTGCACATGACTACCGAAAGGTGATCCGAGGGCCGTTGCAGATTTACCATCGAGGGCAGCCTCGACATCGTCCCAGGTCACCGACCAAACCCAAAAACGCCCGCTACCTACCAATGCCGAACGTTTTAGAGCATCGCTGGCCAGAACGGGCTGGTGATAAGCCCAGCCATCGCAGAATACGGCAATCGGGCGACGAGGTGACTGGCTGAGCTTTGGCCAAATTACGCAGTCAGGCTTACAGGCCACGGCAATACCATCTGCCTCAGCCAATTCAACCTGCATCTCTACCCAATATTGTTCGCTGCCTACGGTTAGCTGATAACCGCTTTTGCCTTTGACAACATCCTTGACCAAGCGAACCTTCGGCTGCCCAAGTTCACTACCAAGTCGAGGCAAACTGGCAATAAAGCGTGACTCCAGCAGCGAGTCAAACTGCGGATTGATCTCGATATCACTGATGCAATCAACCCTCTCCAGCATATCTAGCGAGCCCAATAGCTCATCCAAAATATCCCGCGCACAATCACGTGAGACCTGATTCATCGCCCGACCGAGTCGATACTGATAAAGGCAGCTGTAGCAGCCATCTTTGTCTGGCTCTGCATTACAGCGGCAGCTGTTTAATTGCTCGGAGGCCATGCGCAGAACGTCACTCAACGTCTGTGCGTCCTGACTCAGCAACTGGTGTAGATACCCCGTACCGCCAGGGACCGAGTCATACAGCATGATGTAATGCCGGGCGGGGCCATTATCTTTACCCGGTTCTTCATGGGTGGTCATACGCAGGTGGTCGACCTTGCCACCGAAACGTCTTTTCAGGCCCAGCTGGACCGCCGCCATAAACGACTGCACCACCCTCTCATCCATGCCTACCTTGGTGAACGGCACCAAAATGCGCAATGCCTCAGACTCGAACTCTCGGTACAAATAGAGACACTCGATCAAGTTGAGTGGATCTTCACTTTTACGCTTTTCACAGTCGATGGCGTGTGTCTGCACAGGCTCATCCACAGCATCACGTTTGCGCCGCGGGGGCTTCTGCACCATGCCGCAGTATTTGCACAATTTAAAACCAGACCGTATGGCTGTTTGGTTGGCGACCTTTAGAGTTTCACTGCCCTTACCACGCTCGCCGAAGTTGATGTCACGAAACTGTGCGTGGCGAATAAACTCAAAACCAAAGGGCAGGCTCTCGCTCTTTAAACTCCAAGCCACCTCAATGTCCTCTGGCTTGAAGTCCACCAGTAGCTGACGCTGGTAGAACTTTGGCTCACGATCCTCGCTGCTATCGTCAATGCGTACCTTGCTATCATCGCTATTGGCCACCGCCTGCTTAAAGCGCAGCAGGGTCATGACCTGAGCAGCATCCGTCCACATCACGTCGTGACAACGCGGGCACTCAGAGTCGCTATCGGGTTGGCTTTCGAGATTCTGCATGTGATGGCAGGACGGACACATCCGCCAACGCTCAGGGCTGGCCAGCTGCATGTCGATCTGATTGATCTCAACCTTGCGCTGATTTGCGAAGAAACGATTCTGCGGAGCAAACTCCGACAGCGCCGAAGATGCAGGTCGCTCGAAGTTCATGGCAGGCAGCGTGATGTAATTACCTGAGCCCTCCTCCCCTTGTTGTTTTTTGCGCCACAACATCGACTTCAGCTGAATGCCTGCTTCTGGGAAGGCATAGTTGGGGATCAAACCAGCGTCGGTCAGGGTATTGAGCAAATCCTTCTCATTGATCGCTTTAGCTTGCTGCTGGGCCATGCCACGCAAACGGTCAAGACTATCAATCTCCTCGATGGTTACATCGTCCTGAGGCTTGGCTTTCAAATTACTGATGTCGGCCTTGAGTTTGCTCTGGCGCTTTTTATACAGCGCGCGTTCCTTACCCAGCTCTTCCAGTGTATGGAACAGCTTCATGCGCAGAGAGTTTTCACCCTCACCACCCTGCATAAAAAACTGCAAACGCTGGCGCACTCGATCATCAATATCCTCGCCGAGCATAGCGATAAAACTTGCCAGTAAGCGAGGTTCATTAACTTGCATATGACTCATGAACGAAAACGGGAAGCTTCGTTTGCGTATTTCGGCCCACCGTGACCGGCTGTTTCGGTAGATCGTGACCGGACATTTCGCTAACGCGTGACCGCTCATTTCGCTATCAA
>RCMZ01001001.1_pt1 | contig 10059 bp, 9 predicted proteins | sample 2041141 | NCBI WGS metagenome assembly RCMZ01 (sample SAMN09708263, study PRJNA481090) | Wastewater metagenome, whole genome shotgun sequencing project. | biome: sewage; isolation source: Davis station wastewater (DW) | place: Antarctica: Davis Station | collected 2010-03-01 | reverse complement strand
CAACTCATCACCCGCCAACGAGTTTGGTTCTGCATTCCAGATTTCATCAACTCTAGCTAAAGCTATTTGATGATCTCCAGCGGTTTTAATTTCTTTAATTTTCATAATTGCTCACACTCTTTTTCTTTTTGAATACGCTCATATATTTCTTCACGATGCACAGCAATATCCTTGGGAGCATCTATTCCAATGCGCACCTGATTACCCGTCACACCCGACACTGCCACCGTCACCTCATCACCAATGTTGAGTGTTTCGCCAATGCGTCTAGTCAAAATAAGCATGTGTATCTCCTTGATAGCTAAAAATCCGTTTCAACTTTAAGTATAGCCATTGATTTTCAGTGTGCTGCTTTTTATTAAAAATAACTGGTAATCGTAAAGACACTGTTTCACTTACAGGGTAATCCCCCGAAAATCAGCAGTGCTCATAAGAAGAAATCTTCTCCGTCCATGCGCAATCGATTATGCTGAGCTGAGCACCAACCTTCGCTACTGTTGCGGTCTTGAGCTGCTTTGCTATCCCAAAAGCCAAGTCTTAATTATCAAAACACTTAGGTCTCGCAAAAGTAAGACTCAATTCGATAACAATCACTCGCTCAGCAATGAGCCATGCTTTCCTGAACTTCGATTTACAATTACCCGATGCGCCTCATATATTCCCAAGGAGAGCACCGTAAAGCCTGCTGCGACCATACTCAGATACTCGCTACCAAACGTTTGAGTGACATGTTTTCCTATCGTTGCAGACAGCGAAACACCTAAGTATATAGCCGATGTATTCAGCCCCAGAACGATGGATGCGCTAGAGGGCGCAGCTTTAACTAACTGGTGTTGCAATGGAACTAAACAACTCCATGCAATTGCCCCCCAAATTGCAAGCGGTAAAACAGATACGAGTGGCGAAGAGGTGAGCGTTGGTAACAATAAAAAGTTTACGCTCAAAACTACTAGTCCAAGAACAATGATAGGTCTGGCACCCCACCGATCGGTCAGCCTGCCCGCGATCAAGGTTCCAAGAGTAGCTGCAACGCCCCACACTGCCATTAAGACAGCCAATATGGTTCCACTACCACCAGTAGCAGGCATAAGAATCACGCTGGCATAAGTATGTACTATGTAGGATCCGATCATTAAAAACAGTGTCGTCCCTAGCACTCCTAATACAGCAGGCTTCCGTATGGAGGCCAGCACATCCCAAGACTTCTTTTTTGTAATCGGCCTTGGGATGGGAGCCAGTAGAATACCAACTCCAATCGCTGCAGCCCCGGCCAGCCCCGCAACGAGCCACATGCCTAATCGCCAATCACCATAACTTGTTGATAGAGCAATCCCCAGCGGTGCGCCAATAGCGGTTGATGCACTCAACCCCGCTGTAATAATGGCCAAGGACCGCCCCCAATGCTCTTGCGCGATTATTGCGGTTGCTGCTGCTCCAGCAATTGGCATAAACAGCGCCCCACCTAGACCTCCGAGCGCACGACCCGCGATTGCTAGCTCTAGATTTGGCGCCAAAGCTGAAACTATATGGCCTGCGGCAAGAATAACCATGCCCGCTACCAAAATGGGCTTATATGGCAAATTAACCATCAGAATTGCTGCAACTGGTGTAACTAGAGCATAAGCAACGGCGAACGCCGCGATCATACTCGCGGCGTCACCGATATTAGTATTAAAACTAGCTGCGACCTCTGGCAGAAGACCTGCCATAACGAAACTGCCTGTACCGATGGAAAACATTCCTAAGGCTAGAATTAGTAGTCTATTCATTGGGTTTTAAAACGCCTATTACAATTTATCACTCTGCATCGCAGAGTCACTCGGTTGGCGAGAGCACCAGATTCGGCCGAAAACGACTTCTTCATTGCTAATTTTGGCAGGTACAGAGCGCGCTATGCCGCGCTCCATCCTTCGTTGCGAAGGCTCAAGCTAAAAGCTTCAACAATGCATGCGCTGCGGCCTCGGAGGAAGCGGGATTCTGGCCAGTGACCAATAATCCATCTGTCACCACATAAGACTGCCAGTCATCTCCTTTGCTGTAGTGTCCACCGTTTTTCTTAAGCATCTCCTCCACTAGGAATGGCACTACATGAGTAAGACCAACCCCTTCCTCCTCCGTATTAGTAAAACCCGTCACTTGCTTGCCAGATACCAAGTAACCATCATTACTGCCTTTAACGTGCTTCAGTACTCCTGGTGCGTGACAGACCGCTGCAACAGGCTTATTAGCTAGGATAAAATTTTCGATCAAGGAAATGGAGTACGGGTTTTCTGCTAAGTCCCACAAAGGTCCATGACCGCCAGGATAGAAAACAGCATCGAATTCAGCGTGTGATATCTCTGCAAGTTTGATAGTTGAGGCCAGAGCAGTAAGAGCTTCGGAGTCCGCCTCGAAGCGACGGGTAGTTTCGGTCTGAAAGTCCTTTTCATTACTTTTCGGATCTAGCGGCGGCTGTCCGCCTTTCGGTGAGGCCAGCACGACCTCATAACCCGCGTCTTTAAAGACATAGTATGGAGCGGCCAGTTCTTCAAGCCAGAAGCCTGTTTTCTCTCCGGTATCGCCGAGTTGCTCATGAGATGTTAGAACTATTAAAATTTTCATTGCGGTACCCTAAATAAGTGCAGTATCACGATTACGAGATTGTCATCGTTGTCTTCTTCCTGCATACATAATCATCAGAAAATCATCAACTCCATCAGCTAGAGCTACTTACTGGTAAGAATGGGTAATCGATATAGCCCTCCGCCCCGCCGCCATATACAGTCGCGTCGTCAAGAGGGTTGAGAGGAGCACTCCGCTCTAATCGAGCAACAAGGTCTGGATTAGCAATATATGATCGCCCAAATGCAATCAAATCTGCGGCACCACTACGTCGTGTAGAAAGCGCGAGATCACGATCATAACCATTGTTGGCCATATAGATCCCTTTGAAGCGCTCCCGCAACACATGCAAGTCAAAACCTCCTGCAACAGTGCGTGATCCGCCTGTAACCCCTTCAACTACGTGAAGATAAGCAAGATCAATATCATTCAGTTGCTCGACAAGCGTCGTGAATACCGGCTCTGGGTTACTGTCACTCAGCCCATTAGCGGTACTGATCGGAGATATCCTTAGCCCCGTACGACCACCATTACAAATTTCTGCAACAGCTCTGGTAACCTCAAGAGTCAGCTTAATGCGGTTTTCAACCGATCCACCATAAGCATCAGTACGCTGATTAGCTCCATCGCGCATAAATTGATCAAGCAGGTATCCATTTGCGGCATGGATTTCTACCCCATCAAATCCTGCAGCAAGAGCATTACGGGCAGCCTGCTCATAATCCGCCACAATTCCTGGCAGCTCGTCCACACGTAGCGCTCTTGGTGTCTGCGCTGGTTTTTTTCCTTCTGCCGTGAACGCATCTATATTGGGGCGCAGGGCCGATGGAGCGACTGGCAGTTCACCGCCTGGCTGTACATCGGGGTGAGAAACTCGGCCTACATGCCAAAGCTGGGCGAATATACGTCCGCCTTTATCGTGAACAGCATTCGTTACAGGCCGCCAGCTTTCAATTTGCTCTGCAGTCCAGATGCCGGGGGTAAAGGCATAACCTACTGCTTGAGGTGAAATATTTAGCCCTTCACTGATGATCAAACCAGCCGATGCGCGCTGCATGTAATACTCTTGCATCATCTCTGTGGCGATACTTTTAGGTGCACGAGCTCGCGTTAGAGGGGCCATAACTATGCGGTTTGACAGAGTGTAAGGTCCCAGTACAACCGGAGAAAATAAGTCGATTTCAGGAATGTTAGTCATATTAATTCCTCAGCTCCCGCCTAGCGGGAGAGTAAGTTTGAACACTGTGTCGGACGGAGCAAATTCCTTTAAACACAGGTATATCAGCACCACCCGAGTTACCATGTTATCTTCTATTAGTTCCGGCCAACGCGAATCACGCGCTTACCGAAATTCTCACCATTAAGAAGACCAACAAAAGCATCAGGAGCATTCTCTAGGCCATCTATAATTTCTTCGCGATACTTGATTTTTCCGCTATCAACCCACTCACCCATTTCTTTGGCAAAGTCTGGGTATAGATGCCCGAAGTTCTCAAATATGATAAAGCCTTGCATTTTGATCTTCTTGCGCAAAATCTGGCCCATTAGCCAGTTCATTCGATCCGGCCCGCTAGGTAGTTCAGTAGCATTGTATTGCGAGACCAATCCACAAACTGGTACACGTGCATGCGGGTTAAGCAGCGGGATAACCGCATCGAGCACCTTCCCGCCCACGTTTTCGAAATAGACATCAATACCATCAGGGCTGGCTTTGGTAAGCTGGTCCGCAAAGTCTGGGGCCTTGTGATCGATGCATGCATCAAAGCCCTGTTCGTTAACTGCATAAGCACATTTTTCCGGCCCGCCAGCGATGCCGACAACACGACAGCCTAGCAATTTACCGATTTGACCTACTGTTGCGCCGACCGGACCGGTCGCCGCAGCCACAACAATGGTCTCGCCAGGCTTGGGAGCGCCGATTTGCGTCAATCCAGCCCAAGCAGTAAAGCCAGGCATTCCTAAGACTCCGAGTGCCCAAGATGGGTGCGCAGGCAAGACACCAAGGTTAGTAACCCCTTCACCATCCGATAGAGCATAGTCCTGCCAGCCGTTGGAGCTAAGTACCCAGTCACCTGTTTCAAAACCGTTGATTTTTGAGGCAACAACCTGTGCAACCGTACCGCCGACCATTACATCACCGATCTCTACAGATGCAGCATAAGATGGGGCGTCACTCATCCTACCGCGCATATATGGGTCAAGTGACAGGTACTCCGTACGCAAAAGCATCTGATTATCGCCAACAGTGGGGAGAACCTCCTCTTCAAGTCGTAAGGTGTCCTTAGTTGGCTCACCTTGTGGACGTTCCGCTAGTACAAGTTTTCGATTTACTGCGTCTGTTTGTTTCATATTCAATTTCTCCTACAAAGCAGCTTCAAGAATACGGCGAGCATCTTCGGGGCCAATGGTTTTGTGCTCACCAAGTGCTGTCATGCCGTGATCTTGCAAAGCATTGACGATATGATCGATCTCGGACGCAGCAATGTCATAGTCACTCAATCGAGTTTTGATACCCATCTGCTCAAAAAAACCTCGGGTAGCTTCAATAGCAGCATCAATTCGCGCATCGTCGAACCCCTCACGGATACCCCAAACGTTGGCTGCATACTGCAGCAACTTCTCACGTTTAGGATCACGCTGATCGTTCATCAGGGATGGCAACACCACCGCAAGCGTACGAGCATGGTCGGTATCATTAAGTGCGGTAATCTCATGTCCAATCATATGACTGGCCCAGTCTTGAGGCACCCCTGCTCCAATTAGACCATTCAGAGCCATCGTTGCTGTCCACATTAGGTTGGCACGAATGTCATAATTCTCAGGTGTTTCAAGCGCTTTAGGACCAAGTTCGATTAGTGTGCGCAGCAAGGTTTCGGCAAAGCCGTCCTGAACATACGCGGCAGATGGGTATGTCAGATACTGCTCGATTGTATGAACAAAGGCGTCCACCACACCATTAGCGATCTGACGAGGAGGCAGAGTATAGGTAACCACTGGGTCCAGCACCGAGAAAACCGGATAACAATATAGACTGCTAAACGGCAACTTAGCGCCCTTCTCAGGGTTAGTGATGACTCCGCCAGAGTTCATCTCCGAGCCAGTTGCAGGCAGGGTCAATACAGTACCAAATGGCAGTGCCTGAGTAATAACTGTCCCACGCGACGTCAGAATGTCCCAAGGGTCTCCATCATACTTTGCCGCCGCCGCAATAAATTTTGTGGCATCAATGACCGATCCGCCACCAACGGCAAGCAAGAAAGTAACGTTATTTGCGCGGATCATCTCAACTGCTTTCAGCGTTGTGGCATAGCGCGGGTTGGGTTCAATGCCGCCGAACTCCAGCACTGTTCGTTGGGCAAGAGCCTCGCGAACCTGACTCAGTACACCTGTACGTTCGGCACTGCCGCCGCCATAGAGAATCAAAACCTTTGCATCAACAGGAACCTGGTCTTTCACCTCTGCGATGCTGCCTTTGCCAAACAAAATCTGGGTAGGGTTGTGAAAGTTGAAATTTTTCATATCAATTTCCTTCAATTTCATCCAGTAGAAAGCTTTGCAGCCTAGAATGGTGCATCAATATCAATAACTGAAATGAGCTTGTGATTGACAAACTCTTTAATTCCGAGCCCGATCAGTTCCCGGCCGTAACCCGAACGTCCAATACCACCGAAAGGTAAGTCCGCCTTCGCCATGGTAGGGTGATTCACAAAAACCATGCCTGTAGAAATTTTCTTCGCTACATCAACACCATGCTTTGGATTAGCCGTAAACACTGATCCGCCAAGCCCGAATGGCGAGTCATTGGCAATGCGCACTGCATCTGCCTCGTCTTTCGCACGAAAAAGCATCGAGACAGGGCCAAAGAACTCCCAATACCGAGCGGGGTTATCTTCTGAAATATTGGTCAGAATGGTTGGCTGTACGAAAGCTCCCAAACCCGGAACCTTTGGCCCAACCTCAGCTGCCGTAGCTCCATAAGAAACCGCTTGGCGTATTTTTTCTTTGATCTCGTTTGCAGCAGCCTCTGAAGACAGAGGGGCCAAGGTTGTGGCGGGATCTGTTGGATCCCCCGCCTTCAACTTCGCAACACCAGCAATATAACCTTCCAGAAATTGGTCATAGACCTCATCTACGATAATCATGCGCTTGGAAGACACACATACCTGACCACCATTCCAGTGCCGCCCAACGACTGCCCAGTGGATAGTTTTTTCCATGTCCGCATCGGCTAGCACGACAAAAGCATCGGCGCCACCAAGCTCAAGCGTCGATTTTTTCAGCGCTTTTCCCGCTTGTGCGGCAATTACCGAACCTGCTCCTTCTGAACCGGTTAGCGCAACACCCTGAACGCGCGGATCGTTGATGATGGTTTCGACCTGAGAACGTGTTGCATAAAGATTTTTGAACGCACCTTTGGGTAAGCCAGCCTCCAGCATCAGTTTCTCGAATGCTGCAGCAGCTTGTGGGACATTTGATGCATGCTTAAGCAATATGGTATTGCCTGCAGTAAGCTGTGGAGCGGCGATACGCGCCACCTGGTAAAATGGAAAATTCCACGGCTCAACTGCTAACAATACTCCAAGCGGCTCCGCATGGAGCACCGCATCACCATAATTAAGATCGGCCACCTTTAGCTTTTCAGGCGCCAGCAACGTCTCAGCATTGCTTGCATAATAGTCAAAAATATCCGCTGACAGGGCTACCTCTGCTTTAGCTTCGTGAGTAAGCTTACCCATTTCCAAAGTCAACAGATTGGCGAAAAAATCGGCATCTCGACGCAATATGCTTGCAGCAGAGCGCATTACGCCTGCACGTTCTACCACCTCTTTTTCTCTCCACAGTGAAAATGCCGCATGAGCATTTTCAAGTGCTTGCTGGACTTCTGTATCGGTCGCGTCATGGAATGTTTCCAGGAGCGCGCCGGTGTAGGGATTTCGTGTTTCATAAGCCATGACGGTACTCTCTCGTAGAATTTGATTGGGTTATAAAGGTAGGTATTTACCATAACCGAAAAAATAGACCGGTCGTCTATATGAAAAGCAAATAAAAAACAAAATTCAATTTGCTTCACAGTTCATGATTTTAGCTTACTGCTGAATAGACCAGTCGTCTAGCTTTTTATTAAAAATATGCACTCAAGATTCCTCACACACCGACAACCCTATGACCTATTTGTATCTCCCGACTTTAGCGAGTTAAGTGTTTGAATAATCCTATAGATACTCTCAAACATTTTAATGCCGATGCCGAGTTTCTCTGCAGCATCGGCGACTGGGCGAGTACCGCCCCACTTTAATGTCATTTCAGCACGAACCTTCACACGGTTATATCGTTGAACCTAACATTTCCAAAGCAGGATGTTCTTGAAGAAGAAGCCAGGGCTAGACTTCACCACTCAACTACAATTTTCCCAAAGTGACCGCCACTTTCCTGTAGTTGGAACGCATCTGCTAATTGCTCTAGAGGAAAACTTTGGTCGATCACTGGACGTAAATTGTTTTGCTCCAATGCCGCAACGTATTCTTGTTGTTGACGACGGTTTCCAACAACCAAGCCTTGTAGGCGGGCTTGTTTAGCCATCAGCAAGCCCGTAGGAACTTGGCCATCAAAACCAGTCAATACGCCAATCAAGGCAACGTGTCCCCCCACCCGAACAGCCTGCAGCGATTGACCAAGGGTGCCAGGTCCGCCAACTTCTACAACGTGATCAACTCCTCGTCCTTTTGTTAAGGCTAGCACCTGCCTTCCCCAGCCTGGACTTGTTCGATAGTTGATAATGTCGTCTGCGCCAAGTGATCGAGCTCTTTCGAGCTTGTCATCGGAAGATGAGGTAATGATAACGCGGGCGCCCATCGCTTTGGCAATCTGCAAAGCAGCAATGGATACACCGCCAGTGCCAAGCACCAGTACGCTGTCTCCCGCTTTAAGCCCACCTTCAACCACAAGTGCCCGCCAAGCAGTCAGTCCCGCCGTCGTTATGGTTGCAGCTTCAGCATGACTCCAGCACGATGGCGCATGGGTAAAGCTTGTGGCTGGTCGCACGACATACTCAGCCGCGTAACCATCAATTCCATCACCTGGGGTTCCACTAAAGCTTCCAACGTTATCGGATGCTTGACCATTTTGCCATTGTGGGAAAAAGCTAGACACGACACTGTCACCAACTTGAAACTCAGTTACACCTTCACCTACAGCCTCAACCACTCCAGCACCGTCAGCCATCAAAATCCGGCCATCATCGGTTGGAATACTTCCATTAGCTACCAGTAAGTCATGAAAATTAAGAGAGGTGGCATGCATTGCCACGCGCACCTGTCCAGGTCCGGGCTGGCCTGGATCCGGTAAGTCACTCAACTCTAAACGGTCGAGCCCACCGGGGGCACGGAGAATTATTGCTTTCATAATGATTCCTCTATTCTAAATAATAGACCAGTCGTATAAATTTTAGATAAAAATTTGACTGAGCTTAATTTAAGCCTAACAAGCTGTGTGTTGCCTCCAGCGCTGACTCCAGCGGTTTACGATCTCGTGTGATTTTCGCACGCAAACTAGCACCCAACCATAATTGATATAAGGTTGTCGCCGTCTTTAGGGGATCCAAATGGGTAGATAACGAGCCATCAATAATGCCATCATTAATTGCCTGAGCGAGCCGCTTGATAACGCAGTCCGTACCATTTTTCAATACAACTCTCATAGCTTCGGACAAATCGCTAACTTCAGCAGCGAGTTTAACCGCTAGACATTTACCTTTTGGATCGCAGGCCGATTGGGTTTCCAACCAAGCGCTCCAGTAACTCAACAATCGCTCAGATCCTGACATGCTAGGAAGGGAGAGAAGTGCTTCCAAAGAAATTTTATAGTTCAAAAAATAGTTTTTGAGCAATTCCTCGCCAAAGGCTTCTTTAGATCCAAAGTAATGATAAAAAGACCCTTTAGGCACATCTGAAGCCTGCAGGATTTCATTCAACCCGACAGCACTGAAGCCTTTTCCACTAATAATGGTCTGGGCAGTTTCTAGTATGTGACTACGTACATCTTGAATTGTGTTTTTTGATTCCATATGTTGATTCTAAGCCTGACTAGACCAGTTGTCTAGAAGAAGGGGCGATGGCACTCAGAGTTCGCCTTCAAGTGTAGATACCACTGCTCCCCGCAAGGTCAAAGCAAGCAGCTCATACTGCTTCGAGCTTCGTCACGTACTGCGGCAGTTCAAATTCATTTAAATCTCAACTTACAGCCAGCTCTGGCAGCTCCTAGTTTCGAAAGTATCTGATTAGTAGCCAACGGTGACAGAATTGAGTTTGTGAGCAACCTTATCCGCGTGGTGGTTTAGTGTTAAACACAAATTCACCATCTTGCGAAATACTCTTGTAAGTTTATCCCTGCCACACGCTTAATCAGACTGGAAATCCCAGTAGAAGTATTGGAAGTTTGGGTTGACGAGCTTCCTAAAAA
>RCMZ01000999.1_pt1 | contig 10077 bp, 7 predicted proteins | sample 2041141 | NCBI WGS metagenome assembly RCMZ01 (sample SAMN09708263, study PRJNA481090) | Wastewater metagenome, whole genome shotgun sequencing project. | biome: sewage; isolation source: Davis station wastewater (DW) | place: Antarctica: Davis Station | collected 2010-03-01 | reverse complement strand
GGATGACATTGTTGCGCGCAATCGCATCGGCGCCCGGCAAGCGCGTCAGCTGCACCAGCGGGGTATTGCCTATCGTATCTTCCAGTGTCTTGTAAGCCATCGTGTCTGTTTGAGTCATTTCAACAAAGACCCATTCTAATATGAGATGCTCGATGGCGTATGGCTAAAAACCGCCGCCCCCGAGCCCCCTGGGCGGGTGACGCCGCCCGCCGCAACGCCGCGCGGCGCCTTGCTTTGCGTCATTTCAAGACGCAGGCGCGCGGTTTTCCAGCGCCTCGCGCGCGCATGCGCTAGACTCGTGACAGTTAGTTATTTTAGTAATTTGCTTATTCAATCAATGGATTAGCCATGCCCAGCACGACACCCGAATTCATTCCCGAAAGTACCACCGACGACGCCGTGCAGGCGCCAGCCATGGACCTGGCCAGCCGAAGCCACCAGATCTGGCCCGTCTTCAGCGCGGCCGAACTGCGCCGCCTGGAGCGTTTCGGCCACCATGCCCGCCACGCGGACGGTGCCACCATGTTCCATGCCGGCAGCAGCGACTTCGGCATGCTCGTCATTCTTTCCGGCAAGGTTGCCATCAGCCGCCACGAAGGCCTGGGCAAGACCTCGCCGCTGAGCGAACTGGTGGCCGGCCAGTTCATCGCCGAAGTGGCGCAGCTGTCGGGCCGCCCCGCCCTCGTCAACGGCCAAGCCGTGGGCGAGGTGGAAGTGCTGGTGATCAGCCCCGAATCGCTGCGCGCGCTGATCGTGGCCGAAGCGGAAATGGGCGAACGCATCGTGCGCGCGCTGATCCTGCGGCGGGTTGGATTGATCAATGTCAACTCGGGCGGCCCCGTGCTGGTGGGCCCGCGCGGCAATGGCAATCTGTTCCAGCTGCAAAGTTTTCTGGCCAGCAATGGCCACCCGCACACGGTACTGGACCCGGCCACGGATGCGGCGGCAGCCGCGCTGGCCGGGCGCTACCAGCCCACGCCGCAGGAATGGCCGCTGGTGGTCTGCCCCGATGGCAAGGTCATGAAGAATCCCGGCAACGCGGAACTGGGACGCTGCCTGGGCATGCTGCCGGACTTGTCGGGCGACAAGATCTTCGACGTGCTGGTGGTGGGCGCCGGTCCGGCCGGCCTGGCCACGGCCGTGTATGCGGCCTCGGAAGGGCTATCGGTCCTGGCCCTGGAGCAGCGCGCGTATGGGGGCCAGGCGGGCGCCAGCGCGCGCATCGAAAACTACCTGGGCTTTCCCACGGGTATCTCCGGCCGCGCGCTGGCGGGACGCGCGTATGTGCAGGCGCAAAAGTTCGGCGTCGAGATCGCCACGCCGGCCAGCGCCGCCAACTTGCTGTGCGACAGCTGGCCCTTGCGCGTCAAGCTGTGCGACGGCACGCAGGTGCGCGCCCGCACGGTGGTGCTGTCGTGCGGCGCGCGCTACCGCCGGCCCTCGCTGGCCAACCTGAAAACCTATGAAGGACGGGGCGTGTACTACTGGGCCTCGCCCATCGAAGCCAAGCTGTGCAAGGAAGAAGAAATCATCCTGGTGGGCGGCGGCAATTCCGCGGGCCAGGCGGCCGTGTTTCTGTCAGGCCACGCGGCCAGGGTCCACATGGTGATCCGTGGCGCGGGACTGGCGGCCAGCATGTCGAGCTACCTGATCGACCGCATCGCCGCCACGCCCAACATCATCCTGCACACGCACACGGAAATCATCGCCCTCGAAGGCGACGAAGATGGCTTGCAGGGCGCCCGCTGGCGCAACAGGCAGACGGGCGAAGAATGCGATTGCAGCGTGCGCCGCGTGTTTCTCTTCGTCGGCGCCGATCCGAACACGGACTGGCTGCGCGACTGCGCCGTGGCCGTCGACGAACAGGGATTCATCCGCACGGGCTTCGACGTCACGCGCGCCGAATGCCGCGCCCATGGCCACGCCGCGCCACTGCCGTACCCGCCCGACTTGCCGGAGCGGGCCGCGCTGGAAACGAGCGTGCCCGGCGTCTTCGCCATCGGCGACGTGCGCGCCGGCTCGACCAAGCGCGTGGCCGCCGCCGTGGGCGAAGGCGCGGCCGTGGTCTCGCAGATCCACGGCTTTCTGGCCCGCCTGCCCGTCGGCAGCGCCTAGCGCAGCGGCGTCGGGTAGGTCGCCACGCTGACGTTGCCATCCTTGTCGATGGCCTGGACGCCGAAGAAATAATTGTCCTTCGACAGCTTCAGCCGCGCCTGCGTGACATTGCCCACGTCCTGCGCGCCCTGCCATTGATCGGCCGTGGTGGCGCGCCAGACGACCCGGTAGCCGGCCAGGTCCGGTTCCGTGTTCGGCTGCCACTGCAAGGTGGTGGCGTTTTCCAGCTGCGCCGTGCGCACCTGCACCTGCGACGGCGCGGCGGGCGCCAGGGCCAGCGAGGCGAGCGCCGCCGCATTCACGCGCGCCACTTTCGCCACATAGTCATAGTCGACGAATTGCGGCAGGTCGCCGTATTGCACGCCGTTCTCCACGCGCACATCCTGGTGCTGGTGGGCAAAATCTTCGTTCGGCTCCGTGAAGCGCAGGGCCGCATAGCCCTGTGCCAGGAAAGGCATGTGGTCGCCACCGCGCAGGTAGCGGTCGGCGCGCTGGATGACGTTGACCTGGAAGCCGGGCACGTAGCGCTCGCCCACCTGTTTCACATGGCGCGCCAGCTGGCGCGAGATGGAATCGTTCTCGCCGCCCGTGGCCACGAGGCCGCGCACGCCATCGCTCATTTCCTTGACGGCGGGAATGCCCTCGGCAAACAGGCGCACCTGGCCGCCATCGACCGTGCCGTCGTCGGCGCGCGAGCTGCCGATGATGTCGTTATTGAGCATGCCGGCGATATTGAGCTTGTTCAGCTTCGCCTGTTGCGCCCAGTGGCCCGAGCCCAGCAAGCCCTGCTCTTCGGCCGCCACCGTCATGAAGACGAGGGTGGCATCGAACTGGTGGCGCGCCATCACGCACGCCATTTCGATCACGGCCGCCGTGCCCGAGGCGTCGTCGTTGGCGCCGGGCGCGTCGCCCCTGGCATCCATCACGTCGGTGGCGCGCGAGTCGTAATGGCCGCTGACGACATAGATGCGCCCCGCCGATTGCGGCTGGCTGCCCGGCAGGGTCGCCACCACGTTGACGATTTCCGTCGGCCGCGAAATGCGCTTCGACACGGGCGCGATGTGGCTGTCGAACGCCACCTGCAAACGCCCGCCCGCCTGCGCGCCGCAGCGCTCCAGCTCGGCCTTGATCCAGCGCCGCGCCGCGCCGATGCCCTGCGTGTCGGACACGGTATCGGACATCGTATGGCGCGTCTGGAAACCCACCAGCTTGCGCACATAGGCTTCGATGCGCTGCGGCGAGATCTCCGCCACCACGCGCTCGATCTGCGGCTGCGATTCACTCGATGGCGCCGCCAGCACGCCTGCCGACAGCAAGGCCGCCGTCACTCCCGTCCATATCCGTACCATGCCGCCGTCTCCCCAGAATAAGTAGGTGGCCATTCTCGCATTTTTGACGGCGGGCAAGGATGTTTCAGGATGAAAATCGTGCATTATAGAAACTGCTACAATCGGCCACTCCCCGCCCAGATCATGAAAGACCGCCGCATGCGCCAGACCACCCCTCTTCCCGCCCGCCGCCGCGCGCGCGCGGTCCGCTGACGGTGCGCCGCATGCTCGTCAAACTGCTGCTGTTCGCCGCGCTGTTCGCCCTGCTCAGCGTGGCCGCCCTGTACAGCTACGGCCGCTTCGCCGAGCGGTCGCTGGGGGCGCCTGGCACGGCCCTGCCCGTGGCGATGGACGCTACCCTGCTCGACCGCGTGCTGGCGCCGCAGCTGGCGCAGCGCCCGAACCAGAGCGGCACGGCCCTGATCGACGAGAATCTCGAAGCGTTCGCCCTGCGCGCCCTGAGCGCGCGCGAAGCGGGCCGCAGCATCGACCTGCAGTACTACATCTGGCATAACGACGTCACGGGACGCTTGCTGGTGCGCGAATTGCTGCGCGCGGCCGACCGTGGCGTGCGCGTGCGCGTGATGCTCGACGATATCAACGCGCGCGGCCAGGACGCCGCCATCCTCGCGCTCGACAGCCATCCGCTGATCGAGGTGCGCATCTTCAACCCGGGCCGCAACCGCGACGGCGTGTGGCGCCGCGCCGTGGAGATGGCCTTGCGCGTGCTGAGCATGAACCGGCGCATGCACAACAAGGCCTGGATCGTCGATGGGCGGGTCGCCATCGTCGGCGGGCGCAATATCGGCGATGAATATTTTGATGCGGCCGAGCAAGTCAATTTCCAGGATGCCGACCTGCTGCTGGTGGGGCCCGCCGTGCGGCAAGCGAGCGATATCTTCGACCGCTTCTGGAACAGCCGCGCCGTCATCCCCATCCGCGCCCTGCATGAAGGCAAGAACGCGGGCGCGCCGGAACTGCAGGCCGTGCGCGCGCGTCTCGCCGCGCTCACGGGCGAAGTGGGCGCGTCGCCGTACCTGCAGCAGCTGACCGATGCGGGCCAGCTGCAGGCGCACCTGGATGGCCGCGTGCGCCTGCACTGGAGCGAGCAGGTGCAGGTGGTATCGGACCCGCCGGAAAAAGCCGCGCCCGTGGCCAGCCTGCAGCGCAGCGAGCACTGGCTCATGCACAGCCTGCTGCCGCTGCTGACGCAGGCGCGCGAGGAAGCGCTGCTGACCTCGCCCTACTTCGTGCCCGGCGCAGCGCTCAGCGCCATGCTGGCTGACAAGGTTGCCGCCGGCGTCCAGGTCAGCGTGCTGACCAACTCGCTGGCAGCCACCGACGTGGCCCTCGTGCATGCGGGCTATGCGCGCTACCGCCAGGTGCTGCTGGGCGGCGGCGTGCAGCTGTTCGAATTGAAGACCCTGCACCGCAAGCGCATCAGCCTGATGGGTTCGAGCCGCGCCAGCCTGCATACCAAGGCCGTCGTGGTCGATGGCGAGCGGGGCTTCGTCGGCTCCTTCAACCTCGATCCCCGCTCGGCCCAGCTGAACACGGAAATGGGCGTCCTGTTCACCGACCCCGCCTTGGCGGCCGACATGCGCGCGCTGTTCCTGCGCTCGACGGCCAGCGACACCAGCTACCGCTTGTTCCTCGACGATGGCGCGCTGCGCTGGTCCGACGCCACGGAAGAGCCGGCCAAGGTGTGGAAGCACGACCCGGAGGCGGGCTTCTGGCGCCGCACCCTGGTGTCGCTGATGCGCTGGCTGCCGATCGAGTCGCAGCTGTAAGCATGCCGGCCATGCAAAAATCCCAATCTTGATGAAGTTGCCACGTAAAAATATATGTTGTTTTCAAGACATGTCACGTGCCTTTTTGCCAAACGCTGCTATAATCTAGCCAACAAGACACACTAGTTGTCACAGAAATACTTTTTAGCATCCTCTACTCGCCCCATCCGCGATCAACCCATCGTTGGCCAAAAGCTCGCCGACAGACTGCAACACCCACCTGTCACTTTTGGAGCTACTCTCATGCGTAAAACATTGAATCTGCTGGCGCTGGCCGCCGCTGCCACCGTGTGCGCCGCCGGCGCGCAGGCTGCCTCTGTCAACCTCGTCAAGAACGGCGACTTCGAACTGACCAGCAATGGCACCTCGAAACAGCTGAATGAAGGCAACTATGCCCGCGACGACCGTACCTACCTGACCGACTGGTCCAGCAAGGGCTACAACTTCGTCTTGAACGGCAACAACATCGACGACACCAACGCCAAGACGGCGCTGGCCTTGTGGGGGCCGAACTCCTACAGCGGCCGCGGCCCGCAAAACGGCCTGGGCGTGAGTCCCACGGGCGGCAACGTACTGGCCGCCGACTGGGATTACTTTCCTGGCCCCGTCACGCAACTGGTCAGCGGCCTGGTGGCCGGCCAGGCTTACACGCTGAGCTTCTCGTATGGCGCAGGCCAGCAGGTGGGCTTCCGCGGCGATAACCTGATCAATTATTGGGACGTTTCGCTGGGCAACAGCAAGCAGCAGACGGCATCGCTGGCCAACGTCAGCCAGGGTTTCACGGGCTGGCACCAGGCGAATATGACTTTCACGGCAACAAATAGCAGCGAATTGCTGTCGTTCATGGCCAAGGGCAGCCCGACAGGCGCGCCACCGTTCATGCTGCTCGACGGCGTGTCGCTGGTGTCGGCCGTGCCGGAACCGTCGACCTGGGGCATGCTGATCGGCGGCCTGGGCCTGCTGGGCTTCATGGCGCGCCGCCGCAAAAGCTGACAAACCCACGGCGCGGCGCGCCTCCTGCGAGGCGCGCTGTACGCCCGGTACAGCCGCGCTTCCCGGCCGCGCCGCGCATCCGTTCGCCACGGGGTTGTGACGCCCTGGCGCGCGGGCCAATCCGAACCGGCCTTTCCTGGGCCGGGGTTTTCACCGCCCATTCACGTTCCTGCCATGAGCCTGCTGCACACGCTGCAAACGCAACTTCCCGCCATCGTCATCGATGTCCTGCGCCTGAGCCTGTGGCTGGCGCTGCTGGCCGTCCTTTTCGTGCCCCTCGAACGCTTGTTTGGCGAACGCCATGCGGGGCGCTCGCGCATGGAACTGTTCAGCGACCTGGGGTTCTATTTCATCAGCAGCCTGCTGCCGGCCGCGCTGCTGGCCGTGCCCCTGGCCCTGGTCGCCGTGGCCGGCCAGCGCTTTCTGCCCGATGCCGTGCCCGCCGCCATGGCGTCCCTGCCCCTGTGGGCCAAGCTGCTGCTGGGCTTGCTGATCGGCGAAGTCGGCACTTACTGGGGGCATCGCCTCAGCCATGAAATTCCATGGCTGTGGCGCTACCACGCCGTGCATCACAGCACGGAACACCTGTATTTCCTGGCCAATACACGCACCCACCCCGTCGACATGGTCGTCACGCGCCTGTTCGGCCTGACGCCTCTATATCTGCTGGGCCTGGCCGGCCCCGGCGCGGCCGGCAGCGCCGCGCCCGTGCTGTTGTTGCTGATCGGCACCGTCTGGGGCTTCTTCATCCACGCCAACCTGCGCTGGCGCTTCGGCCCGCTCGAATGGCTGGTGGCCACGCCCGCCTTCCACCACTGGCACCACAGCAAGTTCGAGCATATCAACCGCAATTACGCCTCGACCTTGCCGGTGCTGGACCGCCTCTTCGGCACGCACCATTTGCCCGCCGACTGGCCGGCAAGCTGCGGCATCGAGGCGCCCATGCCCGTCAGCCTGCCTGGCCAGCTGCTTGCGCCCTGGCGCCGCGCGCCTGCCACAGTGCCCCAAGCAACACGGCCAATGTCAGCAGACTGAGCGCCAGCAGCAGCCATAGCGCCGCCTGGAAGCCGGCCATGAAGCGGCCACCGGCGCCGCTGGCCGCCTGGAAAACGGCCGTGGCGATCGTCAAGCCCAGCGCCGCGCCCACATTGTGCAAGGTCCACGACGCTCCCATGGCCACGCTGGCCAGCTGGGGCGGCACGCAAGCCAGCGCCGCCACGGTGGCCGGCCCCAGGATGCAGCCCCAGCCGATACCCATGCAGGCCAGCGCCGCCACCACCTGGACCCAGGCCGTGGCGGCGCCAAAGCCGGATTGCCATGCCGCCGATACGGCAAGAAAGGCAAAGCCTGCCACCAGCACGGGCGCCGTGCCAACGCGGTCGGCCAAGCGCCCGGCCAGCGGCGAAACGACGGCCATCACGGCCGTGATCGGCAACAGCAGCCAGCCGACCTGGCTGCTGCCCTGCCCCCGCACTTCGCCCAGGTACAGCGGCAGCAGGAAAAAGGCGGCGCAATAAAAAAAGGCCAGCGAGAAATTCGCCAGGCTGGCCAGCAGGAAACGGCCATTCACGAACAGGCCCATGTCGAGCAGGGGCGCCGCCACCTTGCGCTCCACCCACACGAACGCCAGCAGCAAGGCCAGCGCCGCGCCGCCCGTGCCCGCCGTGGCCGCCGACGTCCAGCCCCAGTGGTCGCCCTGGCCGATGGCCAGCAGCAGACACGGCAAGGCCGTGGCCAGCAACAGCAAGCCGGCCACGTCGAAGCGCCGGGGCGCCGTCTCGCCCCGTGATTCCGCCACCCGCCCCAGGCACAAGGCGAAGGCGGCGGCGATCAGCGGCACGTTCAGCAAAAAGACGGCGCGCCAGCCCAGGCTGGCAACCAGCAAGCCGCCCGCCACGGGGCCGATGGCCAGGCCCAGGCCATTCGCGGCGAACAGCAAGCCCAATGCCCTGCCCCGCTCGCCGTCTGGAAAGGCTTGCGCGACGATGGCCGCCGAGGTCGTGTACAGGGCGGCGCAAGCGATCCCCTGCACCAGGCGCCAGACCACCAGCGAGGCGATGGACGCAGTCAGGCCCGCCCCCAGCGAGGCGGCGCCAAACACCAGCATGCCCGCGTACAGCAGGCGGCGCCGTCCCAGCAGATCGGCCAGGCGGCCCGCCGCCACCATGCAGGCCGACAAGGCCATCACGAACACGGTGACGATCCACTGCGCCTGTTCCACGCCCGCGCCCAGTTCATGCTGGATGGCGGGAATGGCCGTGTTGACGATCGTAAAATCGATACAGCCGAGGAAACTGGCGATGGCGATGCCCGCCAGGGCCAGCCAGCGGCGCCGGCGGTCAATAGAGTTGTGATGCATGGGATCTCCCGATACGGACATGCGCCGATTTTATCCGCGACTCTCAAGCGCCAGTGCAGACACTCATTCACCATATTTGATACTAAAATGATCGAATCTTCGTCCATGGAGCCACCGATGATTTCCAACGAGCGTTTTGCCGGCATCCGCGCCTTCGTGCAAGCCGTGGAGGCGGGCAGCTTTAGCCGCGCCGCGCAACAACTGGGCATGTCGCCATCGAGCGTGGGCAAGGCCGTGGCGCGCCTGGAACGGCGGCTGGCCACGCGGCTGTTCCACCGCACCACGCGCAGCCTGTCGCTCACCGATGAGGGACTGGTCTTCCACGAAAGCTGCCTGCGCGCCTTGCGGGAACTGGAGCAGGCTGAAGCGGGCCTGGCCGAGCGCCGCGCCCAGCCCACGGGCCGCCTGCGCATCGCCATGCCCGTGCTGCTGGGGCGCGACTGGGTCATGCCCCAGCTGCTGCAACTGGCCGGCGACTATCCCGCCCTGTCCATCGAGGCGCAGTTTTCCAACCGTGCCGTCGACTTTGCCGAGGAAGGCTGCGACCTGGCCGTGCGCATCGGCTTGCTGGAAGACAGCGCCCACCTGGCGGCGCGCCAGCTGGGGGTGCAGCGCCTGGTATTGTGCGCGGCGCCGGCCTACCTGGCACGACACGGCGTGCCCGCCACGCCCGGCGAGCTGGCGCAACACGCCTGCATCGGCACGCTGCGCGAGGGCGGGCTGGAAGCGTGGCAATTCCAGGATGGGCACGGCAAGCCCTACGGCGTGCCCGTCGCGGCGCGCCTGCGCCTGGGCCACCTGGAGGCCGTGGCGCAGGCGGCCCTGGCCGGCCATGGCCTGGTGCAGCTGCCGCGCTGGCTGGTGGCCGATGCCCTGGCCGACGGCCGCCTGCACGCCGTGCTCGACGATTACGCGGGGCCGGGCCTGCCCCTGTATGCGGCCTGGCCCGCCACGCGCGCCATGACGGCACGCCTGCGCCTGGTCATCGACACCCTGCGCGCCAACGTCCCGCCCAGCCTGCAAGCGGCGCAAGAGGCGACCGGGCTGGCATAAAAAAACCCCGCGCGGCCGGTACCACGCGGGGTTCTCTTGCAATGCTGCGCGGCACCACCACGCAGCACGCTCTACAGCAAAACGCTTACTTTTTCTCGGCTTCCGCTTTCTTCGCGTCGGCCGCAGCCAGCTTCGCTTCCTTCTTCGCGGCGGCAGCGGCAGCCTTCGCTTCTTTCTTGGCAGCGGCAGCTTCCTTCTTCGTCTCGGCGGCCGTTTTCACGGTGGCGGCGCCATCGGCAGCGGCAGCGGCGGCAGGTACGGCAGCGGCCTTCGCAGCGGCGGCTTCTTTCTTGGCGGCAGCGGCGGCGGCCTTGGCTTCTTTCTTGGCGGCAGCAGCTTCTTTCTTCGTCTCAGCGGCCGTCTTGGCTGGCGCCGCAGCGGTGTCGGTCGCAGCAGCTGGCTTCGGTGCGGCTTCTTTCGCTGCAACTTCCTTCACAGC
>RCMZ01000998.1_pt1 | contig 10078 bp, 8 predicted proteins | sample 2041141 | NCBI WGS metagenome assembly RCMZ01 (sample SAMN09708263, study PRJNA481090) | Wastewater metagenome, whole genome shotgun sequencing project. | biome: sewage; isolation source: Davis station wastewater (DW) | place: Antarctica: Davis Station | collected 2010-03-01 | reverse complement strand
CTCGCCAATGCGGACGTCAAGACGGTGGCGTTTTCCATCAAGACCCTGCTCAAGGCCAAGGATGTCGTCACCGATGAACGGCTGGGCATCATCATGCTGCGCGATACGCCGGAAATGGTGCGCATGGCTGAGCGCATCATCAACGTGCAGGACCTGGCCGACCCGGAAGTAATGCTGGAAGTGGAGGTGCTGGAGGTCAAGCGCACGCGCCTGATGGAACTGGGCGTGCGCTGGCCCGACCAGGCCAGCCTGACCCTGGCCGGCAGCGGCACGGGCCTGGGCGGCCTGAAGGTGGCCGACCTGCGCCGCATCAATGGCGAGAATATCAACCTGGGCATCGGCGGCGTGACCCTCAACGCCAACAAGACGGACAGCGACAGCAATATCCTGGCCAACCCGCGCATCCGCGTGCGCAACAAGGAAAAGGCGAAGATCCTCATCGGCGACCGCGTGCCCGTGATCACCGTCACGACGAACAACGGCGTCAGTTCCGACAGCGTCAACTACATCGACGTGGGCCTGAAACTCGATGTCGAGCCGAACGTCTACCTGGATGACGAAGTGGCCATCAAGATCAACCTGGAAGTGTCGAACGTCGTCAAGGAAGTCATCAGCAAGACGGGCACGCAGGCTTACCAGATCGGCACGCGCAGCGCCTCGACCGTGCTGCGGCTGAAGGATGGCGAGACGCAGGTGCTGGCGGGCCTGATCAGCGACGAGGACCGGGGCACGGCCAACAAGGTGCCGGGCGTGGGCGAACTGCCCGTGCTGAACCGTTTATTTGGCAGCCAGAAGGACGACGCCATGCGCAGCGAGATCGTGCTGTCGATCACGCCGCGCCTGCTGCGCAGCATCCGCCGCCCGGACCTGCTGACGGCCGAATTCAATTCCGGCACCGAGGCGGCCGTGGGCGGGCGTGGCAGCGTGGGCGGCGCGCCCGAGGCCATCGCCGCGCCAGAACAGCCGCCGGCACGCGCCGGCTCGCCCATGACGGGCGGCGACGAGGCACCCGCCGGCGACAAGCCGGCCGCCAGCGATAAGGCCACGGTGAAAGGCGGCCAGTGAAACAACAAGGCTTTACCTTCATCGAGCTGATGATCACCCTGGCCATCATGGCGACCCTGGCCACGGTGGCCGTGCCGATGGCGCAGGTGGCCTTGCAACGCTCCAAGGAACAGGCCTTGCGCAGCGCCCTGATCGAGATCCGCGAGGCGATCGACGCCTACAAGCGCGCCTCGGACAATGGCCGCATCAAGCTGTCGCTGGGCGCATCGGGCTATCCGAAGAAGCTCGATGAACTGGTCGAGGGCGTGCCCGACCAGCGCAGCCCGTCGAAGCAGAACATCTACTTTTTGCGCCGCCTGCCGCGCGACCCGTTCCAGCCCAGGGAAGCCGGCAGCGCGGCAGACAGCTGGAGCAAGCGCGCGTATGCCTCGCCGCCCGACAACCCCAGCGAAGGCGAAGACGTGTTCGACGTCGCCTCGCGCTCGACCAGGGCGGGCCTGAACGGCGTGCCGCTGAATCAATGGTGAACGCCATGCCGACAACAAGACTGCGCCGTGGCTTTACCCTGGTCGAACTGCTGGTGGTGCTGGCCATCATCTCGCTGCTGCTGACGATCGCCATTCCCCGCTATTTAGGTTCGGTGGAAAAGTCCAAGGAAGTCGCGCTGAAGGAAAACCTGCAGGTGCTCAGGAGCGGCCTGGATAAATACTATGCCGACAAGGGAGAATATCCGGCCGCGCTGGCCGACCTGGTCACGCACCACTACTTCCGCAGCGTGCCGCTCGATCCCGTCACGGAGTCGGCCGCCACCTGGCAGCTGATCCCTTCGCCGAACGGCGAGATCAGCGGCGTGGCCGACGTGCGCAGCGGCGCCAAGGGCAAGACGCGCGAGGGCATCCCGTTTGAGCAACTCTGATTTTCAACGCGGCGCACGGGGTTTCGCGTATATCTGGACCCTGCTGCTGGTGGCCTTCATGGGCGTGGGCCTGGTCGTGGCCAGCGAACTGTTTGCCACGGCCGCGCGGCGCGAGAAGGAGCGCGAACTGCTGTTCATCGGCCATGAATTCCGCAACGCGCTGGGCCGCTACTACGACAGCACGCCGGGCGACGGCCGGCCCCGCTATCCCTTGACCCTGCAGGAACTGCTGCGCGACCCGCGCTTTGCCAACGCCCGGCGCCATTTGCGCCGCGTGTATGCGGACCCCGTCACGGGCAAGGCGGAATGGGGGCTGCTGCGGCAGGAAGGGCGCATCGTCGGCATCCATTCGCTGTCGCCGCAGCTGCCCATCAAGCAGGACAACTTCCTCGACGAAGACGCCGGCCTGCGCCGCAAGCAGCGCTATGCGGACTGGCACTTCACGTATCCGCACGACCTGGTGCTGGCCCCGCCCGATGCCGCCGGCGGCGCACCCGGCCTCAAGCCGAAAGGCGCGAACTGATATCATGCGGCATTCAGCAACACGCATCGGCATCACGCATCGAACAAGGAGCAGGCATGAGCATAGGTGGCACTTCCATCGAACAGGCATTGGCATCGCTGTCGGACATGACGTCCGGCATGGTCGCCATCGGCAAGGATGAACACGCGCAGCGTATCGCCAGGGCGCAGGCATGCATGCGCCAGCAGGGCATCGCCGCGATCTACCTGAACGCAGGCGCCAACCTCACCTATTTCACGGGCACCAAATGGTATGCCAGCGAACGCATGGTGGGCGCCATCCTGCCAGCCAGCGGCGACATCGAATACATCGCGCCCGCGTTCGAGGAAAGCACGCTGACGGGCTTCATGGTCATCGCAGGCCGTGTCAATTGCTGGGAAGAGCATGAAAGCCCGTACCAGCTGTTCGTCGACGTGCTGGCGCGCATGGGAATCGCCCAGGACGCGAATCAACCGCCGCGCGTGGGCATCTGCGAAAGCGCGGCCTTCTTCATCTACGACGGCATCAAGCCACTGGCCCCCGGCTATGCGCTGGAAAACGCGCGCACCGTCACGGCGTACTGCCGCAGCCGCAAGTCCGCTGCGGAAATCGCCCTGATGCAGCGCGTGATGGACATGACCCTGGCCGTGCACGTGGCCACGGCCAGCATGCTGCATGAAGGCATCACGACGGTGGAAGTGGAGGAATTCATCCAGCGCGCGCACCGCAAGGTGGGCGCACCGCGCTCGTACTTCTGCATCGTGCTGTTCGGCGAAGCGACCGCCTATCCGCATGGCGTCAATTACGTGCAGACCCTGAAGGCGGGCGACACGGTGCTGATCGACACGGGCTGCCAGGTGATGAACTACATCTCCGACATCACGCGCACCTATGTATTTGGCGCCATCAGCGAGCGCCAGCGCGCCGTGTGGAACAGCGAAAAGGCCGCGCAGGCCGCCGCATTCGCGGCCGCCCAACTGGGCGTGCCGTGCGGCGACGTGGACCGCGCCGCCCGCGTGTCGCTCGAAGCGGACGGCTTCGGCCCCGGCTACAAGCTGCCGGGACTGCCGCACCGCACGGGCCACGGCATCGGCCTCGATATCCACGAGTGGCCTTACCTGGTGGGCAACGACACCACGCCGCTGGACGTCGGCATGTGCTTCTCGAACGAGCCGATGATCTGCATCCCCGGCGAATTCGGCATCCGCCACGAAGACCATTTTTACATGACGGCAGACGGGCCGCGCTGGTTCACGCAGCCGGCGCACAGCATCGACGACCCGTTCGGCTTGCAGGCGTAGCTTGACGCCCTTGTGTTCGATTACGCTGCGCTGATCCAAGCTACGCCGAATCGAACCTGCGCCGCTCACGGAGATTGGGGTCAGACCCGACGGGTCTGATCCCGGAATTACCCCTGCGCCAGCTTGAACACGGCCAGCGCCGCCCCCAGCTGCACGGCCTGCTCCTGCAGCGATTCGGCGGCCGCCGATGCCTCTTCCACCAGCGCGGAATTTTGCTGCGTCATCTGGTCCATGCTGCCGATGGCCACGCCGATATCGCCGATGCCGGCGCTTTGCGCCTGGCTGGCGGCGCTGATCTCGGCCATGATGTCGGCCACCTTTTTCACGGAGTCGACGATCTGGCCCATGGTCAGCCCCGCCTCGTCGACCAGCTTCGAACCGACACCCACCTTGGCCACCGAATCGCCGATCAGTTGCTTGATCTCGCGCGCGGCGGCGGCGCTGCGCTGCGCCAGGCTGCGCACCTCGGACGCCACCACGGCAAAGCCGCGCCCCTGCTCACCGGCGCGCGCCGCTTCCACGGCCGCATTCAGGGCCAGGATATTCGTCTGGAAGGCGATGCCGTCGATGACGCCGATGATGTCGACGATGCGCTTTGACGAAGCATTGATCTCGCCCATGGTGGTGACCACCTGGCTGACCACCTGCCCGCCCTTCACGGCCACCGACGACGCCGACACCACCAGTTCGTGCGCCTGGCCCGCGTTGGCGGCGTTATCGCGCACGGTGGAGGTCAGGCTGTCCATGCTGCGCGCCGTCTGATCCAGGCTGCCCGCCTGCGATTCCGTGCGTGCCGCCAGGTCCGCATTGCCCTGCGTGATTTCCGCGCTGGCCACCTGGATGGTTTCGGCCGAGGCCTTGATGCCGGACACCATGCCGGCCAGCCGGCCGCGCATCTCTTTCAGCGCCGCCAGCAGGCTGGCCTGGTCGCCCGCCTCCGTGGCAATCGCCATCGAGAGGTCGCCATCGGCCACGGCGCGGGCGATCTGGCGCGCGTATTCGGGCTCGCCGCCCAGCTGCTGCCAGATGGCGCGCACGACGAAATGCGAAACGGCCACCAGGCAGACGATGACGGCCAGCGCCACGGCAATGCTGGTATTGAGCGCATTGCGCACATTCGCCGCGCTGCGTTCGATGCCCTGCCTGAACTGCGCCTGCGCCTGCTCGTTGGTCTTCGCCAGGTCGCCGTTGAGCAGCGCCAGGGCGCCCTGCATGCGCGCCACTGTCGCCTGCGGGTCGCCCTCTTCCATTTCCAGCATGATGCGCGCCGCGCCCAGGGCGGGCGCATAGTAGGCGTCGAATTCCCTGGCCAGCCGCAGGCCATGCTCGCGCTGGCCGGGTATGGCCGCAAAGGCGGCCAGCTTGGCGCGCAGCTTGACGGCCTGGCCATCGACCTGGGCGATGCGTTCCTTGTCCCCCTCGCTGACGGCGTCGCGCAAGGCGTCGCCGACGGCCGCCACGTCGAGGGTCAATGACTTGGCCATGTCGAGCACCGGGTAGTCGGCGCTTTCCGTGGCGTGGATGGAATTGAGCGCGGCCGTGGACAGATAGGCGCTGATGGCCAGGCCCAGTCCGAAAATCACGGCCGAGACGACAGGCAGTGCCCATATCTTGCGTTTGATGCTCATTGCTGTCTCCTGATTTTTATGGGTAGGTGCACGGCCGCGTGCCCTTACGGCGTCGTCAGCACCACTTTGACGCTGGCGTCGACGGCGCTCTTCTCGATATAGCCGATGGCTTTCGGATCGGCGGCGACAGCCTTCTTCACATCGGCGCTATTCGCCATTTCCTTGGGCAAGGTGGCCTTGCCCGTGAAGACCAGCTTGGACCACAGGGCCTTGGCTTGCGACGGTTCCTTGTCCGTCACCTTCTTGTAGAACTCGGCGCGCACGGGGGCGCTTTCCGGCTGGTCGATCGGTGTCATGGCCGTCGATTTCCCGAGAAAGAACTGCGCCACCTGTTCATTCGTCATGGCGCCGGCGGCGCTCTTCGGATTGACCACCACAACCACTTCGGCCATGGCGGGAACGGCGCTCGACAAGGCCAGCAAGCCAGCCGCAAAAATAAAGGGGTTCATGCGGCGCTCCTTAGAAAACAAAATCGATGGCGGCGGCGGCCACCGTCACGGGACCGTGGAAGCCCGGCTTGGCTTGCACGAACAGGCCGGGGCCATTTTTCGGCTGGATGCGGTCGATCTGCACTTTCAATGCCGCCGAACGGTGGAAGTCCCAGCGCACGCCGATGCTGTGCGTCGATTGCTCCAGCTGGTTGCGCATATAGGCCAGGGTGTCGACACCGGCCGACAGGGCGCGCAGGGTCGGCGTGCAGGCGGCGGGGTAGCCGGCCGGGCAGGCTGCCGGCACGGTGTTATTCACGCGCCCGTCGGCCTTCAGGCTGGCGTAGCTGTAGTACGGCAAAAAGGCGCCCATGCGGTAGCCGCCCATCACGTACCACGAAGTGCTGTCGCTGACATAGCTGTCCGTCTTGCGCTTCGCATATTCGGACTGCAGCAGCACGCTGTTCCAGTCCAGGCCCAGGCCCACGGACGTGAACGACGCCTTCTTGTCCTTCACTTCCAGCGCATCGGCCAGGGCGCCCAGCTGGGCGATCTTGTAGCCGCTGCCGGCCGCGCGCAGGCTGCCCATCAGGGTGTTCAGGCTGGGCGAGTCGTCGATGCTCAGTTTCGTTTCGGCGCGGCCGAAGCGCACGGTGAGGGGACCATGCTCGGCCACCACGTTGAGGGCGACGATGGACTTGCCTTCCACGTGCACGGTCGAATCGGGACCCGTGGCCAGGGTGGCCTTGGTGCGGCCCAGCGCCAGCTGCGTGGTGACGCTGGTGTCGCCCGCGCTGAACTGGTACGTGCCATCGATACCGTCGATGCTGTTCAGGGGCACCTGTGAATACATCTCGCCGGGCGGGCGCAGCATGGTGTTGGCGTAACCCACGTTGCGGTAATCGGAAATCATGAAGACGGGCAGTCCCATGCGGCCGACGCGCACGCTGAAGCTGTCCGACACCTTGGCCTTGGCGAAGGCCCACGCCAGTTCGGCGCCGAAATCATTTTCGCCATCCTTGCGCGCCAGGCCCTGCACGGTGGCCGACAGCCAGGCATTGACGGTGACGTTCGCCTGCACACCCAGGTTGGAATCGACGCCCGTGCGTGCCGTGCGGCCCGCGCCGCTGGCCTGGTTCGGGCGCGCAAACTGCGCGTTGTCCGTGTCGGCCACGGTCAACGCGGCCGTGCCGTAACCGCTGATCTTGACGGCGGGGCCGTCGACTTCTTCCGCATAAGCGTGGCTGATGGCCAAGGGCATGGCCAGCAGGAAAATCAGGACGTGTTTATTCATAGTAATTAAATACCCGTAGCGGTGAACAGTAATCGTGGAGTGGACTCGAGGTCGATGGTTCACCAGCCGTGACAGGCCGGGTCCGTTTTTTTCGCGCCGCCATTGCCTGGCTGATATGGACAGGCGTGCATGGCGGCGTGACCAGTGAGCAAAACCATGCTACAGAGAAAAGGTTTTACTTTGGAAAGTTTTCTGGTGGCAATGTGCCATTTGGCCCATTTTGAAGGAAAAAGCACGCGTTCTAGAGGGGTTTATCTAAATAGCACGCTGCGCAAAACCACACTTTCGCCATACTTTTCATACACGGATGGATAGTTCAGCCGGTAAGAAAACCTGGCGCCCTGCCAGGCGCGCCAGGGTGATTCCAAAGCCTTCAGACGCACGCCGGCGGCGCCGGCAAGGGGCCGAACAGCGCCTCCAATGACAGGCCGATGGCCAGCAAACGGCTGTCGCTGCCCAGCGGCCCGTCGATCTCCATCCCCACCGGCAACCCTGCAGCCGTCATGCCCGCCGGCAAGGACAAACCGGGAATGCCCGCATTGCTGGCCGGGTCCGTATTGCGGATCAGGGTCGTAAACGCGTCACCAGGCGCACCGTCCGCCACCGCGATGCGCGATGAACCGTGTACGCCATCGATGGCCACGGCGCACACGGGCGTCGTCGGAAAAAAAATGGCATCCAGGCGATGCCGCGCAAAATAGTCGCGGTACAGCGCCTGCAAACGGGGCCGCTGCACCTGCACGGCATCGGGATACGCGGCGCCAAACGCGTCGCCCAGGATGGCGCCAAACGCATGCCGCACATCCGGGCTGGCCACCTGCGCGGCGATATCGTCCAGCGTGAGCTGCGCGCCGCTGGCGGCCAGGTAGGCGGGAATCGCCTGGCGCGGCTCGTGCAGCGCCAGCGGGAACGACACCTTGCCGTTCGCCTCCATCACGTCCTGCATGCCGAGTTCGACCAGCACCACGCCCGCCTGCGCCAGCGTCTCCCTGGCTTGCGCCATGACGGCCGCCACGTCGGCATCCAGCGGCTGCCAGAAAGCGGCCGGCACGCCGAAACGCAAACCGGCCAGCGGCTCCGGCGACGGCACGGGAAGGCCGGACAGCACGCTGTCGAGCAGGGCCACGTCGGCCACCGTGCGCGCCATCGGGCCCACCGTGTCGCGCGTGTGGCTGATGGGGACCGTGCCGCTGGAATCGTAGCGGCGCTGACTGCCGCCATCGCCGACGGACGGGCGCAGGCCGACGATGCCGCACAGGGCGGCCGGCACCCGCGTGGAGCCGCCCGTATCCGTGCCCAGCCCTGCCGGCGCGATGCGCGCGGCGAGCGCCGCCGCCGTGCCGCCGGAAGAACCGCCGGGGATGCGCGCGCTGTCATACGGGTTTTTCACGTGGCCGGCGAAGCTGGAAAAATTCGTGCTGGTGGCGCCAAACGCCAGTTCATGCAGGTTCGCCTTGCCCAGGATAATGGCGCCCGCGTCCAGCAGGCGCTGCACGCTGGGCGCGTTCGTGGTCGGACGCCAGTCGCGCAAGGCCGGCGTGCCGGCGGTCGTCGGCATGCCGCGCGCATCGATATTGTCCTTGACGACGATGGGCAAGCCGGCCAGCGGCGGCAAGGCGTGGCCCGCCGCGCGCGCCGCATCGACACGCGCGGCGGCATCCAGCGCCGCCTCCGCATTCAAGGTGATCAGGCTGTTCAAGCCAGCCTGCGCGCGGGCCTGCGCCAGCAGGGTATGCATGTAGTCGGCGGCGCCCAGGCTGCCGTTGGCGATGGCGGCCACGGCATCGCTGGCGCTCAGGGCCAGCTGCGCCTGCGCGGCGAGGGAAGGTTGATCGTCTGCCTTGCTCATGATGTCTCTCCAAAAAAAATGCGCCACCCACGCATACATCGCAGGCGGCGCCGGTCAAACCTGTCCTGCCCAAATGGCTTACTCGCGCTTGGAGACCAGGGTCAGGATGTCATAGCTGGCCACCAGTTCCTCGTTCTGGTTCGTCACCTGCACGTCCCACGCGACCACGCCCTGGCCCACGCCAAACACGTCCTTGCGGTTGCGGTCGACCTTGCGCTTGCACGTCAGGCGCGCGCGGATGGTGTCGCCGATGGCCACCGGCGCGACGAAGCGCAGGTTGTCCAGTCCATAGTTGGCCAGCACGGGGCCCACACCGGGCGAGACGAACAGGCCGGCGGCGGCCGACAGCACGAAGTAGCCGTGGGCGATGCGCTTGCCGAACTGCGATTCCTTGGCGGCGATTTCATCGAAGTGCATGTAGAAGAAGTCGCCCGAGATGCCGCCAAAGGCGACGATGTCGGCCTCGCTGACGGTGCGGCGGTGCGTCAGCAGCGAGTCGCCCGTCTTCAGATCCTCGAAGTGCTTGCGGAACGGGTGGATCGGGCTTTCGTTGACGTCCGCGCCGCGCACGTATTCGCCCGTGATGGCCGCCAGCATGGTCGGCGAGCCTTGCACGGCCGCCCGTTGCAGGTAATGGCGCACGGCGCGCACGCCGCCCAGCTCTTCGCCGCCGCCCGCGCGGCCAGGGCCGCCATGCTTCAGCTGCGGCAGGGGCGAGCCATGGCCCGTCGAATCGACGGAAGCCACGCGCTCGAGCACGTGCACGCGGCCATGCGTGGCCGCCACTTGCGGCACCACGCGCGCGGCGATCTTCGGATCGCGCGTCACCAGGGTGCTCACCAGGCTGCCCTTGCCGCGCGCGGCCAGGGCCAGCGCCTCGTCGATGTCGTTGTAGCCCATCATGGTGCTGACGGGGCCAAACGCTTCCACGTCATGCACGGCGTCGTTGCCGAACGCGTCGCGGCACAGCAGCAGGGTAGGCGAGAAGAAGCTGCCGTCCTGCGCGCCATCGCCCAGGGGATTGAAACCGTCGGCCGCGCCGAACACCACCTCGTTACCCTGCGACAGCGTGGCGACACGCTCGGCCACGTCGTTCTGCTGCTCTTTCGAGGCCAGCGCGCCCATGCGCACGCCTTCGATGGACGGGTCGCCCAC
>RCMZ01000997.1_pt1 | contig 10079 bp, 6 predicted proteins | sample 2041141 | NCBI WGS metagenome assembly RCMZ01 (sample SAMN09708263, study PRJNA481090) | Wastewater metagenome, whole genome shotgun sequencing project. | biome: sewage; isolation source: Davis station wastewater (DW) | place: Antarctica: Davis Station | collected 2010-03-01 | reverse complement strand
TCGGGATGTTGAAGCGGTCGCGGATGTACTTGATGTCTTCGTCCGAGAGCTTCTTGGTCTGGTGCACGGTGTTTTTGCCTTCACCGGCTTTGCCCATGCCATAACCCTTCACCGTCTTGACCAGTAGCACGGTGGGCTGGCCCTTGTGCTCGTTGGCGGCGTGGAAAGCAGCGTAGACCTTGGCTGGCTCATGGCCGCCACGGCGCAGCTCAAACACTTCCTCATCGGACATGTGCTCGACAAGCTTGAGGGTTTCGGGGTAGCGGCCGAAGAAGTTTTTGCGCACAAAAGCGCCGTCGTTGGCCTTGAACGCTTGGTAGTCGCCGTCCAGCGTCTCCATCATCAGCTGCTTGAGTTTGCCGGTCTTGTCGCGCGCCAACAAGGCGTCCCAGCCGTTGCCCCACAAGAGCTTGATGACGTTCCAGCCGCTACCGCGGAACTCGCTTTCAAGCTCTTGCACGATCTTGCCGTTGCCACGCACGGGGCCGTCCAGGCGCTGCAGATTGCAGTTCACCACGAAGATCAGGTTATCGAGGTTCTCACGCGCAGCCAGGCCGATCGCGCCCAGCGATTCGGGTTCGTCCATCTCGCCGTCGCCGCAGAAGACCCAGACCTTGCGGTTTTCGGTGTTGGCGATGCCACGGGCGTGCAGGTACTTGAGGAAGCGGGCCTGGTAGATGGCCATCAACGGGCCCAGGCCCATGGAGACGGTGGGGAACTGCCAGAACTCGGGCATGAGTTTGGGATGCGGGTAGCTCGACAGGCCCTTGCCGTCCACTTCCTGGCGGAAGCTATCCAGTTGCTCTTCGGTCAAACGTCCTTCCAGATAGGCCCGGGCATAAATGCCAGGCGAACTGTGGCCCTGGATATAAAGCAGGTCACCGCCGTGGTCTTCGCTCTCGGCGTGCCAAAAGTGGTTGAACCCGGCACCAAACATGCTGGCCACCGAAGCGAACGAGCCAATGTGGCCGCCGAGATCGCCGCCGTCTGCGGGATGCAAACGGTTGGCGCGCACCACCATGGCCATGGCGTTCCAGCGCATGTAGGCGCGCAGCCGTTTTTCGATCTGGATGTTGCCAGGGCAATGGGCCTCTTGCTCAGGCTCCAGCGTATTGACGTAGCCCGTGTTGGCCGAGAACGGCATGTCGATGCTGTTCTGGCGCGCATGTTCGATCAGCTGCTCCAGCAGGAAGTGCGCGCGCTCAGGGCCCTCCTTGTCAATGACAGCGGACAGGGCGTCCATCCATTCGCGGGTTTCCTGCTGATCGGCATCGGTGCCGATGCCAAATCCGGTTTTCGGGTCGGGCTGAGCTGACATGCTTGTCTCCTATAGGTGTGGCAGCAATTTAGTACGTTCACTCAAGTTTCGCATAAAAATTCGTAATTTCAAATTGTGCCTATCGATTTCATAATGCAATAATTTGCTGCAAATGCACATGGACAACGGTGCCGCCCCGGGCTCAAGAGGCACCATAGGCTCCCCTACACTCGCAGCATGGAATCGACACCCGCTCCCTCGCCCACTCCGGCGCCCACTGTTCCTGCGCCGCTGCGCTGGTGGCGCAAATGGTGGCGCGGGCTTTCGCCCACGAGGCAAGACCGGTTTGCTGCCCTCGCCCCGCTGGCCGCCGTTCTGATGTTTCTGGCCGCCATCGTGGCGGCGTTCTGGTATTTACGCGCAGAAGAGGCTGAACGCGAACAGGAAGCCCTGCGGCGCGATGTGGAATATGCACAACAGCGGGTGCGCCTGCGCCTGCTGGAGCGACAAGAGCAATTGATGCGCATTGCCCGCGACCTGTCCAACCAAGACATGGGGCGCGCCGAGTTCGTCAGCCGCTCGGAAGCGCTGATCAGCCAATACCCCGAACTGCAAGCCATCACCTGGATCGACGAGCGCCGACGCATCCGGGCCAGCCAGGCGGCGCCCACGTTGGCCAGTGGCGAGTTACGCATTGCCGGCGAAGTGCTCAAGCCCGGCGACACGGCTGACACCTTTGGCCTGGCGCGCGACCTGCAGCAGCCGGTGTATGCGCAGCCTGCGCTGGCTGTGGGCGATGCCGCCCCGCTACTGCAGCTTCAGGTGCCGCTCAATAACCAAGGCAAATTCAGCGGCGTGGTGCTGGGCGAATACTCCATCGACAGCCTGCTGCGCTATGGCACGCCGACCGAAGTGCTGGCGCGTTATGCCGTGACGCTGCTGGACAGCAAGAACGAAGTCCTCGCTGGCACGCCACTGGCGCCCCGCACCAAGGCCACCGAACTGTTGCCGTGGCGCGCCCGCGCCAACGAATACGAAGTGCCTGTCTCGCCGGTGGGCAATGGGCTGATCATCAGGGCGCAGGCCTATCGCACGTCGCTCGGCGTGGTGGGCAGTGGCCTGTTCTGGCTGGTGGGCACACTGAGTGCCATGACGGCGTGGATGCTGATCGCCACCTGGCGGCACACGCGCCGGCGCATGCGCACGCAAGAAGCGCTGGTGGCCGAAACCAACTTTCGCCGCGCCATGGAAAACTCCATCCTGACCGGCATGCGGGCACTCGACATGACGGGCCGCATCAGCTACGTGAACGCGGCGTTTTGCCAGATGACAGGCTGGAGCGCCGAAGACCTGGTAGGCCTGAAGGCGCCCTTCCCCTATTGGCCTGACACCGACCACGATGCGCTACAGGCAAAGCTGCACGACGAGTTACATGGCAACACCGTGGCGGGCGGCTTTCAGGTGCGCGTCAAACGCAAGAGCGGAACGCTGTTTGACGCGCGCCTGTATGTATCGCCGCTGATCGACGGCCACGGTAAACAGACAGGCTGGATGACGTCGATGACCGACATCACCGAGCCCAATCGCATCCGGGAGCAATTGTCAGCATCGCACGAGCGTTTCACCATCGTGCTCGAATCGCTGGATGCCTCGGTGTCGGTCGCTCCCCTGGGCAGCGAAGAACTGCTGTTTGCCAACAAGCTGTACCGCCAGTGGTTCGGTTCGCAAACGGGCGGCCACCTGCAATTGGTGGCGCAGGCCGGGGTCGTGCCGGTGGCAGGCAAAGACCCCAGCGGCATGGACGATGAGGACGGCCTGATGGGCCTGCCCACCGACTCGCTCACCAGCGCCCGCACCGAAAACGCCGAGATCTATCTGCCCGACCTGGGCAAATGGCTGGAAGTGCGGTCGCGCTATCTCAATTGGGTGGATGGGCGCCTGGCCCAGATGGTGATTGCCACCGACATCACTCCCCGGCGGCTTGCCGAAGAACAAGCGGAGCGGCAAGCCGAGCGCGCTCAGTCGGTCAGTCGCCTCATCACCATGGGTGAGATGGCATCCAGCGTGGCCCACGAGCTGAACCAGCCGCTGACCGCCATCAACAACTACTGCAGTGGCATGGTGTCGCGCATCCAGAGCGGGCAACTCACTGAAGAAGCCCTGCTGACAGCACTGCAAAAAACCGCCCACCAGGCGCAACGCGCTGGACAGATCATTCAGCGCATCCGCTCGTTCGTGAAAAAGAGCGAACCCAACCGCACGCTGTCGGACGTGCATTCGATGGTGGACGAAGCCGTGGAGTTGGCCGACATCGAGCTGCGTCGCCACAATGTGCGCCTCACACACTACGTAGCGGCCCGCATGCCCCCCGTGATGGCTGACACCATCCTGATTGAGCAGGTGCTGGTGAATCTCATGAAAAACGGTGCGGAGGCCATCGAGCACGCTGGCCGCCCGGCCCCCAACCGTAGCGTGGAGCTGCGCGTAGGCCCCAAGCAGATCGATGAGCGACAGGTGGTCGAATTTTCGGTGCAGGACACCGGCAAGGGTTTGGCGCCGGAGGTGCTGGAGCGGCTTTTCGAAGCCTTCTTCTCGACCAAACAGGAAGGCATGGGTATGGGCCTGAACCTGTGCCGAAGCATTGTCGAGTCCCACCAGGGCAGGATGCAGGCGGAGAACCTCTACAATGGTTCAGAGGTCACAGGCTGCAGGTTCTCCTTCTGGTTGCCACTCGCCAAGCCTGCTGATGACACTACAAATTCTGTAGCAAACGTACAAAACCCAAGGACAATTGCATGAGCTTGATTCCGAAAAAAGGCACTGTTTACGTTGTAGACGATGACGAGGCAGTTCGCGATTCCCTTCAGTGGCTGCTGGAAGGCAAGGACTACCGGGTGCGCTGCTTTGATTCGGCCGAGACCTTCCTCTCGCGCTACGACCCGCGCGAAGTGGCCTGCCTGATCGTCGACATCCGCATGGGCGGCATGACGGGGCTGGAGTTGCAAGATCGTTTGATCGAGCGCAAATCTCCACTGCCCATCGTCTTCATCACCGGCCACGGCGACGTGCCGATGGCCGTGAACACGATGAAAAAAGGCGCGTTGGATTTCATCCAGAAGCCTTTTGACGAAGAAGAGTTGGTGGGCCTCGTTGAGCGCATGCTCGACCACGCACGCGAAGCCTTCACGGGCTCGCAGCAGGCCGCCAGCCGCGACGCGCTCCTGTCCAAGCTCACCAGCCGCGAGGCCCAGGTGCTCGAACGCATCGTGGCCGGGCGCCTGAACAAACAGATTGCCGACGACCTGGGCATCAGCATCAAGACCGTGGAGGCGCACCGCGCCAACATCATGGAAAAGCTCAACGCCAACACCGTGGCCGACCTGCTGAAGATCGCCCTCGGACAGAACGCCCCCAAAGCGTAGTCAGACGCGGTCGTCAGACACTCATATTTTGATAGCTGCCAGCGCTTTATTCATAAGCGCAATAAGCCAATTTGACTGATATTTCTCACATGACAGCCCAACTCATCGACGGTAACGCTCTTTCTCGCCAACTGCGTGCCGACGTCACCCAGCGGGCCGCGGCCCTCAAGGCACGAGGCACCACACCTGGGCTGGCCGTTGTTCTCGTGGGTGAGAACCCGGCCAGCCAGGTCTACGTGCGCAACAAGGTCAAGGCCTGCGAAGACAGCGGTCTGCACTCGGTGCTTGAAAAATATGAAGCGACCATGACCGAGGCCGCCTTGCTGGCCCGTGTGGAGGCGCTCAATAACGACCCCGCCATCCATGGCATCCTGGTTCAGCTGCCTCTGCCTGCGCATATCGACGCGCAGAAGGTGATCGAGGCCATTTCCCCCTCCAAGGACGTGGACGGTTTTCACATCGCCAGCGCGGGCGCGCTGATGACCGGCATGCCAGGCTTCTGGCCCTGCACGCCCTATGGCTGTATGAAGATGCTCGAGAGCATCGGCTACGACCTTCAGGGCAAACACGCCGTCGTCATCGGTCGCAGCAACATTGTGGGCAAGCCGATGGCCCTGATGCTATTAGGCAAAAACGCGACCGTCACCATCTGCCACAGCGGTACCAAAGACCTCAAAGCCCAAACGCTGCAGGCCGACGTAGTCGTGGCCGCCGTGGGCAAGCGCAACGTGCTCACCGCCGACATGGTCAAGCCCGGAGCGGTCGTCATTGATGTGGGCATGAACCGCAACGACGCAGGCAAGCTGTGCGGCGATGTTGATTTTGAAGGCGTGAAGGAAGTCGCTGGCTGGATCACCCCCGTTCCCGGTGGGGTGGGCCCCATGACCATTACCATGCTGCTGGTGAATACCCTCGAAGCCGCCGAACGCGCCGCAGCCCGCTAACCCTGGGTGCTTTCGACTGCGCAGCGCATGCGTCACCAGCCAATGCCGGCCGCTTTGCACCTTGAACCTGCGCCACCAGGCGCCATCTAAATTCGCATGAGCAACGCCCTTCTCGATTTTTCCAACCTCCCCGCGTTTGATCGCATCACGCCGGAGAGCGTCGCGCCCGCCATGGACGTACTCCTTGATCGAGCCAGCCAGGCGCTGGAGACTGTCACTGCCGCTTCGTTTCCTGCAAGCTGGGATGAAATCGCCAAGGTGCTGGACGTTGCCACCGAAGAGCTGGGCCGTGCTTGGGGTGCCGTCAGCCATTTGAACAGCGTGGCAGACACGCCCGAGCTGCGCGCGGCCTACAACGCTGCTTTGCCGCGCGTCACAGAGTTCTGGACGCGCCTTGGCGCAGACGAGCGCCTGTATGCAAAGTACAAAGCCATCGACCCCGCCACACTCAACCCCGAACAACGCCAGGCCCATCTGAACGCCGTGCGCAACTTTGTGCTCAGTGGTGCGGAACTGACCGGGGCGGCGAAAGAGCGGTTCGCCCAGATCCAGGAGCGACAGGCCGAATTGAGCCAAAAATTCAGTGAGAACGCACTGGACGCCACGGACGCCTATGCCTACTACGCCACGGCCGAGGAGCTAGAGGGTGTACCTGCCGATGTGCAACAAGCCGCACTGTCAGCTGCCCAGGCCGAGGGCAAGGCGGGTTACAAGCTCACGCTCAAAATGCCGTGTTATCTGCCTGTGATGCAGTTCGCGACCCGCAGCGATCTGCGAGAAAAGTTATACCGCGCGTATGCCACCCGGGCCTCTGACCAGGCCGAGGGCGATGGGAAAAAATTCGACAACACCCCGCTGATCAGCGAAATTCTTGCGCTGCGTCGCGAAGAGGCGCAATTGCTGGGCTACGCCAATTTTGGCGAGGTGTCGGTCGTCCCCAAGATGGCCCAATCACCCGCAGAAGTTGTGCACTTCTTGCGCGACTTGGCCCATCGCGCGCGCCCTTATGCCGAAAAGGATGTGACCGATCTGCGTGCATTTGCCGCAGAGCATCTGGGCCTGACAGATCCGAAGGCATGGGACTGGCCTTTTATCGCAGAAAAGCTTAAGGAGGCGCGCTACGCTTTCAGCGAGCAAGAGCTCAAGCAATATTTCACTGCACCCAAGGTACTGGCGGGGCTTTTCAAGATCATCGAAACCTTGTTCGAGGTCTCCATTCGGCGTGATACCGCACCGGTATGGAACCCTGCCGTCGAGTTCTACCGCATCGAGCGCGGCGACACCCTGGTAGGTCAGTTCTACCTTGACCAACCCGCGCGCACCGGCAAACGCGGCGGCGCCTGGATGGACGACGTACGCACCCGCTGGAAACGCCCCGATACCGGCGTGTTGCAGACACCGGTTGCGCACCTGGTGTGCAATTTCGCCAGCAGCGTGGATGGCAAGCCGCCACTGCTGACCCATGACGATGTGATCACGCTGTTCCACGAATTTGGACACGGCCTGCATCACATGCTCACACAGGTGAATGAGCGCGACGTGTCAGGCATTGGTGGTGTGGAATGGGATGCCGTCGAGCTGCCGAGCCAGTTCATGGAAAATTTCTGCTGGGAATGGGATGTGCTGGAACACATGACCGCCCACGTCGATACCGGAGCCCCGCTACCGCGTGCGCTGTTCGACAAGATGATCGCCGCCAAGAACTTCCAAAGCGGCATGCAGACGCTGCGCCAGATCGAGTTTTCTTTGTTTGACATGCTGCTGCACACCGAGCACAACCCCGCTGATGATTTCATGCCCCTGCTTGCGCAAGTGCGCAGCGAGGTGTCCGTGCTGGCGCCCCCGGCCTTCAGCCGAACGGCGCACACATTCAGCCATATTTTTGCCGGTGGTTATGCTGCGGGCTACTACAGCTACAAGTGGGCCGAAGTGCTGAGCGCCGATGCCTACGCCGCTTTTGAAGAAACAGCAGGCAGCGATGGCTTGCCCAGCACCGAAACCGGCCGCCGCTATCGCAAAGCCATCCTGGAGGCCGGCGGCAGCCGCCCGGCCATGGAGTCGTTCAAGGCCTTCCGTGGCCGTGAACCCACCCTGGACGCTCTGCTACGCCACCAAGGCATGGCCGAAGATTTGCACGCCTGACGCACACACCAAGCCCAATGCTGCGCGCAGCAGATGCTGCGCACAACCCCCACTGTTGAAGCCCTAGGAGACCGACCATGCACAAAACCTTGTCCACGCATCTTCTGGCGTCGTTGCTGATGACACTGGCCTGCGCCAGCGCCCAGGCACAGGGCGTATACCGCATCGTCGGGTCCGACGGCAAAGTCACCTTTTCGGACCGGCCACCGGCCGACGCCCAGGCCCCAGCGGCTGCGCGCTCTGGTGGCTCCAATACCGCGCCAGCCAGCGGAGCCGCCCTGCCCTACGAGCTCAAACAGATCGCCAGCCGTTTCCCAGTGACGATCTACACGGGCAGCGATTGCGCCCCCTGCGCCAGCGTTCGCACCATGCTTTCTGCCCGTGGGGTTCCCTTCACAGAGCGCACGGTCACCACCAACGAAGATATCGCGGCACTTGACCGGCTGAGTGGCAGCGCCAGCCTGCCTTTTGGGACCATCGGCGGACAACAACTGGTGGGCTATTCAGACGTCGAATGGGCGCAGTACCTCGATGCTGCGGGCTACCCCAAGCAATCACAGCTACCCAGCAACTACCGCCAGCCGCCAGCGACGCCGCTGGTTGCCGCCAAGCCCGTGGCTCCCACCACGGCCACACCGCCCAAAGCCACCCCACCTGCGCGCCCCGCTCCAGCGGCACCTGCCGATGGCCCTACACAGAGCAACCCTGCGGGCATTCGCTTCTGACATTGGCAGCAGATCAATGCCAGCCCAGCTGGTGATGCACGGTTGCTGCTGGCCGCCAACATAAAAAAAGGGCCATTCGGCCCCTTTTTTTATGGTGATGACTGGTGCGATCCGCTGCCGCCGTGTGCGGCCTGCGCCAACAGGCCAATGAAACAAAGCGCCAACGAGTCCATCAATAGACCAGTGTCTTCACGCCTTGTGCGGTCCCCAACAGGCATACCGATGCCTTTTGGTGCGCAAATACGCCCACGGTCACCACGCCAGGCCACTGATTGATCTCCGATTCGAAGGCCAGCGGGTCCGTGATTGTCAGGCCCTTCACATCCAAAATGTGCTGCCCGTTGTCCGTCACCATCGGCAGCCCATTGGACAGACGCAGGTTCGCCTGTGCACCCATCGCAGAAAAGCGCCGAGCGACATGGTTGGCGGCCATCGGAATCACCTCAACCGGCAAAGGAAACTGCCCCAGCGCCGACACCAGTTTCGACGCATCGGCAATGCACACAAAGCGTTGCGCCAGCGCAGCCACAATTTTTTCTCGCGTCAGTGCCGCCCCCCCGCCTTTGACCATGTGGCCCTTGCCATCGATTTCGTCCGCACCGTCGATATAAACCGCCAGTGACTCCACAGCATTCGCGTCGAACACGGGAATGCCCAACGCCTGCAGGCGCTCGGTGCTTGCCACGGAGCTGGAGACGGCCCCTTTGATCTGGTCTTTGATGCTGGCCAGCGCATCGATGAATTTGTTGACGGTGGAGCCCGTGCCCACCCCCACAATCTCGCCGGGCACCACATATTGCAATGCGGCCTGGCCCACCAGGGTTTTGAGTTCGTCTTGAGTAAGGGAAGGAGTGGTCGTCATGAGAGAAAATCAAGGGTAATCCTCGAATTATCCCCCCATGTCACTCATACCCTACGCCCTCACCCGCCCGTTTCTCTTTGGCATGGACCCCGAAGCCGCGCATGAACTCACCATGAACATGCTGGCACGCGGCCAGCGCACGCCTTTGCAATGGGCGTGGTGCAATGAAACGGTGAGTGACCCCATTGAGTTGGCAGGACTGCGTTTTCCCAACCGCGTGGGCATGGCGGCCGGCCTGGACAAAAATGCCCGTTGTATCGACGCGCTGGCTGCCATGGGTTTTGGGTTTGTAGAGGTGGGCACCGTGACGCCCAAACCCCAGCCAGGCAACCCCAAGCCCCGCATGTTTCGTCTGCCCGAAGCACGCGCTTTGATCAATCGCCTTGGGTTCAATAATGAAGGCCTGGACGCTTTCTTGCACAACGTGCAACAGGCTCAATGCCGATCGCAGCACGGTGAAAACCGTCTGTTGCTGGGCTTGAACATCGGAAAAAATGCCTCGACCCCCATTGAAAATGCCACCAGCGACTACTTGATCTGCCTCGAAGGCGTGTACCCGCACGCAGACTACGTCACGGTGAACATCAGCTCACCAAACACCCAAAACCTGCGTGCCTTGCAAACCGATGCAGCCCTGGACAGCTTGCTCGGCGCCATTGCAGAACGCCGTGAGATTTTGGCATCCCGGCACGGGCGGCGTGTGCCAGTGTTTGTCAAAATTGCCCC
>RCMZ01000996.1_pt1 | contig 10081 bp, 6 predicted proteins | sample 2041141 | NCBI WGS metagenome assembly RCMZ01 (sample SAMN09708263, study PRJNA481090) | Wastewater metagenome, whole genome shotgun sequencing project. | biome: sewage; isolation source: Davis station wastewater (DW) | place: Antarctica: Davis Station | collected 2010-03-01 | reverse complement strand
TCGATCACCTGAATGATGTCCACGATCTTGCGCGAACTGCCGCTGATCGCCTGCATGGTCAAAACCACCTCGCCCACCACGGTGCCTCCATGCTCGGCGATGGCCGATGCGTTGACCGCAAGGCCGCTGGCAGAAATGGCACGCTCGGCATTCTGGCGCACGGTGGCCGTCAGCTGCTCCATGCTTGCGGCGGTTTCGGTCAGCGAAGACACCTGGTCTTCGGCACGCTGCGAGAGATCGGAATTGGCATGGTGAATGCCCGATGCAGACCCCGCAATCGAATCCGTGCTTTGCTTGATGCGAGACACCAGATCGGTCAGTGTGTCCTCCATCGTGCCCAGCGCGCCCAGCAACCGGCCAAAATCACCGCGCAACTCGGAGCTGAACTCTTGGCTCAGATCACCAGAAGCCACGGTCTCTGCGATCAGAATGGCCTGATTCAGCGGCGTCACGATGCTGGCACGCAGGCTGAACACAGCGACCAAAGCCACCAAAAAAACAAGGCTGCCGCAGCCAATAACCCAGGCCCGTGCGCTGCTCAACGGCGCCACAGCGGACTGCAGCTGGGGTGCCGCCACCGCGCCCCCCCGCAGCGCCTGCTCGGCATCCCCAATGCCCGCCAGCGCCATGACCATCAACAGCGCGACCAGCAGCGCAAGGCCACCAAACGCCAGCACCAGCCGCGTTCCGATCTTCAAGTTGTCCAACATGCGTGTGTGTCTCCAAAATTGTTGTTGTGATTTCTGCCGGCGGCCGCGCCACGAAGCACAGCGCCGTTCAGCCCAACGATGCTACCAACGATCACCGCGCGACGCAGGCGCAGCGGCCCCCATCAGCCCCACAGCCTGCAACGCACGGGTGTGCAAGCCCACCGGCGTGCGCATCGCCGCCCCATTTGCGACAAGGACGCCGGGCGGTCTGAGACAATCCGGGGGTGGACACATCCAACCTTATCCAAACCGTTCTGATCTACGCCCTGCCGGTGTTGTTTGCCATCACCGTGCATGAGGCAGCCCATGGGTATGCCGCGCGCCACTTCGGCGACAACACGGCCTACATGATGGGGCGCATCACCCTCAATCCCTTGAAGCACATCGACCCGGTCGGCACCATCCTGATGCCGCTGTTGCTGTATTTCGCCACCTCCGGGGCCTTCCTGTTTGGCTATGCCAAACCTGTTCCGGTCAATTTCGGCAATCTGCGCAATCCCAAGAAGCACATGGTGTGGGTGGCACTGGCCGGGCCTGCGTCCAACTTCCTTCAGGCCGTGGCCTGGGCCGTGCTGCTGGTATCCCTGGTCGGGCTGGGCATCAATGAAACCTTCTTCCTGGAGATGGCACGCGCGGGTGTCATGGTCAACCTGGTGATGTGGGCCTTCAACCTGTTTCCACTGCCGCCACTCGACGGGGGACGCATTCTGGTGGGCCTGCTGCCCTGGAAGCAGGCCCAGATGGTGTCGCGCATTGAGCCCTGGGGATTTTTCATCGTGATGGGCCTCGTGATTGCGGGAGTGGTGGGCACGCTGTGGCTGCGCCCGCTGATGGGCGTGGGCTACACCCTCATCAACCTGCTGCTCACACCGCTGACGGCGCTGCTGCGCTGACCACCTTTCGGCTGCGGCGCTTTCGCAGCCCTTTTCCCATTCCTTTTGCTGAAATCGCCTCCCATGAGCACCACGCGTTTCCTCACCGGCATCACCACCACCGGCACCCCCCATCTTGGCAATTTTGTCGGCTCCATTCGCCCCTCGGTGGCCGCGAGCCTGCGCCCCGGCGTGCAGAGCTTTTATTTTCTGGCCGACTACCACGCGCTCATCAAGTGCGAAGACCCCGCTCGCATCCAGCGCTCCACCCTGGAGATCGCCGCCAGCTGGCTGGCCGCAGGCTTGAACCCCGAGCACGTCACCTTCTACCGCCAGTCCGACATCCCTGAAATCCCCGAGCTGAACTGGCTGCTCAGTTGCGTAACAGGCAAGGGCCTGCTCAACCGGGCCCACGCCTACAAGGCCTCGCAGGACAAGAACACCGAAGCCGGCCGCGAATCCGACGACGGCGTCACCGCTGGGCTGTTCATGTACCCCGTGCTCATGGGCGCTGACATCCTCATGTTCAAGGCCCACAAGGTGCCCGTGGGGCGCGACCAGGTGCAGCACATCGAGATGGCGCGCGACATGGCGGCCAGCTTCAACCACTTGTATGGCGAGCACTTTGTGCTGCCCGAGGCAGTGATTGATGACAACGTGGCCACCCTGCCCGGGCTGGATGGCCGCAAGATGAGCAAGAGCTACAACAACACCATCCCGCTGTTCTCATCGCGCGAGCAGCTCAAGAAGCTTGTCGGCAGCCTGCTCACCGACTCGCGTGCGCCCGGCGAGCCCAAGGACACCGAGGGCTCGGCCCTGTTCCAGATCTACCAAGCCTTTGCGAGCGCCGCCGAAACCGAGGCACTGCGCCAGCAATACGCCGCAGGCATTGCCTGGGGTGATGCCAAGCAGGTGCTGCTGGAGCGTGTGGACGAGGTGATCGCCCCCATGCGTGCGCACTACGAAGAGCTGATTCACAACCCGGCGCGCATCGAACAAACCCTGCAGGCCGGTGCCGAGCGAGCCCGTGCGCTGGCCACCCCCTTCATTCGCGAATTGCGCTCGGCCGTGGGCCTGCGCAGCCTGGTGCAGGTGGCAGACACGGCCAAGCCCGCCAAAGCGGCCAAGGCAGCGCTGCCAGCGTTCAAGCAATACCGCGAGGCCGACGGCAAGTTTTATTTCAAGCTCGTCGCCGCAGATGGCCGCCTGCTGCTGCAAAGCACCGGGTTTGGCGCCCCCAAAGATGCGGGCCAGGCGATCGGCCAACTGCAAAAGCAGGCAGGCGCGCTCCAGGCCCTCGCCTCGCACCTGGTTCCCGTGGACGGCGTGGACACCTCCGAAGTCCAGACTGCACTGCAGGCGCTTGCAGATGCAGCCGCAGCAGCGCAGGCAGCGCAATAAGAACTCAGGTGCAGAACCAAGGTACGCACCACCTTGGCGCAGGCGGCGCTGGGCTGTGTAAACCACGCGCGCCTGGCCCGCTCAATAGCTCCTTTTTTGATAGCATATAGCGCTTGAATATCAAGCGCTAGAGGCCAAAAAGGCTTTAAATAGCTGCCGGATTGCCCATAGGGCCGAAACATCCTCACCTGCCGCCCCGCCCAGCGGGAGCGCTGCCGGGGCATTGCCCTAAACTGGCAAGCTGTTCAGGAGGCGCGCATGAAACGAATGATGCTTTCGGTGGGGGTGGTGATCACGCTGGTGGGTTGCACGCATGCGCCCGCGCCCCCTATTGCATCAACGCCTGCAGAGCAATCAGGCGCTCAGCCACCGTGGGTCAACAGCCTCGGCATGCCGTTTGTCAGGGTGCCCGCAGGCGATTTTCAGATGGGGGGCCTTCCTCCGCTGGAGACGCTGGCCACCATCTACCCCCAACTCGAACGCAAGCGCCTCACCGATCTGACCGACGAAGTGCCCGCGCATACCGTGCACATCAGCCGCCCGTTTTATCTGGGCCAGCACGAGGTGACCGTAGGGCAGTTTCGGCGTTTCATCGAGCGGTCTGGCTACCAGCCAGAGTCCGAAGCCGATGGCACCGGGGGTTACGGATACAACGCCCACTATGACCCGGCCACCACGGCGCGCGGCGATGCGTTTGAGGGGCGTGACACCCGCTATTCATGGCGCAACCCCGGATTTGCGCAGGACAACGACCACCCGGTCGTCAACATTACCTGGAACGATGCGCAGGCCCTGGCCCATTGGCTGACGCGAACGGAAGGCCACACCTACCGCCTGCCGACCGAAGCCGAATGGGAATACGCGTGCCGAGCAGGCACCCACACCCTCTATCCCCACGGGGACAACCCCCAGGGCCTGGTCCAGGTGGCCAACACGTTTGACCAGGCGGCCGCCCCCCTCTGGCCCCGATGGCGCCCGCAAGCGCTGCCGGGCAACGACGGCCACGCCTTCACGGCACCGGTCGGCAGCTATGCCCCCAACCCGTGGGGTCTGTATGACATGCTGGGCAACACATGGGAGTGGGTGTCGGACTGGCACGGAGACAACTACTATGCCCAATCGCCCCAGGACGACCCGCAGGGGCCGCCCACTGGCAACGTGCGGGTGCGCCGAGGGGGCTCTTGGCACACATGGTCGTTGTATGCCCGCTGTGGATTCCGCAACTGGAACACGCCCCAAACACGCTATACCCTGGTGGGAATGCGCCTCGTGCGGGAGATTGCGCCGGGTCCTGCCAGTAGGGCAGCACCTTGAAGCCCCGCCCGTTCTGCTTGCCGATAGCAGTTAGCGTTCCCGGAGCACCACAATTGTTTAACAAGTGTCAACCACCAACCTCCACTTCGGCGTCCCGCCATCCATGCCAGTGAATATCACTCATAATTTTCGGTTGCATTTTCGACGGGGAGAACCATGCGCATAGCCGCTCTGGACGATGATGCGCTTCAGCTGGATCTGTTCAAGCAGGCCACCGAGGCGATGGGCCATGTCTGCCACACCTACCTGACCGGCGCGGAACTGCTGCGCAGCCTGCGCCGCGAAACCTACGACTTGCTGATTGTGGACTGGCACCTGCCAGACACCACAGGGCCTGAAGTGGTGCAGTGGGTGCGCAAGAACGTGCAGGCGAGACTGCCCATTTTGTTTGTCACGAACCGCCAGGAAGAGCGTGACATCGTCGAAGGGCTGGGCAGCGGGGCCGACGACTTCATGGTCAAGCCCGTGCGCATCGGCGAGCTGACCGCACGCGTGCGCGCCCTGCTGCGCCGCGCCTACCCCGCAAACACCGCAGGAGCGCAAACCTTTGGGCGCTACCACTTTCTGCCGGAAACACGCTCCATCGAAATAGACGGCGTGCCTGTAGAACTCAAGAACCGCGAATATGAGTTGGCCCTTTTCCTGTTCCAGAACATGGGGCGGCTGCTGTCACGCGATCACCTCAAGGAAATTGTCTGGGGCCAGGTGGCGGACATCATGTCGCGTTCGCTGGACACCCATATTTCAAGGCTGCGCATGCTGCTGGATCTGCGCCCAGCCAACGGCTTTATCGTGACGGCTGTGTATGGCGTGGGCTATCGGTTCGAGGCCGTAGACCCGCCGAAAAAAGACTGAACAGGCCGCAGCGCGCCCAACAAACGCTGCGGGCTGGTGCGCCCACGCTCACGCGGATCACTTTGCCCTGGCGCAGGCATCACCAAGGAGAGATCAATTGGCTACGCCAGACCTGTGCAAACGCACCACCCGGAGCACTCCCAACACCTTCACAGCCATCGCCCTCCTGACGATGGCCACACTCGCCTCGCTGGCGAGCCAAGGCGCACAAGCTGCATCCAACGACGAACAAAATGACGAGATCGCGCACACCGTCAAAGATGGTGACACCCTCGAAGGCCTTGCGCGCAGCTATCTGGCAGCACCCCATCAATGGGTCCTCTTGCAGGCGCGCAACAAGGTGGCCAACCCGCGCCATCTGCAGCCCGGCTCCGTGATCTGGATCCCGGTGCGCCTGCAACCGAGCGAATCCGCCACCGTGCAGTGTGTTCAAGGCACAGCAACAGCGGCCCCCCGCGCCAGTGCTGGCAGCGGCGCCCACACCGCAACCACGCCGATCAAAGCCGGCGAAAAGCTGGAAGAAGGCACCCGACTGGCGGTGGGCCCCGAATCGTTCATCACCGTCCAACTGGCCGATGGCTCGGTCGTGCGGGTGCAAGCCAATTCCGAATTGCAGCTGCGCCAGCTGCGCCGGCGCGGCCGTGCGGGCAGTGTGCAATCGGTGCTGGACATGCAAAAAGGCACTTTGGAATCCACCGTGCCGCCCAATGCCGACCCATTGCGCCGTTTCGAAATTCGCACCCCCTTGGCGGTCACCAGCGTACGGGGCACCCATTTCAACGTGGGCATTGCGGATGCGGGCCAGACCACGGCTTCGGTGCTGCGTGGCTCTGTGGCGGTGGACTCGCTGGGGAACCAGGCGCCTGCGGGGGCTCCATCACCGACATCCCCCGGTGCATTGCTGGAGCCAGGCCAAGGCTTGGCTGTGGCTACGGATGGCTCGGTGGGAGCGCCGCGCGCGCTGCTAGCGCCGCCCGACCTTTCCGGCGTGCCCACCACCATCGGCGATGCTGGCCTCCTTGCCATTGACATCCCCCCAGCGCCCGGGGCCACACGCTATGAGGCGCAAGTGGCCCAAGATGAACAGTTCACCCGCGTCGTGCGCCTGGGCCGCTTTGCCGATGGCCATTTGCGCTGGAAAGCAGTGGACGATGGGAGTTACCACCTCATGGTGCGCGCCGAGGACGACCAGGGGATCTTGGGCCTGCCAGCCATGCAGCCATTCAAGGTCAAGACCCGCCCCATTGCGCCGCTGTACCGGCAACCCGCACCTGGCGCCGTCGTGGCAAGCGGCGGTTCTGCAGAGCTGCTGTGCACCGAAGTGCAAGGCGTGCGCTGGTACCGCGTGCAAGTGGCGACGGATGCGAAGTTCGCCACCCCTGTGCGCGACGAGCAACGACTCAACGAGTGCCGCCTTCCCATCGGGGCTCTGCCCGCTGGTGCTTATTTCTGGCGGGTTGCGAGCTTGCTGCAAACGCCTGCTGGAGAGGCAGACCAAGGGCCTTTTGCGCCCCCACAGGCTTTCACGATTGCCGACCGCCCTCCTGCGTTGTCAGCACAAGCGCTGCAAGCCCAGGATGGCGACACCACGGTTCATCTGCATTGGCCCGCCCTGCCAGGCCAGCGGTTCAACCTGCAACTGGCCACGGTCGCCGATGCCACGTTTGAGAATGCCATCCAGGACGTAGCACTCGACGCTCCGGCATGGTCGGCCAGCGACCTGGCTGCGGGCGAGTACCTCGTGCGCATTCGGGTGCTGGACCCCAGCGGTCTGCAGAGCGATTTTTCCACCCCGCGCAAGATTCGCGTCGGCTCGGGCATTCGCACCGGAAGTGGCTTGCCCGTGTCCACCTCTGGCGGCGAACCGGTGAGACGCCCTTGAGGCGCTTGTTGAACGCGGCCGCCCCACCGCAGCCCACCCATCCAGGGCCTCACCGGCATCACCGGCATCACCGGCATCACTGCCAGCTTCCCTTGGCGCCCGGTAACACAAATGGCCGCCCATGCTGAAGATCGCGCGCAATCGCCGCCAGCGCAGGCAGTTGGAGTGGAGCCTTCTTTCCATCGCTCTGATGGCGCTGGTGGTGTGGCTCAGCACCTCGGCAGCCCTGGACCGCGCCAACCACGTGGTGCAAGACGCCGGGCTGCGGCTGGCCGCGCGTCAATCGCGTCCCGACATCGTGGTGGTGGCTATCGACGACCGCAGCATTGCCGCCATTGGCCGCTGGCCCTGGCGGCGCGCATTGCATGCCGAGCTGATCACCCGCCTTTCCGCCCAGAATCCGCAGGTCATTGGCATGGACGTGTTGCTCGGCGAAGCAGACCTGGACTATCCCGACGATGACCTTCTGTTGGCCGATGCCATCCGCCGAAGTGGCCGTGTGGTATTGCCGGTGTTGCGGCGCGGCTTTGGCCCCGAAAGCCATCTGGCCGACCTGCCCTTGCCACCGTTTGCGCAAGCCGCCGCCGACCTCGGCCATGTTCACGTGGCACCTGACGGCGATGGGGTCGTGCGCAGCCTCTATATGTATGAGGGCTCCGACGTAGCACCCTGGCACCATTTCAGCATGGCCATGCAATGTGTGGAAAACACGCGCAGCGGGCTCCCACCTTGTGCTCCGGCGCCGACGCTGCCCGTCGACACGGGCCCGTGGAAACGCAAAGACCTCACACTGATTGCCTACGCAGGAGGGCAGCCGCCGTTCACGTCGTATTCCTACATCGATGTGCTGCGAGGACAGGTGCCCGCCGATGCGTTCCAAAACAAATACGTGCTCGTGGGCGCCGTCGCGTCAGGTCTCGGCGACATTTTTGCCACCCCAATGAGCCAACATTCACGCCTGATGCCAGGCGTCGAAGTGGTGGCCAATGTACTGAACGCACGCCTGTCGGGCGAGCAGATTCGCCCGGCTTCCACACTAAAAAACACACTCTTCAACCTCGTTCCCGTTGCGGGCGTGATGTTGGCGCTGCTGATGGCGGGCCCTTTTGCCGCCATGCTCATCAGCGCAGGGCTGGTGCTTGCAACGCTGCTGCTCAGCATGGCACTGCCCTGGTGGGCAGGCTTGCAGTTTGCGCCAGCCGCAGCGGTGGTGGGCATCGTGTTGGCCTACCCCCTTTGGAGCTGGCGGCGCCTGAGTGCGGCGGCAGATTTTCTGCAGCGGGAAATGGCCAACCTCAAAAATGAAGGCTTGGCCATGCGCACACGCAGGCGCCCTGGCGACTCCAGCGATTTCCTGGAACGACGCATCAATGCCGTAGAGCGTGCGTCCCGCCAGCTGCGGGACCTGCATCATTTCGTGAAAGAAAGCCTGCAACAGCTCCCATCGCCCACCTTCGTGTGCGACGCGCAGGGCAATATCTTGCTCACGAACACGGCGGCGCACCATTTCCTAGGGGTTGATATGCATGTTGCCCTGCAAGGCCAATGTGTGGTGGATCTGTTGGCCGACCTGGTGCATATCAAGACAGGGCAACCGCTCATCACACGCCACCACCTGGCCCACCAATCCCTGCCCGAACAAACCGAGGGCCGCGACAGACAGGGGCGCAGCCTGCTGCTGCAATGCAAGCCGTTCTCCGACATCGCCCAGGCCGATTGGCTCCTGTCGCTGGTGGACCTCACGGACATGCGGCGCGCACTGCAACAACGCGATCAGGCGATGCATTTCATCTCACACGATATCCGCGCCCCCAACGCGTCCATTCTCACGTTGCTGGAAATGCATCGCGCCTACCCTGACCGCATGAGCCACCAGGACTTGATGCAGCGCATTGAGCGCTACGCGCAGGTGTCGCTCGGCATGGCAGAGAGTTTTGTGCGACTGGCCAGCGCAGAGTCGCAGGAATACCGCATGGTTGAGTTGGACTTGGCGGCCGTGCTCGAAGAAGCTGTGGACGACCTGTGGGCGCTGGCCCAGGATCACGGCGTCACAGTTCGCATCACATCCACCCTCGTGTCCGCACCACTGCGGGGCGATCGCGCCTTGCTATGCCGGGCCCTCTCCAACCTGATCAACAACGCCATCAAATTCAGCCCGCGGGATGCCGTGGTGCACTGTGCACTTGCCGAACGCGGCAGACAGTGGGTGCTATCGGTGCGTGACGCAGGCCCCGGTATTGCGCCTGAACTGCAGGGTCGCTTATTTGCCCCCTTTCAGCGCTTGCACGACCACAGCCACCCATCCATTGAAGGTGTAGGACTGGGCTTGGCGCTGGTGCACACCGTGGTGCTGCGCCATGGGGGAACTCTGGAAGTGGACAGTGAACAGGGGCGAGGGACAGAGTTTCGGCTGATCTTGCCCATGCCGCTGGGCATGCACGAGTCTTGATCCCCGCAGCGGTCCACCCGGCGACGCGCTGTGGCCGGGCAGATTCGGCTACCAGGGAATGCTGACGCGGGCGATTGCACTGGTGTACCGATAGGATGCGGTGTGCCCTGTGAACAAACCAGCGGCATTGCTCGATTCCAGCCCCACGAACCACCGCACCGAATCATTGCGCCTTGATGCCATGCCCAGATTGCCTCGCCATATGGGCTCGGACACACCGTCGATGCGTTGCTGCCCGGTATCCAGGCTGGCACTCAACACAAAAGCCTGCGCCACTTCAAACCGTGCCGATAACCCAGCTGAGACCTCGCTCAATCGCTCCGGTGAAAAGTACTCTGGCCGGTACGCATTGGTATTGCGGTAGTTGCGGGTTTTCAGAAAGGCATTGAGGCCATAACGCTCATCCAGTGAGTAGTTCCAGCGGGTGCGCAGAATGGGGCGGTTGTTATCGTTGGAAAATTGCGTCGAACCTGCAGCGAATCCCACGTTAAAGCGCTGATTGAACGCATGTGTTGATTCATTTCCAAAGCTGGGCCATTTCGGGACGCAGTCACTTTGAAATCTGAGCCACGTTGCCGCTCTATCCTGCTGAATTTTT
>RCMZ01000993.1_pt1 | contig 10099 bp, 8 predicted proteins | sample 2041141 | NCBI WGS metagenome assembly RCMZ01 (sample SAMN09708263, study PRJNA481090) | Wastewater metagenome, whole genome shotgun sequencing project. | biome: sewage; isolation source: Davis station wastewater (DW) | place: Antarctica: Davis Station | collected 2010-03-01 | reverse complement strand
TGCCGCGCAAGGTTTCGCCCGAAAGCCAGCCCGCCATACGCTGGCGCAATGCCAGTAACGCGGCTACGTCGATGCCGGTGGCCACGCCCATGCGCTCCAGCATGAACACGAGGTCTTCGGTGGTGATATTGCCGCTGGCGCCCGGCGCGTGCGGGCAGCCGCCAATGCCCGCCAGGCAGGCATCAAAGCGCGTGATGCCTGCCTGCCAGGCCGCGTACACGTTGGCCAGGCCCAACCCACGCGTGTCGTGAAAATGGGCGCAACACAGGCGGTCGCCGACCAGCCCACGCGCCTTTTCAAACAAACGGGCCACGGTGGCCGGGTCGGCATAGCCCACGGTGTCCGCCAGGCTCACGCGGTCGGCGCCCGCATCCAGCAGGGCCTGCATCAGGCGCAGGACTTCACTCTCGGCGACTTGGCCTTGCAAGGTGCATCCGAATGCGGTGCCGACGCCCCCCTCAATCAGCGTGCGGCGGCCGTTGGCGTCGCGCAGCGCGCGGATGCGGGCCACCTCGGCCACCACCTCGTCGGGCGTCTTGCGCAGGTTGGCCAGGCTGTGGGCGTGGCTGGCGGACAGGGGCACGATCATCAGGTCGGCGCTGCACTCCAGCGCGCGCTCGGCGCCTTTGATGTTGGGCACCAGCACCGAGGCCACCAGGCCGGGCAGCGTTTTGGCGTGGGCCAGGACCTCGGCCGTGTCGGCCAACTGGGGCAGCAGGCGGGCGGGCACGAAGGAGCCCACCTCGATCTCGCGCTGGCCGGCGGCGTAGGCAGCGTTGATCCATTCGATCTTGTGCGGGGTGGACACCACCGTGGCGATGCTTTGCAGGCCGTCGCGCAGGCCAACTTCGCGGACGATGGCGCGGGCCACCGGGGGCTGCAGGTCGGACGGGATCGCGGAGGAGTTCACGGGATGTCTCTTTCGGGTGGGTCTGGGCAAGATTCTAAAAATTCCCGAATGAATCAGAAAATACATCTCGGAAGCCGTAACATTCCCAAACGGAACATCACAACCCTGGAGGTTTGTCATGCGCGACCTGGACTTGCAGACCCTGCGCCTCTTTGCCGCCGTGTGCGAGCAGCGCAGCATCGCGCGTGTGGCCGAGCAGGAGTCCATCGTGGGCTCGGCCATCAGCAAGCGGCTGGCGCAGCTGGAAGACACGGTGGGCACGCCGCTGCTGCTGCGCAAGCGCCGGGGCGTGGTGCCAACGCCTGCCGGCGAGACCCTGCTGGAGCATGCCCGCACCATGCTGGCCAGCGTGGGGCAGATCGAGCGCGACATGGCGGCCTACGCCACCGGCACGCGCGGCCATGTGCGCATGCTGGTCACGGCCTCGGTCATGGCCGAGTCGCTGGCCGACGATGTGGCGGCCTTTCTGCAAGACCCGGCACACCGCAACATCCAGATCAGCCTGGAGGAACGCGTGAGCCCGGACGTGGTGCAAGGCGTGCGCGACGGCAGCGCGTCCATCGGCATCTGCTGGGACGCAGCCGACCTGTCGGGCCTGGAAACCAGCGCCTACCGCAGCGACCACATGGCTGTGGTGGCACACGAGTCGCACCCCGTGGCCCAACTGCAGAGCGTGCGGTTTGCCGACGTGCTGGAGCACGAATTCGTCAGCATGCCCGCGCTCAGTGCAGTGCAGGTGCTGCTGGCGCGCGCCGCCGCCGTGGAGGGAAAAATGCTGGCCCACCGCGTGCTGGTGTCCAACTTTGACGCCGCGCTGCGGGTGGTGCGCGCCAACCTCGCCATCAGTGTGGTGCCCCGCGAGGTGGCCCAACCGTTTGCCGCATCAGCTCCGGTGCGCATCGTTCCGCTCAGCGACCCTTGGGCCCAAAGGCGGTTTGCCATTTGCTTTCGCAGCGCACAGACCCTCCCACCGGCTGCACAGTTGCTGGCGTCGCATCTGGCAAGGCTGGCCAAGCTTTAGAACCCGCCCACGTTCTCGCAGCCAGTTGTGGGGCATATGCAAACCGTGGCCCAGTCACAACAGTTTGATACGCATTGGGGTATTTTTGAGGGTTGGCGCATGTGTGACGTGCATTTCGAGCTACCAAACTTGTAGCAAAATGGCTTCCGCGCTATAGTCTCAGCGCACCCGCGGGCTTGGTCAACGGCCACCCGCTTCGAACATTGATCTACAACTAGCGCGAGGAGAAACGTCCATGAGCTCCAAAGAAAATGCCGCCATCAACCAGCTTTTCGAGAAACTCGAATGCCGTTATGCGCTGCGCGTACTGTGGGCCCTGAAAGACGGCCACCCCCAGACCTTCCGCCTTCTGCAGGACAGCGTGGGCGGCATTACCCCCAACACACTCAACACCCGCATCAAGGAGTTGCGTGAGGCAGGTTTTGTGGACCACGGCAGCGATGGCTACACCGTCACGCCATCGGGGGCCGACCTGCTCAAGCGTTTGAGCGATGTCCAGGCCTTTGCCACACGTTGGGTGGCAGGCCGCGCCAAAAAAACCTGACAGCCGACTCCCCCTTGCCGACCGGGCACCCGCCTTTTTGTGGGCGCTTGTTAAAATAAGGCTCAAAATGGCTTCTAGCGCTCTATGCACAAGCGCTAGAAGCTATATTTTTAATAGCAATCAAGGAATCTCTTATGGCATTGACCACCACTGCATCGGGCCTGCAATACGAAGACACCACCGTGGGTGAAGGCGCGGAAGCCGCCAAGGGCCAAAATGTGTCAGTGCACTACACCGGCTGGCTCTACAACAATGGCGAACAAGGCGCGAAGTTCGACTCCAGCCGCGACCGCAATGATGCCTTCGAGTTCTCGCTGGGCGCTGGAATGGTCATCAAGGGCTGGGACGAAGGCGTTCAAGGCATGAAAGTGGGCGGCCAACGCACCCTCATCATCCCCGCAGCCCTGGGCTACGGCGCACGCGGCGCGGGCGGCGTGATCCCCCCGAACGCCACGCTGAAGTTTGATGTCGAGCTGCTCAAAGTGGGCCGTTGAGCCCTCTTATAGAGCGCTTGATTTTAGCGACCCCCTTCTTGTGCAAAAGCGGTCCTCGGGCCGCTTTGTTGTTTCTGACGCCCCAACTCGTTGGCATCGTCCTTGAGATCCACCACCCAGAATGAACAGTGAGCGCAAAGGCCTGCCTGTCGGTCTTTGAAATCACAGGCTGCGAATCAGTCTCAGTGGCCGGTTTTTACCGCCTTTTGCCCTACAGCCGCGCCGTGGATCTGTAGGCCCAACAAAACCTGTCCGCGCTGAGGCTATTTTCGCTGTCGAAGCTGGCAACCCCACAAGCTCCGAGAAATCAGTCGAAGAGCGCGCCATACAGCGGTTCAAATTTAATGTCGCCCACGGCTTCGCGGATTTTGGGAGCCAATGCGGCCAGGTCATCAAAACTGCCTGTCCCCTCCACCGCCAGATTCAAACGAAAACCACGCAACCCAAGGGCCGCAGTCAGCGCAGTGGCAATCGGATACGCCGCCTGATAACGCTCTTTAGGGGTCCGTCCCGAGCCTCCTTCCGGGGCGGCCACCGTCCCCAGGTCCATCGCATTTGCGGCCTCCGCACCCTGAACGGGAGGCAACCCAAGAAACATGCTTGTCGATCCCTGCTGGCCTGAAAGTGGAGCCAACAGGCCTTGCGCAATCATGGCCTGCACATCGTCCGACGTGATGCCCATGGCCGCTGTGGCCGCCAGGACGTCTTGGGCGGTGCGCTTGCCGTCAAAAAGGATGAAAGCCGAACGCTGACGAGAGCTCAAACTGCCGTGACGGTCTTTGAGCGCCTCTTGCCCTGCCTGGGTTTTGACGAGAACCATGAGTCTCCTAAAAATGCTGAACTGCGATGCAGATGCACGGGAGAGCCTCTGCACGAATCACCGCGCGGTGTGTTTCTGCGGCTCGGCCCGTCTGCCTTGTCGCCAATACGCGCGATAGCGACCGCTATTGCTGCTTTTCGCCGAACAACCCCATCCGATCCGCGGCGCTCACCTTCCACTCGAATCGAGCAGAAGATCCTCAGTGAACACACATTGTTCGCAGAGTTACATGTTTTGCACGTCTTGAAAATGGGGGTTTACACATAAACCGCGCGTGCCGTGTGGATATGGTTCGTGGATAGCCGGGCCCGTGCGCAAGGGCCTCGTGCAGCTACATCTCAGAGCGGATGCGGGGCAATGGCGGCGCGGGGCGCGTGATCCAGCTCACCAACAGCGCCAGCACAAAACCAAACGGCACGCCAAAAACCCCTGCAGAGATCGGCTGGATGCCAAACCAAAGCCCATCGGCTAGCAGCCAATGCGGCAATACCTGCAGGGCCGATACATGCGACAGCATGTAATAGATGGTGATGCCGAGCCCCCCGAGCATGCCCGCCACTGCGCCCTGCCGCGTAGTACCTCTCCAAAAGATGCCCAGCACCATGACAGGAACAAAAGCGGATGCCGCCAGCGAAAACGATGCCGACACCATCGGCAGTATCTCGGACGGTTTGAGCGCTGCGACAAATGCGGCCGACAAAGCCACCGCCAGCAGCGTGAACTTGGTCAAGATCACCCGCTGCTCCGGGGAGGCCTGCCGGGGCGTTCCCCGAAAGTACAAGTCACGCACCAATGCATTGCTAATGGTGAGCAGCAGGCCATCGGCGGTAGACAGTGCCGCAGCAAGGCCGCCCGCGGCCACCAGGCCCGAGACCACATACGGCAGTCCACCCAGTTCGGGAGTGGCCAACATGATGAGGTCAGCGCCCAGGCGGATTTCTCCGAATTGAATCAAGCCGTCGCCGTTGACGTCTTCCACCGATAGCAGCGAACTGTCCACCCGCGCCCACTGCGCCATCCAGTTGGGCAACGCTTCAAAGCTGCTGCCCACCAAATGCTGCATGACTTCAAACTTGACCAAAACGGCCAGCGCCGGGGCACTGAGGTACAACAAGGCGATAAAAAACAAGGACCATGCCACCGACGCCCGCGTCGCCGCGACAGAAGGCAAGGTGTAAAAGCGTGTCAGCAAATGCGGTAACCCAGCAGTCCCGACCATCAAACAGAACATCAGCGCCAAAAAGTTACGGCGCGTCAGGTCGTAGTCACGTTGCTCCTGCGGCGTGCCATGCGGGTCCCCCGCAAAGGCCTGACTGTGGGGTGGCAGCCCACCCAGGGGCCGCGCCCGCTCGTAGTTCTCGCGCATTTCGCGGGTCCAGCGCTCACGCGCCGCGGCAGCATCGCGCGGGAGCGCGGCCAACTCGCGGCTGGCGGAAACGATCAGCCCGACGTCGGCATTCTGGGCGCGCAGGGCGCGAATGTGTTCACGGCCTTTCTCGCGCTCGCGCTCCAGCGATGTCTCAACATCCAGCAACCGCGCTTCAAAGTCTTGCGCTCGGTGCAGATAAGCCTGCACCACCTGGTGCTCGGCGGGAGAGTCGAGCAGCTGCGCTTCCAGGTCGGCGATTTTGCTGATCTGTTTGCCATAGACCAGCGGCGCGATGGGGTTGCCAAGTTGCTTGTAAGCCAGCCATGACACGGGGATCATGAACGCCAGCAAAATCACCACATACTGAGCGACCTGCGTCCAGGTGATGGCACGCATCCCCCCCAAAAACGAGCACAGCAACACCCCGCCCAGGCCCAGCATGATGCCGATTTCAAACTGCACGCCTGTCAGCCGAGACGCAATCAGCCCCACGCCATAGATCTGGGCCACCACATAGGTGAAAGAGCACAACACGGCGGCCAACGCCGCGATCACCCGGGGCCACCGCCCACCAAAACGCACATGAAAAAAATCGGGCACGGTGTACAGCCCCATTGCGCGCAGATGCGGCGCGATGAGCATTGCCACCAGGCAGAATCCGCCGGTCCAGCCCAGCAGGTAAGCAAGCCCACCCGCCTGCCCCGGCGTGCCTGAAAAACCCTGCAGATACAGCGCCCCGGACAGACTGATGAAGGACGCGGCACTCATCCAGTCGGCCGCCGTGGCCATGCCGTTGTACATCGGCGGAATACGGCGGCCAGCGACGTAATAGTCCTCGGGGTCGGTGGTACGGCTGTAAACGCCGATCCCAGCGTAGACCATGACCGTGAGAAAAAGAAAGATGGGACCGATCCAGTGGCGCGAGAGCCCCCGGTGTTCCGCCCAGGTCATCAATGCCAGAAACCCCAGCACGCCCAAGACATACAAACCCAGGATGCGGTGAAGCCGCCACAGATAGGCGCGGTCACTGCCGCCGCTTGCGGCTTTAGGGGCGGCCATGGTGATTCAAGGGGCTAGCGGCCGACGGCTGGCCCTCGCCATTTGGTGGGCTCTCAGCGTCTTGGCGCTCAAACCGGTTCATCGCCCAGCCATAAGCCACGACGATACCGATAAAAACCAGCACGGCGCCCTGGGCGGCAATCCAATACCCCACAGGCCAACCGCCCCACACCAAGGCCTGCAGATCGCGGGCGAAATAAGTGGTGCCAAATGACACCAGCACCCAGAGCAGCAACAGGCCCGCCTTGAGCCAGAGATGGCGCACGTCGTGTAGATCGGGCGGGAACGGCCCCGCCATCTCTGCTTCTTCGGCGCGTCTGGGTTGCTGCAACGGCATCACGGGCAGGCCACCGACTGGACCCCGCCGCGCAAGGTGTCCGTGGTGGGCCAGTGGCGCATCGCTAGCAACCCAAACACGTCAGCTCGCCAGCTGCTGCCAGGTCGCGATCACGCTGTCGGGGTTGAGCGAGATCGATGAGATGCCTTCCTTGGCCAACCACTGTGCAAAGTCTGGGTGGTCGCTGGGGCCCTGGCCGCAGATGCCGATGTATTTGCCCTGCGCCAGGCAGGCCTTGATGGCCTGGTGGATCAGCGCTTGCACTGCGGGGTCGCGCTCGTCAAAGTCATGCGCCAGCAACTCCAGGCCCGAATCGCGGTCCAACCCCAGAGTGAGCTGCGTCAGATCGTTGGAGCCGATAGAGAATCCGTCGAAAAACTCCAGGAAACGCTCGGCCAAGATGGCGTTGCTGGGCACTTCGCACATCATGATGACCTTCAGGTCATCCTTGCCACGCGAGAGACCATGGGTGGCCAGCAGCTTCGTCACGCGCTCGGCCTGGCCCAGCGTGCGCACAAAAGGCACCATGACCTGCACATTGGTCAGGCCCATGTCATTGCGCACACGCTTGAGCGCCTCGCACTCCATCGCAAAGGCTTCACCAAAATCAGCGCTCAGGTAACGCGCCGCGCCACGGAAGCCCAGCATGGGGTTCTCTTCCTCGGGCTCGTAGCGGCTACCGCCAATGAGCTTGCGGTATTCGTTGGACTTGAAGTCCGACAGTCGCACGATGACGGGCTTGGGCCAGAAAGCAGCGGCAATGGTCGCCACGCCTTCGGCCACCTTGTCCACGTAGAACGCGCGCGGGCTGGCATGTCCACGTGCCACCGATTCGACGGCCTTCTTCAGGTCCGCATCAATCTGGGGGTAATCCAGAATGGCCTTGGGATGCACGCCAATGTTGTTGTTGATGATGAACTCCAGCCGCGCCAAACCCACCCCCTCGTTCGGCAGCTGGCAGAAGTCAAATGCCAACTGGGGGTTGCCCACGTTCATCATGATCTTGGTCTTGATGGGGGGCATGTCGCCGCGCTGAACCTCGGTGACCTCAGTCTCCAGCAGGCCGTCGTAGATATGGCCGGTATCACCTTCGGCGCAGCTCACGGTGACCAGGGTGCCGTCTTTGAGCAGCTCGGTCGCGTCGCCGCAACCCACCACGGCCGGAATGCCCAGCTCGCGCGCAATGATGGCGGCGTGGCAGGTGCGCCCGCCCCGGTTGGTGACGATGGCGCTGGCGCGCTTCATCACGGGCTCCCAGTTGGGATCGGTCATATCGGTCACCAGCACATCGCCGGGCTGCACCTTGTCCATCTCGCTGATGTTGTGCACCAGGCGCACGGGGCCGGTGCCAATCTTCTGGCCAATCGCGCGGCCCTCGGCCAGCACGGTGCCGTGGCCCTTGAGCTTGTAGCGCAGCTCGGCCTGCCCTTTGGACTGGCTCTTTACGGTTTCAGGCCGTGCCTGCAGGATGTAAAGATGGCCGTCCGTGCCGTCTTTGCCCCATTCGATGTCCATGGGGCGGCCGTAGTGCTGCTCGATCACGAGGGCGTAACGCGCCAGTTGCTCCACATCGGCATCCGTCAGCGAGTAGCGATTGCGCTGCTCGGTGGGCACGTCGACCGTCTTGACCAGCTTGCCGCTCTGGGCCTTCTCTTGAGCAGAAGAAAACACCATCTGGATCAGCTTGCTGCCCAGATTGCGGCGGATCAACGCCTTCTTGCCCGCCTTGAGCATGGGCTTGTGCACATAGAACTCATCAGGATTCACAGCGCCCTGCACCACCGTCTCGCCCAGGCCATAGCTGCTGGTGATGAAAACCACTTCTTCAAAGCCGGATTCGGTGTCGATGGTGAACATCACGCCTGCGGCACCGAGGTCGGAGCGCACCATGCGCTGCACGCCGGCCGACAGGGCCACCACATCGTGTTCAAACCCCTTGTGCACGCGATACGAGATAGCGCGGTCGTTGTACAGCGAGGCAAACACTTCCTTCATCTTGTGCAGCACGTCGTCAATGCCCACCACGTTGAGAAAGGTTTCTTGCTGGCCTGCAAACGACGCATCGGGCAGGTCTTCGGCTGTGGCAGACGAGCGCACGGCAAACGAGGCCGCTGGGTTGCCCGCGCTCAGCGTGGCAAATTCGTCGGCAATGGCTTTTTGCAGGTCGGCAGGGAAGGGCTGGGCCTCGACCATGGCGCGGATCTCGGCGCCGACCTGCGCGAGGGCGCGCACGTCTTCCGTGTCCAGGCTCTTGAGCTTGGCGCTGATCTTGTCAGCCAGCCCGTCATGGGCCAGAAACTGGCGGAACGCGTGGGCCGTGGTCGCAAAACCCGTGGGCACCCGCACACCTTGCGGCAGTTGGGAGATCATCTCGCCGAGGGAGGCGTTTTTACCGCCCACCGACTCGACATCGGTCATTCTCAGGTTTTCAAACGGTACGACCAAGGCGGTCGGGCTGAAAAGTGCAGACATGGGAAAGCTCCAGAAGTTGAAACCGGGTCTGCGCGCCTGCCCCTTGGGAGCCATGGGCGAGCGGCCATGCACGGGCAGCGGCTTTGTCGTTGTGGTTGTTGGCCGACGAAGTGCATGGAGAGAATTGGATAATTGCGGCAATTGTAGGCCCGCGCCCCTGGCGAAGGGCGGACGCTTTCAAAAAGGGCCCCATGCACACGCGCACCGTATTTTTCATCTCTGACGGCACCGGCATTACCGCCGAAACCTTCGGCAACGCCATCCTCGCCCAGTTCGACATGAAGCCGCGCCATGTGCGTTTGCCCTTTATCGACACGGTGGACAAGGCGCACCAGGCGGTGCGGCAGATCAACCACACGGGCGAGGTCGAGGGCAAAAAACCTGTCGTGTTCACCACGCTCGTCAATATGGAAGTGCTCAAGGTCATTCAGGAAGGCTGCAAAGGCATGCTGCTGGACATGTTTGGCACCTTTGTGCACCCGCTTGAACAAGAGCTGGGTATCAAGTCGCACCATCGCGTGGGGCGTTTTTCGGACGTGAGCCGCAGCAAGGAATACACCGACCGCATCGAGGCCATCAACTTCAGCCTGGCGCACGACGATGGCCAGAGCAACCGCGACCTGGCAGGTGCCGACGTGATTCTGGTGGGCGTGAGCCGCAGTGGCAAAACACCCACCAGCCTGTACCTGGCCATGCAGTGCGGCATGAAAGCGGCCAACTACCCGCTCATCCCCGAAGACTTCGAACGCCGCCAACTGCCACCCGCGCTGGCACCGTTTCAAAAGAAGATTTTTGGCCTCACGATCAGCCCGGAACGCCTTTCCGAAATCCGCAGCGAACGCCGCCCAAACTCCAAATATGCCGACCTGGTCAATTGCCGCCACGAGGTGGCCGAGGCCGAGGCGATGATGCGCCGCTCGGGCATCCGGTGGCTGTCCACCACAACCAAAAGCATCGAAGAGATTGCCACGACGATCCTGCAAGAGATACGGCCGGAGCGATTGGTGTACTGAACACGACACACCACAACGCAGAACCAAAACAAACCAAAAAACAAAAGCGGCGCCATCAAG
>RCMZ01000992.1_pt1 | contig 10105 bp, 9 predicted proteins | sample 2041141 | NCBI WGS metagenome assembly RCMZ01 (sample SAMN09708263, study PRJNA481090) | Wastewater metagenome, whole genome shotgun sequencing project. | biome: sewage; isolation source: Davis station wastewater (DW) | place: Antarctica: Davis Station | collected 2010-03-01 | reverse complement strand
CGCTTCCAGCGCGGCGATGCCGCGCACGGCGTCCGTCTCGCTCCAGGCCTGGTTGACGTCGACGCGCACGCTGGCCCGGTCGCCCAGCGCCCGCTTGATTTCCAGCACGTGGGCCACATCGTCCATCACGTCGCGCAAGCCGATCTTCAGCTTGAAGATGCGGTGGCGGCGCAGTTCCAGCATTTTTTCGCCCTCGGCGATATCGCGCACGGTGTCGCCGCTGGCCAGCACCCAGGCCACGGGCAGCGCGTCGCGCACGCGCCCGCCCAGCAGCTCCGACAGCGGCACGCCCAGGCGGCGCGCCTGCGCATCGAGCAGCGCCGTTTCAATCGCGCACTTGGCGAAGCGGTTGCCCTGGATGACCTTGCGCACCCGCGCCATGGCCTTGGCGACTTCGCTCGCCTGCATGCCGAGCAGCAGGGGCGCGATATAGGTATCGATATTCGTCTTGATGCTTTCCGGGCTTTCGCCGCCGTAGCTCAAGCCGCCGATGGTGGTGGCCTCGCCCCAGCCAACGATGCCGTCGGCGCAGCGCAGGCGCACCAGCACCAGGGTTTGCGTATTCATGGTGGCGACGGAGAGCTTGTGCGGACGAATGGTCGGCACATCGACCAGGAAGGTCTCGATATGTTGAATCATATTTATTCCGTATAATTCTGTGGAGTGGTGACACGATATGCCCCCAAAGTCTCCACGTCCAACACCGAGTTGGTATCGAATCTATACCTGAAAGGTATGAAAATGGAATTACGCCACCTGCGCTACTTCGTCGCGGTCGCCGAGGAAAGGAACTTCACGCGGGCCGCCGAGCGGCTGCACATCGCGCAGCCGCCGCTCAGCCGGCAGATGCAGCAGCTGGAGGAAACGCTGGGCGTGGTGCTGATCGAAAAGGGGACGCGGCCCTTGCGGCTGACGGAGGCGGGCGAGTTTTTCCTCGCCCACGCGCGCCCGCTGCTCGACCAGGTACGCGACCTGAAGGCCATGACGCAGCGCATCGGCAAGCTCGATCGCACCCTGTCGATCGGCTTCGTCGCCTCGACCCTGTATGGGGAATTGCCCGATGTCGTGCACCGTTATTGCGAACGCCACCCCGAGGTGGACGTGACCTTGCACGAGATGACGACGGTGGAGCAGATCAAGGCGCTCAAGGAAGGCCGCATCGACGTGGGTTTCGGGCGCCTGAAAAGCGAGGCCCCCAGCATCCGCCGCATCCTGCTGCGCGAAGAGCGCCTGGTGGTGGCCCTGCCGCCCGGGCACCGGCTGGCGCATGGCGAAGGCGGCCTGCGCCTGACGGACCTGACGCATGAAACCCTGCTGGTGTACCCGAAGGCGCCCCGGCCCAGCTTTGCCGACCAGGTGCTGGCCATGTTCAGCGATGGCAATGTCACGCCCGGCCTCGTCACCGAGGTGCGCGAGCTGCAGATTTCCATGGGCCTGGTGGCGGCCGGCCAGGGGATTTCCATCGTGCCCGAAAGCGTGCAAGCCATGCACCACCGTAACGTCATCTACCGCAAGCTCGACGACCAGCACGCGTTTTCCCCCATCTTCTTCAGCGTGCGGCACATGGACCGCTCGCCCGAGCTGGAAAACATCCTCGCCGCCGTGTATTCGATCTACGATGAACACGGCATCGCACATGCCAAGGAAAGCCTGTAACCGTGCTGCGCACCGCTACGGCTGCGCGTCGGCCAGCAGTTCGGGCCTCAGCGCGCGGATGCGCAATTCCGTGAAGTAGCCGCCCGCCTCGTTGTAGCGCAGGTAGTGACGGCCGCAGTCCAGGCAGCGGGCCACCTGGCTCAGGTTGGCAGGATAAAAGCGCGGCGCGATGGGCGCGTCCACGCTGTCGTAGCGCGTCCCCTGCGGGTGGTATTCGGCGAAGGTCGGTTCCTCGTACGGGTCTTCGCGCAGGGTGCCGACTTCCTCAAACCGGTCCAGCGCCAACGAGGTGGGAAGACGCTGCCAGGCATCGAGCGGGACGGCGCAGCAGCTGCATTTCTTTGTCACCAGCGCCGACGCGGCGGCCAGCGTGGACAAGGCGGGAAAATCGATGAATACCATGGTTCAGCCATTGCAAAGGTGCGGCCTTTGGCAACGAGCCTGGCCGCGCCTTTGCATTCTAGCGGAATGCGTCTGTCAATGACCCATGAAGTCATTCCACTTCGGCAGCAGCACGATGCTGTTCGGGTTGAGACCCTTGTCCTTCAAGGTATCGACGCTGCGCACCACCGCCTCCTTTTTCAGGTCGATGACGGTGATGCTGCCATCGCTCATGCCCGGCAAATTGAGCAGCGCATTCTGCACGAAGGCATAGCGGCCGTCCCTGGTGAACGCCACGTGGTGCGCGCCTTCGGCGGCCGGTATGGATTTCACCAGCCGCGGCTTGCCGATGCCGCCCGTCAAATCAAAGAGATGCAGATGCCCCGGCTTGGCCGTCGTCAGGTACATGCGCGTGGCGCCCTTGTTGAAATACAGCTCCAGCGGCACGCCCGCCTTTTGCGCGGCAAAGTCATGCACCTGCGCCGTCTCGAAATCCTTGGTGGCCGGATTCCACGTGGCCGTCCACACGGTGCCGCCGTACATATTGGCGACATACGCCACGGGCGGATTGCTGCCGGGGACAAACAGCACTTCCACGGGCGCCTCGCCCGACGGCGACGGCTTCTTCGACAGTTTGTGCGTGCCCAGCACCTTGCCCGTGCTCGTTTCCACCACGCTGATCACTTCCCCCGCATCGCCCAGGTCTGTGGGACGGATGGTGCTCGTCAGCAGGGTGCGGTCGATGCCGTCGTGGACGGCCAGTCCGTGCGGATACGGCGCCGGCAGCTTGACGGTGCGCCCCGGCTTGTCGTGCACGGCGTCGCCTTCCAGCATGGCCTGCGATCCCATGCAGCTCAGGTACCAGCGCTTGTGGTCATCGGAAAAAACGATGTCCTCGCCCACCTGGCAAGTGGGCACCTCGATGACCTTGATGGGCAAGTCCTTGTGGCGCATGTCCATCACGCGCAGTTGCGTCTTGCCCAGCGCCGTGATGTAGGCCTTGCTCATGTCGTGGTTATAAAAAATATGGTGCGCCACCAGGTCCGGCGGCAGGGGAATGTCGCGCACGATCTTGCCGAAGTTGGTCGATTCGGGATCGACGTCGATGATGGCGATGCCTTCCTTGCGCGACGGCGGCGCGACAGGGCTTTTCAGCGACTTCAATGATTCGGGCGACTTGCTTTCGTAATTGACCATGGCCAGGATTTCAGCCGACGCGGGCAGCGCGGCCAGGCACGCCGCTGCCAGTGCAAACAGTATCTTTTTATTCTTCATCGTCTCCCCTGCCCCATTCGAGTGTCATTGGAATTGTCAGACGGACGGCGCCCGGCGCCGGCCCACGCCGCTCATTCTACGGCGGCACTTTTTCAAACTGGCGTTTTTTTTCGGATGGCCAATGCTGGAAATCTTTCCTAGAATTTAAGGATGAAAAAACCATCACACCTTCCATCCGTTTCCAGCCTGGGGCTGGCCATTTTCCTGCTGTGCGCATCGGCGCAAAGCCAGTCGCAGAGCGGCCCGGCGGCCAGGCAGCAGCAACCGGAACAGCATGTGGCGCTGGCCATCGCGCAGCGCAAAATCGCGCCCAAACCGCCGACGCTACGCGTCCAACAGCACGACACAATCACGCTGGATTGGACTACCGACGAAATAGTCAGTATCCACTTGCACGGCTACGACCAGCTGCTGACGCTCAAGCCGGGCGAGAAGACAGCCATGCGCATCGACGCCAGCGTGCCAGGACGCTTCCTCGTCTCCGCGCATGGCTATGGCGCGCAGACGGCGCACGCGGGCAAGCAGCACAAGCACCACCGCGAGGCGCCGCTGATCTACCTGGAAGTGCTGCCGCGATGATGCGGCGCGCCGCCGCTCTCGGCCTGCTGGCCGCGCCATGTCTTGGGCACGCCCACGGTTTTGGCCAGCGCTACGACCTGCCCCTGCCGCTCTGGCTGTACTTGCTGGGCGCGGGACTGACGGTGGCGCTGTCATTCGCCTTCCTGGCCCTGTGGCGCCGCGACGATGCCGGTCCGCCTGACCGAGGCGACTACGCGCGCCCGCTCCTGCGCCATATTCCTGGCGCGCGCGCCATCGCCTTCGCGCTGCGCCTGCTGGTGCTGGCGCTGTATCTGCTGGTGATCGTGGCGGGCCTCGTGGGCGTGCAGAATCCCGTAAAGAATATCGCGCCCGCCATGGTCTGGGCCATCTGGTGGGTGGGCATGGCGTACGTGTCGGCGCTGCTGGGCGACCTATGGGCGCTGGTCAATCCGCTCGACAGCGTGGCGCGCGCGGCGGCGCATCTGGCGCCCCGCTGGCGCGCGCCGCTGGCCTGGCCTTCCTGGCTCGACGGCTGGCCGGCCACCATGCTGTTTTTCTGCTTTATCTGGATGGAGCTGAACTGGGAAGGCAGCGAACAGCCGGCCAGCCTGGCCTGGAGCATGCTGCTGTATTCCGCCTGCACGTGGGCAGGCATGGCGCTGTTCGGCCGCGCCGCCTGGCTGCGCCACGCGGAGGTGTTCCACGTCGTCTTCGGCTTGCTGGCGCGCTTCGCCCCCCTCACCGTCCGCGACGGCGCATTGTACGTGCGCCCGTATGCGGCGGGCTTGCTGACGACGCAGCCCGTGCGCCCCGCCTGCCTGGTGCTGGTGATCCTGATGCTCGCTTCCGTCAGCTTCGACGGCATGATGGAAACGCAGACGTGGTACGACATCGTCGACGCCGTCCTTGCCGTGGCGCCGGGCGCACTTGGCTGGATCACCACGGCCGCCCTGCTATTGATGCCGGCCCTGTTTCTGCTGATGTTCCTGCTGTTTTGCGCGCTGATCGCCCGTTGCGCCGCCAGCGATGGCCTGCCTGCCCTGCCCCTGCCGCGCGTGGCCGGGCACTTCGTGCTGACCCTGGTGCCGATCGCCATCGCCTACCATTTCGCCCATTACCTCTCTTTCGTGGCGATGGCGGGCCAGTACCTGATTCCGCTGGCGTCGGACCCGCTGGGCCTGGGCTGGGACTTGTTCGGCACGCAGCTGTACTTTATCCGCCTGGGGATCGTCGACGCCAAGGTGGTGTGGTACGTGTCGCTGTTCGCCATCATCGCCGGCCACGTGGCGGCAGTCTGGCTGGCCCACGTCTGCGCGCTGCGCCTGTACGCCAGCCGCCGCGCCGCCCTGCGCAGCCAGTATCCGATGCTGGCCCTGATGATCGCCTACACCTTGCTCAGCCTGTGGATCATCGCCCAGCCTATCGTCGGCGGCTAAGCCGCTGTCGCCGCGCCAGGGCCAGTTCCAGCAGCATCAGCAAGCTGCCGGAAACAAGCAGCAGCGGCATCAGCGCGCACATGCTGGCCGCCAGCAGCCAGGCCGGCGCGGAGGGTGAGGTCCAGGCGCCGGGCAGCAGCTTGGGCAGGCCCAGCGAGCCTGGCAGGCGCCGCTTGAAGAACATCACCCAGCCCGACACCAGCGAGAACAGCACGCTGGCGCCGAACAGCAGCAGCAAGGCCTGGTTCCACCAGCCGAATTCGCCCCGGTGGAACGGGATGCCGATGGCGGTCGCCTTGCCGAACGCCGTCTGCGCCTGCCACCCCGCGTAGTACAGGGGCTTGCCGCTGTAGGCGTCGAACTGCAGGTCGAAGCGCAGGGTGGGCCGGCTGCGGTCGGCCATGGTGGCGCGCCACACATCGTCCTGGCTGGCCGGCGCCGTCAGCTGCACGGCGATGGCGGGCGCATGGCTGCGCGCCACCTGCCACGCATCCTGCCAGTCGAGCGGAGCGCCCTCCTCGCGCGAATGCAGGCCGCGCGGCGCGGGCGGCGGCGCCTGGCCGCTGACGTCGCGCAGCGCGCGGATGCGCCCGCCCGCCTGCTGGCTCCACGTCAGCCCCGTGGCCAGGATCACAAAACTCACCAGTCCCAGCGCCACGCCCAGGAACGCATGCCACTGGCGCCAGCCATTGCGGCCCCGCGCACCGCGCTTCGGCAAGCCCGCTTGCGCGCCGCGCGGCCACCACAGGAGCACGCCCGTCACCAGCATCACCATCAGCCAGCTGGCCGCCAGTTCGATCATCCAGCGCCAGCCATCGCCTTGCAGCAGGCGCGAATGCAGCTTTTTCGCCCAGTTGCCGAAGCGTTCGCCGCTGGCCAGCGTGCCCAGCACGCGCGCGTCATACGGATTCACGTACACGATGATGGCTTGCGCGGGCAGGCCGAAGACCGGCTTGACGGCGACAGCATGTCCGCCATGGCCCGCATGCTCGTCCACGCCGCCGCCGGGCGGCGCGAACGCCACCTGCACCGCGTCATCGTGCTGAAACGGCGGCACCACGTGCCGCACTTGCCAGCCACGCGGTGCCGCCCGTTCCGCCGCCGCCACGGCGGCATCCAGCGGCAGCATGGATGCCTGCGGCGCCACATGGTCGAGATGCTGGTACAGCCTGGCCTCGATCTGCGGCGTAAACACATACAAAATGCCCGTCAGGGTCGCGATCAGGGCAAACGGCGAGGCGATCAGCGCGGCCCAGAAGTGGATGCGCCAGTACAGGCTTTTACGGCGCGCGATGAGAAAGGTGTGATCGTCCATGCTGTGTCTCACAGTGCGCCGTAGGTATAGGACAGGCCCAGCATCACGCTGCGCGGCGCGCCAGGCGTGTACTGGTTCTGCGTATTGGCCACGTAGCTGCCCAAGCCCGAGTAGCTGCTACTGGCCGAATCGGCATAGCGCTTGTCCATCAGATTGCGCACCTGCGCCCACGCCTCCAGTCCGCGCGCGAGCCGGTAGCTGGCGCGCAGGTGCAGCAGCGCGTGGCCGCCATACTCCACCGTGTTGGCGTTGTTCATCCAGTAGCGGCCCTGGTGCACGGCTTCGAGGGCGATACGCGCGCCCGTCACGGGCTGGTAGCCGATCTCGAACGAGGTGATGTCGCGCGGCGCCTGCGGCATGTCGCGGCCGCTGTAATCGAGGGTGCTGGAGAGCTGGTAGCGCAGGTAGCGGTGGCGCGCGATCGCCGTGGCGAAGCGCGCGTCGAACGGGCCGCTGGCGTAGTGCAGGCCCAGCTCCAGCCCCTCGCTGCGCGTGCGTCCCGCATTGCGGTTTTCGCTGTTCCCCGGCGAGAGCGTATAGCTGACGATGGTGTCGCGCCCGTCGAGCCGGTACAGCGCCGTGTCGAGTTTCAGGCGGCCTTGCAGGAAGGCCCAGCGCAGGCCGAGCTCATAGTTGTTGTAGACCGACGGCCGCAGGTCGGCGATGCCCGTCTTGCCATACAGCTGGCTCACCTCGGGCGGCGTAAAACCCTGGCTGACGTTCGCATACGCGCTGCCCGCATGGCCGATGGCGTAGGTGGCGCCCAGCTTCGGGCTGAAGTGCGAAAAGCTGCGCGACTCGTCCGGCGCGCCGTAATCGGCACTGCCGCCGGGCGCCAGGTGGTTATGGTAGTCGTAGCGGATGGCGTCCGAACGGCCGCCCAGCACCACGCGCGTGCCCGCCAGCGGCGACCATTCCCACTGCGCGAAGACGGCCGTGTTGAGAATGTCCGTCCGGTAGTCGCGCACGCCCTGCGGATTGGACGCATTGGCCAGGGCATAGCGCAGATAGCGGCCCGTGGCCGCATCGCGCACGATGGACAGGTTGTCGCTGACAAAGGGATTGTCGCTCTTGTCCACGTACACGCCGGCGACCAGGCGCGAACGCAGCCACGCGAATTCCTGCTGGTGCTTCACGTCCAGCCCCAGCGAATCGACATGATTGTTGTTGATGACACCCTTGCACAGCATGCCGGCGCAGCTGCCGATGGAATACGCGGGTAGCTGTCCATGGTCGTTCTTGCGCGTAAAAACGGTGACGGTGCTCGTGCCATTGGCCGTCGTCGCGCCCTCCCACGCCAGGTTCATGCGCGTGGTCTTGTCCTTGCGATAGGTAAACGTGTTCAGGCTCTTGCCCGGATTGGCGCGGTAGTCGTTCTCGAACAGGCTGCCCGTCATCGCGGCGTCGAGATCCGTGTGGACGAGGGTGGCGCGCAGCTGCGAGGTGGGGCTGAGCGCATAGTCGGCGCGCAGCGAAAACGAATCCTTGTCGCCATAGCTGTACTCTTGCCAGTTGTCGCGCGAACGGCGCGAACTGTAGTGGGAAAAGCGCAGTCCCAGCGGACCCCAGGTATCGCTGGCGGACGTGTCGTAGCGGGTGAAGCCGCCCACATTATCGCGCCGTACGCCGACGCTGGCCGTGGGTGTCGCGCTGGCGCCGGCCGTGAGGAAATTGACGGCGCCGCCCACGGCATTGCTGCCGTACAGCGAGGAGGCGGCGCCCTTCACCACTTCCACGCCGCCGGCGCCCGCCATGTTCATCTCGTTGAGCGAATTGTGGTTGAAGACACCCAGCGGGCGGATGGGAATGCCGTCTTCCAGGTACTGGTAGACGGCATTCGTGCCGATCGGCTGGCGGATGCTCATGCTGTGCTGCTCGTTGCCCAGGTCATTCCAGTACACGCCGGCGATGCGGTTGAGGATATCGCCCATGGTCTTGGGCTTGTCGCGTTCCAGCGTCTGCGCATTGACGACGCCGATCGCCTGCGGCGTCTCGGACAGCCACGCTTGCGCGCGCGAGCCGGAAACGACGACGGTGTCGATGGCGTGATCGGACTGCGCCTGCGCGCAGGAATAGGCCACGGTGATGGCCACGGCCGGCACCAACAGTTTTTTGTTCATGTGATTCTCGTTGAAGTATGCGGATGCGACCCGTCACGCCGGTGGGCGGACAGGTCGGACTGGACAATGCAAAACTCAGACGAAAACAGGCGGCGCGCGCGACTGCGCGGTGTTCCAGATGAACAGCGGTGCGGGAGACTGGTAGTACAGCGCGGGGAAAATGGCCGTGCCCATGGCGACGGGCAGCGGCAGCACGGGGCTGGCGGGCGGCAAGCCGACGGAACCCGCATGCGTGGAGCAGAAGGCGCAATGCTCCATCTGCATGGCCTTGCCGGCGGACTTGCCGTCATCGCTGGCAGCGCCATCAACCTGGACGAAGCGGATGCCGGCCACCGAACAGATTTCCGCCCAGCCGGAGCCGGATTGCTGCTTGGCGTTGGCGACGGCCTGGGAAATCGATGGCGCGAGCGCCGCCAGCAGGATCGCGAAGCAGGCGATCCAGGCGGCGAAGCGGCGCGTGAACAAGGTCATTCCCATGGCTGCATTTTACCAGCGGCCGCGGGGGAGTGGGTAGCGGAAGGCGCCTCAGGCGGCCGGACAGGCGGCGGCGCCGTTGTCAAAACCACGCACGACAGCGGCCATGTCGGTGGCGATGCGGGCCACGGCGCGGCGGTGGCCCGTCACCAGTTCATCGTAGCCGGCGCCGACCTTTTCATTGGCCACCGTGCGGCACGTCACCACCTTGCTGCTGGAGAGCTGGCGCACGCTCCAGACGGCGTCGATCAGCGCGTACTGGCCCATCACGGATTCGAAGCGCTGCACGTTGGTGCTGATGCGGTACACGGGCAGGTTGTCGGGATGCGGCGTGCGGAACACATCGATGGCGCCCAGGTCGTTCGTCACGGCCGTGGACAGGGCCTGGCCGATCTCGCCGGCCAGCGGTCCCGCCCAGCGCTGCTGCTCCAGCAGCTCGATGCGGCCCGACGGCGCCGTCACCACGAACTGGTTGCGGCTCACCTGCTGCGGCACGCTGACGGCCAGCATCTCGACATAGTATTTGACGGGTTTGGCCGGCTGCACGTCGGCGCCGCCGCTGAGCGTATAAAAATGCTCGGGCTGCGGCGTGGAACAGGCGCCCAGCAGGACGGCCGCCGTGCATGCCGCGAGGATGGACTTCATCATTTTTCATCTCCTTTTTTGCCGCGGATCAGGGACTCTGGGTGGCGCTCCAGGTAGTCCGACAAGGCGTTCAGCGATTGCAGGGTTTGCGTCAGCTGCTGCAAGGCCTGGCGCACGTCCGACTGCAGCGGCGAATCCTTTTGCAGCACTTGTTCGGCCGTGCCGAAGGTCTGCTTCGCCGCCGTCAGGGTGTCGCGCATTTCCGGCACCACCTGGCCATCGAGCTGCTTGAACAGGGTATTGGCCTGCTTGATGGTGGCGTT
>RCMZ01001759.1_pt1 | contig 10114 bp, 10 predicted proteins | sample 2041141 | NCBI WGS metagenome assembly RCMZ01 (sample SAMN09708263, study PRJNA481090) | Wastewater metagenome, whole genome shotgun sequencing project. | biome: sewage; isolation source: Davis station wastewater (DW) | place: Antarctica: Davis Station | collected 2010-03-01 | reverse complement strand
CGTTCGGGCAGGACATAGTCCAGCTGGATCGTGCCGCAGGTCCATTCGCGGCCGATGGCGTCCTTGACGATGAAGTCCAGCTTGGGCGCATAGAAGGCGCCGTCGCCTTCGGTGACGACCGGCTCGGTTCCGGCGGCGCGGGCGGCCTCGGCCATCAGGGCTTCGGCCTTGTCCCAGAACTCGTCTGAACCAGCGCGGTTCTCAGGGCGGGTGCCCAGGCTGATGTAGGCCGTTTCCATGCCGAGATCGGCGTGGACGCTGCGCGCCAGCTTGATGAACTCGGCCGTCTCCTCGACGATCTGGTCTTCACGGCAGAAGATGTGGGCGTCGTCCTGCGTAAAGCCGCGCACGCGCATCAGGCCGTGCAGCGAACCGGACGGCTCATAGCGGTGGCAGGCGCCGAACTCGGCCATGCGCAGCGGCAACTCGCGATAGGACCGCTGGCCCTGATCGAAGATCTGCACGTGGCCGGGGCAGTTCATCGGCTTCAGCGACAGTGTCTCGCCCTCAACCGTCTCGCAGACGAACATATTGGGACGGTACTTGTCCCAGTGACCGCTCTGTTCCCAGAATTTGCGGTCCAGAACCTGAGGAGTCTTGACCTCGACATAGCCGGCGGCGTCCAGACGGCGGCGCATATAGGCCTCCAGCACACGCCACAGGACCCAGCCCTTGGGGTGCCAGAAGACCATGCCGCGGCCCTCTTCCTGCATGTGGAAGAGCTCCATGGCCTTGCCGACCTTGCGGTGGTCGCGCTTTTCGGCCTCTTCGATGCGCAGCAGATAGGCGTCCAGATCCTCCTTGGTCGCCCAGGCGGTGCCGTAGATGCGCTGAAGCTGGGCGCGGCTGGAATCCCCGCGCCAATAGGCGCCCGCCAGCTTGGTCAGCTTGAAGGCCTTGCCGACGAACTTGGTCGTGGGGAAGTGCGGCCCGCGGCACAGGTCGGCCCATTCGCCCTGCTTGTAGACGGTGATGGTTTCCGCCTCGGGCAGGTCGCGGATCAGTTCGGCCTTATATTCCTCGCCGATCTTCTCGAAGTGGGCGATGGCCTCGTCGCGCAGCCAGACCTGACGCTCCAGCGGGGCGCCCCGGTCGATGATCTCGCCCATCTTCTTTTCGATCTTGGCGAAGTCATCGGTCGAGAAGGGCTCGTCGCGGGCGAAGTCGTAATAGAAGCCGTCCTCGATCGCCGGGCCGATGGTGACCTGGGTGCCGGGGAACAACTCCTGCACCGCCTGGGCCAGCACGTGGGCGGCGTCGTGGCGGATGGTCTCCAGCGCCTCGGGATCGTCGCGCATCAGCAGGCGGAAGTCGCCGTCGCCGTCGATGACGCGGTCAAGGTCGCGCTGCTCGCCGTTCCAGACGACCAGAGCCGCCTTCTTGGCCAGAGAGGGAGAAATGGCGGCAGCCACGTCGCGGCCCGTCGAGCCTTGCGGATACTGACGCACCGCGCCGTCGGGGAATTTAAGTTCGATCATCGTTTTTCTTTGACTGGCGGGACGGGATCGTAGCCCGACCCTCCGAAGGGATGGCATTTACAGAGCCTGCGCACGGTGAGCCATCCCCCCCGCACCGGTCCATGCTGGATAAGGGCGTCGCGCCCATAGTCCGAACAGGTCGGCAGGAATCGGCACTGCTGGCCGATCAGGGGGGACAGCGTCAGCTTGTAGCCCCGATGGGCCGCGCGCACGCCGCGTTCATAGAGAGACATTCGTCCCTTCGCCGGGGGCTGATGAGGGTTCACCGCGCTTATCCCCTGTCACAGCAGGGGGATCAACCGGGCAAGGCCTCAAGCCGCGCCGGCGAGGCGAGTTCGCGTGTCGGTGTGATGCTTTTCCAGCGCCTGATTGACCGCCGCCAGCGTCGCCTCGATGGCGACCAGGGACGAGGCGTGGCGTGCGGGATAGTCGGCGACCTGTTTCAGGACGCGCAGATCCTCGAACCGGCCCGTGGGGCCGTCGCCGCCGGATTTCAGCATGGCGGACATGGCGTCGCGGGCGTCGGTGATTTCGGATGTGCTGGCCCCGATCACAGACTGGCCCAGCACGCCCGCCGCCGCCTGACCCAGGGCGCAGGCCTTCACGTCCTGCGCGAACTCAGCCACCCGGCCCTGATCGTCCAGAACGACATCAACCGTCGCGCGCGATCCGCACAGTTTGGCGACCCGCTCCGCCGTGCCTTCAGGCGCAGCCAGCCGCCCCGCGTGCGGCAGGTTCGCCGCCAGCGTCAGGATGCGCGTGCTGTAGAGGTCGTCGATCATGGGATGAAGATAGGGGGTTCGGCGTCGGCGCGAAACCTCTGCCTGCCTGTTCAGACAGGGAGAAGGCGAGGTTAGGTCCTCAACGTCAGAGACCTATCAGCCTCGACGGTGATGTCTGCGTCCGCATAGTCCGCCAGCCTCGGGTGCTCTGTCTTCAACGGATGCGTCCAGGCGGCGGTGACGACCATGACGTCGGCGCCAGCGGCCTCGCCCGCCCGGATCCCGGCCTCGGCGTCCTCGAACACGAGGCAGTCGGCGATGTTGAAGCCCAGCGCCTTGGCCGCTTTCAGATAGCCCGCAGGATCGGGTTTGCCGTGTTCGACGTCCTCGGCGGTGATGAAGACGGCGGGCGGGGTCACGCCGGCGGCGGTCAGACGTGCGCGCGCCAGAGGCACAGTGGCGGAGGTGACGATGGCCCAGCGGTCGGGCGGCAGGCGTTTGACGAAGTCGATGGCGCCGGGAATGGCGACGACGCCCTCCACATCCTCGATCTCGCCGCGTTCGACCCAGGCGATTTCGGCCTCCAGATCAATGTCCGGCAGGTTCTGTTTCCTGATGGTGTCGGCGGCGCGCACCCCGTGCATGGTCGGCAGGAAGGCGGCGACATCAATGCCGTGGCGCGTGGCCCAGCGGGTCCAGACCCGTTCGGCGGCGGCGGTCGAGGTGATCAGGGTGCCGTCCATGTCGAACAGGAAGGCCTGATAGGTGTTGGAAGAGCAGGGGGAGGAAGCCATGCCTCCTATCAGCACGTCCGCCCCGGTCGGATCAATCGCGCCGAAGTCTCAATCAACCGCCTTGCAATGAAGTCCAGGTGCGCGTGCCGTCGGGCGTGCGCTGCGAGCCCCGATCCTGCAGCCAGCGCAGGTTTCGTTCGGCCTGTTCGGGCGGCATTTCGCGGCGCAGAATCTGTTCCGCCTCGCCCATCTTGCCTTGCAGACCCAGCACCATGGCCAGGTTCAGTTTGACCTTCAGCGAGGCGTTCGGCTGGGCCACGGCGCGGCGCAGAAGGGTCTCGGCGCCCGGCGCATCGCCTTGTGTCGCGGCGGACATGGCGGCGTTGGCCAGAACATCGGGATTGTTCGGCGACAGGGTCAGGGCCTGGTTCCAGGCGGAGCGGGCATCGTCAAAGCGTCGCACCTGCTCATAGGCGGCGCCCAGCAGCGACCAGGCGCGCCAGTCGCGCGGCGCCTGATCGCGCGCCTTTTCCAGCGGACCGATGCCGTAGAAGGCCTGCCCCCGCGCGATATGGGCGCGGCCCAACTCCAGCATGGCGTCCAGATTGGTCGGCTGGATGGCCAGAGTCGTCTCAGCCACCTCGACCGCCTGATCGAAACGACCCAGTTCGCGCAGGGCCTGAGCCAGCTTGACCCCGGCGACGGGATCATTGGGTACGGCCTCCTGTTCGCTGGCCCAGAAGACCGAGCGCGACAGGGCGTCCATGCGGTCATAGGTGGCGCGAATTTCGGGCGACGACGCCTGGCGCAGGCTGGTCGCCGCCTGATCCGCAGGGGCGCGCGCCTCGCCCAGCGCGGGCGAAGCGGCCAACGTCAGCAGGGTGATGGTTGCGAGACGGGCGGTCATGCGCGACATGGGGTGGATCCTGACGGTCCTGGGTTCTGCGTCTGAGAATCGCGGGTTCGCGTCAAATCTTGGTTAATGGCCGGAAAGGTTTGCCTCTATGTCCGCACTGCACCCCCAACTGGTCGCCGCTCAAGACGCCGGGGCCGCGATCCCGGTGCGTTTCGTCTTGTCGGGCGGGCGGTTGGATGAGGCGGCGCAACGCTGGGCCGATGTGCATGGTTTCGAAGGCAAGCCCGGTCAGCTTCTGGTCGTGCCGAACGCCGAGGGCGGCGTGGATCAAGTGATCGTCGGTTCTGGCGAGCGGTTCGACCCCATGTCCGCGCGCGGTCTGTCGGCGCGCCTGCCGGGCGGGCTGTACCGGCTGGAGGTCGCGGCGGATCAGGCGGATCAGGCGGAACAGGCGGCGCTGGCCTTCCTGCTGGGGACCTATGTGTTCGATCGCTACAAAACACGGACGGACAAGGCGCTGGTGCGGTTGGTCCCGCCCGAGGGGCTCGACGCCGCCGAGATCAGCCGCATCGCCGCCGCCTGTGCTCTGGCGCGTGAGATGGTCGACACCCCCGCTGCCGACATGGGGCCATTGCAGATCGAGACCATCGCCCGCGAGATCGCCGAAAGCGCCGGGGCTGCGATTACGGTCACGGCCGGCGACGCCCTCCTAGAAGACAATTATCCCGCCGTTCACGCCGTGGGCCGCGCCGCCGCCCCGCACCGGGCGCCGCGCGTCATCGAGATCGGCTGGAAACTGGACCAGACCGACCTGCCGCTGGTCGCGCTGGTCGGCAAGGGGGTGGTGTTCGACACCGGTGGTCTGGACCTGAAGCCCGCCGCCGGGATGCGCAATATGAAGAAGGACATGGGCGGATCGGCCCATGCCCTGGCGCTGGGTCGGCTGGTCATGCAGGCGGATCTGCCCGTGCGGCTGGTGGTCATCGTGGCGGCGGTCGAGAATGCGGTGTCCGCCGACGCCTTCCGCCCCGGCGACATCCTGAACAGCCGGAAAGGCTTGACCATTGAGATCGGCAATACCGACGCGGAAGGACGGCTGATCCTGGCCGACGCCCTGACGCGGGCGGGGGAACACTCGCCGGACCTGACGCTGGACTTCGCCACCTTGACCGGGGCGGCGCGTATCGCCCTGGGGCCGGACCTGCCGCCGCTCTATACGGATGACGAGGCGCTGGCGGCGGGTCTGTTGGCGGCGGCGGCTGAGGTGCGCGATCCCATGTGGCGGATGCCGCTGTGGGCGGGTTACCGCGCCGCGCTGGACACCGAGATTGCAGACATGAAGAACGATTCCTCGGCCTGGGCGCAGGCGGGGTCGGTCACCGCCGCCCTGTTCCTGCAGAAGTTCGCGCCTGCGACCGGCGCCTGGGCGCACATGGACATCTTCGCCTGGAACCCCCGCGCCCGCCCCGGATATCCCGAGGGCGCCGAGGCGCAGGCGTTGCGGGCCTGCTACGCCATGCTGAAGGCGCGATACGCCGCCTGATCCTCAGGCGTCTGCATCCGTCAATGTCTTAACGCCGCGCCGATCAGACTGCGCTCAAAAGGTCGATCCGAGGACAATGGGCAGGTTCAATGTCAGCAGCACGGGCGGCCCCTTGATCAGCGATCACGTTTGAGAATCGACGTGGGGGCGCGCCTGTTCATTCAAGTCGGGCAGTCAAACAAAGAGAACGCAGTTCTGTTGATTGTCCTCAGAAAATCGTCGGCTGTTAACGGGCGGTTCGCCATCAGTGGATAGTCTGGGGTCTTCATAGACGCGAGCTCACGTTGACCGACGTCCTCGACCTTCTTCCGCCCGGCGATCTGCTCGCCCGTTCCGACCTCGCCGAACAGGCGCTGGAGGGGCTGGTGCGCGCCGACCGGTACCGCAAGACGGACGCCATGCATTGCCGGGCGCCGGTGGCGGATCTGTTCTCGTCCTCCGACGAGCGCATCGACCAGCTGTTGTTCGGTGAGATTTTCGACGTGCTGGAGACGGCTGGCGGACGGGCTTTCGGCCGCGCGCGCCGTGACGGCGTGGTCGGCTGGGTCGTGTTGGACAGTCTGAAAGAGGGGGCGCCGCTGGCGACCCGCCGCGTCGCCGCCGTCGATGCGGCCCTGCCGTTGAATTCTCTGGTGATCGAGGCGGAAGGTCTGGCCGAGGCCGATCTGGCGCCTGTCGGCGATTTCGAACGTGATCCGGTTGCGGTGGCCGAGCGGCTGCTGGGCCGCCCTCATGCGCTGGGTGCGCGCTCCTCGATTGAAACCGATTGCTCGGGTCTGGTGCAGCAGGCCCTGCTGGCCTGTGGGCTGGCAGGGCCGCGCCGTTCGCACGCCCAGGCGGAACTGGGCCGTGCGGTTGCAGCGGACGAACTGCAACGGGGCGACATTGTCGTCTGGATGGCGCCTCAGGGTGATCACGACTGGACCGGGCATTCGGCAATGATGATCGACGCCGAGCGCCTGATCCACTCGACCGGATCGCGCGGCGGGGTGGTGATAGAGACCTTAACCGAGGTCGAGGCGCGCTTCGTCGCTGACGGTTTCGCCGCCGCCGTCTTCCGCCGTCTCTGAGGTTCAAGACGAACGGACATGAAAAAGGGGCGGCTCGTGCGAGCCGCCCCTTGTCAATTCAGTCGCTGGATCAGTGAGCGACGGCCGGAGCCGGAGCTTCTGTCGGCGCTGCTGCAGCCGCCGGGGCTTCTGCGCCAGCCGCGCCCTCAGCAGGGGCCGCGCCTTCAGCCGGAGCTTCGGCCGGAGCCGCTGCGCCCGGTTGACGTGAAGGATCGGGCGCCGGGATCGGGTCGTTGGTCGAGCCTTGCGTGCGCAGCCAGGCGATCAGATTGATGCGCGTCTGGGTGTCGCGGATGCCGGCGAACGACATCTTGGTGCCGGGCACATATTTGGCCGGGGCGGTGATGAAGCTGTTCAGGGCGTCATAGTTCCAGTTCGGAACATCGGCCTTGTGCTTGGTCATGGCGTCCGAATAGGCGAAGCCTGCGCGGTGCAGGACCGGGCCGCCGACCACGGCGTACAGGTTCGGACCGATCTTGTCGGCGCCGCCCTGGTGCGCGTCGTGACAGGCTTGGCAGCGCGCGAACGCAGCTTCGCCAGCGGCCAGATCCGCCGTCGGCAGGACCGTGCCCCAGTCAGGCGGAAGCTCCACTTCCGCTGCGCCGCCTGCCGCCTCATCGGGGGCATCGACGAAATAGCCCATCTTCGCCGGAGGCTCAGAATGATAGATCAGGCCCGAAGCCTGCTGGACGACCAGGATGACGAAAGCCGTCCCCAGGGCCGCACCGAAAATCTTGTTCCACTTCAGATCGCCGCTCATGCGCCTGGTCGATTCCCTCTGCCGCTCCGGGCCCCTCGCAAAACACGCCCCGGACATATTCTTGCCTTGGCGTCTCTGGCACGGTAGCGCGGCCTTCGCAACCGCGCCCGGCACATGACGGGTCCGACAGTCGTCAGGGAAGCCGATGAATCCTTTGATAATGATACCCGCTCGCATGGCGGCGACCCGTTTGCCGAACAAGCCGCTGGCTGACATCGGGGGCGTGCCGATGATCGTTCGGGCCTATCAACAGGCCGAGGCCTCGGGCCTGCCGGTCGCGGTCGCGGCGGGTGATCCCGAGATCGTGGAGGCCATCGAAGCCATTGGCGGCAGGGCCATCCTGACCGATCCTGACCTGCCCAGCGGGTCGGACCGCATTCGCGCCGCCGTGGACGCCATCGACCCGGAAGGGGATTTCGACGCGGTCATCAATGTGCAGGGCGACATGCCTTTCGCCAGCCCCGGCTTGGCCACCGCCTGTGCGGCCATCCTGCATGGCGAACCGACGTGCGACATTGCGACCCTGGTGGCGACAGAGGCTGACGTCTCGGATCGGGCCAATCCCGATGTGGTCAAGGCCGTCTTGGCCCTGGCCGAGGGCGAACGTCAGGCCCGCGCCCTCTATTTCACCCGTTCGACCCTTTATGGCGACGCGCCGATCTGGCGCCACATCGGCGTCTATGGCTATCGCCGCGAGGCGCTGAACCGCTTCTGCGCCGCCCCGCAGTCGCCGCTAGAGAAGCGCGAGAAGCTGGAGCAACTGCGGGCCCTGGAAATGGGGATGCAGATCTGGGCCGCCGTCATCGACGAGGCGCCTCTGTCGGTCGACAACCCTGCCGACCTCGAAGCAGCGCGGGCGCTGGCGTAGATTTTTTCGTCATTCCGAGTTCGTCCTTCGGACGCCCCGGAATGACGGTGTCAGGGTGAACGCCGGTTGAGTCTAGGCTTCGTCCGCCCAGACCTTGATCAGGCTGTGGGCGATGGCGAAGGGGGGCGGGGCCTGGATGGTCGGGTGTTCGCCCGCCAGCACCGCCCGAACCTCGGTGCGCGTCAGCCAGGCGACGGATTCCAGCTCGGTCTGGTCGGGCCTCGCCTGATCGTCCGACACTTCGGCGATCAGCCCGATCATCAGTTGCGACGGGAAGGGCCACGGCTGGCTGGAGTGATAGGCCGTGTCGATCACCGTCAGGCCCGCCTCTTCCTTCACCTCGCGGGCGCAGGCCTCCTCGATGGATTCGCCTGGCTCCAGGAAACCGGCGAGCGCCGACATCCGGCCCTGCGGCCAGGCGGCCTGACGCCCCAGAAGACAGATCGGCTCCGGTCCGCCCTTATAGACGGGCAGCATGATGGTGACCGGATCGACGCGAGGGAAATGTTCGGTCCCGCACGCCGGGCAGACACGCTTCCATCCGCCCGAGGCCGTCTGGGTCAGGGTTCCGCAGTTGGCGCAGAAACCGTGCTTGCGTCGCCAGTCGAACAGGCTCTTGGCCCCGCCCGCCATGGCGGCTTCGGTTGCGGGCAGGATGGCCGCCGCCGCCCGCATCTCATGAAAGGCCCCGACGCCCCGCACCGGCCCCTCGGCCGGGTCGATGGAGCCTTCGAACTCGATGGCGAAGACAGGCTCATCCTTCCATAGGCCCAGGAACAGTTCGCGGTCACGCACCAGGTTGCGCGCATGAGCCATCGAAAGCCAGGTCAGGCGCGGCCCCTCAGCACTGTCCTCGATCAGCGGGCGGCCTTCCCATAGAACCATGGCTTGGGCGTAGGGCTTGTCCGCCTGCTCGGCCAACCAGTCGGGATCGTTGCGAAGGTCGCCGGCGCGGTCGAGCGGATTGCCAGCGAAAATGTTCTGATGAGCCATGTGTCCTTGTAGCGCTGCGGGCGCGTGGGCGAGAAGACTTGATTCTCATCGCATCTGCCGCCATATCCCCCCTCGGAGATCGCGGGCGAAGGCTTCGCCAATCTGGTCAGGGCCGGAAGGCAGCAGCCACAACGAATTCACCTTCGGGTCGCGGTCTCTACTTCCTTTTATTTCGAGTGTTTCATGCGGCGTCGGCGCCCGGCGCCCGCTCGCGCATGTACATATAGAGCGGCAGGGCCAGCGACAGGCCGACGAAGAAGCTGGCGGGCAGGACCAGCCACCAGCGGCTGACCTTGCGACTGGCCGCGTCTCGCCAAGACCAGACCCAGAATATGATGATTGTGATCAGCACGTCGGCCGAGAAGCCGCCGGCTGCGCCGTTTGCGAACAGGGACTGGAGAAAGAGCGGAATATCGAGGCCGTGCAGGCCGAAGAATGATCCGAAGAACAGCCACGGGACCAGCGTGCCGACGATGGCCATGACCAGATAGAAGTTCCTGATGTTCATACGCTCTCTTTCTGTGCTGCGGACCCCTGCGGGGTTCGACGCCGGTTGTCCTGCACCGACAGCGAAGGGCTGTCGGCGAACCTTCATAGGCGCAAGCTTGAGCTTATTGAACTCGGCGATCGTCGGTCGTGCAGGCTTGGCTGGGAGCCCGCTATCGGCAATGCGCCGTCTTGCGCAGGTGAAGATGGGCGAGGGAATCGCTTCGCGGCGAGGGTCGCCCATTGTAAGAACGGACAATGACCCCAGTCTCGACGGCCCGCCCTGGGAAGAGGACGATGTCGCCCCGCGCGACGAGAACACCGACGACATGTTCGGCGCGCCCGCTGCTGTGCCCGAACCGGCCGCTGCGCCTGTGGCTGCTGCGCCCGTCGTTGCGCCCCAGATCGCTCCTAAGACCGCGCCGTCCGAGATCGAGGCCCATGCCGACGACGGCTCCGCCTATCAGGTGCTGGCCCGCAAATACCGCCCGCGCACGTTCGAGGATCTGATCGGTCAGGAGGCGATGGTCAGGACGCTGACCAATGCTTTCGCCACAGGCCGGATCGCCCACGCCTTCATGCTGACCGGGGTGCGGGGGGTCGG
>RCMZ01000990.1_pt1 | contig 10117 bp, 11 predicted proteins | sample 2041141 | NCBI WGS metagenome assembly RCMZ01 (sample SAMN09708263, study PRJNA481090) | Wastewater metagenome, whole genome shotgun sequencing project. | biome: sewage; isolation source: Davis station wastewater (DW) | place: Antarctica: Davis Station | collected 2010-03-01 | reverse complement strand
GCCCCAACGCTATGCCGACCTGGCTGCTTGCTGGGCCTGGAAGAAATTGGCACAGCGCCACTAAATCAGCATAGCTGCGTTCAGACAACCAGCGCCGTCGCGTGACGAACTCGTCGCGAAAATATCCCAAGTGTGCGATGGGGCCGCCGAAGGAGGTCAATCCAAGGCGTAGAAAAATAAGAAAAACCGACCATGGGCTGCGGTCATCGGTGGAGGTATTAGTCATGCGTTGGCCTACCTGATTTTCCACAGATTAATCCATAATAATCGAACTTCGATAACGAAATTCGATTTTATAGCTGCCCAAAACGACTGGAGTACCGTGCAATTCGTACTGGGTGTCGCAATGCAAGTAATCGATGTTGTGCTAGCCGCTGGTTTTGTCTGCTAGCACAGTTCATTAGCAAAACACGCTTGGCCTTAGCGTACGATTTTTTCCGTTTTCTCTATTGCCCCCCTCCTGGTCACTCCGAATGCAAATAACTGGTCAAGAATGCAGCCGGCTGGTCAATAACGGCGCCAATGGGTGGTCAAGTTGCGCAATGGTTTTATCGAGTCGGATGCCTGGGAAGAGGGCTCTGAACGGAGCTAGTCGGGCTTACGTTGGTTTTTGGTTCCATTGCTCCCCAAACCCCAACCATCGCGAGAGACGCCTTCGTGCATCGCACGCATGAATGCCGCCTCGGACCAGCGGCCGATTCCGCTATCCGGGTCGGGTGTGATGTTGGTCGAATAGATGACACCGAAGGGGGTAGGCATTCCATAGCCGCCGGCATAGGGCTGTCCGCCCTTCACCGTGTGGCAGGTCGCGCAGTAGCCTGCGCCGGCCAAGGCTTCACCCTTGGCAACCAGCTCGGCGGGGAAGCCCGCAACCGAGCCCGGAGCGATGGGGGCGATGGTCGGCCGCCAGACCAGGGCGAAAAACAACGCCGCACCCAGGACGACCAGAATTACCAAGCCGATGTAGATCCGCTTAATCAAGACCGACCTCCTTAGCCCGGAGAGCTGATCTGGCTGAGTATAGCCGTGCGCGGCTCCTGTCCATTCAGGCTGACGTGTGGCAGCTAAATCTGAGGTTGGCGCAGCGCGGTTAAATCATGAAACGAGCGCCGAATAGAGGCATATGCCGACTAGAAAAGCCGGAAAAGAGCTTGAGCCTGTCTCCGAAAACTCCTCCTGAATGACCATCAACACCATGCTGCCGGCCACAAAGGAGAGCAGAAATGTCACGATCGGTGGTGATATCACCGTCATCAGCCCAATGGCCCAGCCAAGAGGAATCGCTGCTGAGAGGACCCAGCGACCGGTACTGAGAAAAGAGCTCTTGTGCAGCTCCAACAAGCGGTGGTCGACGACGAGAAAGTGCATGGCGATCGAGTGGGTGAAGAGCTGTGTACAGAAGTAGCCAGACTATCCATTTACGTCGACCACTAAGCGGCCACGAAGCTTGCCATCGATGATCTTCTGCGCCGCCCCCACAACTTGGTCCAAGGGAATGGTTGCGGCGAGAGACGAAAGAGTCTCTCGGTTGAGATCGCGGTCCAGGCGTTTCCAGGCCGCGTCACGGAACTCGTGGGGGGCCATGACGCTATCAATTCCCGCAAGGGTGACGCCTCGTAGAATGAAGGGGGCGACACTGGCGGGAAACTCCATTCCTTGAACGAGTCCGCACGCGGTGACTATCCCCCGGTAGCGGGTCTGGGCGCAGGCGTTGGCCAGGGTATGCGAGCCGACCGCATCGATCACGGCTGTCCAGCGCTCCTTCTGGAGTGGCTTGCCGGGAGCAGCCAGTTCCTCGCGCTCGATAATGTCCGTGGCGCCCAACTGCTCGAGGTAGTAGCGCTCCTGAGGTTTCCCAGTGGCTGCAACCACACGGTAGCCTTGGGCCGCCAACAGCGCTATGGCGATCGAGCCGACACCGCCTGTTGCACCGGTAACCAATACTTCACCGTCCTCGGGTTGTACGCCATGCTTCTGCACGGCATCGACCGATAGCGCGGCTGTATATCCTGCCGTACCGATAGCCATGGCTGCCCAAGTGCTTAAACTGTCGGGGAGACGAATCAGCCAGTCGGCTGGTACTCGTGCACGCTGGGCCAGACAGCCCCAGTGGCGCTCGCCGGCGCCCCAGCCATTGAGTACGACGCGCTGACCGGATAGAAAGCGCGGGTCGTCGCTTTCCAGCACCAGGCCGGCGCCATCGATTCCGGGCACCATGGGCCATTGACGTACCACAGGCGAGTGATCTGTCAGGGCTAGCGCATCCTTGTAGTTGAGGGTCGAGTACTCAACGCTGATGAGCACTTCACTACCGGCCGGTAAGTCCTCATCCTCCAGCTCAGTCACACGAGCAGAGAACCCCTGCTGGTCCTTGTTAAGCAATACTGCCTTGAAACTCATGAGCAATCCCCACGGATAATGATTTGATGCCTCACCACGCCGGCTTATGCTGACATGACGAAGTCAGGTAGAACGAACTGACCGAGTTCCTCAATGACCTCACCTGCGGGGCGTTGGCCGTATTTCAAATTGATGATCACATGGTTAACGCCGATCTCCTGCAAGCTGTGCAGCAGCGGGATCAGGTGATGTCGCCCCAGTTGATAGCCCAGGTGGATCGGCCGAGGTGGTGTCTGCGGGTTATCTGTCAGGTCGATGTATAGCGACTGGGTGAAGGGTTTGAACAGTTCACCACATTCGGCACGAACCGCCTTGCGCCAGTCCTCGACAATCAGCTGCTGAGTCTTCGGTGCACGCGGATAGCTGATCCAGCCATGACTGCAGCGGGCGATCCACTCCAGCGTCTGGCGGCTATGGCCGGTGACGAAGAAAGGAATTTCCGCCGTCGTCGGCTTGGGAATCAGATCGGCCCCCTCAAGCGTGCCGCCGGACCAGGTCAAAGGCACGAAACTGCTGCGCTGAACCTCGCGAAATACCTTGAGGTATTCGCGGAACAGGCTGTCGCGTTGCTCCGGGTCGACACCGAATGCCGGAAACTCTACTGGACGGTCACCGGAAGCCACGCCGAGTAACAGGCGGCCACCGCTGAGCTGATCGACACTAGTTGCGGCCTTGGCGGTGTGTAGGGGATTGCGGATTGGCAGGATGACCGACGCGGTGCCCAGCGCAATCGAGCGAGTGTGTGCCGCCATAAAACCCAGGTAGACCCAGGGATCGAAGACCTGGCCCGAATCACCGAAGCTGGGGTCGCGTAACGGCACGTCGCGAAACCAGAGGGCAGAGAAACCCAGCTTCTCGGCGCGTTGGGCCAGGTTCACTTGGTCGAGCATACTCGGCGTATCGCCGGTAAAGGCTTCGAGGGGGAAGAAAAGACCTAGGCTCAGGCGGCCTTGGCGGTAGGTGTGCTGAAAGCCAGGTTGTTGCTGATAGGGAATGGAATTCGGAGTTAACATCTTCTCTCCTACATATTTCAAAATATAGATTTTGAAGGGCTGAAAAAACGCCTGCGAGCAGGCATCAAATCAGCGCTTTCAAGGCCACCTGGAACGCCGCGATGTTCTGCTCATGGCGTTTGTAATAAGTCCAGGGACCGATGCGTTGTGAGGTCACCAGTTGCGCCCGCTGCAAGGCAGCGAGATACAGCGAGACGGTCGACTGCGACAGGCCTACCCGATCCTGGATGATGCTCACGCAGACACCGACCTGCTCAGGATCCACCTCCTGCTCGGGGAAATGATGACGCGGATCCTTCAGCCAACTGAGGATGTTCAGGCGTGTTGGGTTGTCTAGCGCCTTCAGCGCTTCGCTTACGTCGATACTCATAGGTCACGCACGATAACTATTTTTTGCGATATTACGATATGCCCGCTCAACCGACAATGCGCCGGCCCCCGAACCGTATCGCTTGGGGGCCGGCACCTCGAGCGGACTATCCGCCATAGGTCGGATAGTCGGTGTAGCCGACAGCGGTTCCGCCGTACATGCTGGCCGGATCGACCGGGTTCAGCGGCCAGCCATTGGCAATCCGCTTGGGCAGGTCCGGGTTGGCGATGAACGGACGGCCGAAGGCGACCAGATCGCCCCAGCCCGCCTCGAGCACACGCTTGCCTCGCTCGGCGGTGTATTTGCCGGCATAGAGGATGCGCCCGCTGAAGACCTCGCGCACCGCGCTGCGGAAGCTTTCCGGCAGCTCCGGTGCGTTTTCCCAATCCGCCTCGGCCAGCGACAGGTAAGCGATGCCGACTTCTTCGAGCACCTTGACCGCTTCGACATAGGTCTCGTGTGGGTTTTCTTCGACCAGGCCGAGATATACGCGGGCCTCGTCGGTGCTGGCGAACAACGGGGCGAAACGCACGCCGAGCCGGTCTTTACCGACCACCGCGGCCACCGCCTGGGTCACCTCACGGAGGAAGCGCAGACGATTTTGCAACGAGCCGCCGTACTCGTCGTCGCGCTGATTGCTGTGCGCGGAAATGAACTGGTTGATAAGATAACCGTTGGCGGAGTGGATTTCCACGCCGTCGAAACCGGCGTCGAGGGCGTTGCGAGCGGCCTGTGCATAGAGCTGTACCAGCTCCTTGACCTCGGCGGCGGTCAGTGCACGTGGCATCGAAGGCGGCGCCAGGGCGCCGGTGCCGGGACCTGTCTCGATGAATACGCTGACGCCCTCGGCCGGGATCGCCGATGGCGCCACCGGGGCTTCGCCATTGGGTTGCAACGAGGTGTGCGAGACCCGGCCGACATGCCAGAGCTGGGCGAAGATGGTGCCGCCCTCGGCGTGTACCGCATCGGTCACTTTGCGCCAGCCGAGGATCTGTTCGGCACTGTGGATGCCCGGGGTCCAGGCGTAGCCCTGGCCGCGCGGCTCGATCTGGGTGCCCTCGGTGACCATGAAGCCGGCACCGGTACGCTGGCGGTAGTAGGTCGCCATCAGGTCATTGGGAATGTTGCCTGGCTGCGAGCTACGCGAACGGGTCAGCGGCGGCAGGACGATGCGGTTTTTCAGGCTGTAGGGGCCCAACGTGGTGCTTTCGAAAAGAATGGAATCTTTCATGTGTAACTACCTATATATTTGCGTTTGTAGATAAGTAGATGCTAGTGCCTGGACAGGCACCTCTCGAGCGCTCCGTTTAGAACAGGCCGGTGGACGTCCAAGCTCAGTCGCGTCCCTGCCGCCGCAAAGCGGTAGGGACGCGACTGGAGCGCCTTGTTGGGTTTGCTTAGCCGGGTAGCTTGGCCGCCAGGACGTCAACCTTCTCGATTGACGGCGGTTTGGCAAACAGCTCGGCAGCCTTTGCCATAAGCGCCGCTGCGACCTTGCCCGAAAGATGAGCCTGCCGACCTGCTTCATCCGGGAAGGCATCAAAGATGCCAAAGGTGGACGGCCCCAAGCGGATTCCGAACCACGCCGTAGTGGCTGGCTCTTCCTCCACTATTGGAAGGCCATCCAAGAGAAAGTTCTCTACCTCTTTCTCTTTCCCAGGTTTTGCTTCCAGACGAACGAACAATGCTACTTTGACCATGACGTGCCTCCTGTTGTTACGACGACATTACCATGCGTGACGCATTCCAGTAATGCCCAACGCGATATTCGCCGATTTGCCGCCCAGCTCCGGCGTGGCGGGGATGAAGGGGCAGCGTCGAGTCATTTCCGCAGTCGCGGGAAAGGCGACTCTGCCCTCTCCTGGTCTTTCACGAACTGCCTCTACCGAGATACCGTGACGACGATCTTGCCAAACTGCTGGTTCGATTCCATGTAACGGTGCGCTTCGACGATCTGCTCGAAGGGGAAGGTCTTGGCAATGATCGGCTTCAGCTGTCCGGCCTCGAGGCCGCGCGTGATAAAAGCTTGCGCAGGCGCCAAGCGTTGCGGATCACCGGTCAGTTCGAACAGCGTGTAGCCGCGCACGCTCAGGGCCTTGTTCATCGCTGCCAAGGCCGGGAACGGCGTCTCCTGACCGCTGAGATTGCCATAGATGAAAAGCAGGCCCTGCTGACTCATCGCTTGCGCCAGTGTTTCGACTTGCGGCCCCGCGACCGGGTCGAAGGCGATGCGCGCGCCGCGGCCGTCGGTGATCCGCATTACCTCCGCGACCAGGTCCTGCTCCTCGGTGGCGATCACATGCGCCGCCCCCGCCTCGCGTAGCGCCGCCTCCTTCGCGCGCGTCCGGGTCGTCGCGATCGGAATGGCGCCGACGCTGTTGGCGATCTGGATCGCGGCCAAGCCGACGCTGCTCGAAGCCGCCGTGATGATCACCGCATCACCGCGCTTGAGTTGGGCAATCTCGATCAGTGCGCCATAGGCGGTCAGATACTGCATCCAGATCGCCGCCCCCTTCACCGCGCCGACGCCCGCCGGCCGCTTCAGAACCCCCGTGGCCGGCACGATCGCCTGCTCGGCATAGACGCCAAACTTGTTCATGGAAAAAGCCGGAATCACGCTGACTGCTTCGCCAACCTCGAAGCCGTGAACGCCGCTGCCCAGCGCCTCGACGATGCCGGAAGCTTCGTAGCCGAGCCGGGCCGGCAGATGCGTCGACTCCAGGTACACACCCGAGCGGAACATGGCTTCCGCGCGATTCAGGCCGATCGCCTCGACGCGGATGCGCAGCTCGCCGGAGCCCGGAGCGCCAACTTCGAGCTCTTCGATCTGCAAGACTTCGGGGCCGCCGATCTGATGAAAACGGACAACACGGGTCATTTTGGGTCTCCTTCTATTGAGGGATGGGAGCAGCGAGCCAGCCCTTGGCTGGCGCAGGTTAGCCGCCCCGCGCGTTACAACGTCGCTTCGGTCTGTGTGTCCGGTGCGTGGCTATTTCACGGACATGCAAATGCTATTCGCCATATATAGATTTGTAAATATGTAATTTTAATAATTTTATGCCCGTCCCTGCTCCCCCTATCTACGCTGCCTATGAACTCTCCCTGTCGAAAAAAATGCTGCCATCCGCTAAGTGCGCCACGGCGTGGTTCGCTCTTCGCCGGTCATCTGGGTCGCCTATGTAATCATGCCGTTATTTGCGCTCGCCAATGCCGGCGTAAGCCTTGATGGCGTCAATCTGGCCAATGAAGGCTCTTTGACGGTCATGCTCGGTGTGTCGTTGGCACTGCTCCTGGGCGCAAGAGCGCCAGCTATTCAGCCCAGCAGGTTTGCCTCACTCGGACGGCCGGGTACCTGGCAAACCTTCGGCTACTTTCATGCACGAAGGCAAACGCATGACAAACACCCACACTGACCACCACAGCCCGTGGTCTGTCTTTCTCATCTTTCTGCGCCTTGGACTGAGCTCCTTCGGCGGCCCCATCGTGCACTTAGGCTATTTCCGTGACGAGTTCGTCACACGACGGCGCTGGTTGTCCGAACGCAGTTATGCAGACTTGTTGGCACTGTGCCAATTCCTGCCAGGGCCTGCAAGCAGTCAGATTGGTATGGCCTTGGGTCTGTCCCGCTCGGGCTACGCTGGAGCCATGGCGGCTTGGGCAGGATTCACACTGCCCTCAGCCATTGCCCTGGTCCTGTTCGCGCTGGGTATATCTAACTAAGGCGATGCCGTCTCGTCGGGAGCGCTCCACGGTCTGAAAGTGGTGGCAGTACCTGTGGTTGCCCAAGCTGTATGGGGCACGCAACCTGTGCCCGGACGTATTGCGTGTCACCAGCATGGCGATTGCTGCCTGTGTCGTCCTACTTATGCCATCTGCGTGGGGGCAGGTCAGCATGATTGCTGCTGCTGCCATCGCTGGCCTGCTGCTGTTCAAGCCTACTCAGGACTGCGCACACGATCCGCTGCCGATCGCGGTAAGCCAGCGTGCCGGAGTGATCTGGCTAGCACTGTTCTGTACGTTGCTGATGGGGTTGCCTGTCTTGGCCCAACTGCTGCCGAGTCATGCCGTAGCAATGGTGGATGCCTTCTTCCGTAGCGGGTTACTGGTCTTCGGTGGCGGCCATGTCGTGCTGCCGCTGTTGCAAGCTGAGGTGGTGCCCTCCGGCTAGGTCAACAATGACGCGTTTCTTGCCGGATACGGTGCTGCGCAAGCGGTGCCCGGTCCTTTGCCCCAGCTGTGTGAATCGCCCCTGATTTTCTAGACACTCTCCAAGCTCATTGCATAACGCCCATTCAAGATGCCAACGGCGGGTTCGGTGGCAACGTTCTGAGTTCCACAAGTTGGCTGTTTAACACCGCGTTGTCTTGGAGCAGACGTTGTTGCTCTCTGGCAAGTTCGGTCAACTGGGATTCTGCTTGGGTGAAACGGTCCGTCAGAAGACGCCGCTCCCGCTCGGCCACAGCCAACTTCGTCCGCGTATCAGCCAAGCACTGTTCGTCCTGGACATGCCGCTGCTCCAGTGCCTGATGGATCTGTTTCAGCTCGGCGAGTTGCCGCGCCAACTGCTCCTGTGCGCTGCGGCTGAGGATCAGCGACTCCTGGGACGTGTGCAGGGTGCTCTGCAGTCGATCGTGGTCCTGCGCCCAGCGTTGTTCCTGTGCGTGCAGTTCGCCCAGGTGGGTTTGTTGTGCGAGCAGGCGCTGGCGGAGCTCTGTCAGCTCCTGTTCCAGGTGCTGCTGGCGTTGTTCCGCGGCCTGGCGCTCGTCGGCGCGCTGTTGCGCGACCGATGCCTGGTAATGCTCGAACTGCCCCTGCGCTTGCTGCAGGTGTTGGCTCAGTGTGGCTATTTCCGCGACGCGGTCGACCAGGCGCTGTTCGAGCCCGAGCTTTTCGCTGCCCAGACTGACCAAGGTGATTTCCTGCCGCTGCACGGTTTCTTCCAGCCCTTGGCTGCGTGCTTGGGCGGTGGCCAGCGCCTGACTTTGTTGCGCCTGTGCGTTGAGTAAAGCGTCCCGCTCGCTGAAAACCTGCTGCAACTGCTCCTGCAGCACGGCGGTGGCTTCGCGATGGGTCTGCTCCGACTGCTCGACTTGGAGGGTCGCCTGCGCCTGCACTGTTTCGTAGACCCCTTTCAACGCCAGGACCAGCTCGGCAGGCAGTCCAAGCTCCGCGTGCGCCACCGTGTCTTGGTGGGCTGCTTTCCAACGTTTTAACAGCGGCGCGATGGTGCTCTTGCTGCCGGTTCCGCCCAAGGCTTCGCGGACGCTGTCGATCGTTGGATTTTTGCCTTGAGCAACGAGTTGGGCGGCGGCGGCGGCGACGTGGACATACATGATCCCTGGGCGGGCCATAAGCACCTCGGATTTTTTCGTACCGTAGTATGGAAAACGTAATACTGCAGTTTAAGTACAGAATAGAACAGCCCGGCGAAACCCTCGGCGAACCGACGATAAGCGCGGTTATCGCGAGTTAGGCGTTCACGCTCGGCATTCGCTTCTATAATCCGCAGTACGCACGGCCTAAACAGGCGTTTCTTGATGACTACAAGAAATAACGATGAAATAGCCACCCCGTTACTGCTCGACGAGCGAGCAGCCCTTGCGCGTACCAACGGTACGCTCGCTACCCCGGAGCAGTTGGCCCAGCGCTACCAGCGCTTTCTCGCGGCCGCCACCTCCGACAACACCCGCCGAACCTACCGCTCGGCCATTCGCCACTTTCAGGCCTGGGGCGGCGTGCTGCCGTGCGATGAAGCCACGGTGATTCATTACCTGCTGACCTTCGCAGAAGCGTTGAACCCGCGCACTTTGTCCCTGCGCCTGACCGCGCTGGGGCAATGGCACCGCTTTCAGGGCTTTCCTGACCCGACCGCCAGCGCCACCGTACGCAAGACCTTGCGCGGTATCGAGCGAGTGCACGGGCGCCCGCGGCAGAAAGCCAAAGCCTTACTGCTGGAAGATCTCGACCTGATCGTGACGCACCTGGCCACGCTCGACGGGCTCGCGGCGCTGCGTGACAGCGCATTGATACAGGTGGGGTACTTCGGCGCGTTCCGACGCAGCGAACTGGTCATGCTGGAAGTGCACTACCTGCAGTGGGAGCGGGAAGGTCTACGGATCACGCTGCCGCGCTCCAAGACCGACCAGGAGGGTCAGGGCTTGGACAAGGCGATCCCCTACGGCGACAACATCTGCTGCCCAGCCAAGGCTTTGCGGTGCTGGTTGGATACCGCTCAGATTGAGCAAGGCCCGCTGTTCCGCCGCATCAGCCGCTGGGGTGTAGTCGGGGCTGCTCCGCTGAACGTGGGTAGCGTCAATGCCATCCTGGCGGCTCG
>RCMZ01000989.1_pt1 | contig 10122 bp, 7 predicted proteins | sample 2041141 | NCBI WGS metagenome assembly RCMZ01 (sample SAMN09708263, study PRJNA481090) | Wastewater metagenome, whole genome shotgun sequencing project. | biome: sewage; isolation source: Davis station wastewater (DW) | place: Antarctica: Davis Station | collected 2010-03-01 | reverse complement strand
GTGCCGCCGACGACGACGGCGGCGATCGCTTCGAGTTCCCACAGCAAGCCCGTCGTCGGCGTGGCCGAACCCAGGCGCGGCACGTACAGCACGGTGGCGATGCCCACGCAAATGCCCAGCAGCATGTAGGTGGCGATTTTCACCCGATCGACGTTGATGGCCGCATAGCGCGCCACTTGCTCGTTGGAACCAATCGCCTGCACGTGGCGGCCAAAGGTCGTGCGGTTCAGGATGACGGCGCCGGCCGCCGCGACGAACAGGAAAATCCAGATGGGAATCGGTGCGCCCAGCACGCTGGTGTAATACACGGGGCTGTACAGCTCGGACAGGGTGGCGTCCAGCGTCAGCGCGCCGCCATCGGCCAGATACGTGAGCACGGCGCGGAAGATGCCCAGGGTGCCCAGGGTGACGATGAACGGTTCGATATTGCCCTTGCTGATTAATAAACCGTGCATCAGGCCGAATCCCGCGCCCAGTATCAATGCCATGGCGATGCCCAGCACCAGCATGGTGATGGGCGCCAGGTTGCCGCCCGCGCCTTGCGCCAGCGCATTCATGAAATAAATCATGCAGCCGGCGATCAGCGCCGCCATCGAGCCCACGGACAGATCGATGCCGCCGGAAATGATGACGAAGGTCATGCCGACGGCGATGATGCCGATGAAGGCCGTGCGCGTGAGCACGTTCATCAGGTTGTCCACGGTGGCGAAGTCGCCATTGAGCAAGGTGCCCGCGATGCACAGAGATAACAGGCCCAGCACGGGGCCAAAGCCCTTGATGCGTGCGCCCAGCCTGGCAGCGGCGGCGGCCATCGGAGATACGGTCGTGTCAGTGCGTGCCGGTTGCATGGGCAATCAACTCCTCTTCAGTCAGGTGGTCAGCGGACAGGGTGGCTTGCAAGGTGCCGGCGCGCATCACCGCGACTCTATGGCACAGGCCGATCAATTCGATCAGTTCGGAGGAAATCACGATCACGGCGCGCCCTTCGGCGGCCAGGCGGTGGATCAGAAAATAAATGTCGCGCTTGGCGCCCACGTCCACGCCACGGCTCGGTTCGTCGAGCACGATGACGCGGGGGTCGGAATGCAGGTATTTCGCCAGCGCCAGCTTTTGCTGGTTGCCGCCGGACAGCATGCGCGCGCGGCTGTCCAGGTCGCCCGTGCGGATATTGAAGTCAAGCACGGCCTGGGCTAGCGCCGCTTTTTCGCCTGCCACGTCGAGCCACGGCCGCGCGTAGCGCTGCATCGTCATCATGGTGAGGTTTTCGCGCAAGCCCAGGTTCACGTGCAGTCCCTTGCCCTTGCGGTCTTCGCTCAAATACGTCATGCCGTGCTGCATGGCTTGCTTGGGGGTACGGATATCCACCTGCCTGCCGTTCAGGGTGATGGCGCCGGCGCTGCGCGGACGCAAGCCCAGCAGCGCCTCGAACGATTCCGTGCGCCCCGCGCCCACCAGGCCCGCAAAACCCAGCACCTCGCCGGCGCGCACCTCGAACGACAAGTCCCTCGACCAGCCGGGCACGCTCAAGCCATCGACCTTCAGCAGCACGGGCGCGTCAGCGGCCAGCGCCACCTTCGCCGGGAACATGTCGGACAATTCGCGCCCCACCATCAGGTTCGCCATCTGCTGGCGCGTCAGGCTGGCCGTCGGCTCGCGCGTGACGAAGCGGCCGTCGCGCATGACGATGACCTCGTCCGTGTTGCGCTCCACTTCATCGAGCTTGTGGGAAATATAGAGGATGGTGACGCCGTCCGCTTTCAGCTGGGCCATGACGGCGAACAGGCGCTGGGTTTCCGACGACGTCAGGGTGGCCGTCGGCTCGTCCATGATCAGGAAGCGGGCGCGGCGCGACAGGGCCTTGGCGATTTCCACCAGCTGCTTCTCGGCGACGATCAGGTCGCGGATCTTGGTGTCGGGCGCCACGTCCAGGCCCACCTGTTTCAGGTAGCGCGTCGCCTCTTCCCCCATGGCGGCCTCGTCCAGCAGCCAGCCGCGCGTCCGCTCGTGGCCTAAAAACATGTTTTGCGCCACCGTCAGGTGTTCGGCCAGGTTGAATTCCTGGTGGATCAGCACGATGCCGGCCGACTCCGCCGCGCGTGAACTGCTGAAACGCCGGGGCTGGCCATCGATCAGCAATTGCCCTTCGCTCACGCCCTCGTAGCCGGCGAGGATTTTCATCAGGGTCGACTTGCCGGCGCCGTTTTCGCCCAGCAAGCCATACACGCGCCCTGGCGCCAAGGTAAAACTGACGCCATGCAAGACGCGCACGGGGCCGAAATCCTTGCACACTCCCTCGAAACCGACGGCAACGCTCACTATGCACTCCCTCGCAGAATTAATCGGTGTTGCAGCAGCACGCCAGGCACCTGCGCCGCCGGGTCCGCCAAGCGCTGCAGCAGCAAACGGGCCGCCGTCTCGCCCAGTTCGCGCATCGGCTGCGCGATGGTGGTCAAACCCGGATCGATCTGCGCGGCGATGGCGATATCGTCGAAGCCGATCACGGCCACGTCTTGCGGCACGCGCAGCGACAACTGGCGCAGCGCGCTCAAGACGCCGATGGCCAGGGTGTCGGAGACGGCAAAGATGGCCGTGGGCGCGTCCGGCCCCGCCATCATGTCCAGCGCCGCCTGCGTGCCGGCCGCATAGTCCAGGCTTTGCACCGTGCGCACCCACTGTGGCTGCACGGGCAGGCCGGCCCCCGCCAGGGTGTCCAGGTAGCCTTGCTGGCGTTGCCGCGCATACAGGTAGCGCTCATCGGAGTTGATCAGGCCGATGCGCGTGTGGCCGCGCGCCAGCAGATGCGCGACGGCGTCCGAGGCGGCCCGGTGGTTGTCGATGCCGACATAGGGCACGGCCACGCCGGGGTCGAATTCGCAGCACGCCACCCACGGCAGGCTGGCGGACTCGTGCGACAGCGCATGCTGCACCGTGTCCGGGTCGAGGCAGATGGCGCCATCGGCGCGGTGCATGCGCAGCAAGTCGAAGTAGGAACGCTCGCGCCCCGCATCGGCGCCCGTGTCGCACAGCAGCACGAAGTAGCCGTGTTCGCGCGCCACCGTGTCGATGCCGCGCACGATCTGCGCATAGAAAGGGTTGCCCACGTCCGGCACCATGGTCAGCAGCATGCGGCTCTCGGCCGTGCGCAGGCTGCGCGCTAAGTGGTTCATGCGGTAGCCCAGCGCGGCGACAGACGCCAGCACCTTGTCGCGCGTGGGCGCCCGCACCCCGGCCTGCTCGTTCATCACGCGCGAGACGGTGGCCACCGACACGCCCGCATGCGCGGCGACGGCGCTGATGGAGACGGTTTCGGTCGCTGACGAGGAGGGAACGGCTGCTGGCATGGGGCTAGTCAATAAAATGTAATCGATTACATTTATAAGCCAGCTGCGCACGCGATGCAAACATTATCGATGCTGCGTTGCGCAAAAATGCGGCAGAAAAGACCGCGCCGCGGCGTCAAAAAAACATGCCGTGCAGAGGAAGGAAAGGCATCTGCTGCACGGCAAAACGGCCGCGCGGCAGACCAGGGGAAACTACTTCATCATCGAACAGAACGTCTCGGGATTGCCATCGAGAATCACGCCGCTGGGCCAGCGCTGGCTGCGCTGCCGGGCGCGCAGCAAGGACGCGGCCAGGGCCGAATCGCCATCGACGGCGTACACGAAGACGGGCATGTTCAGGCTGGCCGCATCGCCGAGCAAGTTGGGATTGGCATCGAGGCTGCGCGCATCGACGTGCACGCCGACGGGCATGCCGATCTGCTGCTGCACGCGCTGCAGCCACGGCTTGTCCAGCTTGGGCGCGCGCGCGTTCTTCGCCAGGTAGCGGCTGACCCGGTTGCTGCCGGCCGCCTGCGCATTGCGCGCGTCAAACACCAGCAGCCCCAGATAGCCTTGCGGATCGGCGCGGCGCGCGCAGGCCAGGTTGTTCGGCACGCCCGAGGTCAGAAACCAGTTGCCGTGCTTGATGCCACTGCGCAATTGCGCCACCAGCGCGCCGATCGGTGCGCACGAGGGCACGACGTCCTTGATTTCCGCATTCAAGGTCTTGCCGGGAAAGGCTGTGGCCAGGTCGGCGATATCGGTGACAAACGGCGGCGTTTCCGGCGTGGCCACGCCGCGGTTCTTCATGCTGGCGGCGCGCCAGTCGTCGGCTGTCAACTGTTTCACGGTGCGGGGCGATCCCGTATCGACGACTCGTCCCGTCAACAGATCGTGGTGCAAGACCCAGTGGCCGTCGCCCAGCAATTGCAAATCCGTCTCGACGCCGTCCCAGGTGCCGAAATACGTGTTGCGCAAGGCGCTCAGCGAATTTTCCGGCGCATTGCCGGCGCCCCGGTGGGCATGCACCTTCATGCCCAGGCAATCGGCCTGGACAGTCGTGCTGGCCAGGCAGAGCAGCAAGGCCAGTGCGCTTGCCTTATTTTTGTTGCGCGTGATAACCATAATGAATTCCCTGCAAAACATGGATGCGGATCGCTTCGTTGACGGGGTAGCTGTAGCCCTGCCCCACCGCCACGACGTGCGTGATATTGGCCAGGATGGCCTTGCCGGCGATGTTCCAGCGCGTGCTGTCCGGTTCGGGCTGGCGCGTCCAGTCCAGCATCTGCCCGAACAGCTCGCTGCGCGTGACGTTGTTGTCGAGCAGCGAGAGCATGCCCCAGGTGCCCGCGAACGCCGTCGCCAGCACGCCCGTGGCGATCCAGGCGGAGCGGCGGCTCAGCTGTCCATCGGCGCCCGCCTGTTCGCCGCGGCGCATGGCCAGCAGCAATAATACGACGGTGGCGATCAGGTACAGCAGTTTCGAAAAGTGGCCGATGGCGCCCAGCAGCGAGAAGAAAAGGGCGACCGGTGGCACGATGGCGGCGCGGGCCGCTTCCTTGCCTTCATGGAAGAATCTGCCGCCCGCTTCAAAATCCGTGCGGCTGGCGCGGTATTCCACCAGCCTTTCCGCCGTCTGGCGGTCGAGGAACTGGTCGAACAGGCGGCCGAAGTCAGCCGGACTCGCATACGCCGATTGCACCGTGGCTCCGGCCGGCAGTTTCAAGGCGTCGCGCAATTGCGCCTGCACGCCAGGGCGCGCCACGAAGGCGGCAAACGGCAAGCCCGGTGGAATGCGCTCGCCCCGCACGGTGACGCCCTTGCTGGCCGCCTCTGCCGTGTAGCGGCGCTTGACGGCGGCGCGGAAGCTCAGCTCGTCGGCGGGATGCCAGTTGGACGAGACAGGCACTTTCTTGCGCACATTATTGACCACGGCTGCCCGGTGCCGGGCCGGCACGGAATGCGGCTGCCAGCCACGCCGAGACAGGCTGTTGCGGTATTCGTCCCATGAGGATTGCTGCTTGGCGCGCAAGCCGGCATCGCTATCGGGAATGATGCCCGCATACAGTTCCCACTTGCCGGCCAGCTCGCGCATCGCCTCTTGATATTTGTCATAGTAACCGGCCGGACCACCGGCCACCTGGCGCACGTTGGCACGCACCAGCTGTTCCTTGGCCGGTCCCATGCGCTCATCGAGGTGCCGCACGGAGACCGCCAGGAAAGGGAAGAGGGCCAGGAAAGACTTGCCTTCCGGCTTGGCGAACAGGGTGGGATCGTCCACCAGGCCCTGCAGCTGCAGGCTGCCGCCTACCAGCGAGCGCTGCAGCAACGTTGTGTTGAAGGCCATGCGGCGAAATTCCGCGTCGCGCGTATTGACCAGCACGTTCACCGTGGTCTTCAGCACGCCAAAGACGACACCGGCCGTGACCACGCAGCAAACGATGATTTTCATCCAGCTGGGCCCGCTGCCATTATTCTTCAGACGGCGGCGCCACATCAGTTGCAGCACCACCAGCGCGGCGGCGATGCCGGACAGGCTGCGGCCATAAAACTCCACGCCCTCCACGTCTTCCGGCTTGACGTTGCCGCCCACCACGTCGAGCAGGCGGGCATTGAAACCCAGCTCGAAACACAGGTAAGCAATCGTCAGGACGATCAGGATCAAGGTCTGCCGGATTTGCAGACTGCGCAAGCTCGCGGCCATCTTATTTCCTCAAGTCGATGACGACAGGCTTGATTTCTTCTGTCTGGAAACTCATGGCGGCCGGCACGCGCGAGGCGCTGTCGGCGGCGCGCGCGGCGGGGACGGCCGCTGCCGGCGCGCTTGGCACGCTGCGTGCGGGCGCGGCGGCCGGTGTTTCTTGCGCTACCTGGCGGCGGCTCTTGCCGGCCGCGCGGCTGTTGCTTTTCGGCGCCGGGGCAGGTGCCGGCGCGGCCGCGGGCGGCGCCGGGATTACGCGGCCACTGCCGTCGCTGCCCGGCATGGCGGCGATGGCCGGCCCCGTGGCGCGCAAGGCATCGTCGGCAAACGGCTGCGCCCGCGTATCGACGCCGAGCGGCACGGCCACGCTGGCGTTGAGCAGGCGGTTGTCCGTGTAGATCATGCGCGACAAACGGTTGTAGTTGGGGAAGTCGATATTCAGCGATTTCGCGTCCGCCGCCAGCTCCACGCGGGGGCGGTCCTTGCAATTGCCCACCGTCCACTGCAGCACGTCCGTGCCCTGGAAGGCCAGCACGGCATAGCGGTAGGCGCAGCCGCGCTCCTGCGTTTCGACGATCACCACGGTGCGCTCGCCCACGTTTTCCACCCGCGCCACGCGGGCCGTGATGGCATTGGCCAGCGGCACGACGCGGAACGCCTGCGACAGCTTGATCGAATACTTGCCCTGCGGATCTTTGCGCAAGGTGCCTTCCGTGCCGTCGCGCAAGCGGAAGGTGGATACCGGCGTGCCGAACAGCTCCGCCGTATCGAGGCCGACCATCACGCCGCCACGGCCGTTCGGCGTCATGGCGCAACCCGTCAACAGGATGCCGGCGGCCACGCCAGCGATCAATTTGCGCCAGTGCGCGGATGCAAAATTCTTATACATTGTCATGCTGGATAACTTTCTCTTATTTCTGGATTCAGGGATTGATCACGGCCAGCGGATTGCCCGGGCCTGGCGGCGGCAAGACTTTCTGGCGGTCGCGCGACAGCAGGGTGAAGGCGCCCAGCGTGTCCGGCCCGGCGACGATTTCCAGCTGCTCGCGCTGCAGCCAGGTGCGGATCTCCGCCTCCGTCGCGTCGGCGCGGAACAGCACGCGCAGGCGCAGGCCCGTCTCGACGCCGCTGCGCTGTGGAGCACCATTGCGGAATTCCGCATTACCGACGACAGCCTGATCTCTCGGCAGGAACAGCCAGGCCGACTGCACCACCATCACGCTGGCGGCCACGGCCGTGACGACTTTCAGCCAGCGGTTGGCGTTGGCGGCCCGGAGCGGCGTGGCGAGCGGCGCCGCCGTGCGTGGCGCGGCGGCATCAGCCAATGGAATCTGCAACTGCTGCAGCCCCTGGCGCAGCAATTGCCGGTACGCCACGCGGCCATCCTTGCCCAGCTCACTCGACAGGGGCGTGCCCGTCAAGGCGTAATCATCGCCTGGCAGGGCCACGCGGGCGATCACGCCCGGCGCGGCGGCGGCGCCATTCGCGCGGCCATGCGCTTCCAGCCAGCGCGCCGCCTGCAGGCGCTCCTGGCTGAACACGCCCAGGCAGGCGCCCAGGTCCGTCACGGCCACGACCACGGGCATGTCGCACAGCACCAGCCCGGCGCGCGGGTCGGCGGGCGCGTCGCGTTCTTCCACCACCAGGCCGCAGGCATCCGCATACGACGCATCTGGCGTGACGAGCCAGCCGCGCCAGCGCTGCTGCGTGCCATCCCAGGCATCGAGCAGCACGGCGCCAAAGCCGGGACGGCGCGCCAGCAGGTGGATTTGTCCGCCGGCGATGGGCCGCGCGGCCAGCGGCGCCGCATCGCTGCGGCGCGCAAAGCGTGCCATCACATGTTCCGGCACGCCGATGCCGCGCCAGTCGGGCGTGTCGCCCGTCACCTCGCCCTCGAGCAGCTCGATGGCAGCTGGGGGCGACGGCAGGCGCGCGGCGACGATGGCCAGTGTGGGCGTCAATGCATTCATGCCGATGGCCTTTCATCCGGGTTCGAAGAGGTGGACACGGGGTCCATGTGCAGGGATAACGCGGCCACGCACAAAATATCCAAAATTATTTGCGCCGCCTGCATGTCGCGCGCGGTCAGGGCATCGCCCACGCGCAGCTTGAGCAGGCTCAAGACCCAGCTGCCCAGCAAGGTGGCACGGTGGGCCGGTTCGACCACCTGGCGTCCCGCGCTGACGGGATCGCCCTTTTGCCGGTGCACCAGGCCCAATTTTCCGCCGTGGTAGTGCGCCGACGCGATCTGCTCGGCCAGTTCCTTGACGGGCATGCCGCCGCAGCCGCAGTGGCGCAGCAGCAGGATCAAATCACGGGGCAAGGTGGTCATCAAACTGTCGGCCGCGTCGCGCACCTGCAGCGGCGTCAGCTGGTAGTCGCGCAGCGGCGCGGCATACGCGTCGGGCGCCTGCAAATCGCAGCCCTCTTGCGCATCGGCATCCTCGTCATCACGCTGCTTGCGCAACTGGTCGATGATGAAGCGCTTGAAGTACAGGAACAAGGCACCGACGTGGTGGGGCGCCGCATCGCTGTCGCCATGCAGGACTTTTTCGATGAAGAACTGGTGGCGCAGGTCGGCCAGGGTATCGCCCAGCGACGCCGCCTCGCGCGGGCGGCACGGCGTCAGCGCGGCGATGACGCGCTGGTAAAACTCGCCCAGTTCGCCTTGCGTCAGCTGCTGGCGGCGGGTCCAGAAATCATGAATGCGTTCAAATTGTTCCGATTGCAAAGCCGGTCCGATCGTGTATTGGGGCGGCACGCGCCACTGGCCGGCGGCATGGCGCACCGGCAAACAAGCAATGCGCTAGCCAGACAGGGAAACTTGTCAGTAAGGTAAAATGCATTTAAGCAATTTTCTCATATCAAAGTGGAAATCGCTAACTTTTGTTACTTCCACGACAATTCCCGAGACCCCATGCAGCGCCTGATTCCCCTGTTGTTCAGTCTATTTTTTGTACTCTGCGCTCCTGCGGCGCAGGCGGCCGCAAGCGCTGCCGTGCCAGCCGCTCCCGGCAAGCGCATCGCCCTGGTGATCGGCAATGCCGCGTATCCGCAGCCCTTGCTGAACCCCGTGAACGATGCGCGTGCCATGGCCGAGCGCCTGCGCCGCCTGGGTTTTGAAGTGCTGTTGCGCACGGACATCACAGCGGCGCAATTGCAAAAGGCGTCAGCGGAATTTTCCACGCAGGCGCGCGGCGCCGATATCGCCCTGGTGTTTTACGCGGGCCACGGCGCGCAGGCGGGCGAGGCCAACTATGTGCTGCCGCTGGGCGCCAACATGCATGCGCTCAGCGCGTCCGCCATCGCCGCGCAGGGCGTGTCCGTCTCCAGCCTGGCGGGCGATTTGCAGCGCACGGGCGCGCGCGGCGCCGTGCTGATCCTCGACGCTTGCCGCCAGGAATATACGCGCGGCGGCGCCACCGTCCCCGTGCCCGGCGGCAGCAACGCGGCCAGCCACGGCTTTGCCGATACGCAAGCGCCACGCGGCGTGGTGATCGCCTATTCGGCCGGCCCCGGCGCGCTGGCGCGCGATTTCTGGTCGCCCGATTCGCGCAACAGCCCGTACACGAGCGCCCTGCTCGACGCGCTGGACGCGCCGGGCTTGCCGATGGCCGACGTCTTTTCGCAAGTGGCGGCCAGGGTTGCCGCCATGACGCACGACGTGCAAAAGCCGCGCGTCTCGTTCGGCGAAACGTCGGCGCGCCTGGTGCTGAACATGGGCAGCGGCAAGGGTGTCAGCCCGCCGGCGCCAGGCGTGCTGGCCGGCGCGCAAGGCCAGGGCGGCATGCGCGCACCGGTCCCGGCGCCTGCCCCAGCGGGGGAAAAGCCGGCCGCCCCCGGCGCCAAGACATGGCCAGGCAACGTGCTGCAAGACATCAACCATGAAATCCGCCTGCAGATCGCGGCGCGCCCGTTTCCCCGCCAGCAGCTGGAAAAGCGCGCGCGCGGCGGCGACCTGGTGGCGCTGACGGCGCTCGGCTATGGCATCGGCGGCGGCGATGCTGGTGTGAAACAGCCGAAGGCGGGCATGCAGTGGCTGGAAAAGGCGGCCGCCAAGGATTTCCCGATTGCCCAGACCTATCTGGCCGAATTGCTGAT
>RCMZ01000988.1_pt1 | contig 10126 bp, 14 predicted proteins | sample 2041141 | NCBI WGS metagenome assembly RCMZ01 (sample SAMN09708263, study PRJNA481090) | Wastewater metagenome, whole genome shotgun sequencing project. | biome: sewage; isolation source: Davis station wastewater (DW) | place: Antarctica: Davis Station | collected 2010-03-01 | reverse complement strand
CTCGCATGGAGCAGACCCAAATGCAAGCCCTGGAAAATCTTGCATTCTACCTAGCTTCAGATTTTTTAGATGTTTATGTTGCAACATCCATGAGATCTGATGCAGATTTTGTTTCCGTCAATTCATTCACAAAAAAACTTTTTGCTGACGATCAGGTTAAAGTACTCAAGCTGCGCTATTTCAATCCAACCCAGTCATGGATTGATGACAGAATAGCAAAAGGGTTGGTTGAAGCCCTAATGCTTAAACGCGCATCGGTTACTGTTTACATGGCGCAAAAGACGGACACCTTTGGCAAAGATTCTGAGGCCAGTGTCGCACTAGGGCAAGGAAAGCCAGTAATCGTTTACGTGCCCCGATTGAGTTTCCCTGAAAACGTACTTGATACTGAGACATTATTCAAGAAAGAACGCACCGAGCTTCTAACGTTATTGCCGGAAGAAGAACGAACTCAGATTGACGAAAGCGTAGATCATCAGGCGATTTTCGGCTCTGTGCTTACGTCATTGCTAGGTGGTTTGGACAATTCAACTCTCGGGAAGATTGCTGAAATTCACTGGGCAGACTTTGATTTGTATGAAGAGCAAAATCGAATCCCTGAGATTCATAGAGCTGAGTACCGATCATGGCTTGATGCCTGTAAAAAAGGCGCGCACGAGACCATCCCAATTAGCCAATTTAGAGATTCAATTATAAGCGCCCTCGTTTCAAACGCCATAACCTTTGAACGCCGCGCGAAACTATTCAGAGAAATTCACCCACTTGCCCTTCAAGTTATTCTATCGACGGGCGTATTGAACGGAATTCTCGTTGTGCGAACAGTAAAACAGTGCTCAAAAATTCTCGCTCAACTGATAAAAAACAATCTAACACTCGATTTCATAAAAGACTCTAACAATTATCGACTGATTGAGCAAAACACTGGCAGCACTGTCCGGGTGATATCTCGAAACCGACTTTTATTAAATGCATTTTCAATGCATTATCATCGAGCAAAGTCATGAAAACAACCTTCGAACCTTCCGTCGAGTCTGAAATTCGAAACCATTGCTGGAGTTACTTTGCTCTGCACGCACAACAACGAATGAGTGCGTTTCAGTTTTTCATCACACTAGAAACCGGGATAATAGGTGCGGGATTATTCATCCTGCAATCCAAGTCACAGTTTGCAAGCTCCTACTGGGCATTAATGATAGGTCCACTTATAACACTACTAGCTTTCATATTTTGGAAGATTGACCAGAGAACAAAAGACCTAATAAAAAACGCCGAGGCATCACTAAAAGACATAGAGGCATTTTTCATACAAAATAGCTCTATTTCAAAAAACCTCCCGTTTTCATCGGATTCCCAATCCAAAGGCACCATTTCGTCTTTTCCATTGATTCCTGGTCGATTAACATACACAAAATCTTTTGGCACGGTTTTTTTGGCATGCGGAATTTTCGGAGCTGCTTTTTCTTTTGCCTTTTTCTCATCCATTATTTGTACATAGATTACCAATCAAATAAACAAAGGTAACGGGGTCAGGTCTTGTCTTTTGCCTTTTTTGATTCGAGGTCATCTGCAATCAACAAGCCACAAGCGCTCTGCTTCATGGAAGATAAACATCAATGGCAAAGTTTCTTTCAACAACCGGCACTAACTACCACCTTGAAGAATTGATCAAGAGTGCGTCAGATCGCTTGATTCTTATCAGCCCCTTCCTCAAGCTCAACGACCGGATGAAGGAACTGCTGGCCGATAAAAACCGTCTGAAAATCGACGTCCGTATCGTCTATGGCAAAAGCGAGCTGCAGCCGCAAGAGATTGAATGGCTGCGCGGCCTGACCTACATACGCACCAGCTTCTGCAAGAACTTGCACGCCAAGTGCTACATGAACGAAGAGATGTGCATCATCACCAGCCTGAATCTGTACGAATTCAGCCAAGTGAACAACAACGAGATGGGCATCCTGATTCAGCGTAGCGACGACGGGCAGCTCTACAAAGACGCCTATGAAGAGGCGCAGCGCATCATTCGGATCAGCGATGAGGTGCGCATTTCTCTGGAGCGGGTGGCAAGCCGTGATCCAGAACCTGCAGCAACGCCGGCTTCGGAAGCCTCAGGCACCGACAGCGAAACACCCGCTGGCGACAAGATTCCATCGTCCAAGCTGGCCCAGAAGTTTGGACTGAAGACGGCCCAACTGCTGGACCGGGCCACCGAACTGGGCTATCTCTCGCAGCAGGGGGACAAACACGCGCTCACGGCCAAAGGTGAGTTGGCTGGTGTGGAGTTTGTCGCCAAGTCCCGTTTTGGCCCTTACTTTCTCTGGCCGCAGGATCTGGCCTTGAACTGAGCCGCAGGACGCACCCCATCCATGACTGAAACCGAGCCGCGCGCCATCATCATTGCAGGCCCCAACGGCGCCGGTAAAACCACCTTTGCGCGCGAGTTTCTACCCGTCGAGGCCCAGTGCCCGGTGTTCGTCAACGCTGACTTGATCGCAGCAGGTCTTTCTCCATTCGCCCCTGAAGTCGCTGCCATCAAGGCGGGGCGCATCATGTTGGCGGAAATTGACGACCACGTTGCACACCGCCGCAGCTTTGCGTTGGAAACGACTTTGTCTGGGCGGGCTTATGCAGCGAAGTTGCTGCATTGGCGTGCGCTGGGTTACCACGTCAGCCTTTTCTTCTTGCAACTACCAAGCGCTGAAATGGCCATTGAACGGGTGCGTTTGCGAGTGACCCAGGGCGGGCATAACATCCCGGACGACGTGGTTCGTCGGCGGTTCGATGCTGGACTAATCCAGTTTGAGAAGACCTACAAACCCATCGTCGACGCCTGGTTTCTGTACAACAACCAGCATCATCAGCCTGTGTTGCTGGCTAAAGGAGTTAACCCATGAGCGCTGTTCCGAATCCCTCTACCGCTCTCGACCCCGCCCAAGCTGCATTGGCCGCCCTCTCTCGCGCAGGGTTGCGTGCAGCCGAAGAGGCGCTGCGGACCAACACCTACATGGTGGTAGAGGAAAACGGCAAAGTGCTGCACGAGAGCCCGCAGGAGTATTTGCGCAAGCGCAGCGAGCAGCCCTTGCCTTCAAGCACCAAGACCAGCGCCTGATTGACACCGCCCAATGCACTCCGCCATCGCCCAACACCGCTCCGGTATCGCCGCCATCTGCCAGCGCTACGGCATTCGGCGGCTGGAGGTGTTTGGTTCGGCTGCGCGGGCCAATGACTTTGACCCGGCGCACAGCGATGCCGACTTTCTGGTGGAGTTTGCGTCTGGCGTTGAGCCAGGGCTTCATTCCATTTTTGGTGCCAAGGCTGACCTGGAGGCGCTGCTGGGCCGGGGCGTGGACTTGGTGGAGCCGGGCGCGGTGCGCAACCCCTATGTGCTGGACAGCATCAACCGGCATCGCGCGATCATCTTTTCCGCAGAAGATTAGCTATCCGTTTAGTAGCTGCTAGCGCAATCCCCATAAGCGCTAGAGGCCGATTTGACCTAAAAAACCGCAGCGCCGCTAAAGTCAAAGCTATGCGCCCCTCCGAAGCCCTAGTCCTGCACCGCTCGCAAATCCGCGAGATCGCACTGCGCCACCGCGTGAGCAGCGTGCGTGTGTTTGGCTCGGCGCTGCATGGGGACGACACGGCCGACAGCGACCTCGACCTGTTGGTGGAGTCCACAGCGCAAACCACGCTGATGGACATTGGCGCGATCCGGTTTGAACTAAAGCAGTTGCTGGGCATGGAGGTCGATGTGCTCACCCCCAACAGCCTGCCCGCGAGCTTTCGCGACCAGGTGTTGCGTGAGGCGATAGCTGTATAAGCCGAGCGCACCTGATGCGGTCTGGCAGGTGTCCGCGCTCTAGCTATAGTGACTCTTCCCGCTGATACCCCTGGAGCCGCCATGTCCACCACCTCCGAAGCTCTCAGCACCCAAGCCGCTCAGTTGCCCTCTGCAGAGCGAATCGAAGTAGGGGAGCGCATCTTGGACAGTCTGGAACAGCCCGACGCCTTACTCGAAGCGCTCTGGGCCGAAGAAGCCAGCGACCGCATGGCCGCGTATCGGCGCGGTGAGATCAAGGCTGTGGCATTGATTGATGTGATTGCCAAGTACAACCAAAGCGCTAGCTACTGAGAGCACCGGCTTGGTTGAGCATGAGGCCCCACCTCAACATAAGAAACTCCTATATTGATAGCTGCTTGCGCTTATCCATAAAGCGCTAGAGGCCAATTTCATTCAAACAACTGCAGCCCCTCCAAAGCCCATCAATGACGCCTCCGTTCACCCCCACCTTCGTCCATGTGCCGCCCGGCCCGGTGGCAGGACCATTGCAGCTGGTGCCCATCAACGCCGCCGTGGTGTCCGTACACACCGCCACCGGCGCACACGTAGGTTCGCTCAAGCTCGTCGGCGGGGTCTGGAAGTTCAAGGCCATGGGCTACGACGCTTCTGGCCACATGGAGCCTGGCCATGGGCCGCTGACGGAGCAGCACAACATGCAGTTCGCCACGCCCGACGCGGCTGAGGTGAGCGCGCGGTTGCTCGGCGCGCTGGGCGACCAGCGCTAAGCGCTGCCGAAAGAAAGACACGAACCCTCCCGCTGGGGCACCACCAGCAACCGTCAGGCAGTAGCCCCCCCTGAATGCCCCCCCGGAGGAGCCAGCCGATGCACCGGTGGCACTTGCTGAATGGCCAGCCCCGCTAGAATCCGCGTTCTTCGAAAGAACCGTCATGGTCATGCCATGTCCATGGAAGGCTTTCATACTTTGGACCCAATGGGGGTGAAGATGGACAAGCCTTTCATTTCTCTGTGCCCGGAGATCACGCGGGCCGACGCGCTCACTTTGATGGACTGGTTGGAAGACGAGGACGTGACGCGCTTCCTGAGCGACTCGCGCCACGTTTCCCGCTTCATCGAACAAGTCATCGGGCGGGTGCAACTGCCCATCCTGACGCATTTGTTCAATCAGGGGGGCCGCTTCTTCATGGCCTATGACCGCCGCGATGTTCCTGTGGGCTTCGTGCGCCTCGTCAAGCAGGGGGCGGAGTGCGAGATGGTGCTGGTCATCGGCAACCGCGACAACTGGGGCCGCAAACTGGGCGCCAGCGCCCTCCGTGAGGGCTTGAAACTCGCTTTCTTTGACATGCGGGCCGAGAAGCTCATCGCCAAGATCCACCCGGACAACGTGCGCTCGCTCAAAGCGTTTCTGCATGGCGGCTTTGTGCTGGAGAGCGAGTCGCCAGTGATGAAGTCGTTGTCGATGAGTTCGGAGCGCTATCTCAGGCTTCTGCGGGAAAGCCCTGCAGCCCACACCTCGGACATTTACATCACCGAGATCGACAAAGCGCGGCTCAAAAATCTGGTGGAGGTAGAGCAAGGACCGACGGTGTTTGAGCTGGAGCATGAGATCGAGCGCGCCATCGTGGTCGATCCGTGGAACGTGGCCGATGATGTGGTGACGATGAACTCCAAGGCCCTGCTGCACGTGGACGACGAGGAGCGCGAGGTCGCTCTGGTGTACCCCGAAGACGCAGACGAGCGCGCCGGAAAGCTCTCGGTGTTCTCCGACATTGGCACCGCGATCCTGGGCTACCGAGCGGGCGATGCCTTCAGCTGGCGGATGCCGAATCGCACCTGCCACATCCGGATCAGCAAGGTGCTGTACCAGCCCGAAGCGGCGGGCCACTACCACCTGTAGGGCGTGCTTCGCGCCGCCAGCAGGCTGCCCAAGCAAGCGCCGTGGGTGCGGGGGTACGCATTCAGCTGGCGGGTAAATACGCTCACTTGAGAACTATCAATTTCATAGCTTCCAGCGCTTATCCATTAAGCGCTGGAGGCCAATTGACCTCAAATCAGCCTCAATCTGGCGAAGGGCTGGTCTGGCACACAAACGCCACCGCCGCACACACCGCCGCCACCTGGGCCTCGATGCACTGCTCGGGCGTGGCACGGGGGCTGTCGGGGTAGACCTCGGTCGTCGTGGTGTAACGCGCGCCGCTGATGCCCGCGCACAGGCCCCACTGCTTCATGGGGTAGTGGATGACGCCCGGGGCCACCACGGGCGAGCCGATGATTTCGTTCTTGTCGTCTGCAGGCGCGATGTGCGTCACGCGGCGGACGGCCTCGATGATGGCTTGCTGAAATGCGGGCTGGGGGTTGCCGGTGTCGTCCACCAGATAGAAGCCGTCGGGGATGCTGCCGGGCACGAAGGGTTTGCCGTCGCGCGCGGCCACGGCGGGGCGGTATTCGGATTCGTCGGTGTCGGTGGTTTCGTGCAGGTCGATGTGGGCGGCAAACCGGCCGTGCGGGCTTTCCTGGCTGCTGTGCTGCGCCACCAGACGCATGAGGGCGATGCACTCCTGCGCGGGCGAGCCCTCCTTGAACGAGCGGTTGGGGTCGATGGCGTCAAAGTTCCAGCGCTGAAACCGCTCGTACGCCCAGGGGCTGACGCAGGGCACCACCAGCAGGTTGGCGCGGCCCGCAAAGCGCTCGGCCTGCGTATCGACAAACCTTAGCGCGCCGTGCACGCCGCTGGTTTCGTAGCCATGCACCCCGCCCGTCACCAGCACGGTGGGCAGGCCGGGCTGCCAATCTCGGCTGCGCAGGGCCCGCAGGGGAAACCGCTCTGCCGGGTGCTGGGCGTCGGCATAAATCACGTCGCCATACATCTCCACATCAAACCGGCCCCGCAGCGCCTCGATGGCGGTGAGCACATCGTCGGCGTAGCTGCGCTGGCGCACCTGGCGTGCGCGCCACTGGTCGCGCTCTGCCGCGCCCCAGGGTTGGCCGGGGGTGCCGATGGTGTACGAAAGGGTTTCTTGCATGGGGGACATGAATGTGGGGGATGGTGTGGCGTGGGCACGGGCAGCCTGTTGCAAGGCGGGCGCTGGCGCTGTGCAGGGCGTTCATAGAATACCCCGATGCGTTTCCCCCTGCTCTGGCCGCTGCGGCTTGTGACTCCCCCCCTTCTTTTGCTGGCCTGCGCCTTGGCCCATGCACAGAATGCCCCCCACCATGCCCCCGTAAGCCCCCCGGCGGTGCGCACAACGGGCGGCGCGTTGCCTGCAGCGCCCACCGCACAACGGGCAACGGCTGCGCCGCCAGCGCCGGGCGGCGAACCGGGTGAGGCGGCAGCGCCGTCACCCACCGCAGGTGCAGTGCCCGCTGCGTCGGCCCCCGCCCTGCTGTCGCGCGATGCGCGGCGCATTTATGAGCTGTCGCGCGACAAGCTGGTGCAGATCCGGACGCTGCTGCGCAATGCCAACACGCAGGCGTCGATTGGCTCGGGCTTTTTTGTGTCGGCCGACGGGCTCATCGTCACCAACTTCCACGTGGCCAGCCAGCTGGCGCTAGAGCCCGAGCGCTACCGGGGCGTGTACGTGACGATGGACGGGCAGGAGGGCGAGGTCGAGCTGCTGGCGTTTGACGTGCAGCACGACCTGGCCGTGCTGCGCGCCAAAGAACGCACGGCCGCAGCGCCAGTGCTGGGTTTCAGGCCCGCTGCCGAGGCCTTGGCGCAGGGCGAGCGCATCTACTCGTTGGGCAACCCGCTCGACATCGGGTTTGCGGTGACCGAGGGCACGTACAACGGTCTGGTCAAGCGCAGCTTTTACCCGCGCATCTTTTTTGGCGGCACGCTCAACCCCGGCATGAGCGGCGGCCCGGCGGTAGACGATGCAGGCCGGGTGCTGGGCGTGAACGTGGCCAAGCGGCTCGATGGCGAGCAGGTCAGCTTTTTGATACCCGCCGAGTTTGCGCAAGCGCTGGTGCAGCGCGCAGCCAACGCAGAGCCCATCACCCAGCCCGCGCATGCCGAAATGACGCGGCAATTGATGGAGCACCAGCAACGGCTGACCGACCGGTTTTTGAAAGCGCCGTTTCGCGAGCAGCGCCACGGCAACTACCGCTTGCCGGTGCCCGACGATGCGCTGGCGCGGTGCTGGGGCTCGGGGCGCGACCCGAATTTCCCCGGCCTGAACCTGGAGCGCACGCAGTGCCGGGCCGACAGCGATGTGGTGGCTGGCGACTTCAACACCGGTGCGGTGCGACTGTCTTACGAGGCCTACAGCGCCCCCACGCTGGGCGCTGCGCGGTTTGCCCGGGTGCTCTCCAAAAGTTTTGAAAACGAGCGGCTGCAGACACGCGGCAACCGCCACCAGACCGCTGCCGAGTGCACCGAACGCTATGTAGACCCCGGCACCGTGGCACTGCGTGCGGTGGTCTGCCTGTCGGCCTACCGCAAGCTGCCCGGCCTGTACACCATGACGGTGCTGGCTGCGTCGGTCAACCAGCCCACGCAGGGCGTGCTGGGCCGTCTGGATGTGCAAGGCATCGCTTTTGACAACGGCATGAAGCTGGCCAGCCAGTACCTGAAGGCGTTTCGCTGGGAGGCCGCACCATGAGCACCGTGCCAACGACCACCCTGGGGCTGATAGAAGCCTTTGACCGCCACGGCGCCCTGCTGGCGCGCGCGCCCATCACCCGCTGGCCCGTGACGGTGGGCCGGGGGCTCGATTGCGACCTGGTGGTGGACGACCCGTTTGTCGCGCCCATACACCTGCGCATCGACCGCACGGAACACGCCCCAGACGCCCCGCGCGTGGTGCAAGTGCAGGTGCTGCAAACCCGCAACGGTGCACGCGTGCAACGCAAGCACCACGGCCAGGGCGACCGCTTTGACTGGCCCGCTGGCACGCCGATTGAGCTGGGCCGCACCCACATTGCGCTGCGCCTGGCCGACACGCCCATCGCCGCCGAGCAGGCTTTGCCGGAGTTTCCGTGGCGCAGGGTGGCCACCACGGCCGTGCTGATGGCGCTGGTGGCGGCGGCGGCGCTGGGCTCGGCGTGGCTGGACGCGCGCGATGCCTCGGCCTATGTCAAGTCGTTGCCCGGTGCGCTGCTGGGCCTGCTGGCCATGCTGGGCGTCTGGTCGGGCCTGTGGGCGGTTGCCAACAAGGTGTTTGCGGGCCACTTGCAGTTTTGGCGCCACGTGCGCATTGCCTGCGCGATGTACCTGGTGGCCGATGCAGTGCAGTTGCTGGCCTACGGGGCCGCCTTCGCTTTCTCGTGGGAGACGCTGGCGCAGTTTGCCAACGTGTTGATCGTGCTGGTGCTGGCCGGCGGACTCTATGCGCACCTGGGCGCCATGCTGCCGCGCAGGCGCGTGGGCCTGGCCTGGACGGTGGCCGCCGTGGTGGTGCTGGGAGTGCCCGCATGGCTGGGCGCGCAGTGGCTCAACCGCATGCGGCTGACAGACTCGCTCTACATGAGCAGCCTGTTCCCACCCAGCCTGCGCGTGGCGCCCGCCGTGCCGGTGGATCAGTTTCTGCAAGGCGCCGAAGCGCTGCACGGAAAGCTGGACCGGCGCTTGCGGGGCGATGGGTATGCGGACGACGGGAATGGAGATGGCGACGCGGATGCGGCTGCCGAGTAGGGAGGAAAGCAACCGTCAGCGAACCAGCCAGAGCATTCAACGATCTGCCCCCAAAACCACAGCCACCTCTGTGAACTCCATCCCCAAAGGCCGTTGCAAACAGAAAACCGTGCACGCTGAGCCAGTCGAAGCGCCATGCAAGGCGTCGACAAGCGCGGCCCGAACGGTGGGGGTTGGTTTAGTGACGGGTTATTGGTTAACCTGCTAACTGGCTGAACGCAAACAAACACCCCATGCCCCGCCGCAAGCGCCTACACCACCACGTCTACGTGGTCGAACTCTCCAAAGACGTGCTGCTGGAGCCGCGCTTTCGCCGGTGCAACCCGGGCTACATCGACGGCAAGCCCTGCGTGTATGTCGGCATGACAGGCCTGGACCCGGATGTGCGGTTTGACAAACACAAGGCGGGCATTCAGGCCAACCGGTTTGTGACGCAATACGGGCTGCGCCTGCTGCCCGACTTGTACGAAGGCTTTAACCCCATGGGCTACGAAGACGCGGTGGACCGCGAGATCGAGATCGGCATCGACCTGCGCTCGGCCGGGTTTGGGGTGTGGCAGGCGTGATGCACACGGGCGGCACCCGCAGCGCGCGCGGCGCGTGGCGTATGGCGTACACCCCTTAAGATGCGAGCCCACCCCATTGATTACTCACTTTTTAATAGCTACCAGCGCTTTATGCAAAAGCGCTAGCAGCCCAT
>RCMZ01001016.1_pt1 | contig 10127 bp, 5 predicted proteins | sample 2041141 | NCBI WGS metagenome assembly RCMZ01 (sample SAMN09708263, study PRJNA481090) | Wastewater metagenome, whole genome shotgun sequencing project. | biome: sewage; isolation source: Davis station wastewater (DW) | place: Antarctica: Davis Station | collected 2010-03-01 | reverse complement strand
AGAAAAGTGAGTCGCCCGCCGGGGCGACGACCCGGCCTCCGCCCTCAGCACGAGCCGCCCTTTCAAACCAGCACGCCCAAGCTTCGACAAGCTCAGCCCGAACGGTTCGTGGACTCCCTCCCGGTCTCGACAAGCTCAGACCCAATGGACAGGAGCAGCGCACCTGCTTCGGCAAGCTCAGCCCGAACGGGGTGTAGGTGCGCCCAGGCTTCGAAAGGTGTAGGTGCGCCCAGGCTTCGAAAAAATCAGCCCAAGCGGATGGAGTAAGTGCCCCGGCCTCGATAGATTCCACCCGAGCGGACTGGTAAAAGCACAGGCCTCGCCCCCCGAAAAAACCCAGGCTGGCACGCTCAGAGCAAGCGAAAAAGGAACGGATGCAGCACTATAAAAACAATAGCTACCAGCGCTTACTCCATATGCACTGACAGCCAAAAACCCATCAAACAGGACCCAAAGCCAAGCGCCCCGATGAACTGACTGTCACATCCCTCGCATGCCGCGTCTCCACCCGGTTGCGCCCTGCCCGCTTGGCGTCATAACAAGCCATGTCGGCCGCATACAGCACCGATGGCACATCCTGCAGGCTTGCATCGAGCACCACCAATCCCACGCTGATCCCCAGATTGAAACTACGGCCTTGGTAGGAGGGCTCCCAGGCCTGCACGGCGGCACGCAGCTGCTCTGCCACCGCCTGGCCCCGCGCGAGCGCGCAGCCGGGCAGCACCACGGCGAACTCGTCACCGCCCAAGCGGGCCGCCCAGCCGATCTGGCGCACCTGCGAGGCCAGCAGGCGCGCCACATGGCGCAACACATCGTCGCCTGCGTCGTGACCGGCAATGTCGTTGACCACGGTGAAATGGTCCAGATCCATAAACAGCACCACACCATCCCCGAGCAGCTCGCCCGCAGGGCCATCGGCGGCAGGCGCCCGTGCAGAGCGCTCTGCCAACAGCTGCCCCAGCTGCGCGTCGAAAGCCCGGCGGTTCAGCAACTGGGTGAGTGTGTCGTGGGTGCGCTCCCAGGCATGCTGCACCTGGGCTTCGCGGGTGGCGGTGATGTCCTCCAGGATCCAGACCGTGCCACCGTCAACATGCCCCTGGCGCCGACCCTGCCCTTGCACCCGCGCCCACACCGGCGCACCATCCTTGCGGGTGAAACAGATGTCACCGTCAAACGCTCCGTGCGCCGCCACCTCGCTACGCACGCGCTCACCCACCTGGTCATAGTCTGCATCGCTGGCATACAGGCAACGGATGGGCCGACCCAACAGCTCTTGCGCGGTGTAGCCCAGCATCACACAGGCCGCCCGGCTCACCACATCCAGGACGCCATCGCGCGAAATCACGATGCCCACCGACGCACTGTTGAGCACCGCCTGAAATTGCGCATCCAGGGTGTCTTGGCGAAGCTGCTGCTGTGTGCGCTGCGCAATCAGCCCCTCAAACACACGCACCAGATCGCGCACCTCGCCCCCAATGTCGATTCCGCGAGGCCAATCCATCGCATCAAGAGCGTCTTCATCTCCCGGTGCTTCCAGAAGGTGCCGCGCCTTGTAGCGAAGTTGCGCAAACGGCCGTGCCATCCATCCCATCAAGGCCACGGCCAGCGCCACACACAGCGCCATGCTCGCGGCAGCCAGCCACCATGCTTTGCGTTGCGCGCCCCGCAGTGGCTCCAGCAACGCCTGCGAAGCACTCACCCGCGCAACAATCCATTGCGGCAAGGGCATGCCCGCCATGCTGACGATGTGGTCTGGCTGCACCTGGGTCGCGCCGCGCCCCACCACCGGTTGGGCCTCGGCCAGCCAACGGGCGTACACCGGCGCCAAGCCCGCCTCATCCTGCACCTTGCCCATGATCCGCTCCGGATCGGAGTGCGAAAGGATGGTGCCGTCGCGCGTGAAAACCAGCAGTTTTGAATCCTCGCGCGCGGGCAAGGCCATCGACGGCGGCAGCAGGCTTTGCGACTGCAACCGCAAGCCCCCTGCCACCACACCCAGCACGGTGCCATCGTCCCGGTGCAGTGGCATGGTGAACATCACCCGGGCCTCGCTGGTGCGGCCTGCAATGAGTTCGGAGACCAGCGGCTTGCCGTCAATCAGCGTGCGCCGCAGCGTGTCGCGCTCGGCGGGGTCCAGCTCGGAGGCCTTTTCAAGGCGTCCACCGCGCAAATTCAGGCGCAGATCACCGTTGCTGCGGGCTACCTGCATGGTGTCGAAAAACTGCACGGCCGGCAGGCCCTGCTGAAGCAGCCATTCCAGCGACGAGGGGGAGTCGAGCACCGCTGGCGTGATGCCCGCAGCGACGGTACGCAACACCTTCTGACTTTGTTCGATCTTGCTGGCCAACAGGCGCGCCACCACCTCCACCTCATCGTTTTGCTGGCTGATCACACGGCTCAGGGCCTCTTGCCCCGACGCCCGCGCCACCAGCCAGGCGGCCACCGCCCCCGACAGGACCACGGCTGCCACGGCCACCAGCATGAGCCGCAGCACCAGGGGCCCCGGCATCAGCCAGCCCGGCGAGACAGGCGGCACAGCGGCCAATGGGGGGCTGCGGCCGGGCGACGTCATGGTCCCTCAGCAGCATGGGCACTGCGCGCCCACGCTAATGGAGAGGGGCTTTTGAGCGCTGCGCCACACCGGGTTGATGGCCGTCGACGGGGTACGCGGCCCGCAAAGATGCGCTGCCCCCTGCATTCGGCCCCGACCGGCTGGCAAGGCAGCCCCTCACGGCGAAGCGCCCGGGGTGCAGGCACATCACGCGGGACAGATGGGGGCAAGGTGAGACGGGTCAAAACGGACATGTTCCAACCAATATACGCAGCCCCTGCGCCTCGGGGCTTGGGTGGAACCCTCGGTCACCGCCGAGGAAAAACCCTGAGTGCGAAGCCCGCACTACAGGCTGTATGCCCCGCTATGTCAGCAACCGGCCATGGACCGCAAAACCATGGGCTGGGGCAGGTTCAACACGTTGCCCGTGCCATGGATCAAACCCATTTCACGCAGATGGCGCAGCACGCGCGAGAACGTCTCGGGGGCAATGCCCAGTTGCGCCGCGATCAGCCGCTTGCGCAGGCGCAGCGTGACCTGCATCGCTCCGCTGTGGTCCGCCTCGGCATTTTTGAGCAACCACTGCGCGCACCGCGACTCGGCGTCTTGCGCCAGCCGGCTCACCGCCAGTTCGGACTGCTGCCGGTAGCCGTGCGCCATGTCCAGCAGCAGGCTGCGTGCTCCCGCAGGCATGGCTGCCAAGCTGCTCCGAAACACTGCGATCGGCACGCGGCGAATATGCAAGCGCGTGTCGGCCACCATGTCCACGGGAAACGGCTGCTCCAACAGGGCCGATGCCGCGTCCAGCCAAAAAGGCGCCTCCACCGCCCCCAGTTGGTGACGCAGGAAACCATCGTCCAGCACGCCGCGCAACACGCGGCCGCTTTCCAAATGCATCACGGATGTCAGCACCTCGTTGCGTCGGCGCAGCACTTCGCCAGGGGCAATAACCTCGGTTTCTGCAGGCAAGGAGAAAAGTGTAGATGGCAGCATGCAAAGCACTTTGCCGCGCCACCACGCAGCGGGCATTGAGCAAGATCAAATCAAACCCCGTCAAAAAGCACCAAAACGCCGGGGTTTGAGCAAGAACACACTTCAACACCGCTGCAACCGACAACGCCAACGCCAGTGTGAGTGTGAGCGCGAACAACCCGCAGCGTTGCATCGGCTATCCGGAAAAACACGGGGGCCACGTCACCCTGGCGTGCGGCCCAATATCCATGCACCCATCGACCCTACGCCCAAGATGGGGGCCCCTGGGCAGGCACGCGCTGCAGGGCCCACCACCAAGGCACGGAAATTGCAGAGCACAGCGGGCTGGCCAGACCCTGCACCACGGTGCGTCAGGGGCGTCAGCCACACCCACCGCAAACGCCGGATATCCGGCACTTTCACATCCAGGATGACTTCATGAAAAAAAACCGGATTGCACTTTCTTTATCGCTCGGCAGCGCTTTGCTGTGTGCCACCGGCGTCCACGCCCAAAGCTCCGTGCAACTGATGGGCCTGACCGACGTGTTTGTCGGCTCCATGAAAAATGCAGGGGATGCCGGTAGCCGTTCCGTTGTCGATAGCGGTGGCATGACCACCTCGTGGTTTGGCTTCAAGGGCACGGAAGACCTGGGCGGCGGACTCAAGGCCAACTTCGCGCTCACGTCGTTCATCAAAGTGGATAACGGTTCGCAGGGCCGTTTTGCCAACGACACGTTCTTCTCGCGCGATGCCAACGTGGGCCTTTCGGGCTCGTTCGGCAGCGTGACGCTCGGTCGGGGGCTCTCCCCCAATTTCGTGCCATCCGTCGTGGCCAACCCGATGGGCGATTCCTTCAATTTCTCGCCCCTCATCCTGCACATGAACGTTCCACTGTTCAACGGCACCGGCTGGGGCTCCACCACGCCGTCCGACACCGGCTGGTCCAACGAAATCATCTACAGCACGCCGGACATGGGTGGGCTCAAGGCCAACGTGCACTACCAGTTTGGCGAGATCGCGGGGAACAACGGCAAGAAAAACATCGGCGTGAATGCCTTTTATTTCAACGGCCCCATCACCCTCACTGGCTTTTACGAGCGCGACCAGATCAGCAACCCCGCCGTGCCCAACGCTTATCTGGGCACCACCAAGACCGACTGGATGCTGGGCGGCGCCTATGACTTTGCCATCGTGAAGGCCTTTGCCAGCTATGGCCAGGCCAAGGCAGACAACACCGACAACAAGGCCAAGACCACACAGTTGGGCGTGTCGGTGCCCACGGGCGCTGCAGGCAAGGTGCTGGCGTCGTATGCACAGACCAAGATGACGACCACCGACATCTCGCGCAAAACCTTCACGGTGGGATATGACTACTTCCTGTCCAAGCGCACCGATGTGTACGTGATGGCCATGGCCGACCGCATTACCCACCAGACCAACGGCAGCAGCTTCGGCCTGGGTATTCGCCACCGCTTCTGATCGCACACGGCATCTTGGTGTTTATGGACTTCAGCGCCACTGCACACTGGCTGCGCAAGCGCTGGAGCCTCAAAAAAAAGCCGGATCAGGTAGCTACCTTCTGAGGCATCCGCTGACCCCGAGCCCGCCGAATGCGGCGGGCAATAGGGCAATAGGGCAATAAGCGCAATGGGCGCCTGGCGTCTAAGGGCTCAGCTTGAACAAATCGGTGCGTTGCGCCCGCAATCACGGGCTTGCGTCTGGGGCCTGCGTTTCATCAGAGGAAAAACGACCTCTAGCGCTTATTCATAAAGCACTTTGCGCTATAAAACAAGTAGCACCCGAAAATCATTCACATTGGTGTGGGTGGGGCCTGTGACCAGCAGGTCGCCGAGCCCCGCAAAAAAACCCCACGCGTCGTTGCGCGCCAGGTGGTCGTCGATGCGCAGGCCCTGTGCGACCGCTCGCACCAGACAATCGGGGGCCACAAAAGCGCCCGCGTTGTCTTCACTGCCATCAATGCCATCGGTGTCGGCCGCCAGTGCCCACACCCCCGCCTCGCCTTGCAGCGCCTGCGCCAGGCCCAGGCAAAACTCTCCCGCCCGGCCACCACGCCCCCGCGCCACACCCGGGGCCCGGGGCCGCACTGTCACGGTGGTTTCACCGCCAGACAAAATCACGCAGGGGGCGGCAAAGGGCTGGCCACGGCGCGCCACAGAACGCGCCAGCGCCGCATGCACCTTGCCCACTTCTCGGGACTCCCCTTCCATCTCGTCCGACAACACGTAGGCGGCCAGGCCTGCCGATCGCGCCACGGCGGCGGCGGCTTGCAACGCCTGCCACGGGGTGGCGATAAGGTGCACGGCGTGGCCCGCAAACCGCGCATCCCCGGGTTTGGGGGTTTCGAGTGTCGCCGCCCGCCACGCCGCTTCAATGCCCGCGGGTAGATCGATGCCATAACGCACAAGGATCGCCAGTGCGTCGCTACAGGTGGTGGCATCCGGCACCGTGGGGCCACTGGCGATGACAGACGGGTCGTCGCCCGGCACATCGCTGATGGTGAGCGTCACCACGCGCGCGGGCGCACAGGCTGCCGCCAGTTGCCCCCCCTTGATGCGCGAGAGGTGCTTGCGTACGCAGTTCATCTCGCCAATGTGGGCACCGCTGTCCAGCAGCGCACGGTTGATGCGCTGCTTGTCCGCCAGTGTCACGCCGTCGCAAGGCAAGGTCAGCAGAGACGACCCGCCGCCAGAAATCAGGCACAGCACCAGGTCGTCTGCGGTCAGCCCCTGGGTCAGGCCCATGATGCGTTCTGCCGCGGCGAGCCCGGCCGCATCGGGCACGGGGTGGGCCGCCTCCACCACCTCGATGCGCTGGGGCAAACCGGCGGGTCGGGGTGGCGTGTGGCCATACCGTGTCACCACCAACCCCGACAACGATGCGTCCGCAGGCCACAACGACTCCAGCGCCTGCGCCATGGCACCACCCGCCTTGCCCGCGCCCAGCACCAGCGTCCGCCCCTTGGGGGGCGCTGGCAGCCACTCACGCATGCCGTGCAACGGCTGGGCGTTTAGCACCGCCGCGTCATACAACGCACGCAAAAATGCACGGGGCTCGGCGCGGAAATCAGGCAGAACGAACGGCGTCCGCTCAGCGGCAGACTCTGAAGGGGTTTCGGGCATGGCATGCATTGTGCCGCCAGGGGGACCGCGCAGGCGCGGTTTGATGGCTTGGCCGCCAGGGGCCCTGCACGATTCACCGCGCCGTGTGCCTCTGCGGCCTCTGCTGCCTCGGTCGGCCTGCTTCATGGCCGCCGTAAACGCGCCATTGTGATGCGCTGGCAGTGTTCTTTTAACCGCGCCGCTTTCTGGCAGCCGCGTGGCCGCCACGGGCCGCCCCACTTCCATGGCTTTTTTGCATGGCGCGCGACACAAATTTGTAACTTCACTGTCACAAAACAGCCGTATCTTTGACCCCTTGGCAAGGTATCCGATCCACACAATGCACAACACCCCATGTAGCCAACCGCAGGCGATGATGGCCAAGCTGTCGCCGGCTGCGCTCAAAGGCGCAGGGCCGTTGGCACAGCTCATGCGCGATGGGGGGTTGTATTGTGTTTTTCAGCCGTTGGCCGATCTGCGCGAGGGCAGTGTGTATGCCCACGAGGCCCTGATTCGGGGGCCCCAGGGCACTCCCCTGCACACGCCCGATGCACTGCTGGAAAGCGCCCGGCGCGAAGGCATCCTGCGCGATTTTGAGTTGGTGTGTGTTGTCGCAGCGCTGAACCAATGGGGGCGCCACGCCATGCCCGGCCGCCTGTTTGTCAACATCAGTGCCGATGCGCTGGTCCACGCCGTGGCACTGGTGGGTGCCGACCAATTGGGCGAGGCGGTGCGTGGCTTGGGAATGAGCGCACGCATGCTGGTGTTCGAGATCACCGAACATGAACGGGTGACAGACATGCCCACGCTGCGCCAGGCCATCAAGGCCGTGCACGCCAGCGGCGCCCGGGTCGCGCTCGATGATTTTGGCGATGGCCGCTCCAGTCTGCGCCTGTGGTCTGAGGTGAAACCCGACTTCGTCAAGATCGACAAATACTTCGTCCACAACATCAGCGAACACCCCGAGAACCTGCAGATGCTGCAGGCCATCAAGGGCATTGCGGATGTGTTTGGCACGCAGCTCATTGCCGAAGGCATCGAGACCAGCGACGACCTGCGCGCCCTGCGCGATCTGGACATCCCCTATGGCCAGGGCTGGCTGCTGGGCCGCCCCGCCGTGGCGGCGCAAAATGCCGTGGATGGCCCGGCGCTTGATGTGCTGCAGGACCGCCGCGTGGCCGTGTTCCCCCACCTCGGGCAGACAGCACGCCCTGGCATCTTGCGCAGCCTGCTGGTGGTGCAAGCCCCTACCGCAGCACCCGCCACCACCAACGACGCGGTGGCCGCCATGTTCCACGAGCGCACCGAGCTGCACGCCTTGGCCGTGGTGGATGGAACACGCCCTGTGGCGCTCATCAACCGCCAGCAGTTCATGAACCACTACGCCACGCTGTACTTTCGCGAAGTGCATGGCCGCAAGTCGTGCCTGGCGTTCGCAAACCCATCGCCGCGCGTGGTCGAGCTCGACTGCGATGTGGACCAGCTGGTGGGCATCCTCACCTCGCAAGACCAGCGCTACCTGAGTGACGGGTACATCGTGACCGACAACGGCCGCTACCTGGGCCTGGGCACGGGCGACCAACTGGTGCGCGCCGTGACCGAGACGCGCATCGAAGCGGCGCGCCACGCCAATCCGCTGACTTTCTTGCCCGGAAACATCCCCATCAGCCTGCACATGCAGCGGCTGCTGGACGCCGGGGCTGAATTTGTGGCTTGTTATGCCGACCTGAACCACTTCAAGCCCTTCAACGACCAATATGGCTATTGGCGCGGCGACGAAATGATTCGCCTGGTAGCGCGGCTGGCCACGGCGCACTGCGACGCGCGGCGCGACTTTGTGGGGCATGTGGGCGGCGACGATTTCATGCTGATCTTTCAAAGCGCCAACTGGCTCCAGCGCAGCAAGAACATCGTGCAGGACTTTGCGAGCGAGGCCCTGGCGCTGTTTGACGACGTGGCGCGCAGCGCAGGGGGCATCCACGCCGAGGACCGGCACGGGGTGAGCCGGTTCTTTCCGTGCACCACGCTGGCCATTGGGGCAGTGCACATCACGCCAGGGTACTTCCGAAACGCCGAAGAAGTCGCCAATCTGGCCGCTGCGGCCAAACGCGAAGCCAAACTGGCCGGCACCGGCGTGGTGTTGCACAACGGGCTGCCCGATGCGGGGCGGGGCGCACTGGCCGTCAACAGTGCGGTGACAAACGCGTTGGCCGCCTGATCAAGGCGGGCTCACCACTGCCCCGGCTTCGAACCAGCGGCCAATCAATGCTCGCTCGGCATCGGTGATGCCCGTGGCATTGTTCATGGGCATCAGCTTTTGCACCACCGCTTGCTGGTAAATCGCTTGCGCATGCTGCTGGATGCTGGCGTCGGAATCCAGGCGCAGGTTCTTCATCTGCACCTGCGCACCGTGGCACAACGTGCAGCGCTGCGCCAGCACCGCACGCACCAATTGATAGTCATTTTGGCCACCAGCGCCTGATGCATAAGCGCTGCCAGCTCCTGAAACAGTAGCATTTTTGCCGCCCGCCACAGCTGCGGGTGCGGGCCGCATCCAGGCGATAACACCCACCAACACAGCCACGCCCACCAACGCATAGGGCAAAGGATTGCCATTGCGGCCCAGCTTGTAGCCGTGGCGCATCACAAAAAACTGCCGAATGGCTGCCCCCGCAAACATCATCAAGATGAGCACCAGCCAGTTGTTCGGGTGGCTCCAGGTAAAGCTGTAGTGGTTGCTGAGCATGGCAAACAGCACGGGCAGCGTGAAATAGGTGTTGTGCACACTGCGCTGTTTGCCGCGTTTGCCGTGAATGGGGTCCACCGGCTGGCCCGCCTTGATCTGGCCGATGACGGTGCGTTGGCCGGGAATGATCCAGAAGAACACGTTGGCGCTCATGGCCGTGGCGATCATGGCCCCCACCAGCAAGAACGCCGCGCGCCCTGCAAACCAGTGGCAGGCCAGCCACGAGGCGATACACACCAGCACCAGCACGAGGGCGCCGACGATGGCATCGCCGTTTTTCTTTTGCCCAAACAGGCGGCAGATCGCGTCATACAGCACCCAGAACACCACAAAGAACGCCAGCGCCACCACGATGGCCGTGGCGGGCGCCCAGTCCATACGCGATTTGTCGATGAGGTAGGTGCTGGCGCTGTAAAGGTACGACACGGTGAACAGCGAAAACCCGCTGAGCCAGGTGCTGTAGCTCTCCCAGAAGAACCAGTGCAGGTGCTTGGGTAGCTGGGGCGGGGAGACGGCGAACTTGACCGGGTGGTAGAACCCGCCGCCGTGCACTGCCCACAGCTCGCCGCTCACACCTTGCTTCTTCAGGTCTTCGTCCTCAGGCGGCGTGAGGCTGCTGTCCAGAAAGACGAAATAAAACGACGAGCCAACCCAGGCGATGGCGTAACGCAAATACATGCGCAATAGGTCGCCGGAGAAAATCGCCGCTTCATCGCCACCAGTGCCAGCACGCACTTCA
>RCMZ01000987.1_pt1 | contig 10127 bp, 9 predicted proteins | sample 2041141 | NCBI WGS metagenome assembly RCMZ01 (sample SAMN09708263, study PRJNA481090) | Wastewater metagenome, whole genome shotgun sequencing project. | biome: sewage; isolation source: Davis station wastewater (DW) | place: Antarctica: Davis Station | collected 2010-03-01 | reverse complement strand
AATTTCTCGTTCTTCATTACTTTTCCATAAAAGGCCAGGTGTTCGGCCCCCATGGTACGCGCCCCGCTGCGCATCGGCAACAGGCAACGCAAATCTGCCGCCGCCCGCCCCACGGACGGGACGACGGAAATGCGCCAGGCTGGCGTTTATTTATAGCTGCGCAGCAGCAGCCAGGCCAGGCCGCAACCGGCCACGGCGCCTGCCAGCGCCAGCGCCGCCAGGTTTTTGCTGGTGATCACAGGGCGACGGCCCAGGTAAATTTTGTTATGCAAGGAATTGCCCATGATGGTCTCCTGTACAAGAATTTTTATGATGTCTCATTATAAGAACAGAATCGTGACAGCCGCATGACACACAGCAGTTAGCCTTTGATTTGTATCCAAGCGGCAACATTTATTGGTGTTTTTGTTGTTTAAATGGCGTGACCGGCGAACGGCACGCGCATTCCATTTCCACCTAGAAATAAAGCGTGCGCGCGGCAGCGGCGCGGCCGATGGGCGCCGCACACGCGCTCATGCAGCGCCGACACTCACGCCATTTTCACGGGCGGTGACGGCGGCGTCGGCTCCTCGACCGGCACGGGATCGATGTGCGGCGGCTGTTCCGGCGGCGGCGTCAACGGATCGCCTTCCGGTGGCGGCGGAATATCGGGTTCGGGCGTGCTGTGCGCGCGCAACAGGGTATGACGGGACTGGATTGGCATGGTGACCTCCTTTGCCCCACTGTAGCCGATGCGGCGAAATCCTGGCGCCCGCCAGTGGCGCGATGCCGCGGGAACTAAACCGACGGATGCCACTCCAACCTCGCAGCTACCCAATCAGGCAGGAGCACAGGCACTCCCTCATCCGTGGACCAATGGCGCGTAAAAAAATTCTATTCGTGGCCGAGGCCGTAACCCTGGCCCATGTCGGTCGCCCCCTGAGTCTGGCGCAAGGCCTGGACGAGGACACGTACGACGTGCATTTTGCCTGCGCCGATGGCTACGACTTCTGCTTCAAGCAGGCGCGCTTCCGGCGCTGGCGCATCGACAGCATATCCTCCCAACAATTCCTGCAAGCCTTGGCAGGCGGCAAACCTGTGTACACGGAAAGTACCCTGCAGGGCTACGTGGAAGACGACCTGCACCTGCTCAAGAGCGTCCGGCCCGATGTCGTGATCGGCGACTTCCGCCTGTCGCTGTCCATCAGCGCCCGCCTGCAGCACATCCCCTACATCACCATCAGCAACGCCTACTGGAGTCCGTACGTGCGCCAGCATTACACGGTGCCCCGGCTGCCGCTGACGGAGGTGCTGCCCATCTGGCTGGCCAATGGCCTGTTCCGCCTGATCCGTCCGCTGGCTTTCGCCTCGCATGCCGTGCCCCTGAACCGCGTGCGCCGCCGGCGTGGCTTGCCATCGCTGGGAAGCGACCTGCGCCGCACTTATACGGATGCCGACCGCACCTTGTATGCCGACATTCCGCACCTGTTTCCACCGCATGCCATGCCCGCCACGCACGACTACCTGGGCGCCGTCATCTGGGCGCCGCCGCTCGACTTGCCGGACTGGTGGCAGCGCCCTGAGCTGAGCAGTGGACGGCCCATCGTGTATGTCACCCTGGGCAGTTCCGGCCAGGGCCAGCTGTTGCCGCGTGTGCTGCGCGCGCTGGCGCCGCTGCCCGTGACCGTACTGGCCGCCACGGCCGGCACCGTCCGCGTCGACGCCGTGCCGCCAAACGCCTTTGTCGCCCCTTTCCTGCCCGGCGACGCGGCGGCGCGGCGCGCCAGCCTGGTCATTTGCAACGGCGGCAGCCCCACCAGCCAGCAGGCGCTGACGGCGGGCGTGCCCGTGATCGGCATCGCCGGCAACCTCGACCAGTTCCTCAACATGCACGGCATCGTGGGCGCCGGTGCCGGCCTGCTGCTGCGCGCCGACCGTTTCCAGGAAACCGCCCTGCGCCACGCCGCCACGCGCATGCTCGACGATGGCCAGGCCCGGCTGGCGGCGCGGCAACTGGCCGCCGCCTTTCGTGATTACCTTCCCGCACCACGCTTGCTGGCGCATGTCAACGCCTTGCTGGGTCCGGCACCACACGGCGGCCAGGCTTGAGCAGCCGGCGTCGGCTTTTCTTACAGCGCGCCACGCAAGACCTGCATTACGTCAACAAAAGCACGCCAAGTCATTGATTTCAAACGCACCTCCTGCGTTGGCATGGAAGTCGCTTAGTACTGGCCATGAGCACCTGCCCACAGGACTCAGGCAAGACTTCCTGTCCCACTCACCACGAGGTAAGCAAAATGAAACTGTCTCATTTAAAACTGATCCCGGCGGCCGCGGCACTGGCCATGCTGTGCGCGGCCGGTAGCGCACAGGCGGGCGCCTACGGCTACTCCTACAACAACATCTTTGGCCTGGTCATCGCCGTACCGACGGGCCAGATCACGGTAGCCAACAGCACCACCATCTCGCGCAGCACGGCGACGCTGAACGGCGTGAGCGTCATCAACGGCGGCGCCGGTTCGCTGGACGCACCGCGCGCCAACGTCGGCGCCGTCACCAAGGGCGAGAACGACTTCACGCAGCAAGGCCCGTCAGGCAACTATTCGCGCGGCGACGCGCAGATCGTCAGCACGCAGTTCCCATCGTTCCCGCCCGGCTCCACCTCCACGCAAGCCGTGAACGTGGCCGAAGCCCATCTCGACGGTCCCGCCGGCACGGCCGACGCCTCCGGGCGCAACGGTTCGACCACGGGCTTCTCCGTCGATTTCGTCGTCGGTTCGCCCACTGCCACGCTGAGCTTTGACTTCCTGGCTTCGCCGTTCATGCAGGTCTTCCTGCAAAGCACGGTAGGCCAGCTGTCCACGGCGACGGCCAACCTGGTGGTCACCTTCACCATCACCGACGCGGCCGGCCTGACGGTGTTCAACTGGACGCCCGATGGCGTGGTCGGCTCGGGTATCTTCGGCGGCACGGAAAACACCGATGGCGCCAACCTGAACACCAGCCTGGCGACCAATTTCCTGACGCGCGGCAACCTGTTCACCTACGATCCTTCCGGTTGCGGCACGCCCACGGGCACGGGTGTCGGCACGGGTTGCGGCAGCAACTTCAGCTCCGTCAGCAATGCTTTAGCGGCCGGCAACTACACCTTGACCTTGAATGCGGTGGAAAGCGTGGATCTCGTGAAACAGGCGGTGCCGGAACCAGGCACGCTGGCCCTGCTGGGTCTGGGCCTGGCGGGTCTTGGCTACGCCCGCCGCCGCAAGGCCGCCGTCTGAACCAGGCAACAGGGGGGTATTTTCAGGCGAGGGAGTCTCCTCGCCTTTTTTATGCTGCAATCCTGTCGGTTTTCCTTACAGCGCGGCCGGCACCGTGCCAGGTGCCGCGACCCGGCAGGAGAAAGGAGTTTCATGACGCATTTTTCTTGCACCGGACTGGCAAAGGTCTTGCTGCCCATGTTGCTGCTGGCCAGCAGCGGCGCTGCCAGCGCCACCGCGTATGGTTATGCCTACACGAGCGTCTTTGGCCTGGTCATCAGCAACCCCACGGGGTCCACCTCATTGCTGAGCAACATCGATCTGTCGCGCACCACCGCCACCCTGAACGGTAGCAGCGTCATCCGTGGCGGCAGCAACGAGATCGACGCGCCGCAGGCGACGCGCGGCGCCGTCGGCAAGGGACAAAATGATTTTACGCAGCAAGGCTTCGGCAATGCCTCGTACGCACGCGGCGACGCGCAGATCGTCACCTCGCAGATTCCCCCGTTCCCGCCAGGTTCGACCAGCACGCACACGGTGAATGTGGCGGAAACCTTCCTGGCCGGCAATGGCAGCGCCGATGCCTCGGGACGCAATGGTTCCAGCACGGCCATGTCCGTCAATTTCGTCGTCGGCGAACCGGGCGCGACGCTGGCCTTCCAGTTCCAGGCCCTGCCCTACATGCAACTGTACCTGGACGCCCTGGCCGGCACGGGATCGGCGGCCACGACGAATATCGCCCTGACCTTTACCATCATCGATGAGAATGGCCAGATCGTCTTCAACTGGGCGCCCGACGGCAGCCTCGGCTCGGGCATCCTGGGCGGCACCGAACAGGCGGATGACGCCAACCTGAATACGGGCTACGCCCAGTCGCCATTGACGAGCGGCAGCGTGTTCACTTACGACCCCAGCGGCTGCGGCTCGCCCACCGGCACGGGGATCGGCACCACATGCGGCGGGCAGTACAGCGCCGTTACCGACAATCTGCTGGCTGGCAGCTACACCCTGGTGTTGAACATGCTCAACAGTTCCGAACTGGCGTATGTTCCCACGGCCACACCGATGCCGCTACCGGGCACCCTGCCCCTGCTGGCGCTGGGCCTGGCCATGCTGGCGGGGCTGACGCGGCGCCGCTGAAGCCACGCAGCCTCACTCGCCCGCCGTTGGCACGACCAGCAAGTCCGCCAGCGGACGGCGCAGCGAACGGGACTGCGCCGCCGGCCCCGCGCCTATGCGGCCGAGAAACACGGCCCGATCAAACGCCGCGGCCCCCAGCACGGCCTGGCATTGCACGGCCAGCTCCTGCGCCAGCTCCTGCATGCCGTCCGTACGCGAAAACGCGCGCCGCTCGCGCACATAGCGGGAAAAAATCAGCGGCGTCAGTTCCGGCTGCATTTGCAGGCCCAGCTGCGTGGCCGTCAGCCAGAAGCGCTGCATGGCGCGTCCGGCCGCCACGTAGTCATCGGTGTGGCGCGGCGGCGCATCGGCCAGCAAGACGAAATGCGCGGCGCAAGACAGGCCCGGCAGCAAGTCCATCTGCAGGCGGGGCGCCACGGTACCGGCCAGCCAGGTATTGAAAAAATCCACGCGGCGCCAGCTTTGCATGACCCAGCGCATCAGCCGCGCCGTCATCGGGTCCACGCCCAGCGCCTGCTCCGGGATGCGGTCGGCGCTGTAGCGGGCGCCCCATTCGATCACGTCGCGGTGCACCTTGTGCGCTTCGGGCATGGTCAGGCGCAGCCGGGCATTGTCGAACATCAAACGCGCGCAGGCCAGGCGCGCGCGCCAGCCTTCGAACCACTGCACCTGGTAGCCCGGCGGCAGGCAGTCCGCCAGCGCGGCCTTTTCGCTGGCGCGCAACTGGCGCGTGCTGAGCCGGCGCCGCTGCACGCTGCGGCGCGGCAGGAAGGCCGCCAGCGCGTCGGGCAGCATGCCGGGACTGTCGACAAAATACACATCAAACGTGGGCAAGGTATCGGGCATGGAGGTGCGCCGCCGCGCCTCCATGCGCAAGCCATGGCTGCTGGCCGCCAGCGCCATGCTTTCCAGCAAGGCGCCGAGCGACAGCTGGCTGGGATGGCCGTCGAGGTCATACACGCAATGGCTGCGCGTATCGAAGCCATGTACCACGACATGGCGCGGATCGGCGATTTCAAAGCGCCACGGCTGCGTATTGTCACCGCTGGGGGCCCAGCGCGCCTGTTCGAGGATGTTTTCCAGCACAGAATCGATCTGCGCGATCTGCGGTGCTTGCGCCATTTATGCCCCCTGTGCGGCGCGGCGCCGCTTGATGATGGCCATCGCCAGCCGTTGCAGCGGATGGCGGTTGCCGCCTGGACGCCAGGTATGCACGAGCTTGTTGCGGTAGGCATCGAAATGCATGCCGTGCGGCGCCGCCATCACCTTGCCGCGTTTTAATAAAATCTTCAGCGCTTCGGTCGCGGCCGCACCCGCGCACAGCTGGCACCCCATGATGGTCGATGGGCCGCGCCGCTCCTTCAGGTTGATGGCGGACGGGTCGACCAGGTAGGGACCGTGCAAGCCGGCCGGCGCCAGACCGACGAGGAAGCGCAGGGCTTTTTCTTCTTCGGGCAAGTCGCCCCAGCCAAAGTAGTCCTCGAACGTCATGCCGCCCGGCATGAAGTTAAGCACGGCCGTGCCCATGCCCAGCGGCGCGGCCGTGATGGCGGGAATGCCCAGGCGTGCGCAGCGGGCGAAGGTGGCCTGACGCGCGGGAAAGGCGAAGAAATCCAGACCGTCCACGTACAGGTCGACGCCGTCAAAAAATTCCGCCAGGTTGCTGTCATGGACGCCGTCGGGGAATAGCTTGATGTCCAGTTCGGGATTGATGTCCATCGCCATCTGCGCCAGCACGGCCGCCTTGGGCTGGCCCAGGGTGGACACCATGGCGCCCGCCTGGCGGTTGAAATTGGCGATATCGAAGGTATCGAAATCGGCGATGTGAAATGCGCCGATGCCCAGCCGGGCCAGGGTCAGCAAATGCACGCCGCCCACCCCGCCCATGCCGGCGATGGCCACGCGCTTGCCGCGCAAGCTGTCCTGCTCCGCTTGCGTGACCCAGCCCAGGTTGCGGGCAAATGCCGCGTGATAGGAAAAACCGTCCGTCATGCTCACCTCTTCTATGCGTCCCTTGCGGACGAAGAAGGTTGGACAGGCGAGCTAGCAGTAAGTTCCCGCCGTGACAGAAAAAAATATCAGCGCGCCAGGCGCCGCTGCGCCGCGACCGGCGCCACGGCGCCCACCTTGAACACGCTGACGATCTGCGCCAGCCCGGCCGCCTGCTCGTTCATCGCCTGCGCCGCCGCCGACGCCTGTTCCACCAGCGCCGAGTTTTGCTGCGTCATGTTGTCCATCTCGACGATGGCCTGGTTGATCTGCTCGATGCCCGCGCTCTGCTCGGCGCTGGCCGAGGAAATCTCGGCCACGATATCGGTCACGTGCTGCACGCTGGAGACCACCTTGTCCATCGTCTCGCCCGCCAGCGCGACGAGTTTTTCACCGGCGCCCACCTGTTCGGCGGAACTGTCGATCAATTGCTTGATCTCCTTGGCGGCCGCCGCCGAGCGTTGCGCCAGGTTGCGCACCTCGGTGGCCACCACCGCGAAGCCACGGCCCTGCTCGCCAGCGCGCGCCGCTTCCACGGCCGCGTTCAAGGCCAGGATATTTGTCTGGAAGGCGATGCCATCGATGACGGCGATGATGTCGCCGATCTTCTTCGACGAGGCATTGATGGCGCCCATGGTCTCGACCACCTGGCCCACCACGCCGCCCGCCTGGCTCGCCACTTGCGAGGCCGAAATGGCCAGCTGGTTGGCCTGGCGCGCATTCTCCGCATTCTGGCGCACGGTCGAGGTCATCTCTTCCATGGTCGATGCCGTTTCCTCCAGCGAGCCCGCCTGCTGTTCCGTGCGCGCCGACAGGTCGTGGTTGCCGGAAGCGATCTCGCCCGATGCCGTGGAAATCGATTCCGCATCGGTGCGCACCTGGCTCACCAGATGCGCGAGGTTGTCGCGCATGGCCTTGATGGCCACCAGCAGGCTGGAGGTATCGCCGGGGTGCGTGTCGATGTGCGTCGTCAGGTCGCCCTGGGCGATCTGCGCGACGATGGCGGCCGCGTAATCGGGCTCGCCGCCGAGCTGGCCCAGGATGCGGCGCAGCATCAGGGCCGCCAGGGCGCCCACCACCAGCATCAGCGCCACGCCGATGGCCAGCAGCACGCCCGCCTGGGCCCAGAACTTGTGGTTGATGTCATCGATATACGTGCCCGTGCCGATCAGCCAGTCCCACGGCGCAAATTTCACCACCGCATACATCTTCGCCACGGGCTCGGCCACGCCGGGACGCGTGCCGTCGGCCTGCACCAGGCCGATGCGGCTGTCGGCCAGCGCCGCGCGGTAGCGGTCGCCCGACTGCTTCATGTTCTTTTGCGGCACCCCTATGCGCGCCGCGTTCGGATGCACGTACAGCAAGTCCGTGCTGAAATCGCGCACGAAATAATACATCTCGTCCTTGACGAAGCTGCCGATGGCCAGCTTGGCTTGCTGCTGCGCCTGCTCACGCGTGAGCTTGCCGGACTGTTCCAGCGCATACGCTTTTTCCACCGAGGCATGGGCCAGCTCCACCAGCACCGTCAATTGCTCGACCCGCTCGGCCATCATGGTCTGGCGCAAGGAATACAGGGAGAAGGAAGCGATGAGGACGATACCCAGCAAGGTACTGAAACACAATAACAAAATGCGCGAACGGAGAGTCATGGGAACCTGAGTGGAGTAAAAATGGAATGAGTTGCCCGATAGAAATCTTTTCAGAAAAGCAAAACGGGCGGCGCTACCGGGCTGTGCCCGGCAGGCACCGCCCGCTGTGAGTCTTGCTGGAGGATCAGGCCAAGGCTTCCTTGGCCGCCTCTTCCGGCGTCAAGCCGTCATAGAACTGATCGGTGAACCACTCGACCTGTTCCTCGATATGATCTTGCGCCTGCGCCACGGTGGCGCCGCCGGCGACGAGGAAGCCCTCGACCTCGATACACCAGTTGATCAATTCCAGGGTTTCCGGATCGAGTTCTTCTTTCTTAGCCATCGTGCATCTTTCTGATTAATTTGCGGTATCACATCAACAACCGACAGTTTAACAGCTTCGCCATCCTGCCGGTCATTCCGCACCGCCCATCCGATTACTTGACAGCCACATTCTTGCGTTCCGGATACAGCACCACCTGCACATAGTTATCCATGTTCAGGTAGCGCTGCGCCGCCTGCTTGATGGCTTGCGGCGTGATGGCGCGCACGCGCTGCTCGAAGCGCAGGATGTGCGCGGGGTCGCGGCCCTGCGTCACGGAACCCATCAGCTGGCTCATCCAGTAGTTGTTTTCGCGCAGCGACTTTTGCTGGCGCGTGATCCAGTTCAGCTTGACCTTTTCCAGGTCGGCCGCCGCTGGCCCGTCCGACTTCATCTTGTTGATTTCGGCAAACGCGGCGGCGATCACCTTGTCCACGTTTTCCGGTCCCGTGGGCAAGTTCAACGCCACCGAATAATGGCCGTACGGATGCTGGCCCATGGCCGTCTCGAAACCGCCGCCATAGATCATGCTCATCTTTTCGCGCAGCACTTCGATGACTTTCAGGTTCAGCACCTCGCCCAGCGCCTGCAGGGTCAGCTTCTGCTCATCCGAGTACGCCGCGTTCCCATTGAAGGTGATGGAAATCGTGCTCTTCGGCTCGCTGCCCATGTAGACGTCTTTCTTGACGACCCCCGCCACGGGGCGCATGCCCACGTCGCGGTAGGCGTGCGCCACCTCGCCCACGGGCAAGGTGCCCAGGTAGCTGGCGATCAGCGGCTTGATCTTGTCGAGCTCGAAGCTGCCCGTGAAGATGAAGGTCATGTCGCGCGCGCTGGAAAAGCGCTGGTGGAAAATGTCGAGCGCCCTGTCCAGGTTCACCTTGTCGAAATCGGCCGCGCGCGGCACGCCATCGACGCGCGGATTATCGCCGAACGTGGCGTGCTGGACGGCATCGTAAAACACGGCTTCCGGCTGCGCCATGCTGTTTTTTGCCAGGTCCTGCTGCTTGCCGATGAAGGATTGGTACAGGCCCGCATCCTTGCGCAGGTTGTTGAAATACAAGCTCACCAGTTGCAGCATGGATTCCACGTCGGCGCTGCTCGACGAGCCGCCAAAGCCTTCGCTCAGCTCACCCAGCGAGGCGCCCACGTTGACCGTTTTGCCGGCCAAGACTTTTTGCAGGTCCAGCGGCGCCAGGTCCTTCAAGCCCATGCTGCCGACGATGGCGCTGGCATAGCGGGCGTTATAGATGTCCGCGTCGCCGAACAGCGACTGGCCGCCGAAGCGTGTCGAGCCCATCAGCACCTGGTCATTCTTGAAGTCCGTCGGCTTGAGCAGCACGCGCACGCCGTTGCCCAGGATCAGTTCCGTCACGCCGATGGCGCTATTCAACTTTTCCGAGACGATGCCGCCACCCGCCGGCGGGCCATCCATCAGCTTGCTGGCAAAGACTTTTTCCACGCGCGGCGCGACCGTCTGCTGCTCGGCCCTGGCCACCGCATCGAGCAATTGCTGCTGCGTCGGCACCGTCGAGCTGGCATCCCCCGCCTTCGCTTCGGCGCCCATGAAGACGACGAGTTTCTTTTGCTGGTCGGGGATGACCTTGGCCACCGTCTCGTTGATCTCCTGCAAAGTGACTTGCGGCAAGAGTTCCTGCGCATACAGCAATTCATTGGCGATGCCGGGGATGGCTTCCTGCTCCAGGAAGTTGCGCGAATACTCGGCCACGAAACCGGCCGAATCGGACTTGTCGCGCTCGCTGTACGCGCGCTCGTAATTGCGCAGCATGTTCTTGCGCGCGCGGTCCAGCT
>RCMZ01000986.1_pt1 | contig 10131 bp, 12 predicted proteins | sample 2041141 | NCBI WGS metagenome assembly RCMZ01 (sample SAMN09708263, study PRJNA481090) | Wastewater metagenome, whole genome shotgun sequencing project. | biome: sewage; isolation source: Davis station wastewater (DW) | place: Antarctica: Davis Station | collected 2010-03-01 | reverse complement strand
ACTTCAGATAAAGCTTTACTGCCCGAAGGCGCTCTTCGTATGAATACATGGACTACTCCCAAATAGTCCAAGATTTTGTCCGCATCCCCCCTGGGTCAATTTTGGGTCGGCACAACAGCTATAGGTGGGTCAGTTTTCGGTCGGCGCCAACACCCTCCTTCAAGTATAGAAAAAAACGAATAGTTGCAGAGTTCTTTTGCTCTATCGAATTCTGCCGATACCGCAAGCCCTTTTGACAAACAATCATAAGTGCTACTTCGCGCGCGCTTCTTCATCCCGAGTACATTTACGAAGAAAATGTGCTCGGAACGCTTTTGGACAGATGCCATCCACAATCTAAACACGATGCCACTAAGCCAGCGAAGGCTTCGCACCCGAAGGGGCGCGCAGGCCACACGGCCGGAGCGACTGTTCCGCGCCCACGCGGGACAGTGCCACCGGGGGAGCCGGTGGAAGGGCAATTGACCGTCCAGGTCAAATTGAAGCGCCCCAAGCGCTGACCGTCCACCCGGGGGGCGAGAGCCCCCGGCCCCGACTGCGGTCGGGTTACCTGGTTTCAAGGGCGACCGCGTTCCAAAGGAACAAGGTCGAGTCCCTCGGGACCGTCCACAGCGTAAGCTTTGGGCGCCGCAGAAAGCGGGTAACCCGAGCGTAGCGCGGGGCCGCAGGACATCGGGGCACTGGCCCCGAAGTATTTGGTAGGGCGTCCAGCCCGTGAAGCCAAATACGCTGTCCCGCAAGGAGTTCTCAACTCCGCGCAGCCCGGAGGGCGAAGGCCGTGTGCTTGCAAATACGCGTCGAATCCAAAGCATGCGTTGTTTCCACCAGCGGAGCTATCCGAGGAAACAACAAAACAAAGCTCACTGAACGATCAGAAAGCAAGAATCAAGTGTACCTAAACACGTACTTGCTATCACCTTCAAATAATTCGCTATACAAGGTGACAACATGAAGGAACTCTCGAATGAAAAGCAAACAACAAATTGGGCGCGAGTATCGTGCAAAGACGCTCAAATTCTTATCTCACGTGGGGTACGCAACCACCCGGCAGATCGCAATGGCCGTATTAGGCTCGTGCGACATGAGCGGTCGCAAAATGGCCGGCCGTACAATTCGCAGCCTATTCGCACTTGGCTATTTGGTGCAAAAACGCGATGGAGACTCTGTTGCAGGCGAGATGATGTTGGCACTTAATCGTGCCGGGGTCGCAGCGCTCGCGGAGCTGGTCGAGATGCCGCATGGACGTGCTCATGCACGAGATTGGCTTCGTCACGCACATAAACACCGCACTGCATGCAATTCCGTTTATGCCGCTGTGACCCGAGGGCTTGACGAGGACATTGGCTGGTCAGAGTTAGAAATTCGGGCCGGTAGCGCTCCGGCTAATCTGTCGGCTTTCAGCTACAGTGACGACGATGGTATTAATCTTCAAAAGATTCCAGACCTGCTGCTACACGGCTTCGCCGGCCCGATCTGGGTTGAGGTAGAGAACGGCTGGCGAGGAGCACGAGACATGCAGAAGCTTGTCTGGTTTTTGCGGAGCATCTTTGAGCATCCAGCACCCTTGATCGATAAAGTATGGTTTGTAGTTACCGCCTCTGGCGCCAAGACTATCGGTAAGCGTCTGCACACAGCATTAACACACCTGCCAGACAGTGGATATCCGCGCCAAATCCGTGAACTCGATGCGAGGATTCTGAGCGAGCGCCTAGTTATTTTTCAACTGGACGCAAACCTGTTGGAGCTTACGCGACTTCCTTTGCAACAGGACTGAAAGTATGCTGTCCGACCTCGCCCGCGACAAAGTCTGTGCTCTCACTGATCCCCGCTCAAATCTGGGATAGGACCTTCAGTTACGAGGGCCGCAGCTTGCGGCTTGCCGTTACGACCAGGCAGAACTGTGGCCAGTTCTGATGCGCTAGAAGTCAGAAATGTCTTGGCTACCTTATCTTGCACACTCAGGCGCTCCAAGCGCTCGACAACTTGCGGGAACCAAGGCTGTACTTTCTCCGCTGGGGTCTCGAGCATATCGCCAGCTGGGAAAAAAGTATGCTTGTCCACTTGGGGACCACGACTGCCGAAAAGAAGTGTTCGTGATCGGACGATGCCTGCACGCAAGATGGCTTCGGTCTCCAACCCTTTGCACTCCTTACGATTAATAACAGCGACATAGCCAGCGATTTTGCCCGGCTCTGGAGGTAGGACGACTTTCTCGCCACCACGCTCAATCTCCTCCGGCCAGGTACGTTCAAACGGAACCACCATGCCGGTATAAAAACACTTGCCGTCGCCATCGTCACGCCACCATTCGCGCACGAAACGCACATCCACAGCGCCATCCAAACAAACAGGCACGGCGGTTTCACCGACTGGATACATCGTAATACTGGAAAACAGAATGGCTGCCAAATAGACAACGTTCAAAAAATCGAACATAACTCTTTCTCATATTAAAAATATATGAGGAAGCACCGCAAAAGCGCAGACCACCTCATCCCGGATTCACATAACCCTAACCAAAATTGAACCGCGCCATCGCCGTTTCACGATGAGCCATATGCGCTGGTATCCATTCGGAAAGCCGCCCCCCCCCGCTCTGCTACTGCATCATCGACTTAGGTATGCCTTTGAATTGAATCGCAAGCTGGAGCGTCGCCTTGGTGCGGAAAGCTTCCGCCTCAGCTCCACTCAGGCGCTGCTCTTTGATCATTCTCTCAATCCCCGCCAGCACCTCCGGAGACAAGGACTCACGGGCTGCGGCAAGCGCTTGTGCAGGGTCTGCGGCCGGATTGTTCGGTTCCTTGGCCGCTGCCTGAGGGTTAGCAGCTGCAAACTGCTTGATCGCTTCCCAAGCGGCCGATGCACTCGATTCCAGCGCCGCTTGCTCCGGAGTCTTGCCATCGGCGTCTTTGGTAAGTATTTTCATGGAACCAGCAGCCAGGAAGAGCTGAACTGCCACTTCATCGTCACGGCGAATTGCTGCGAAAAACTGTTCGGTCGAGTGGTACGTCAACCCCATTCCTGCAAGGTTTTTGCGCGCTTCCACTTTACTGTTGCCCTGTGATGCCACGCCGCCCGTCCCCGATACCGATGGCGAAGCAGCGGGCAATGCTGCCACATATGGCTGGGCACCTATCTCGCTCCTGGCCGGCATCAACTTGGCCACGGTATCCTTATCCGGTTCCTCAAGCGTAGCGCCAGGAACATCAATTTTCTCAACCAGCAACTGGGGCAAATTCTTGCGTATGGCCGCAATTTCTTCTTTCAGGCGCTTGGCATTGTAGTCTTCGTCCTTGCCTCGGATAGCGCTGGTAATGCCATTGAATAATCCGGCTGTCAGCGATTCAGTCTTCTTGACTGAAGCAAAGATCAGGTAAATCTTCACGCCACCCTGGAACGGGTACAGACACGCCTGCACGCGTTCAGCGGCAAACATGAATGGATTTTTGATCGGTGCTGGGGTCTTGGTGACTTCCGCGTAGCCGTTGCGACACTGGTACTCACTGACAGGCTGCCCCTGGACCAGGAAATCCTGAAGCGCAGGTTCCAGCGGGCGAGCAGGCAACGCCGCCGGAAGACTGTGCACGTTATATGAGGAAGGAATAGCGAACTGTGACAAGGCATCCTTGACTTGCGCTGCCACATCCTGGGCGCGCGCATTGGGCACCACGAGTTCAGCTTTTGAGGTTTGCACATTGAACTGGTCACGAATATCCGCAGCGACAGCCCCATGCACGACGGAAATGAGCAAGCCGGCCATCACGGTTTTCAAAACTACTTTCTTGCCCATATTTCGTCCTAAATATCTAGTAATTGATATCGATCAACAAATTTCCGCTGAAGCCAGAAAAATTATGCGATCAGTGATTGTTGAAGCTGTCATGTCCCATATCCGTGGTGTGATAGAACTGATGACTGTCGGTGCCAAAAGCGTTGCCCATCACATCCACGCTGCCTATCCCAGCAATCATGGGGAGTCCGTTTGCAGGATTCAAGTCCATGAGTGGATGAGTTGCAATGTCGTCGTGCCTCTCGCCAGCAGTGGTGCTTAGTGCGTCGTAAGCAGCACTGACACGCTGATTGATGATGGCGCTATCCCCGAGTTCATAGAAGGTGAACAGAGGAATCCCCGCTGCCATTGCCGCACCACCGCAACGAAAACGCGGAGACGACACAAAAATCGCCTCATTGCCAGGTGCAAAATTTTTCACGCCCTCGCTGTCAAATTCAATGATGGGCGCTCCTTGCGATGTTAACCAACCTTTATATTTCGTACGCAAGAGCCGATTATGGATTTTTGCAAATATTGCCAACACAGGTGCTGCGATGGGTGATGCAAATGCTTGCAAGAGCAAAGAAAGCATACTGATCAACAGCGACAGGAATACCAAACCAACAGTGACCACAATCCACGTCACGCAAAATCCGCCGGCACCGATCGCGAGAACGACCAACGGCTCCTTCTTAGTAAGGAGCGCGCCAGCAAGGCCGAAAAACAAAGCAAGAACCGCGAACACCATCGCAATTCGTGAACTATTTCGCTCCGCCCAGCCCATGACATTGTTGTTAAGGAAGGTAACAAGCAGCGTCAGGGCGCCGACAGCTGCGGCAAGCGGCATTGCTTTAGTGCTCAAGCCAGCAAGGTAAGCCAGCAACAAATAAGCCAGGATCGCCGCCGCCAGTGGTCGAATGATTTTGGGAAGCAAAATGGCTCTCTCTGCCAAGGCGAGCACCGCGTCATGATGAGGGCGATCAACGTGAGAAAGATAGGTGATAAGTTGTGCGGATGGCAGTGACATGCAGCATGTTTCCTATATAGCAATTTCGCGTGGGGGGATTCGATTCTACTCATTCATCAAAATATTGCCATAGGGAATTCTACGAATTTCGTAGAGACGGCGCAAGCATATTCTACGAATATCGAAGTATGCCTCCTCGTTCCAAACCTCCCTCGTCACTTTTTGGACGGCGCTTACGCGAAGCAAGGCTTCTTGCTGGTATTCCGCAGGATAAGTTAGGTGTAGCGATTGGCCTGGACGAAACGACAGCGAGCGCAAGGTTAAGCAGGTACGAAACGGGAGTGCATGCGCCACCGGTGGAAATAGCAACTCAATTAGCGATGGCACTCAATGTGCCAACACCATTTCTTTACTGTGAAGATGATGAATTAGCTGAGGTTATCCAGGCCTGGCATCACCTTTCAAACATTGAACGACATCGGCTGCTAACGCTTCTTCGTGAGAAAACGGATTAATCTTAAAATCTAACTTTGCTCGTGCCCTATTAGTTATCCAAGGTATCATATTTCACAGAGGAAATACTCACACATTGTCACGTCTTGTAGTCAGATATGACAACCAGGGCGGACAGGGTCCGCGCACTCTCCGGTCTGAGGTACTGCGATACCTTTAATCAGTGAATGACACTTACTGAAAAGCAGCGGACCCTGTCCGCCCTGGTTGGGGATTTCACTGCTAAACGCCGCTATATGCTGCGTCATCCGCCCGCAACCGGGCCGATACATAGGCGTTCCGGCTTTCAAGGATGACTCCGTAGACGATGCGTGAGCATTGTCTACTGGTTGATTGAGACCAAGAAGGCTTAAAGACCGGTATCCGGGTGTCAACTTGGTCACAAAATTAGCTTTGCCCGTCTTGGTTTTTTCAAGTGACCATGGAGACTGGGGTTTAGGTAATTTGTTAGGACGAAGAGGCCAACGCTCGGGGCTGGCAGGTGGACGACTTGCCAGCGGAAAGAGTAAGCACTATTAGCGAAGCAAAGTGCCGGTGTGCGGAAGCAATCGCGAACTCGTAGATGGGGTTTGCAAAGTAGGCTCCCTCCACAAGCGTCGACGCCTGGCTTTAATAGCGCCATGCGCCGCCCAGCGGCGCCGTGGTTGGGGGCCTTGGCTTGAGTTGAAGAAACGCTTTGCGAGCGTATCCTTCATGGCGCTTCGCCCGAAAGGCGAAATGTAATTCCAGCTCGCAATTGCCACGATCCAGCTGGAGCGACTCCATCTAGTTTTTAAAAAAAGAGTTCCAAGTTTCCTCTTACAACAGTTCTTTGTACGGACTGCGGAGGCAACATATTTTTGGAAATATCCCTTAGCTCACTGGGAAATTTTCATATAACACAGCCATTCAGCGTCTGCGTTAAGGTAGAAAGCGTCTGTGATATGGCAGAATTCGTCTGCGATTCGGCAGAGTCGCCGTCTGCGTTTCGGCAGATTGAAAATTTTGCCATATATACACAAATCACGGTGCAGGTGACAAACCAGCGGTTTCTTTACCCCCTTTATCAGCCGGCGTGGTAGCGATGAACGCCCGCGCCGTAAACGTCGCGCTCAATGACGACCATCTTCATGTTGTCGTACAGGAGCTTGCGTGGCACACCGCCGAATGCGGCGAAGGCGCGCTCATGGCAGCCGATCAGCGTCCCCACCTTCATGTCACTGACAAACTCGACATAGCTGGCACGGCTGTAGGCCATGGTGGCGCAGAACGCATGCAGCGGTGCACTGCCTTTGCGAAACTCGACCCAATCGACCTGCAACTGTTCGCCCATCTCTGTCTCAAAGCGAATGACCGGCTCAACCGGCAAGCTCGGCCGCAGCGAGCGCATAGACGCGCACAACTGGTTAAGGCCACCCTGGTAACCGCGCTAGGTGATCTCACTGTGCAACACGCTCGCCGGTATCCAGTTTGGCTGCGCCGCCGTTTGCCGCTCCCGCAGATAGGCCTCGTATGGCGCCAGCTTGCTTGGCCGCTTTGCCTTGCGTTCGTATTTCGGCACCGCCTTCAATGCCAGGTGCCGCCGTACCGTGTTCAACCGCACTCCGCCGCAGACTCATCCCATGCTTGCTCAATAACTGAATTTCCAAACACACCTCGTCGGGTTTGGCTGCTCCGCAAAGCGGCCTTCTTCTCAAATCGGTGTATCAGTTTTCAATCGCTGCTATGTGTCAGTTTTCAATTATCAACTTAGCATCATCTGAGAGAAGGCCAACAAGCTGTCAACTAAGCATTCTTGGACGTCCAATTTGGTACAGTTCGCCGTGCCGCATGACAGACCAGCCTACCCGCGTCAGTTCATTCAGGGACTGCTTTAAAACTTGTCGGCGTGTTCGATGGGCAGAGGCAGACACTTCCTCAGACCAAACGTACCCGATCATCTTATCCAACGATACATCACGGTTGCTACCGCTATTGACCCAGTGCAAACGTTGATGTAGTAGCCTAGTGGGGTCAGAATTTAGCTGCCGCGCCTCCAGCAGGTCCAAACGCAAGTAAGTGCCCGGCCCACCATACACAGCGGCAGCAAGAATCGGGCTTAATTCGACCTCAATATGACGGCTATCGAGCACGTCACAAATCAGATGGCCTGCGGATAGGTCGAGCGCGTCAAATGAGTTTGCTCGACGGATCGAGACGCTCACGGCGGCTAGCTTTCGTAAAGCTTTACTGATCGCAGTTTGCGCGGAGCCAGACTCACGTGAATATCCGATTACCTCGGCCAAGTCGTTTTTGGTAGTACAGACTGCCGCAGTATGCCGCAGCAGTTTTTGCACATCATCCGCCAGTTTATCTTCTCCGGTCCGGGGCAGGCTTGGCCGCCGCAAGGCTGCGAACCCGGCGAGACCTTGCAACACACGCAATTCCACCGGGCCGAGTTGAGGCCCAGAGAACGTAAACATCACATTGCCCATCGTGTGCCTCAGCATCATGGGGCGAGCCAAACTGCGCTTGGCGGGGCTAATAAACAGCCCAGGGGTGTGAATGATCGCGGGAGCCATCTTTACGAAGGTCGGCAGGTGGTTCATGGGCGACGACTCCAAACAGGCATGGTCGTGATGGACCTCAAATTTCTTCATTCTTTAACTCCTTGTAGGCAACTACCACTGCCTCGACATGAGGTTGTGTTGCAGTGCTCTGGCGTATACCGCCAAGGCTAAAAGATAAGAAGAGACGAGAAGCCAAAGTTCGCAAAAACTCCCTGCTAAATATAGGAGTTAAATATATTTTTTTGTTTCCCAAAACGATGACGGGCGGTTCGATCCGACACAGCGGCTGGTACCCACGCCATCCAGGCGCTACTCCTGTCCAGCTTCAGGCACATGCAGCACAGGTTGGCAAGCACGTAGGCAGAGCAACCGCACGGGCACTGAGTGATCCGCCTCGATTGCTGCACATGCAGCGACAAGCAATTGAGCACGGTACGCATATCGACCGCCGCCAGCCAGATCGCATAGGTCGGCAGTTACATCGTAGGGCAAGCATTAATTCAAACAGTAAGCTAGCCGGCACATCGCCGGCCACGCTCAACGTTCAACTGCCCTCAGTATTATGCAAATCGCACTTTTCTTGGGCGACCACGCTTGATGCGCTCTGGCTCGACTGCACTGGGCGAAGCATGCTTGATACGGCGATGCAATTCCACCTCCTCCCAGAGCAAAATCCCCCCGATCTTTTTCGGATTGGGAATCGCGCCTTGCTGCATGTAGGTAGTGATGGTACGAACGGAAACACGCAGCACTTCAGCGACTTCCTTCTTGGTCAGGTACATATTTTCTCCCTAAATTGGAATATAGGAAGAAAACTCGTGATGTACGTTACAGAGAAGGCGCCATGTTGATCGCATCCGGGTTTTCTGCCAGCCGCGCCGCCATACGGCCTGAGTCCAAACGCAGGTAATGCTTTTCCAGGGTACGCATATCAGAATGTCCGGAAAACAAAACGACTTCATGCATCCTCAGTTGGCATGTCTCAACAAGCCGACTAATCGCTTCGCGCCGGCAATCATGGAGCCTGGCATCATAAATTTCGGCCTTGTCAGCTGCATCGCGCCAACCATGACTAAGATCAGTTGCAGGCATGGGAAAGATACGACCACTTTTTTTGGGGATCAGGTCTTGCAGAAGCTTTACAGCACCAGGCAGTAGCGGAACCTCTCTCGCGTGGACCTTCGTCTTGATGAGGAATCCCGGCTTTCTCAAGCGTACCACCATCCTCTGGAAGTCAACATCTTCCCATTGCAACGAAACGATTTCACCACGACGCAATGACGTCAATATCGCAAACAGAATGGCCGACTTCAAGGTCATGTCCTCGATACTGTTAAACACTTTCAGCAATTCATTATCCGATACGCGCCGATTGCGGGGCTCTGCAGCGTCTGGAAGCTGCATCCGCATCAAGGAATGGGCTTGCCACCAAGCTCCGTAGGTAGGCCAACGGCTTTCTTTATCTAAGTATTTCGTCACCGCCCTACGTAGCAGGTTCAATTCATGTCGTGCGGTTTGGGTACTGACAGGATAGATTGGCAGGCCCGGCACTTCCTTCCCAGCCTTTTTGCGCGCGTAACGTTGATGCTTTGTAAGCGGCTTTGCACCGTCGGAAGTGGACATGGTAGCCGCACGATTGGGATCGCGTCCGGAGCCCAATTTGCCGGCAAGGCGGCTCGCCTTCCATTTGTCGATGAGGGTCTCATCCAATTGATCGACAGTTCGCTCGCCAAACCAATTGCGCAGCCTTTCCAGACGCGATGCCTCTGCGTCCTTGCCTGTAAGCTTTGGAAGATCATTCTGTTGATAAGAGTCGAACACATCCGACAGTTTGATGGAAAGCGGGGCCTTAGGGACATGTGGGAAACCGGAAGATGCCAACACAACATGGACCCGTTCTGGCAAGGCCAGTTCCTTGTTGGAGGCTCTGCTTTCCAACAGTTCTACTCGTCGGCGACGAGCCCAACGCGCGCCCTCGTCCATGGTTGAGAAGGTTGCAGAATCTTGGAACGGAGGGACAACCACCTTGAAGCGGAGCGAGCCGCTCCGCTCTTCAACGTAGATATGCTTTTCCAGGCGACCGTTTTGCTTTTTTGACATAGCGTAACTCCAGAGTTGTAGGAGTTACGTATAGGCAAAAATTGGCTGTTTCCGCGTATGCAAAATCAGGAAGGTTTCTACGGGATTTTTCCCAAAACTTTTCCCAAAAACGATTCGAAGCTAAGTTCCGTTACGCCAATCTGCTTGAAAGGCGCATGAATGCTGGTGCGGCTGGCGGGGATCGAACCCACGACCCTTGGCTTCGGAGGCCAATACTCTATCCACTGAGCTACAGCCGCGTAGGGGGAATT
>RCMZ01000985.1_pt1 | contig 10134 bp, 9 predicted proteins | sample 2041141 | NCBI WGS metagenome assembly RCMZ01 (sample SAMN09708263, study PRJNA481090) | Wastewater metagenome, whole genome shotgun sequencing project. | biome: sewage; isolation source: Davis station wastewater (DW) | place: Antarctica: Davis Station | collected 2010-03-01 | reverse complement strand
GCGCCGTTTTTGTCGATGCTACAGGATTTTGAAATTTGGCAGCGTTTTGAGCGAATTGTTTTGGTGTACAGCGTGCGCTCTGCGGCTGAGTTAGCCTACAAAGATTTGCTCGATGAAATTTTGATACGTGAGTATGTCGCCGAGTATGCGCATAAGTTTACCTTTGTGCCGGTAGTCACACGCGAAGAAGTTGCTGGCAGTTTAGGTGTGCGCATTACTGATTTGTTGATATCTGGCGAGCTTGAAAAGCATGTCGGTTTGCCGATGACAGCACAAAGCTCTCGGGTACTGCTCTGTGGTAATCCAGAAATGGTGGAAGATTGCCGGATGCTATTGCAGAAGCGCGATATGCAATTGTCGCTCACGCGTAAGCCTGGTGCGGTAGCCGTGGAAAATTATTGGTAGAAGTGTTTAGGCTTATATTTTGCAGCCGCTATGAAGTATTGCTGAAACTGTTGTGTGGTTCATATATTTTCAGAACTTTTATTGATCAGTGCAAGTTATTTAAAAATCCAGATTAATACTTGCTTTTTGGCTTTTATGAAAACTGACTAAGCTATATAAAATTAACGGGCTATACTCTCTAAACAATAACAACTATGAGTTTAGAGTAGATCGAATGATCAAGTTGAAACGCTTAGGTTTTCACACAACCTATCTGATTGCAGGAATGCTGCTATCTTTTACTGCACAGACTAAAGGTCTTTCAACAGACGCTTCGGCAGTTGCACTGCTGCCTCTAGTTAAGCCACAAGGAAAGGTCATTCTTACCCTTGACGGGCTTATTACGCATACCAATGCTGATGGGCAAGCGCTGTTTGATTTGGCGATGATTCAGCAGTTACCGACCTCAACCGTTTATACATCCACGGTGGTTACTGACGGTGTAAAGCGTTTTGATGGCATATTGGTGCGTGATCTTTTTTCTCAGCTTGGTCTTTCTAAGCAGGCTCAATATGTCGACGCTACAGCGCTCAACGACTACTTAGTTCAGATACCTATCGCTGATTTCTATGATTATGACGTTCTGCTAGCCACGCATATGGATGGCGTACTGTTACAGCCAACGGATAAAGGACCATTATGGGTTGTTTATCCTCGCGATAAGCGTAGAAAGCTACAAGATATTCGTTATGATTATCGCTGGGTTTGGCAGCTCAAACATTTGCATATACGTTAAGGTCTGATTGTAATGTCGCGTACTAAAAAACTCTTTATACGTTACATGCTGCCTTTAATTACCATCGTGCTATTACTGGCGCTATTAGGTGTGGCGCTGTTTCGACTGTCTGTCATCCAGCATGATATGCGCTATAACTCTAATGCCAATATGGTTTGGGTGGTCTATTACACACATCTTGAAAGCTTGCGTTTAACTGATGCGCTACAAAAAGTAGCACTTGATCCTGCTGCAGATGTTGATTTGTTATTTCGTTATCAGATGTTACTGAGCCGTTTGAACTTGTTGCATGACGGACCGCAATCAAGGTTTCTCGATGATGTGGGTTTGTTAGCAGAGATGCACACTCAGAGCGTGGCGTTGCATCAAATTGAACACTTATTGATTGCTACACCTTTAAACACTGCGCAGTTAGAGAGCTTGCAGCAGACTCTGAATGAGTTTAGTGCGTTTATGCTAAAAGCTTCGGGCAGAGCGATGACGGCACAGTGGGAAGAACTCGGTGCTGGTGTGGACATGAACCGTAATGCTGTATTAGCGATTAGTTTTATTATTATTGCGATTCTGTTTTGTAGTTTGTTTATATCTTGGCAGTTGCTGGTTGCGCTGAAGCGCAGTCGAGAAAATGAGCGAGTTAAACAGAACCAGCTTGAGTTACAGAAACAATTAGAACACGAACGAAAAGTCAGTGAGCTTTATCGAAGCTTTGGCTCGATGGTTTCGCATCAGTTTCGCACGCCCTTAGCTATTATTGATGCCAGTATGCAGCGCTTAATTCGTGCGGGTGAGCGTATGACGTCTGCTCAAGTGATTGATCGAGCTGTGAAAGTGAAAGCAGCTACTGAGCGTTTGACGCATTTAATTGAAAGCATACTTACTGCAGATCGCTTCCTAGAGCAGATCGATATACAACTGCAGCGTTTTTCTTTAGCAAATTTAGCCCAGCAAGCCATTGATGAACATACTTTCTTAACGAGCAATCGTTTGGTTAGTTTTAGCGCGCAAAGCAAAACGGATCTGCACGTTATTTGTGATCCTGTATTAGTGAGTCAGGTTATTGAAAACTTTTTATCGAATGCTGATAAGTATTCGCCGGTTGATACTGTAATTACAGTTGATGTCTATCAAAGTGAGCAGTGGGTGTGTTGCAAAATTCAGGATCAAGGTCGAGGTATCTCTAAAAAAGATTTGCCGCATATTTTTCAACGCTACTTTCGGGCTGAGTCAGTCGCGGATGTGAGCGGTACCGGTATTGGTTTATATGTAGCAGCAGAACTTGCCGGGATGCAAAAAGGTCAAGTCATTGCAAGCTCGGAAGAGCTGGCAGGCTCAACCTTTACCCTGTATTTGCCGCGCGCTTTTAATGAGTAAAACTAAACGTTATGGATAATCAATTAATGCCGACTGCAGCAGTTATTCTTTGTGTCGAAGATGAAGCTGATCTGCGCGAGGTCTTGGTAGAAGAGATGCGTGATGCAGGCTATCAAGTGCACGAAGCAAGCGATGGTAAAGAAGCTCTTGTGTCTTTGCAGCAGACCCGGCCGGACTTGATTATGTGTGATATTGCCATGCCGAGAATGGGTGGTTATCAACTCTTGCAATATATCCGAATCAATCATCCGGATTTGGCAGATGTACCCTTTATCTTTCTTAGTGCGCAAGACCAAGTAGAGCAAATTGTTAGCGGTAAGCATGCAGGTGCTGATGATTATTTAGTCAAACCAGTTAATTTCGATTTAATGCTCGCCACCATTGATACTCGTTTACGCCAAGTACGACGTTTGCGTACCCAGTTGAAAGCGCAAACACCCTCAGCCAGCACAGCGGTGCTAGAGACAAAGGGCGGTGCACAGAAGGTTTTTCAGCACGTTTCAAAAACATTAAATTTGCTCAGTACTGGGATTGTCTTGCTTGACGATAATGCACGCACGTTATTTATGAATAACGCTGCTAAAACAGTTATCAGTCAAGCGCTTTGCCCTGATATTGTCGAAATGGTTAAGCTACATGATGAGCGCAGTCCATGGCGGCATAGCTCGATTCGACAAGCCATTTCAGCTGCTGAAAACGCAGAGGATTATATCAATTTTCTTTCTCTGGCTTGTCAAGATGGGCAGCGTGATGTGCTGATGACTATTTGCGCTTTAAGCTCTATAACAGCCAGAAGTGGTGAGCCAGTCGTTGCGCTTTTCTTTAGTCATGCTGGTTATAATTCATCAGTGCCGTTTAAGGCTCTTGAAACATTGTTTCAGCTGACTCCTATGGAAAGTCGCGTGGCTTGGGCGTTTTCTCAAGGTATGCGTTCAGAAGAAATCGCTCAAGCGTTTAACATTTCAATGACGACAGTTGCTTTCCACAAGCGCAATATTTTTCAGAAAACACAAACCAATCGACAAGCTGATTTGGTTGCTTTGCTGTTAACACTACCGGCCATCACGTTGTAGTCTTGAATTGGGCAGCTAAAGGCGATTGTTCTGCATGTCAGGCTATACGCACAAAGTGTCAGCGTAAGCGAGATTTGGTGGTGTAGTGCCCCGTTCATTTAGACGGTTTCCTAAATAGATAAAACCGATAGCCTGCATGACTAATACTCTGTGCTGACGCAAGAAGCATCTTCTATGTGTTCGCGCTATTCAATAAGGGGGCGGTCATGTGGGATTTCAGCATCAGTCAATCAATCAGCTTACTGGTTCGTACCATGCCGTTTATATTGCTGCGTTGCGCGGTTTATTTTGGAATTGCGCTGGCTTATATTTTAATCACAGGCGTCGGGGCTGGTATTGGTTATGGCATCGGCGGATTTGGTGATGAAGGCTTTCAAGGATCAGCAACTCTCTGGGGAGGTGTTGCTGGCTTTGGAGTGGTCGGAGCTATCGTTTTTTTTGCACGTGAATACCTTCTATACACTGTTAAAGCAGGTCATATTGCCGTTTTGGTGCGCTTAATGGATGGCGAGGACTTACCGCAAGGACGCTCGCAAATTTCGTACGCCAGTAAAGTCGTTAAGAAACGTTTTGCCCAGACCAATATGTTGTTTGCTATGGATTTGTTGATTCGAGGAGTGGTCACTGCCATTACAGGCTTAGTGCAGGGCATCGCGAACTTTTTGCCAATCCCAGGCTTGCAGCAGCTGATGGGTGTTGTGAAAGCGTTCTTACGTATTGCTGTAGGATTAATTGACGAAGTCATTCTTGCTTATATTATTCGCACAGACAGTGATAACCCATGGTTAGCATCACGCTCAGCGCTTGTGTTGTACGGCCAGAATGCAACGGTAATGTTGAAGAATGCGGCGTGGCTGACGCTGTTTACCTATGGCTTATCTTTAGTGGTCTTTCTGGTTATGTTGGCGCCTGCTGCAGCTTTGGTTTATCTGATTCCAGGTGCTTGGTCGGCAGGGGGAATGGTATTTGCTTTGCTCTTTGTTTGGGCGATAAAAGCCGCAGTAATTGAGCCCTTTGCCATTGCTTGCTTGTTGCAGGCTTATTTTAAAACTATTGAAGGTCAAGCGCCTAACCCAGAATGGGAGGCGCGCTTAGATAAAGTGTCTAATAAATTCGGTAAGCTTAAAGATAAAGCACAAGCTTGGGTGCAGCCGGCTAAGGTCACTACTGATCAAGAGCCTCAAGCATCTGCTTGATGCGAATGACATCTGCCAAGGGCCGTCTTATGAAAGCGCAGATTATACTTACCTTAGTCGTTGTTCTGCTGACACCGTTGACAGTGCAGGCTAATGAGCTGTACCAAACTACGTTAGCGCGAATGGATCAAACTGCGCAGTTATTTATAGCTGACAATGGCTTTATTGAGCAGTCCGCTGACGAATTGGTTGGCGCGGACTATTACTCTGAGAAAACCTTTCTGGAAAAAGCTTCGGGTGCGGCTGCAGTTTTCCTTCCAGATGCTGATCTCGATGGGCTACCCCGAGCTATTTTGCTGCTTGAAGCGCAAGAAGTTGAGTTGCCCCATGTGCGTTATCACGTTAACTACAATAGCTATTCTGATACTGAGATACCTGAGTTAAAGCATGAGTATATTGAAGTGACACGCTATAACTTAGGTCCGGCACGGCGTGATGATCTACTGCAGTATGTGGAGACAGAGCATATTGCCAGTCCGGCAGAGTTTGGTGTTGGTCCTCACGTGAGCTGGCGTTTTGCGCTAGCTCCGAATATGGGTATGCAAGCCAGTGTGCTGTATGCCGCGCGTAAAGAAATCACTGATTCAGCAGCACAGCAGTCGATGTGCTTTGCGCAGTCTTGCTTAAGTTTAGAGGCTCCTGAGCTGCCGCAGGGGCAAACGCAAGTCTTAGCACCAACATTGTTGGCACCGGCCACTTATCATGCAGAAAACACAGCTGGTATGACACGACCGGCACGGGTATTGGAAGAGCTGTGGGCTGAGTTGAAATCAGAAGATCCTTTGCCGTATAGCAAGAGTTTTCCGCAGTTTGTTTTTGTGATTTCTATGGATGTAATTGGGCAAGACAGTTTGAGCATAGACGCTGGTTTGCAAACAATAGTGCTTGATGACTCCATCGCTAAGGTGTGGCTGCAGCGTACGCAAGCGGCTGGTATGGAGCCTGAGCTGACTCAGGTTTTTATTTCAAGGTAAAACAATGATGCGAATGAAGCACTTTAAAAAAGCAGTATTTTTTCTGGCGAAAAGTAAGATACAAATTATTAGCCTTGTTGTGGCTGTAGCGTTTCTGAGCAGTTGTGCCAGCATGAGTGAACAAGAGTGCTTAAGTGCCAACTGGCTGGATCAAGGCTTTCGTGATGGGCGTAATGGTCAGCCATTGAGGCGTTTCGAAGAACACCGGCAAGCTTGTGCCAAAGTAGGCGTTAGGCCTGATCAGAGACTTTACTTGCAAGGCCGAGAACAGGGGATTGTGCATTACTGTACGTTGGAAAATGCGTTTGAAGAAGGACGCTTAGGCCGACAGTACCGCAACGCTTGCCCAGCACACTTAGAGCATGGCTTTTTACGTGCTTATGAGCAGGGCAAACTGGTGTATGACGCTGAACAGCGGATTGAAAAACTCCACAGTGAATCCAAGCAGTTGGAACAAAAATTAAAAACAGAAAAGGCTACGGATAGCCAACACTCTATACGTCAGGAGTTGCGCGATGTTGATCGGCAATTGCAAGGGGCCCGAGAAGATCTGCGTTATCTAGAGCGGCGCTTGCGCCATTAATTTTTCAGCAGCGCAGCGCGTAATGTTTCAACACTTGTGCATAAAACCGAAGTGCTGGGGCGCAAGACTGCTTTAGCAAAACGATGAGCAAACCTTAAACAACTGGAGAATATCATGCGCAAGTTTTTAGATTGGTTGGTGCTGGGTGTATTGGGCTTACTGCTGTCGGCAACTGCAGTGGCTGCGCCACTGACCCAAGCACAAGTAAACAATTACATTGCCTCCCATGCTGAAGCACAGATGCTTGCTGAGCAGAGTTCGACCCTTCAAAAACGCATTGATCGCCATCGACCCTTGGTTTCAGGCGTTGAGTTACTGGCCAAAGACTCTCAGCTTTACCAAAGTCTTAGCAATATTGCGCAGAAGCATCATTTTCGTAATCCAGAGCAATGGGCTGATGTCGGTGATCGAGTGATGAACGCTTACTTTATTGCTAAGCAAGGAACGACTTTAGAGATTATTGAACGTAATTATAAAGAAGCTGAACAGCGCATTAATAGTCATCCTGATTATACCGAGCAGCATAAAAAAGCGGTGCTGGTGGGTATGGAAAAAGGATATTTGCGTAATGTGAAAAAAATACAAGATGCCCAGCCTGACTTGCCTGCTGTGACTGGCTTGCTGGATGAGATAGCGCCGCTTTATGCAGAGTAACTGTGTATTGGGTTTTTATGCAGACATCGCCAACCAATAAAAATGAAGGTGATTATTATGAAGAATAAAATGCTGGCTGTATCGTTTATTGGTTTGTTAGTCGCAGGTTGCAGTGAGCCTGAAGCAGGCGTTCAGGCCGGGTTGGGTGAGCCTTATCAAAAATACTATAAAGAGGCTTGGGCGGTTAGTAGTCAGGGCAAGCCTCCTCTTGTCGAATGCGCTCGAGTGGTCGGAATGGCTGCAGGCATGTTTACCGCAAAAAAAGATAAAAATAATGAAGCACAGCAAGCCTATGAGGCCTGCTATGTGGATGCTTTTGTTAATTATGCTAATGCGTATTTTGCCTTAGAGGATAATGCCGTCATTGAACGCGGTGCGCCCAAGGGCTGCTTGATGTATGAGCGTTCTTTAAGGATGCATAAGTCGGCCATGGACAGCTACGCCGAGCGTTTTAATTTAAACCTGCAAGACTTGGATGCACGCATACGCCAAGGGTTAGGCAAAGCTGCAGCTTTATGTGTGTCTAACTAAGCAAAACTGTTGAGTGAGGTGCAGATATGAAACCGTTATATTCTTTCCTGCTTGCAGGCTTAGTCACTGCAGTATCCAGCGCCACCTTTGCAGCTGAACAAACCATGATTGTCCTGGATGCGTCTGGGTCTATGTGGGGGCAAATTAATGGTAAACCTAAGCTGCAAATAGCGCGTGAAGCATTGGCTACCGTGTTGGCTGATATACCTGCTGAAACTGAGTTGGGCCTTATTGCGTATGGTCACCGCGAGCGCGGTAACTGTAAGGATATTGAAGTCATTGTAAAGCCTGCGGCAGGGACCGCGCCTGCAGTTATAGAGGCTGCCAATAGTATGAAGTTTCTTGGTAAAACCCCTCTGTCTGCATCTGTTATCAAAGCGGCTGAAGAATTACGTTACACCGAAGATAAAGCGACTGTTATTTTGATTACCGACGGTTTGGAAAACTGTAATGCTGACCCTTGCGCGGTAGGTGCTGAGCTGGCTAAGAATGGTATTGATTTTACCGCTCACGTGGTTGGTTTTGACCTGACCGATGAGGAAGGTAGGCAAGTGGCATGTTTGGCGGAAAACACCGGTGGCCGTTATGTGTCTGCCGCTAATGCCGATGAGTTGCGTACTGCGCTACTTGATACAGTAGTTCAGCCTATACAAAAAGAAGTGCCAAAAGAGCCTGAGCTGCTGGTTTTGCCGGAAGCGACATTGCACCCTGATGAGAGTGCCAAAATTGGCAGCGAGATTAATGTCAATTGGACAGGGCCTAATACGGAAAATGATTATATCGATTTGGTGCCACAGGGTTATAAGAAAACCAATGGCGAACTGACCTATAGCTATACCAAAGATGGCTCACCATTAACTGTTCGTGCTGCGGCCAAACCCGGCATTTATACCCTACGTTATATCTGGCGCGGTACCGACAGTCAGCGCCATGTATTAGCGCAGGCGAATGTTGAGGTTACGGACAGTGATGTTGCCTTGATTACGCCTGACAGCGTGCAGGCGGGCAGTATGGTTCCTGTTCAGTGGAAAGGTCCTACCAGTGAAGGCGATTATATTGATTTGGTTCCAGAAGGCTTTAAACGAACCAGTGGCGAGCTCGCTTATGTGTATGTCAAGCCTGATACAGAGTCCGAAATTGAATTGCGCGCGCCGACCAAGCCAGGTATCTATAACGTTCGTTATATATTAAACGGAGCTGAGCAAAAGCGTATTTTGGAACATGTTGCAATAACTGTTACTGAAGCGGTTGCTACCTTGTCTGTACCCGAACTGGTCGAAGCAGGGGCTGCAGTGCCGGTTTTTTGGACAGGTCCAGCGGGTGAGAGTGATTATGTGGATATCGTCTCTGTTGATCATAAACGCATCGGCGGTGAGCTGACCTATTTCTATACAAAAAACTCAGAGGATGGTGAGTCGTATGAGCTAACGGCACCGAGTAAAGCGGGTGAGTACCAAGTGCGTTATATTTTGCGTGGTTCAGGTGCCGACAGGGTGCTGGTTAAGCAAGCCTTTACTGTCACTGCCGCTGAGGCCAGTGTGTCTGTGCCTACGAGTGTTACGGCGGGCTCGGCCATGCAAGTGGAGTGGTCAGGTCCGGCTAGTCATGATGACTATGTGGATATTGTTCCCATTGACTATAAACGCATCGGTGGAGAGCTGACGTATTTTTATACACGAAACTCAAAAGAGGATGAGGGTGATGAGCTAACAGCACCCTCTAAAGCCGGGGAATATCAAGTGCGCTACATATTGCGCGGCTCTGGTGCGAATACTGTATTAGCTAAGCAAGCCTTTACCGTGACTCAGCCGGAGGGCAGTGTCTCTGTGCCTGCGAGTGTTACGGCAGAATCGATGATTCAAGTGCAATGGTCAGGCCCAGCTAACCATGATGATTATGTTGATATTGTTCCTGCAGGCCATAAACGTATTGGTGGGGAGCTGGCATATTTCTACACTCGAAACTCAACAGAAGACGAGCCTGATGAACTCAAGGCACCGTCTAAAGCCGGGGAATATGAAGTGCGCTATATCTTACGAGGCTCTGGCGCTGGCGTTGTCTTGAGCAAACAGGCTTTTACGGTGATCGGCAATTAAGTGAAAATAAACCTTTACCCATGTTTGGCCAGGGGGCGGAGTGTTCTGGCTAGAGCCACGGATAGGCTCGTCGGTGGGGTACTGCATCTCTTGAAGATAAGTGAGTGAAGTGCTTATTCACGGCTCTTCAAAGCCGCCTTGGCCATTTTGTGAATGACAAAATATTGTCTAAACTGATTGGTGAGAATGAAGTTGTGGTCTGAGATAGGCTGATGACGAGGTACAGCTCAGGCTGTGGTTTGCAGCACAGCCTGATTGCGACGTTAGTTTTTATTTTGATTCTTAAGTAGATCACGAATTTCTCTGAGCAAAACTTCTTCATTGCTTGGCGCTGCTGGCTCGGCAGGTGCTTCTTCAGCGATTTCTTCTTCACGCTTAAGGCGGTTGATCACTTTAACGCCCATGAAAATTGCAAAGGCGACAATAATAAAATCAATAATGCTTTGAAGAAACTTACCGTAAGCTAATACCACGGC
>RCMZ01000984.1_pt1 | contig 10134 bp, 3 predicted proteins | sample 2041141 | NCBI WGS metagenome assembly RCMZ01 (sample SAMN09708263, study PRJNA481090) | Wastewater metagenome, whole genome shotgun sequencing project. | biome: sewage; isolation source: Davis station wastewater (DW) | place: Antarctica: Davis Station | collected 2010-03-01 | reverse complement strand
AATAAGCGACAGCGGCCTGCTCTTTGGGCAGATCTTTGGGGTTGGCCGCCGTTGCGCGCTCGCTTGCTTCCGGTTCAATCGGCATTCCCATCATTTGCACTTGTCGGGCCTGCAGCCAGCCCATGAGTTGTTCTTCTCCGGCTTGGCGCAAGTCTGGTCGAGCAGTCAGTGCAATTACAACAAAAGCAACAGCAAGGCCAATGAGGGCAAAGCTGTTATGGGTGATTTCAAGAAAACCGGCGGTCACGTCGGACACAAAGGTTCGTACGCCGGAGATTATTTTTCCTGACGCTGTCATAGCTCTTCCTTTCTGGGGCGGGGCAAGGCTTCTGTGCAGCAGTGTGAGACTGCGGCATGCCGGCGGTACGCCTGGATTGGTACGCCATCAAAACCGGGTTGCACGTCGGTGGCGTGCTTGTTTCCCTGTTTGACTTAGCCGGGTTCGGCAGCGGGTTCGGGTTTTTACGGGCCTCGTTTTGGGGCTGGCGGATTCTAGAAGTTCACTAAATACTTAGTCAATACTAAAAAAATTGATTGATAGACAAAATTGTTATGGAAATTGTGTAAAAAAACACAGTGGAATGAGGTTGTGTCATCCAAAATTTCCTTGAAATGGCAAGTTCTTGGCCCGGGACACTTGTTAAATTCAATCGGTGTGCTACTCGTCATTGACAATGCGATTTGAGTAGTCGGAGCGCCTTTGGTAATGTTGCGCTGCCTGTTGATTTCAGGCATCGCCAGGCAAAGCGAAATCTCCCTCCAAAGGCATTCAGTGCCCAGGTGCAGCAGGTGACGTTTTCATGGCAACCCCCTGGAGGCAATACCTTGCCTCCTCGCCATGCAGCCCTTTACATCTGCGTGGCGATAGATGGCAAAGACCGTTGTGTCAGCCGTCAAGCCCGGCATTCAAGCCCCAACCGCTTGTTTGCCGGGCTTTCTTGTTTTTGCTGATCCCTGGTGTTTGGGGTGTGGCGCCTTATATATAGATAATGGGGGGGTGTTCTCCCAGAGCTTTGACCACGCATTCGCCTGAGTCGCATGCGTTCCCGCAAAGGGTTGCCGTGTGTCGGTTCGTCTGGCAAAGGCTTGTGCCAGATCACCTTGTGGAGTTTGGTGCGGCGTCATGCTGCGGTCTTTTTGCCCACTCCGGTGAAAATAGTCCTTTTATCGTCCTGGCTTTCACCGTGTGTGGTGGCCATGGCGGGCCTTCGTGCAGTGCGTGGAGGCTTCCCTTGTTATCCATTGGATCCATGTTTCCACTTTTCTCTCGCAACAAAATGTCTGACGCACCTGAAGTGAATCCGGCCCCGGCCAAAACGCATGAGCCGCATCCGCTGGATGCGCTGACCGGAGGCGCTTTTTCTGCCGCAACGTCTGGCGAGCGTGCCTCGCGTATTCGCGAGTGGCTGGTAACCCAGCCCGCACCCGAGCAGTTGCAGGAAGTTTTCAAGGAGTTGAGTGGTCGCGACAAGGGGGCCGCTCGTGCGGTACGCGAGCGCCTGGATGAAATTCGTCGCGCGAAGGGGCAGGAGAATATCGCTGCCGAGTGGGCTGAAAAGGCCCAGTCGCTTTTGGCGGCCCCCAAGCTAAATATTGCGGATGCTTTGGCTTGGCAGCGTGATGCCGCCAAGGCGGGTGCTCCTTTGTCGCGCGAACCTCTTTCGTTGCTCAAGGTCCAGGTGGCGGACCGTGTGAAGGTCATCGAAGACCTGCAGCACCGTGTTCAGGTGCAGCGAGAGGCGGCCGTGCTGCTGGCGCAGCGGATTGAAGTGCTTTCTACGAAGCCTTGGCGCGATGCGCACTCGGCGCTCGAACTGTTGCGTGCAGATGTTGCACGCTGGCAGGAGCAGGCGCAGGAACTGGCCAGCGATGCGAGTTGGGCGAGTGTGGAGGCGCGTTTTCCGCCGCTGCTTGATGCGTCGCGTACTCAGCTGCTGGTCGTTTGGGACGCATTTCAGCCCGCAGTGGCGCAAGCTGCCGCTGCAGCCGAAGATACAAATGCGCCGCTGCCCCCCGTTCCCGTTTGGGCCGATGAATTGCGCTCTGCGCGTGGCTTGCCGACGGAAGCGGCTGCATCTGCCGCCAAACTGCCCCGTGCCGTAAAACCGAAGGTTGCACCCGAGGTCGCAGAGAAAGCCGCGCAGGCTGTGCGTGAGGCTCTGGCCACTCTGGAAAAGGAGACGGCAGAGGGACATGGCAAAGCCAGCGCGGGTGCTGCCACCGCTTTGCGTGCCGTGCTCAAGGCGCATGGCAAACACATCGATAACACCTTAGAGCAGCAGGTTCATGCAGCGCTGGTGGCTGCTGGCGAGTTGGAGGGTTGGCAGCGCTGGAGCGCTGACCAGGTTCGCGAAGACCTGGTAGCCAAGGCGGAGGCTCTGATTAACCGCCCTGAAGGGCAGGCACTGGGCGGTCGCAAGATGCAGGAAACCCTGCGCCATTTGCGTGAACAGTGGAAGCAGGCGGACCAGGGTGGTGCAGCTAATCACGCCCTGTGGAAGAAATTTGATGAGGCTTGCAACACCGCTCACAAGGTGGTTGAGGCTTGGCTGGACAAGATTCGTGCTGACGCTGCCGAACACAAGGCGCAGCGTATGGCCCTGATCCACGAAGTGACGGCATGGGCGCAAGCGAATGCATCGTCTGGGGACTGGAAAGCTGTTCTTCGCACGCTTCATCAGTTTGGGGATCGCTGGCGCGAAAGTGGCCATGTGGGTGAAAAACTCTTTGCCGAATTGCAACCGTTGTGGAAGCAGGCCATTGGATTGGCAGCCGCCCCGCTGGAGGCTGCGCAGAAAGAAAGCTTGGCGCGTCGTCACGGCATGATCGACGAGGCGGTGGCATTGGGTGCCGCGCCTATGTTGCGCATTGATGCGGTCAAGGCGCTGCAGCAGCGTTGGCAGGCTGAGGCGCTGGCAGTGCCTCTGGATCGGAAATACGAGCAAAAGTTGTGGGATGCGTTCCGTAAACCGATCGACGAAGCCTTTAATCGCAAGTCGGCGGACCGTGAAAAGGCGGTGACCGAGTTGAGCGCGCGTGATCGGATCGTGCTGGAGGCTTCCAAGGCTCTGGAGGCGGCGAACGCGACGGGGGATGCGCAGCAGATCCGAGCTGCCGTGCAAGCCTTGGAGGCTGCTCTGCGCGGCCAGGCCCAGGCGGCAGAGGCCGCTGCATCTGCCCAGAAGAGCGAGCAAAACGCTGCTGCATCTGTGGAGCATGCAGATACGGGGGCGACAGCTTCGGGTGAAGCTGGGGCTGCACCTGCAACCAGCGATGCACCTGCCGCTGACGGCATTCCTGATGGTGATTTGGGGGCTCCTGCTGCAGTTCCCGCCGCGGAGCCCGCCAAGCCGGCTCGCCCTGTGGTGGCCGTGCGCGGCGATGATCGACCCGGCATGAAGAAGGATGCACCGGCGGCCCCGGGCCGAGGGGCACGCCCTGGTGAGCGCCGTGATGGCGGCCGTGGCGATGCGACGAGCCGTGGTGGCCCGCGTGACACCCGTCCAGGTGATCGTGGGGGGCGTTTCGGTGATCGTCCTGCTTATGAAGATCGTGGCCCCCGCTTGGGAGATACCGCCTTCCGCGCGCAGCGTGATGCGATGGAGCACGCTCAGATGGCGCTCAAGAAGCTGGCGGCGCAGGCCCATGGTGAAGCGCTCACTCAGCTACTGACCGCATGGGAGAAACGCGATGCGGAGCGGATGCCTAGCATGCAGGATTTGGGTGGCCGTGTGACACCCGCTGTGCGCACCTCTTGGACCCAAGCGCTGTCGGCAGCGCCAAAGGGTGATGCGTCTGAAGCGCTGTTGCGCTTGGAGATGGCTGCAGATGTGCCGACGCCTGCTGAGCATATTTCTGCGCGACGCATGCTGCAGTTGCAGCTGCTTACTCGCCGCAATGATCCGGCGCCTGAGCAAACCTGGGGTCAGGATGCTGCGCGCGTTCTGGCCAGCCCAAGTGACGAGGCGACTGCTCGTCGTCTGCAGAATGTGCTCAAGAATCTGCTGCGCAGATAAAGCGAGACAGTGCGTTTGGTTGGTGTCCTGCACTGGGTTTTCCAGTCAAGGATGCCGGTGCGCTCCAACGGTGCTTCCTTCGGGGATGACTGCTGGGGCGTTTTTTATTGGTGGATTGCGTTGGGCCCGCGTGGGTGGGGCCTGATGTCACTTGGAACACATAGGGGTTTGCGAAGCCGATTGACTTGCAGGTGTGCGGCCATGGTGTTCATCCCATGGTAGGGAGGCGGGTATAAACAGGATCAATTCATGCGGTGCATGAGTGTTCTGCAGAAACAAAAAAGCCGTTGCAGTTGCAACGGCTTTTTATGTGTTTGGTGCCCAGAAGAGGACTCGAACCTCCACGATGTTACTCGCTAGTACCTGAAACTAGTGCGTCTACCAATTCCGCCATCTGGGCTTTCAGATCAGTCTCTAATTATAGAGGAAGTATTTTTAACTTCTGACGAAAATCGAAAAAAGTTTGCGAAGGCTGAAATAGGGCTTTCTAGCTGCGGAAAATAAAAAAGCCGCTGAAAATTCAGCGGCTCATTTTTGAAAACCTTCCCAGGTTCTCGTTAAACTTGGTGCCCAGGAGAGGACTCGAACCTCCACGATGTTACTCGCTAGTACCTGAAACTAGTGCGTCTACCAATTCCGCCACCTGGGCATTTCAGGAAAGTCTAAGATTGTATATCAAAAAAACCACCCCCGGAGTGCAGCCCGCTGCACATTTGTCCCAAGAGATTGAAGGCAGCGTTCAGGGGCACCGTGACGGACACGGTTTTGTCATGCGTGACGATGGCGAAGGCGACATTTATATCCCCCCCAATGAAATGCGTGCCGTTTTGCATAAGGACCGTGTGCGCGTTCGCGTCGTGCGGCAGGACCGCCGTGGTCGGCCGGAGGGGCGTGTGGTGGAGATCATCGAACGCCCGCCGCAGCCCATCATTGGCCGCCTGCTGCAAGAAAGTGGCGTATGGCTGGTGGCGCCCGAAGACAAGCGCTACGGGCAGGATGTCCTGATTCCCAAGGGAGCCACCGGCGCGGCGAAACCGGGGCAAGTGGTCGTGGTCGAACTGACCGAACCTCCTGCTTTGTTTGGACAGCCTGTGGGGCGCATTACCGAGGTGCTCGGGGAGGTTGACGACCCCGGCATGGAGATTGAAATTGCGGTGCGCAAGTACAGCGTGCCTCATGAGTTCTCTGCGGAGTGCTTGGCGCAGGCCAAGGAGCTGCCGGACAAGGTGCGTGCGCAGGACAAGAAGCGCCGCGTGGATCTGACCGATGTGCCCCTTGTCACCATCGACGGCGAGGATGCACGGGATTTTGATGATGCTGTGTACTGCGAGCCCGCGAAGGTGGGGCGTGGCAAGGGCTGGCGTTTGCTGGTGGCGATCGCGGATGTCAGCAACTACGTGGAAACGGGCAGCGCCATCGATATTGATGCTTACGACCGCGCAACCAGCGTTTATTTTCCGCGCCGCGTGATTCCCATGCTTCCCGAGAAGCTCAGCAACGGCCTGTGCTCACTCAATCCTGAGGTGGAGCGCTTGTGCATGGTCTGCGACATGCTGGTCACAGCCAAGGGCGAGGTGCATGCATATCAGTTTTACCCGGCGGTGATGTACAGCCATGCCCGCTTCACGTACACCGAGGTGGCGGCCATTTTGGCCAACACACGCGGCCCGGAAGCCAGCAAGCGAAAGGACCGTGTCAAGGATCTCCTGAACTTGCATGATGTGTACCGCGCGTTGCTCGTGGCGCGTCAGCACCGTGGAGCGGTCGATTTTGAGACCACCGAAACACAGATCGTCTGCGACGAGAACGGGCGCATCGAAAAAATCGTGCCGCGCACCCGCAACGAAGCGCACAAGCTCATCGAAGAAGCAATGCTTGCCGCCAACGTGTGCAGCGCCGATTTCATTGCCCAGGGCGGCCAGCCGGGTCTGTTTCGCGTGCACGAAGGCCCTACGCCGGAGAAGCAGGAGATTCTGCGCAACTACCTCAAGGCGATGGCAGTCGGCATGACGATTGGCAACGACCCCAAGCCCGCAGAGTTTCAGGCCATTGCCGAAGCGACCAAAGACCGTCCCGATGCCCAGCAGATCCACACCATGCTGCTGCGCTCCATGCAGCAGGCCATCTACACGCCCGTCAACAGCGGGCACTTTGGCTTGGCATTTGATGCCTACACGCATTTCACCAGCCCTATTCGTCGTTACCCCGACTTGCTGGTGCATCGCGTCATCAAGGCGATCTTAAACAAGACGCGGTACAAGCTGCCTACCTTGCCTATGCCGGGCGAGGCCCATGCCAAGCTTGCCAAACGGCTTGCGTCGCGCGTGGCTGCACCGGGCACCAAGCCCCGCAAGGATGTGGTGCCTCCAAGCCGCGACACCCAGGCCTGGGAAGCTGCTGGCTTGCATTGCAGTGCCAACGAGCGCCGCGCTGACGAGGCCAGCCGCGATGTGGAGGCCTGGCTCAAGTGCAAGTACATGCGCGAGCACCTGGGTGAGGAGTACAGCGGAGTGGTCAGTGCCACGACGAGCTTTGGCATTTTCGTCACGCTCGACGCCATGTACGTCGAAGGGCTTGTGCACATCACTGAGCTGGGCGGCGAATACTTCAAGTTCGATGAGGCGCGCCAGGAACTGCGTGGTGAACGCACCGGCATCCGTTATGCCATTGGCACTCGCGTGCGGGTGCAAGTGAGCCGAGTGGATCTGGATGGCCGCAAGATAGATTTCCGGTTGGTGCGCGAGGGTGAGGAGCTGCTGACCCGCGCCGCCAAGGACAAGGGCGTCGGTTCCGCGGAAGGCGCGGGCACGGCTGCAGCGCGCAAGCCGGGAGGGCGTTCTGCCGACAGGCGCAAGGGCGGTCAGGTGTCAGAGGCGAGCAGTACCGAGATGGCATCGCTGACCCGCGAGCGCGCCGCTCGTTCACCCGCCAAGGCGACGGCAAAAAAAGCGGTGGGAGCGAAAGCGGGCAAAAGCAAGAGCCGCAAACCACGGCGTGGTTGATGGGGACTTGCCTGGTGTGAGCACGCAGCGCTGACAGCGCTGCGTAAATCTGTTCATCAATTCGCTATGTTTTTAATAGCTGATAGCGCTTCATCTGTAGGCGCTAGCAGCTATTTTGGCTTATAAGCCCTCATTCGAGCCTTCCCTTTGAGTGGAGCTTCGTTCCGCATGGGGCGCGTCGAGGGCGTCCCGACGTCATCGTGCAAGCGCTCGTGCGCGGACTCTCACGCTGGTTGGTATGCGTGGTGGTGTAGGTTGGGGCCGTGGGACTCGCCCGGGTAGGTGCCTGGCGCGTGCCGAAGGACTTCAGCGTGACACCCACCGCGCCAGAGCACTGGCGGTCAGTGTCGGGCCATTGGCGCCCATGGAGTCCATGGGGCCGGAGGCATCGGCTCCTGTCTTGCGCTGGCGGGCATTGATGAGAGGCGGGGGCCAGCGGTCTGCTGCCAGGCCATGCGCGTAGACGGCTTCGCAGGCCGCGCGCTGCGCGCTCGTGTGGGCGGCCATTCGCGCACCCACCATGCCGGCTAGCACGTCACCCGTGCCGGCGGTGGCCAGCCGGGCGTTGCCGGTGGGGTTGATGGCAGGCGTTTGGTAGGGCGCCGCAATCACCGTGCCCGAGCCTTTGAGAATTGCCACGCACTGAAACCGGGCGGCCAACTGCTGTGCGGCGCCAAGGCGGTCGGCCTGTATGTCGGTGGTCGTCAGCCCCAGCAATCGGGCCGCCTCAAGCGGGTGCGGGGTGAGAACGGTGGGTTGGTTGCGCTCGCTGCGTGCTCTCACCAACGTTTGAAGCGTTGCATGGGAGGCGATGAGGTTGAGTGCATCGGCATCCAGCACCAATTGGGCTGCGCGCGTGATGACTTCATCCAGCACCATCCCCACAGCCAGGCCCCCGCCACATCCGCAGACGGCGGTGAGATGTTCCAGTTCCAGCGCTTCAAAACGGCGGAACATCAACTCGGGCTGGGAGGGGTCCAATTGTTGATGCCCGTTGTCGAGCAGGGCGAGCAGGACCCGGCCTGCGCCACTGTGTAGCGCAGCGGATGCGGCCAGGAGGGCCGCGCCGCTCATGCCCATGCCGCGCTCGGAAAGGCCTTCACCCCCGATCACCGCGACGTCTCCGAAACTGCCTTTGTGGCTGGCATGGGCGCGTGGCGTGGCCGCCTCTGGGCCTGACAGCTGGCACGATGGTGTGGCGGCGTGAGTGTCCACTCCCAAGCAGTCCAACCAAATCTGGCCTGCTGCATCTCTTCCTGCGGCCGTGAACAGGCCGGGCTTGAGCGTGAGCAGGCTCAGCGTGTAGCGGGGCGAGGGGGTTGGGTTTTGGTGGGGGGCGCGATCGGGCGCCAGTGATTGCGGTTGTGATTGCACAAAGGGGCGGGGGCCAAACCCGTCCGCGAACTGCCCGGTGTCCGCATCCAGTCCGCTCGGAAGGTCCACGGCCAGAATGGGGGCGGGGCTGCGGTACAACGCGTTCAGGCAGCGGTGCATGCGATCTTGCGATGCACCCGGAGCGCTCTTTGAATGTGAGTTAACCCCGATGCCCAGCAGCGCATCGATGCACAGGTCCGCCCTGGTGAGATGTTCGGGGGGGGCATCGGCCCAATGCACGCCCGCGTCGCGTGCGCGCTGCCATGAAGCGCGTGTGTCTGCAGTGGCTCGGTCGGGCTGACCCAGCCAGGTCACCACGACCTCTTTGCCGCTGCGCTGCAGATGCGCAGCGGCTTCCAGTCCATCACCGCCGTTGTTCCCTGGGCCGCATGCAATCCACACCGTGCGTGCGTGGGGCGCCAGTGCCATGGCCAACCGGGCCACGGCAAGCCCCGCGCGCTGCATGAGGGTGTGAGGCGGCAGTGCAGCCGCAGCCGCCTGCTCGATGTGGCGGGTGGCGGCTGTGTTGAATAGCGCGTGGGGTTGATCGTGTGTGATGCGGGACAGGGTGCGTTGCATGGTGCGGTCAATCCATCGTCATCGTTTGGTGGGTACGGCCGTGCGCTACCGCCATTGGGCGTGCTCGGCAAAAGCTGGCAGCACTTTCTGCCCCTTTGGCTTCGCACGCGTGGTCGTGGTGATCGGTCATTTTGCGCCGGAGCTGCGTCGGCGCTGGTTCGATCAGAGCCTGCGCATGCCCAGCCCCTCAAGGCTCACTTCGGGTTCGCGCTGGGCGATCAGATCCGCCACAGCCCGCGCACTGGCGCACGCCAAGCCCCAACCGCTGGCGCCGTGGCCAGTATTGAGCCACAAGCCTGGCACACCACTTGCCCCGACCAAGGGCGCGCCATCGGGCAACATGGTGCGAGCGCCCCGCCAGATTTGCAGCCCAGACGACAGCTGCGCGCCCCCGGGGAACCAGTCGTTGAGCGTGCGGTACAGGCGCTGCAGTGTGGGTGTGTGGTGCTCGGCATCAGCGCCTGCCAACTCTGCGCCGCCTGCAATGCGCACACGTTGCCCCAGGCGGGTGATGCTGATCTGCTGGGCGATATCCACCACACTGGTGCAGGGCGCGTGTGTGGATTCGCGCACCGGTGCGCTGACGGAATAGCCGTACACGGCCGTCATCGGCAGCCGCAAGCCGACGGCAGGCAGTAATGCCGCGCAGGCCATGCCTGCACACATCACCACGGCGTCATAGCGGCGCGGTTCGGCTTCGCCTTCTATCAGGAGCCCCGTCGGGTTGCTGTGAATACTGTTGATCCGGGTGTTGAAGGCGTAGTGCACGCCCGCGCCTTGTGTGCCTTGGCGCAGCAACTGGGCAAACAACCGGCAGTTGCCAGCGCCTGCGTCGGACAGGTGAATCGCACCCGCTAGCGATGCTTCTGGCGACAAGCCGGGTTCGATCGCACGCGCCGCATCGGCGTCAATTTCGCGCAGCGTTACCCCGGCGTCGCGCAGCACCTGCAGGGCAGGTTGGAGCGCGGCATGTTCTTGCTCGCTGCGCAGCAACACCAGCCGTCCGTTGGTGGCTTCGAAATCCAGCTCGTGGCGGGCCGCGATGTCGCGGAGCCGGGACAGGCTGTATTGCGCCAGGCGTTCAAGGGTGGCTGCCGGAGCGCTCTGGCTGCGCCCCGCACTGTGCCAGCGCCTGAGCCAGGTCAGGTTGGCTCGGTTCAGCC
>RCMZ01000983.1_pt1 | contig 10136 bp, 9 predicted proteins | sample 2041141 | NCBI WGS metagenome assembly RCMZ01 (sample SAMN09708263, study PRJNA481090) | Wastewater metagenome, whole genome shotgun sequencing project. | biome: sewage; isolation source: Davis station wastewater (DW) | place: Antarctica: Davis Station | collected 2010-03-01 | reverse complement strand
CCGACTTCCTTTGCGATCTCGCCGGTCCGCGCCAGGGCGTGGGCAGGCTCCAGCGCCGGAATGATGCCTTCCAGTTTCGAGCACAGCTGAAACGCCTCCAGCGCCTCATTGTCCGTCGCCGAACGATATTCGGCCCGGCCGATGTCGTGCAGCCAGGCGTGCTCCGGCCCGATGCCCGGATAGTCCAGCCCGGCGGAAATCGAATGCCCCTCGACGATGTTGCCGTCCTCGTCTTGCAGCAGATAGGTCCGGTTGCCGTGCAGCACGCCGGGCCGTCCGCCCTTCAGCGACGCCGCGTGATCGGGCGTGTCCAGACCATAACCCGCCGCCTCGACGCCGATCAGGCGCACGCCCTCGTCCTCGATGAAGGGGTGGAAGGCGCCGATGGCGTTGGACCCGCCGCCGATGCAGGCGACCACGGCTTCCGGCAGCTTGCCCATCTGGGCGCGCGACTGGACCTTGATCTCCTTGCCGATCACCGACTGGAAATCGCGCACCATGGCCGGATAGGGATGCGGACCCGCCGCCGTGCCGATGATGTAATAGGTGTCGGCGACATTGGTGACCCAGTCACGCATCGCCTCGTTCATCGCGTCCTTCAGGGTCGCGGCGCCCGCCGTGACCGAGAAGACTTCCGAACCCAGCAGCCGCATACGGAAGACGTTCGGCTGCTGCCGCTCTACGTCCACCGCGCCCATATAGACGGTGCAGGGCAAACCAAAACGGGCGGCGACGGTGGCGCTGGCCACGCCGTGCTGACCTGCGCCCGTCTCGGCGATGATCCGCGTCTTGCCCATGCGCCTGGCCAGCAGGATCTGGCCCATGCAGTTGTTGATCTTGTGCGCGCCCGTATGGTTCAGGTCCTCGCGCTTCAACCAGATGTTGGCCCCGCCGAAATGCTCGGTCAGACGCTCGGCGAAATAGAGCGGGCTTTCACGACCGACATAATGGGTCAGGAAGCTGTCCAGCTCGGCCTGAAAGGTCGGGTCCGCCTTGGCCGCCGTATAGGCCGCGTCCAGTTCATGGATCAGCGGCATCAGGGTTTCAGCCACGAACCGACCGCCATAGGGGCCGAAACGCCCCTGCGCATCAGGCCAGGCATAGGTGTTGGGCAAGGTTGCGGTCACGAGGTCAGCTTTCACGCAAGGCGGCGTCGGAATTACGACCGGCGCACAGCCTCGATGAAGGCCGCGATCCGGCCCGCGTCCTTAACACCCGGCGCGCTTTCGACGCCAGAGGAGACGTCCACCATCGGCGCCCCCGTGATCCGCAGCGCCTCAGCGACATTGTCCGGGTTCAGACCACCGGCCAGGAACCACGGATGCCGGAACGCCCGATCCGCCAGCAGGGTCCAGTCGAAACTGTGCCCCACCCCGCCAGGCAGGACCGATCCCTCCGGCGGCTTGGCGTCGAACATCAGGTGATCGGCGTGATAATCCCACTCGTCCGCCGCCGCGAAATCATCGCCATGCCGGATCGGCAGGGCCTTGATGACGCCCGCCCCCGTCAGCGCCCGCCCCCGTTCCGCCCGCTCAGCCGTCTCGGACCCGTGCAGTTGGATGACGTCCGGCTTCAGTGCGCGCGCGATCTCTTCCAGCAGGGCGTCGTCCGGGTTCACCGTCACCGCCACCACCCTGGCCCGCCCCCGCGCCCGTTCAAACAACACGCCAGCGTCTGCGGGTGCGATGTGGCGCGGGCTTTTCGGGAACACCACCGCCCCCACGAAATCCGCCCCGCCGTCCAGTGCGGCGTCCAGTGTGTCCGGCGTCGTCAGGCCGCAGATCTTGATCAGGGTCGTCATGGCGTTGGAGGTGCGCGACGCCCCCAGGAAGGTCAAGCCCGATAGAGGTCCGCGTCGGGATCAACCTGCCCCCGCAGCGTGCGGCCGATGATCTGGGAGGCGATGACCGAATAGGTGATGCCGTTGCCGCCGAACCCCATGACGGCGTGGACATGGTCCTGCCCCTCGACCGGACCGATCTGCGGCAGGCCGGTGGCGCTCTCACCGAAGGCGCCTGCCCAGGTGTAGTCCACCTCGAACTCCAGATCCGGCAGCAGGTGACGCAGTTTCCTGGCGATCGTCTCGCATTTACGCTTCAGCTTGGCCTTGTCCTCATGGGCCGTGGCGGAAGGCTCATCTTCGCCGCCGACGATCAGCCGACCGTCACCGCCCATGCGGAAATAAAGGTAGGGGTCAGAGCCTTCCCACACCAGGGTGTCGCGCAGCCAGGCCGGACAGCGCACCCGTGGCTTTGACGCCAGCGCCCAGGACGAGATCACCTCGGCGCCCGGCGTCGGCACGCCTTTCGGAAACTCATAGCCGCAGCAGAAGACCACCTTGTCGGCCCGCACCGCATGGCCCGCGTCGGTCAGCAGGGTCACGCCGTCGGGGTCGCTGATCGCCTCCAGCACCTCGACCTTGGAATAGATCTTGGCGCCCTTTTCCGTCGCCCGGCGCAGCAGGCCCGCCGCCAGACGGGCGGGATCGGCGCTGGCCGAGCCGTCGGAGACGATGGCCCCGGTGCGGTCGATGCCAAACTGCTCACGCAGTTGCGTCGGGCCGATGTAACGGCTTTCCAGGCCCATCGCCGCCCGCGCCTCGGCTTCGGCCTCCAGCGCGCGATGGCCGTATTCGTCACCGGCCAGATAGAGGCTGCCCTTGGGCTTCAGGCCGCAACGTATGCCCTCGTCGGCGACGATCTTCTGCAGGGCGTCCACCGCCGAACGCGACCGGCGATAGGCGCGTCTGGCGTTCGCCTCTCCGATCCGCGCGCCCAGCGTCCTCAGCGGCAGGTCGATCTCCCACTGCAACATGGCGGTCGAGGCCAGAGTCGATCCCATCAGCGGCGGGCGGCGATCCAGCACCGCAATCCTGTGGTCGCGCGCCAGTTCATGGGCCACGAAGGCGCCGCTGATCCCCGCCCCCACGACGGCGACATCGACCGAGATCGCCTCGGTCAGGGGTCGCGTCTTCACGCCCAGACCGGGGCTGTCCGCCCATAGAGAGCGTCCGGTCCGCAAATCCCGTTTGATCGTCGCGCCGTCCATGATCCACTCCGCCTAAGCGAAGCGATAGATCGCTATCGACGCTCCGGTTCCACGCGCGTCAGTCGAACAGGCTGTCGATCTCGGCCTGGCTCAGCAGACGCCACTGACCGGGCGCCAGATCATCGGGCAGGACCAGCCCGCCCATCCGTTCACGGTGCAAGGTCTCGACGTGGTTTCCGGCGGCGGCGAACATCCGCCGCACCTGATGATAGCGACCCTCGGTCACCGTCAGCAGAGCCTCGGTCGGGGTCACCACCTCCAGCACGGCGGGCGACAACGGCTTGTCCTCGCCCTCCAGCACCAGTTCGCCGGACGCGAACAGGTCGCCTTCGGTTCCGACCAGAGGCCGGGCCAGCGTCGCGCGATAGACCTTGGTCACATGGCGTTTGGGCGAGATCACCCGGTGCAGCAAATCCCCGTCGTCGGTCAGCAGCAACAGACCCGTCGTCTGCTTGTCCAGCCGCCCGATGGTCGAGATGGCCGGATCACGCTCGCGCCAACGGCCCGGCAGGATGTCATAGACCAGCGCACCCTCTTCCTTGTGCGAACAGGTCATGCCCAACGGCTTGTTCAACATCAGCACCAGCCCCTGCACGGGATCCAGCGGCTGACCGTCGATCTCCATCCGGGTCGGCAGGTCAGGCGTCACCGGAATGCGCCTGGACACATCCGTCAGGTCCACGCCGTCCAGCACGATGCCGCCCGCCTTGGCCATCCGCGCCATCTCGGCGCGCGAGCCATAACCCATCGACCCCAGCAGACGGTCGACGCGCGAGGTGGGAACTTTCGCCATAGCTTTCGTCATCCTCCGGCGCGAAGCGACCGGGGGATCCAGCGGCGCGCGTCAGCGCGAACCTGTCGCGCACCCAGTCTTTCAACATCATGCGGCGGATGGATTTCGCCTTCGGCGCCGCTGGATCCCCCGGTCTGCGCCGCAAGCAGCTTGCCGGAGGATGACGAAAAGAAAATCACTTCACCGCCTCGAACAGCTTGTAGCCGCCTGCGTCCGCCACCATCCGCACACGGTTGAAGGCCGCGTTCAGTTCCGCCTCATACGGCAGGTGTCGGTTGGCGACGATCCAGGCCACGCCGCCCTTCTTCAGCAGTTCGGCGGCCTTGCGGATGAAGGCCTGGCCCAGCCGCCGGTCTTCGGCGCCGCCATCGTGGAAGGGCGGGTTGGAGATGACGAAATTCAGTTCCCCGTCCGCCGCCATCGTGCGCACATCGGCCCATTCGATGGTGACGCGGGCGTCTTCGACATTTTTCCTGGCCGCCTCGACTGCACGACGATCCAGATCGATCATCCGCAGCGACGTCACCGCAGCCGAGCGCAACGCCACCGTGGCCAGCGCGCCGTAACCGCAGCCCAGATCCACGCCCGCGCCCTTCAGCGCCGGCAGATGTTCGGCCAGCAGGGCAGAGCCCGCATCGATCCGGTCCCAGGCGAAGACGCCGGGTTGCGACCAGGCCTCCAGCCCCGGCACGATCCGGGGCGCGCCGTCAGCAATGGCGGCCTCGATGCCGGTCATGACCTCGGGCTTGAAGACGATGCAGCGGCGATGGTGGGCCTTGGCCGTCTCGCCCACCTCGACGCCAAAGGCCAGCAGTTCCTTCTTGAGACGCGACCCGCCCTTGTCCTTGAAGGCCATGACGTCCAGCCGCCCGCCGACCTTCAGCGCCCGCAGCGCCTGGGCCAGCACATAGCGCCGCTCCAGCACGCCCGGCGGGGCGTAGATCATCACCTCATCGACCGAACCCTCGGGCACGGTCTCAAGCGGCGTGGAGCCGGGGATCAGGGGCGAGGTCTGGGTCGCGGCGCCCGGCGGATCAAAGACAACCGGCGGACGGCCATAAAGAAGCGTGCTCATGCCCCGCCCTTAGCGCCGCAAGGCGGCGCGGGCCAGTCTTCAGAAGCCCATCTGCAGCAGAACCAGACCGACCACGCCGACCGCGATCCGCCACCAGGCGAAGATGCCGAAGCCGCGCTTGGACACGAAGTCCAACAGGAACCGCACCACCGCCAGCGCCGAGATGAAGGCCACGACAAAGCCGATGGCGATCAGACCGATGTCGCTGAAGTCCAGCGTCTTGTGGTTCTTCAGCAGGTCATAGGCGACTGCGGCGCCCATGGTCGGCAGGGCCAGGAAGAAGCTGAACTCGGCCGCCGAGCGCTTGTCCGTCTTCAGCAGCAAGCCGCCCGCAATGGTCGCGCCCGAACGCGACACGCCGGGGATCATGGCCAGGCACTGGAACAGGCCGATCAGGAAATAGACCCGCATCGGATAGGTCTCAGCGTTCAGCCACTGGGGCCGCTTGTCCATCTTGTCCAGCGCCAGCAGGATCACGCCGCCGACGATCAGGGCGATGCAGATGACGACCGGCGTCTCGAACAGCACCGTTTTGATGAAGTCATAGGCCAGGAACCCGATCACCACGGCGGGCGCGAAGGCGACCAGCAGGCCGATCAGGAACCGCCGCGCCTCGGGATCGAACGGCCAGCGCGTCGCCAACGCCCACAGGCGTTTGAAATAGACGCTGATGATGGCCAGCAGGGCGCCCAGCTGGATCACGATCTCGAACGTCTTGCCCGAGCTTTCGAAGCCCATGAAATGGCCCAGCAGCAGCATATGGCCGGTGGAGGACACGGGTATGAACTCGGTCAGTCCCTCGACCAGACCCAGAATGATCGCCGCAAGCCAGTCAGCCATGAAATCCCCGCGCAGGTCCGGGGTCAGTTGGCGCCCGGCTCGGGCCCCACATAGCGCAACCGCGACCGGATAGGCGAGCCGTCAATCGCCTGATCCAGCGCATGGGCCAGAAGTCCGTTCAGACGGCCCAGCAGCAGCAGGTCGCCCGCCCCCGTCGGCCCCAGGTCCAGCCTGCGCGACAACAGGGCCAGGGCCAGTTCGAAACCGGCGCCTTGGCCGCCCGCCGCCTCGCCCTCGCTGCGGATCGCCGCCAGATCCGGCGCCAGATGCGCCTGGGCCAGCAGGGCCTCCACGCGCGGGTCGGTGCGGGCGAAATCACAGACGCCGAAACCCGGCGCGGCGCCGCGCAGGCCGATCCAGCGTTTGGCCGCGCCGGTCGGATCACGACGGGCCTCGCTGACATAGGCGATCACATCGGCCATCGTCGCCAGCGCTCCGGCCAGGGTGGACAGCCCCGCCAGCGCCGCCCCGGCCAGGGATGCGCCCCCGTCCGCCGCCGCCCGCGTGGCCAGAACCGCCGCATCCAGCCCCTTGTCCGCCCCCAGCACCAGGGCGCGGCGCAGCAGATGGCTGTCACGCTCCATCACCTTGAACCCGCGCGCCAGACGCTGGTGGAAGTACAGACGCGGCCCCGGCCCGGACACGCTGTCCATCACCTCATTGAGCAGCGAGGCGGCCTCGCGCTTCAGCGCCGCCGGTTCGTATGACCGGGCCGAGCGATCCTCGGTCACACGCCGTCCCAGCACCGCCAGCACGCGTCTCTGGGTCGATCCGCCGACGATGGGATCGATCCGCGGCTTCAGCCCCGCGAACGGGTCCTCGGCCCGCGCATCCCACAGCACCCGTGACGTCGCCTCGATGGAGCCGCCATCGGCCAGCTGCACCACGTCCCGGCCGCGATAGAACAGCCGCCCGTCGGCCGTCATCGAAACCGAAGAATGGACATCCGCTTCGCCCCTGGCGGCGGCCCCCAGCCCGCGCGTCCGCGCAGGCCCCACATCCCTGCCCGCGATTTCGTCGCCGCACAGGCGGGCCACGTCGGCTGCGGCATAAAGGCTTTTACGGGGATCGGTCGGGTCGGGCCGGGCGGCGATGCGTCCCCGGCTGACATAGGCGTACAGGGTCTGCGCCTTGACGCCCAGGCGGGTCAGGGCCTCGCTTCTGGCGATCCAGCGTTCGTCAGCGCCCATATCGTCCCCTCACGACAGTTCCGCATTCGAAATGAACAGTAGGCCGCACAGTGGCGGTTCGCTGTCCTAAACTGAAACGGCCACGCTCGTCCATTGCGCTGCAACGGTTGGCTTTCCGCCATGATTGGGAGAGAAGGAAGCCAGCATGTCGACCTCGCCTTCCCTCTCTCCCGCGCCGCTTGAAGACGCCCATCAGGCGACCCGCAAGATCACGCGCCTGTCGGTGGGCGTCGCCGTTCTTCTGATCGTGCTGAAGACCTTCGCCCTGGGGGCGTCAGGATCAGTATCCATACTGGCCAGCCTGACGGACTCGGCGCTGGATCTGGCCGGATCTCTGACCGCCTTCTTCGCCGTGCGCTGGGCCGCCGCTCCGCCGGATCAGGACCACCGCTATGGCCACGGCAAGGGCGAGGCCCTGTCGGCCCTGGTCCAGGCGGGACTGGTGTTCGCCTCGGCCGTCTTCATCGGCTGGGAGGCGATCCAGCGTATTTTCGATCCCCGCCCTGTCACCTCGGGCGGTTGGGCCGTCGGCGTCGTCGTGATCGGCATCGCCATCACCACATGGCTGGTGTGGATGCAGACCCGCGCCCTGAAGAAGACCGGCTCGCTGGCCGTCGCCGGGGACCGCGCCCACTACGCCGCGGATCTGGCGGCCAATGTCGTGGTCCTGATCGGTGTTGTTTCCGGCGCCTTCCTCAATGCGCCCGGTCTGGATGCGGCGGCGGGCCTGGTCGTGGCCATCTGGCTGGCCTGGGGCGCCAGCGGCATGTTGCGCACCGCTGCTGACCACCTGCTGGACCGCGCCGTCCCGGAAGACGACCTCGCCGCCATCAACCAGGCCGTGCTGGCTGATCCGCACATCTCGGGCGTCCACCGCCTGCGCGCCCATATGGCGGGATCGGTCATGGTGGTGCAGATGCACGTCGATCTGGACGCCGCCCTGACGCTGGACGCCGCCCACGCGATTGTGGTGGGCGCCGAAAGCCGTGTCCTGGCCCTGTTCCCCGCCGCCGACATCCTGATCCACGCCGATCCGCGCGGCTCGAAGCTGAAACATCCGGGCGAACCGGCTGAGTCCCCGGCGCCCCCGGCCAGCGCCGGGCAGTCCGTCGATCCTGCACCCGAACCCGCGCCCGACCCTGCCCCCAGATCGAAGGGCCCGTGGTCCTAAGCCGGTAAACGAGGACTTAAGATGTCGTCCGCTACCATGCGGCGATGTCCCAGTGCGTACTCTATCATTTCGCCTTCCATCCCGCCTCGCGCGTCGCGCGGCTGGCGCTGGGCGAGGCGAAGATCGACTACGCCGACACCCCCGTCCGCCCGTGGGAGCCGGACTGCCCGCTGAACCAGTTCAATCCGTCGGGCATGCCGCCCGTCATCCAGACCTCGGACCGCGGCCGCCCGCTGAACCTTTGCGAACTGCCGGCCATCCTGGGCTGGATCGAGGACCAGCAGCGCGGCCCCCTGCTGTTGCCCGCCGAAGCCGCTGAGCGCGCCGAGGCGCGGCGCCTGACCGGCTGGTTCGACCGCCGCTTCAGCGACGACGTGGACGCCATCCTGCTGCACGAGCGGCTGGAGAAACCCCTGCTCAAACTAGGTCCGCCCGAGGCTCGCGCCCTGCGTGAAGGCCGCGAGGCGCTGAAATATCATCTGGTCATGCTGGAGGAGCTGGCGGGCGCCCGCGACTGGCTGGCCGGACGCCGTCTCAGTCAGGCCGACCTGATCGCCGCCGCCCACCTGTCGATCCTGGACTATTTCGGCGAGATCACCTGGTCCCACTGGCCCTCGCTGAAGACCTGGTACTCCAAGCTCAAGTCCCGCCCCTGCTTCCGCCCCCTGCTGGCCGACCGCTTCGTCGGCGTCCCGCCCGCAAGCTGGTACGCAGATCTGGATTTCTGAGCTCCCTGCCCCTGTGGGGCAGGCGAACATCCATGCTATCCCGCCGCCCGTGACCGACCGCCTGAAAACCTTCATCCGCCAGCGCGCGGCCGAGCTGGGCTTTGACATCTGCCGCTTCGCATCGGCGGCGGACGCCTGGCCTGCGGGCGAACGGCTGCGCCATTTCGTCGATGAGGGCCGTCACGGCGAGATGGAGTGGATGCAGACCACGCTGGAGCGGCGCCAGCACCCCACCGCCATGTGGAACGAGGCCAAAACCGCCATTGTTCTGGGCATGAACTATGGCCCCGAGGATGATCCCCTGCCGCAACTGGCGGATCGTTCGGCGGGCTATATCTCGGTCTATGCGCGCGGCGACGACTATCACGAGGTCATCAAGGGGCGGCTGAAACAGCTGGCGGGCCAGATCGCCGCCCGCAACGGCGCCGACATCAAGGTCTTCGTCGACACCGCCCCCCTGATGGAGAAGCCCCTGGCCCAGCGCGCGGGTCTGGGCTGGCAGGGCAAACACACCAATCTGCTCAGCCGCACCCACGGCAACTGGCTGTTCCTGGGCGCCATACTCACCGTGGCCGACATCGCGCCGGATGAGCCCGAGACCGAACACTGCGGCCGCTGCACCGCCTGTCTGGACGCCTGCCCGACAAACGCCTTTCCCGCCCCGTTCCAGTTGGATGCGCGGCGTTGCCTGTCCTATCTGACCATCGAGTTCGGCGATCCCTGGCCGGTCGAATTCCGGCGCGCCACCGGGTCGCGCATCTATGGCTGCGACGACTGTCTGGGCGTCTGTCCGTGGAACAAGTTCGCCAAGGAGGCCCGCGAAATCCGCCTGCTGCCCCGCGAAGCTTTCGAAAGCCCGCGTCTGGCCGATCTTCTAGCGCTGGACGACGCCGCCTTCCGCGCCCTGTTCACCAAGAGCCCGGTCAAGCGGATCGGACGCGACCGGTTCCTGAGGAATGTCCTCTATGCGGTCGCCAACTCGGACGATGCGAGCCTGATCCCCCCGACGAAAGCTCTGCTGGACGACGCCTCGCCGCTGGTGCGCGGCGCGGCCGTCTGGGCCCTGTCACAGCTCCTGGCGCCCGCCGACTTCGCCGCCCTGCGTGATGCGGCGGTTGAGACAGATTCGACGGTTCAGGCAGAGTGGGCCCTGACCGCCGCGTGAGCGCTAGAGCATGATCGTTTTAGACGGAACCGCTACACGGTTCCGACAGAAGCGTGAATCATGCTCTCGCTTAATATCTGGAGCCTGATTCACCGCATCGACGGAATCGCGCAGCGATTCCATCTC
>RCMZ01000982.1_pt1 | contig 10152 bp, 12 predicted proteins | sample 2041141 | NCBI WGS metagenome assembly RCMZ01 (sample SAMN09708263, study PRJNA481090) | Wastewater metagenome, whole genome shotgun sequencing project. | biome: sewage; isolation source: Davis station wastewater (DW) | place: Antarctica: Davis Station | collected 2010-03-01 | reverse complement strand
CTGATTGATGCGCTAAGGCCTCGCCAGTGCCAAACTACCCGCTGCGCCGATGGCTAAATGCGCGGTAAGTCGCCTTCACATTTGCGCCGTGCGGCGCTGGGGTTAGATTGTTCGCTACTTCATGGCGCACCTCCTTTTCTGGCCTGCGGCGGCATGATCGCGCATCCGGCCAGTTCAGTTTCGTTCGTCGGCTTCGGCCTGGGCCTGGCGCTCGGCAGCAATCAAGGTCCAGCCCAGCTCGCGGCGCACCTCTTCCCGAGTGGGTATAGGGTCGGGCGCCGGCGTGTGGCGCTCCAAGTAGTCGCCAGCCAAGCGGTGTGGTGTTTGTGTGGTTTCAGACATGGCGGCCTCGAAAGTGGGCGCGCAATAGAAAAAGCCCGCATGAGCGGGCTTCGGTGTTTGCTCCCACGACCATAGTGCGTGGTAGGCGGCTAATTCAAGACGAGCAGATCCTATGCTGGGACGGGTACTGTCGCAAGTTCAGGCTATCGGCGCATTTAAGCGCGGAGTGCCAGAAAAATTTTACTGAAATTAACTATGCATCATCATAGCAGCAAAATACTGTTTGTAAACACAGCTGCACAATTATTTTTTTGATTCTCCCGTAGGTTTGGCAATTGGCAATTGGGGCGATGGTTTTTGCGGAGCAGGAACGCGAGGTAAGGCGCCTGAAGGTATTCCATTTTGTAGAGGTCCAACACCGGGCACTTTGTGAAGCATGCCTGGGGGAATTCCATCTTGAGCAATATTTGGCTTTTTCATTTCGGGTGTCCTAATTCCATTAATAAACACAAAAAAAACAGTGACGGCTACGGCCAATACGAATATGGTGGCCGCAACAACATTTCCCCACCTAATATACCTGTTTCTCCAACCAAGCTTGTCGCTGACCTCATCAATTCCACACAGATACAACTTATAAGCATCATTGGCGTTACTTTCCGATGCCGTGAAACTAACTTGAAAAGAAATCATGGTGATAACTATTACCAATAAGAACAAAGCCCATGAAAGATAAAGAAGCCACGGAGAAACTGCTGTCGCGAGCGGTACCACATCCTTAGAAAAAGCCAATGATATTACTAGGCCGGCAGTCGAGCAGTTCAGTATTCCCTTGTCGAAATTATCAGAGCTTAGGCGCTGCCTCGTTTGTGCCTCAGCCCAAGTCAACAGAAACATTTTCCAATGAGTGTCCGAAGGTTCAAACTCACTCGCAGGGCCTGGAGTGGATACCGCTATCTCCGACGCGGATGATTTAGGCGACCTGACTATTCTCTTAAAGATCCTTTGCTTCATTTTTCCCTAAGCCTATTCCACCACAATCCACTATGCCAAGCAAAATTTACATTAAGATCGAAAAAAACAGTAGCACTTTGAGCAAATATTTACCGTCCCGACCTAATCAAAGAAATTTCACACAACAAAGCGGATGCACCTGCCAAAAATTGCAGCAACTATCGAAGAATGGAAATCGCACGCCACTGATGACTTGCCAACATTGAGTGCAGTTCACTTACCATATCCTTGATGCGCTCCCGCTCGAATCCTCCGGAACACACAACGTCTGCCTGGCCGCTCCCAGAGCACGTCACGCAGCCACGCAAACTCCTAAGTGACACACCAGTGCCATTGCAGTCCTTGCAATGGCCGTCCAACCAGTGTACCAACGACGCATGCGCAACACGCTTATACAACGCATGCGCCGTAAAAATGTCACGCTCGCTGTTAATTCTCACCCAGCGGCGCGCTTTGCCCTTCTCCGTCACGGCAGCCGTCCAGATACGCAACAGCTGCGCAAGATTGCCGGAATTTCCCTCGAAAAGCTTATTGATCGTGCCGTCCGCGTACTTGACCCTGCAGAGTAGCGAGCCGAGATCGCCGGCCAGCGCCGCTGCCGCGATCGCATCCAAGTCGTGATGAAACGCATCATCCCTGAGATTTGACGATTGCAACGATGCTACAAATTTTTCTGCGAAGCCCATGAATTCCCTTTCATTCCGTACGTCAACGTTAACACCCTTTTTAGCCCTGTGCCAGCCCGGCCACTCCTCGGGGCCGCTCACACACGCAGCACGCCGGTCCGGTTGAATTCGCGCACGGCTGCTAGGCCAGCGCGCGCAATTGCGCCATTCGGCACGCCGCGCAGGAAGACCATCGTCTTGCCGACGCCATCACGCAGCACGCGCATTTCATCGCCGTTGACGCCAAAGGTGCCCGTACCCTGGGCGCGCGCCTGGACCTCGGCAAAGCGCACATCCAGCGCCGGCAGGTCGTAGCCTTCGTCCGAATGCCCCAGGTCGCTCGGGCGCTGGATGAAAACCGCCCCGGTTGGCCACCCAAAGCCAGAATTCCTTTTCCTTGTGCGGGTACAGCGTCAGGTTGCCAGCCTTCGCGCTGTCGCGCTGAAAGAAGCGCGTCAGGGCCCGGCCGGTGTCCATCACGCCCAGGTAGCCGGCGTAATGAATCAGCTCCTTGAAGCGGTTCGGACTGGGCGTGGCCGTGCAGACGAACTTGAACTCGACGCAAGGCCGACCCATTCAATATCGATGAGATGGAACTCATCTTGAAAGCGTGCGAGCGCGATGAAGAGCGCAACATGCTGCAGTTTGCCTTCTGTACCGGCATGCGCCCATCCGAATACATCGCGCTGCAATGGGCGGCCGTGGACGAGCCGCACCACCAGGTCAGCGTGGCCGGCGCATTCGTCGACGGAGAAATGAAGGATCGTGCCAAGACGCTGAGCGGCTTGCGCACGATCGACATGCGCTGCGGCGCACTTGACGCGCTGCAGGCACAGCGTGCCCAAACGGGCGCTGGCGGCGGGACGGTATTCCTGCACCCGCGCAGCGGAAAGCCGTGGCAGGGAGACAAGCCCATCTACAACTGCTGGAAACGCATCATCAAGGCCAGCGGTGTGCGCTTCCGCAATCCCTACCAGACGCGCCACACTTTCGCCTCCAACCTGCTCATGCTCGGCGCGCTGCCGCTGTACGTCGCTACGCAAATGGGCCATGCAGACACGACCATGATCGTGCGTACCTATGGCAAATGGATAGCTGCGGGGCTAGACCATGGACGCAGGGAACGGCTGCTGCGCCTGTATGCACAGACGAACCCGCTGCGGGCAGATGAATTCCCGAAATACAATTAGAAATACTTCACAGACCCGCTCAATGTATCTCCAACAGATGAGTGAGCAGGCAGGCGAAAGAATCGATTGATAGCCGAACCGTCTGCGCAGGCGATGATGCCATTCAAGTATCCGCTTACCAACCCAACGCCGTTTGCCGGGCTTCTCGCGTGACTCCGCGCAGTAACGCGCAATGCGTGCTGCGATCCCATGACGGCGCAGCCAAGTCCTGTGCGCTTTGAGGAATATACTCGGTCGGCATGCAGCCTCCCCGGACGCTTGCGTACCTAACTTGGCAGCCATTTAGCGGGAAGGAACAACTCTATCGCCTACCCGTCCAGTCACGCAGAAACCGAAAATTTCGACTTGTCTATGGTCAAGAAAAATTGCAGGCGTTTCCATATACATTCTTGATGCAATTAAGGCGGATAGATGAGTGGCAGTGGAGCTAGAAGTTCAAGGTGTTGACCGCGATCGCGATTTTGATACCTAGCAATAAGTAGTCAGCTCCGTAGAATAGAGACAACTTCTTTTCAAGGAAAAACATGCTACCAGCTACTAATCAACTGCCGAAGCTAGGATACCTGCACAAAGTCATATGCGATAGCTTGGGACTGTGGAACAGCGACAACGAAGACGTCACCTTCCACGTCACGGCCACCGAGCAAGAGCGGCGTACAGCGTTGCGACAAGCTTTCGATGTAATTAAAAAAGAGGACGACGTGTATGGATCCCTCGACGACTTGGTCGCGGTTACTATCCAGTTCGCGCCAAAGGATAGTCAGAGCGTTAAAAAAAGTAGAACGATCCAAAGCTATGTCAATCATCTATCCAAAACCGACTTTGAATCCCTCGAAGAGTATATGGAGTTACGCCAATACATCATCGTGTTGCTCAACGAGCGTTACGCCCGCTGGGGCCTAGCCGAACTGGCGGTCAGCTTTTACGTGTCGGCGCTTGCCCACTACCGGGAATTTATCAGAGAGTACGCCTGCGATGCGCAGAGTCAAAAGTACAGTTATCAGTGTTTTCTCAGTCAATATCTTCGCTTGCTGACGGGGGCTCTAACCCGCGAGTTGTTACCAGACGATACTTGGCCGGATGCGGCGCTGAATGAACCGTGGCCCTTGAAGGGATTCGCTGATGCTGCTTGCAAGATCACCGGTACGTCGCTGCATAAACTTCACCAGTACCACGAATTTCAGCGAGAGGGACCGCTCAACGAACAAGCATGGATGCGTGACTTCACCTCTCAGCGGGTCAATACTCGGTCCAAACAGGTAATCGAGCGGCTACGCAAGTCCAGCCGGATGAAGTGGGAAACTTTTTACCCCACCCTTCAACCGCTGACTTACTACCTGCCGAAGGCGATTCATGAAAAGGCATTCGCGACTCATGCGTTTGCGGCCATGATCGCTCACAACCTCAATGTCCATGTGGCGGCTTACGGGCCATTCGAGCCTCCCGCAAGAGGCCATCTGACGCACGGCCAGGTTGATCAGAGTCACGTAATACCTAGCAGCGACTTGCTTGATCTGCTATTCAACGACTATCCAATTGGCCACGAAGTCTTCGCCCAGCAAGCACCCAACCGCTATCAAGCTCTGCTCGCCGGAATTAGAACCCTGCCTGGCTCACTGAGCCTTGCAATGGACATTCCGAGCAGCCTGGAGCTAATTTACGAAAAAGGACATAGGAGGCTCATCGAAGGGGCATCGCACGCAACGTTAGTGGACGGCCCCAACTGGATCAAAGAATGGGCGCGAGCCCGAGATGCCTTGTTTATCGGTGACGCCGGGCTTGCGCTCGCGCACTTCAGTACTGCACTAGATCAGGCAAAGTACGCGGCGGGGCCATTATTTATCCCCTTCTACATACAGGTGTGTGCATTCTGCAAATCGCAATATCGGGTACTTGCGGAGCGGAAAGAAGAGGAATTGTTCGAGCGGCTCTACGAAGGCTTGGGCAGCAACGCCGCGCACTACGCAAAATTGGTAGGCTATACCCCGCAGTGGGAGCGGGACCCGAAGACTCTGATACCCCACACAATGCTACCTCTGAAGTCGCGGTTGATTATCAGGGAAATCGACGCGCTGGCGAAAATCTAGTGCAGTGGGATCGCACCGACCTTCCATGGGGCATCCTATGTAGACCAAGCTTTCGAAATGCATCACTTTACCGGAGAGTGATGCAACTTACAGTGATCCGGAAAGGAGATAAAAATGAGCAAAGGTAGCGGTAATAACGGGGGCCGTAGTGGTGGCTCCCAGGGCAGTGGCAGTAAAGGTGGCGGGGCAGCTGGCGGTGGCCGTGGGCAAGGAAATGGCGGAGGGTGGCCAAGTGGAACGGGCAAGCCATCCGGCCGAGGGCGCAGCAATGCCCCCGCCCCCGCCCCCGCTGGCAACAAATAGGACTGGCGCTGGTTTAGCTTAACAATTCCGTCGAGAGGAAGCGCCCGCAAGCTAAGCTTGTGGACTGCATTGACGTGAAAACGGCCGCAGGAAGCGGCCGTATCATTTTGGGCTGGACAATGGACGAAAATCCCATTGCCCCAAGTTTGCCCCAAGTTCCTATTCAGACAAGATATGAAATCCTAAGTCATTGAATACAAACGAAAAATTTGGTGGGAAGTGCAAGTTTCGAACTTGCGACCCCTGCAGTGTGAATGCCATTGCGCATCTGTCTGCGCAGTGCTCTCATAGGGAGAGTTCGCCGAATGGACTCCAGTGACACCGCCTGAATTGCACTGGATTACACTGAGAATTACACTGAAATTTCGCAGCCAACGAAGTGACGCGCCTCAAGCACCAACTGACAGAACTCGCCATAATGGCTTAAATATGACCTCCTTGGCGGATAGGTGCCCACATCTTACCCAATATATGGAGCACTTCTGTTCGCCGCGCTGACGCAGCAAGGTTGCGGTGCGGCGTTTCCGCGAGCGACCACGCAACCCAGCGTTATTGGCATGAACAGCTTCGCCCTCGCCGCCCGCTACGGCACACCAGCCAGCTATCAGCACCTCGGCGAATATCTGCAGCTGAACTATGGCAGCACAGCGGCTGGCTGCCAGGTCATCGTACTGGTCGACCAGGCGCAGCGCGTAGCTGGCTGGTCGTCATCAGGCAATCATTGCATGAAAACTGGGATAGGCATAAAAGATGTGCTGGAATGACTTTATCGCAGCATGCGCGCCTCGCTCTTCGACAACTCGCGTTCTTTGAGATCGATATCGATCAGCCACCCGCCTCGTTCCAACTGCTCGGGCCGGCTCTCAAACGCTTCCCGCAACAGCAAGCCTCCCAGCTCGAACGACTCTTCCGACATCCACTCGATGTGACAGTCTATCAAACGCCCCTTCGGAAACGTGAAGATCTGATGGCTGCGCAGCTCGGCGCAAGTGGTGTGCCGCTGTAGCACATTTGAGTAGTCGTCGGCCACAGCCAGCAACCCACGCGAGCCACTGCTCTCGCGCGCAAGTTTTTTCGGTAGCGCTACTCCCGATCGATATAGTTCCTTGATCCGGAATCCGACGGCGTGCTCCGGCACGAAAAGCTTACACACCCAGGTCTGGGCCACCTCGCGGGCGTGGCCAGACTCATCCCTCGTTGCCTCAATGCCGCTCAGCACCATATTCCATCCCTGCACCCGCACAAGCCTGGGCCCGGCCAGTTGCGCCAGAATGCGCGGCGCACCTATCGTCTGCAAGCGCGCTACTTTTGACGGGCGTCGATTTCCCTCCAGCGTGACTTCGACCACCAGCAGCTCCAATAGCATGGCGCCCTCGACCACCGGCGCGGGCGCTCCCAGTACCGCCCCGCCCTCTCGCCGTCGCTTCGCCCATACCTTCATCATGAATCCCAAAAATACTGTACATATATACAGTATATTGGCGAAAATGAACAACGAGAAGTCGAAATTTGTAACTAGAAGAGCCCGCCCTGCTCCACAGGCGTAACTGGCGCAGGCGCTTTCGCACGGGTTCGCGGCTGCATCGGATCAGGCTGCGCGACGAGCAACTCTGCAGGATACTGCCGATAAACGTCCTCTTCCGCGACCAGCGAGCCGTCCAGCCAGCCCTGGTACTGGTCCGGGTCGAGGATCATCACCATGCGCTTTTCATCGTCGAGTTTGTGGAAGCGCTGCATCAACGGGTGGCCGTCGGCGTTGATCGTCAGCATCGAGAACGATAGCAGTTGGTCGGCCGGGCGGTATTCCCAAATGCCGGCAATGGCCACCGGCCCGCCGTCGGCGCGCTCGATGCGCCAGCGCACAGGCTTGCCGGATTCGTAGTTGGGCTCGAAGAAATTGGCAGCCGGGATGATGCAGAACTGCTTGCGCTTCCAGGCGCTACGGAAGGAGGGCTTGCTGGCCACCGTCTCGGTGCGGGCGTTGTAGGTCTGGCGGGCCAGTTTGTGATCGGCCCAGTGCGGCACCATGCCGAACATGGCAGGAGCAATTTCCAGCTCACCAGGAGCTTCGTGCGATCCGCGCAGGATAGGTGCCAGGTAGCCGGGCCATGCCTCGGGCGGAAGGTCAAGCAGCGGGAATCCAGTTCGAAAGCTTTCTTCGATCTCTTCTTTACGGCTAGGGGTGTAGTCTGCACACATGCCGCTACTATAACGGTTTTTTGCAAAAACTCGATTTTAAAATTTTTACAAAAAAACACTTTAAAACTACCGAAGTTGGAACTAAAGTATACGTCTGCAAGTCTACTCCCTATCAACCGACTTTATGGAGATGCCCATGGAGAGCAATCAAAAACTGCATCATCGTGACTATGTGTACCAGATAGCCAGTTACAAGAAGGGCGATGGAATGTTTCAGGGGATAATCCTGGTTACCGCTCACGCAGGAATTCAGTATTCACCCATTATTGAAATTCCGACACCTAGCGCATTCAAAGCAGAACGTGCGGCAAGGATTGAAGCCGCCGCTCTCGCTTGCCAGCTCATAGAGACTGGCGGGATGACTGCACTTGTACCACAAGATGCCATATCAAGCTTAGATCCAGTAGAGGCTGAAACCAGCCACTAGCGCAGAATACTTGTAGTTGATGTGAATTTACTCGTAAAACAAAGGGCGAAAAATGACCGATGTTTTTTTACCATCTGACACTACATTTAACGATAGAAGACATGACACCCTTTCAGAATCAATCGTAAACTCAGCTATTGATATGGAAGAAACACTCGGGTCGCTACACGCGATCCTTTATATGCGTCGGCATAACATTGACATGTCTGTGGCAATGAGAGTTGTTTTAAGACGCGCGGAGCGCAGAGCTTCCCTAGCTTGGTCAACCAGCGAACCTGGAGGATTCGGTGATTTTGAGGAAGATCTCAGTCCGACGCTGTACAAAAGTACAGACGTCTACACTTTTGCACAGCACCGTTAGCCGAACTTAAAACAGTCCGGCTGGCACTGCGGCTTTGTCCCATCTATAGCATGCCGCCTTTCCACCGCCGCCCACGTTGTACTGGACAGTGGGCCGAGGCTGATTGCCGCTGTTGATGAAGCGACAATCAGCGCTCTGCTTTTTCAACTGGCAGAATGCAGCCCGCAATGACCGTCTCAAGTTCCACTTCATACTTCCGGCCGCGCGGCCAGTCCCGTGCCAGCGCCAGGACGATCTCGCCATCCGTAGCCGCTGGCGTCAGCTGGTCGAACTCATAGGCCGGCCGCTGCGGCACCACCTTTACACATGGTGTAAAGACGGGAATCTCGACACGCACGGGATCCGGCGGCGCGCTGGCGCATCCGGCCAGCAGCGCGGCGCACGAAATTGCAAAATTGCGAAATTTCGATTTATCGCAAGTTTTACCGGTTTTCATCTCACGCCCTCCAGCATTGCCCGCACGGCCGGCATAGCTTCGTCGCAGGTCGTGGCGCGCGCGCCCGTGATCTGCACCAAGGCCGCGTCATACTTCTTGCCCTTGGCAGCGGCGGCCGCCTGCGCCGCTGCACCGCGCTCCTGCGCCGCCAGGGTTGCCTTGGCCATGCCATCGATGGCACTGTTTTGCTCGCCGATCGATGTGCGTACCGCAGCGCTGACACCCTGCTCACGCACCAGCGCCGCGCGCGCTGCATCTCGGTCGCCGGCGGCAAGCCACCAGCCCGTGCCGGTGGAACTGGACACCACCAGCAACACACCGGCCAGGACGATGGTCACTACCTTCCAGATGCCGCTGACGCCGGCGCCCGCCAGCGTGCCCAGGGCGCTCATACGATGCCTGCCACGTAGCTGACGCCGCCGCCGGCAAACTTGGCCGTTAGCACTTGGCGCCGCGGCGCGCCGGCCGACAGGGCGATGTGCACCCACGTGCCCTCGTAGATCAGCTGATCGAAGACGATGCCGCTTTGCCGGATCAGCAGGGCCAGCGCCTTGGGCGCCAGCTTGGCCGTGCTGATATCGGCGGCCAGGCCAAGCACGTGGGCGCTATTTGCCGCGCCGCCCACGACCTTGTTCAGCGCGGGCGAGCGGTAGCCGCTGGAAATGGCGATGGGCGCGCCGACCAGCGCGCGCACCTGCTCGAGCAGCGCGGCCAGGCGCGTGAGGTTGGCGACGATGGCGGGCGCCGGCGTGTTGTCGATGCCCTTGCGGGTGGCCACCTGCGAGGCGACCAGCTCGGCCAGGCTGAAGTTTTGGCTCAGGTTCACAGGCCACCCCGCACGTCCTTGACGATGGCGGCCGCGTCGCGCGCCAGCTCGCCAATGTCCTTGTCGCGGCGCTTGTCGAGCCAGCGCACCGTGGCGCCCAGCACCCACCAGGCGGGCAAGCCGGCGGCCACCATCAACGGCGCGGCGATGAAGAGGAAGCCCAGCGCCGGGTCGCTACCGTACAGCACGGCAACGGCGCGCGCGCTGTCGAACAGACCCGGCATCCAGTTGCGCACGACCACGACCAGGGCCGGGCCCATCAGGGCGGAAAACAGAATGGTGACGAAGAAGCGCACGCCCGCTTCCTTGGCAGTTTTTGGCCACATGAACATGAATCCCAGTGAGGTTGCGGCAGCGCCGGC